>Ga0116117_1000023_pt1 | contig 81070 bp, 73 predicted proteins | sample June2015DPH_11_1_FD_89790 | JGI IMG/M metagenome (GOLD analysis project Ga0116117, IMG submission 89790) | Peatland microbial communities from SPRUCE experiment site at the Marcell Experimental Forest, Minnesota, USA - June2015DPH_11_10 | ecosystem: Environmental > Terrestrial > Soil > Wetlands... | reverse complement strand
GAATGAACATATGCCCTTCGGCCGCAAATCCGCCAAGCCCCGCCCCTTCCTCAACGAAGCCGGCCTCTACGACTATGCCGTGAGGGCTCTAGGCCGCCAGATGCGCACCGAGGCCGATCTATGCCGCCTGATGAAGGCTCGCGTCGAGCCCGGCGAACGCGGCGACGAGGTCATCGCAACTACGCTGGTCCGTCTGCGCGAGCATGGCTATCTTGACGATGCCGCCTTTGCCGAGGTCTACGCCCGCCTCCGCCAGCAGAATGAAAAACTAGGCGTCCGTCGCGTCCGTCAGGACCTCCAGCAAAAGGGCGTTGACGCCGATCTGATCACGCAGACCCTCGAAGCTCGCTACGGCCAGACCAACGAGGAGGCTCTGGCCCGCGAACACCTGGAACGCAAGCGCATCCACAAGCCGGAGAACGAAAAAGAGACCGCCCGCATCATGCGCCGCCTCGTGGCCGCCGGTTTCACCCCCGGCGTGATCTACAAGATTCTCCGCCAATGGGATGTGCCCGACGAAGCCCTCGCAGTCCTCGACAATCTGGAAGACCAGCCGCACGAAGAGTAGAGGCCGGCGGCAGCCCGCAGGGCAATCGCATCATCTTCCCCAGCACTTGCAGAAGATTACCTTCCCAACGCGCACAATCAAAGTATGAACCACAACCACAGGCGCGTGCTCTTACTGTTCCCTGTTCCCTATTCCCTGTTCCCTGACCGGATACCCCCCACCCCCCCTATATTTATTATCGAAAACTTGCAGGTAACTAAATGGTAAATAACTCCAAACCTCTCTAATCGCATAACTATCTGATTACCAAATACTTAAATTAAACACCTTTCGGTGCTTCTCTCGAGTCTCCTCGCCGAGGTAACCATCGCAGAAGCTGCAGCCAAAGAAATTCCAGCCAAATTACGCGCTCTTTGCGTCGTATGCGATGCGTCCTTCGCTGATCGTCCAGCGCACTTTGCCTTGCATCGTCCAGCCATCGAAGGGCGTGTTGCGAGACTTCGACTTGCCTTCGCGAGCGTTGTAAGTCCACTCTGCTTTGGGGTCGAAAACAACTACGTCGCCATAGCTGCCAACCGTGAGCGTTCCGCGGCCCTTCAATCCCAAAAGCGCGGCAGGCTGCGCGCTCAGCAGGTTCAGAACGCGGCCCAGCGGCAGATTCCACTCGTTGTGCAGCCAATGGAGCGAGAGTCCCAAAGCAGTTTCGAGGCCGATAATGCCATTCGGAGCGCGCTCAAACTCCACTTCTTTTTCGTGGACGGCATGCGGCGCGTGGTCGGTTGCGATGGCGTCCACAACGCCGTCGAGCAGAGCTTCAATCAGCGCGTCGCGGTCAGCGGCTGAGCGCAATGGCGGGCACATCTTGGCGTTCGTGTCGTAAAGGCCGACGTGCTCGTCAGTGAGCAGAAAGTGGTGCGGAGCCACCTCGCAGGTCACGCGCAGGCCGTTGCGGCGAGCCTGGCGAACGGCCACCAGCGCAGCGGCCGTCGAGATGTGCGCCACGTGCAGGTGAGGGCGACCTTCGCGCAGTTCGCTGACCAGGCGAATGTCGCGCTCGACGATGCCGGATTCAGCGCTATTCGGCCAGCCGCGCAAGCCGAGTTTGAAAGCCGTCGGTCCGGCGTTCATGCTGGCGGTCCAGTTAGGGGTCTGAGTGAGCCGCGTGTCCTCGGCGTGCTGGATGACGGTCAGTCCCACGCGGGCCGCAGAGGCCAGCGCCTCGCGCATGATGTTGTCTTTCAGAATCGGCAGTCCGTCGTCTGAGACGGCCACGGCTCCGGCGGCCTTGAGCGCTGCGTAGTCGTTGATCGCCTCGCCCTTAGAGCCTCGCGTGGCGGCGGCAATGGGGAAGACGCGCACGACACCTCCGCGCTCCGCAGCCTGCATCCAACGCGTGGTCTCCGGCGAGTCGTTCACCGGCGTGGTGTTGGGCATGGCGGCCACGGCGGTAAAGCCGCCCGCTGCAGCAGCAGACGTGCCAGTCGCGATGGTCTCCTTGTAGCCTTGGCCTGGCTCGCGCAGATGCACGTGCATATCGATCAGCCCCGGAGCGACAGTGAGTCCAGCCGCATCAAGTACCTCAGCTCCGTCAGCCGCCTTGAGCTTGCCCGGCGAAGCGATCTCGGCCACGCGCCCGTCCTTGAGCAGAATGTCCTTGAGTCCGTCGACGCCCGCCGCCGGGTCGATCAGATGGCCGCCACGAATGATAAGTGCCGTCACGCGCGGCCTCCTTGGTCTATTAAAGCAATCGATAGGAGATTAGGCATCACCAGTAGTCCTTTGCCAGTTACGAATGTGAAACATAGCTCGCCACAAAAACCAGAGTGAAGGAAGCGTAACGAGGACCATCCACAATGCGGATGCGTTCCGCACCCGCATCCACATCACTAAGATGGCGTAAGCAAAGAACAAAATGGCTTCTCGGATGATGGAACTGTGGCGTGGACGGACCAGTTTGAATAGTATTGTTGCCGCAATGAAAATGGAGACCCCGACGGACGCCAACGCATCGGCCCTGTCACCACGCGCCCAAACGTTTAGCGCGATCCCGCTTCCCCCGATTGCTGAAGCTCCAGCAATGGTTGCGATGATGATGTCGAAACCGGGAACACCTCGCTGTCGGAGAGAATTAAACCACAGAGGCAGTGCAATAATGAAAATTCCCTGGAGAGAAAAGACGGCAAACTGGGCAAATCCTCGCTGCCCGTAGAAATAATGCAAACCAACAGCTTCACAGGCGGCAAGCGCCAGCAGGATCAGGATGCGGATCTTGGCGATGGGCGGCAGCTTCATTTCTCTCAGCCCTCCGACGCGGATTTAGCACGTGCCATCAGCGCGCGCTCAACCACCGCCATGCGGATGGCGACGCCGTTGCAGACCTGTTCGAGAATCGCCGATTGCGGTCCGTCCGCGACGCCAGCGGTAATCTCCATGCCGCGAATGATCGGTCCCGGATGCAGCACCACGGCAGTAGGCGCGAGCCGAGCCAGCCGCGGCCCGGTGAGCTGGTAGCCCGCCTTGTACTCTTCCAGGTCGAGTTGCAATCCAGCCAGCCGCTCAGCCTGAATGCGCAGCATCATCACTACCTGCGATTGGCGCAGCACAGCTTCGAAGTCTCGTTCGATGGTGATGCCGGGACCGGCAGTGGCGGCTAGCTCCGGCAGAAGCTCTTTGGGGCCGCAGAGCAGTACGCGCGCGCCTAGACGCGGCAGCAGCAGCATATTGGAGCGGGCGACGCGGCTGTGCAGAATGTCGCCGGTGATGGCGACCGTCACGCCAGCCAGGGTCTCGGCGGTGATGGTCTCGATACCCGGCCGCAAGTGAGTCAGAATCGTTCGCAGGTCGAGCAGCGCCTGGGTTGGGTGTTCGTGCATTCCGTCGCCGGCGTTGAGCACCGGCAGGTGGGTCTCGGCTTCGAGCAGCCAGGGCGCACCGCTCGAGTTGCTGCGCAGGATGATGGCCTCAGCTCCCAGGGCACGCAGCGTCAGGCCGGTGTCTTTGAGCGACTCACCCTTTTCAATGCTCGAGGAGAGGCTTGAAACCAGCGTGGTGTCAGCGCCGAGGCCTTTCGCGGCCAACTCGAAGCTGGTGCGTGTGCGCGTGGAGGATTCATAAAAGAGCAGCGCGATGCGGCGCTTGGCCAAAATGCGTGTGCGGGTGAGTGGGTCCTGATTCTCCAGAGCCGTGGCGCGGGCCAGCAGATGGCTCAGAGCCTCCAGAGTCAACTCCTGAGCCGAGAGCAGCGAGCCGGGGTTGTAAGGAAACGGCGATGCGGCAACGGGCGGAGTGTGAAGCGTTCGGCGGGCTTGGGTTGCGGTCGGGCTCATGAAAAACAGTTCTCGGTTGTCAGTTCTCAGTTGTCAGTTGCCGGTTCTTGGTTCACAGTTGTCAGTTCTTGGTTCACAGTTTTTAACTGACAACTGAGAACTGACAACTGAGAACTTGCCTTTCAGTCCATGCGCTCGACAAGCAAAACCTGCTCGTCGTTGTCGACCTCATGGAATTTGACCTCGATAATCTCGCGGCTGCTGGTGGGCACGCGCCTGCCGATATACGTCGCCTCAATGGGAAGTTCGCGATGGCCGCGGTCGATGAGCACAGCCAGTTGCACGCGGCGCGGGCGGCCGTGATCGAAGAGCGCGTCCAGTGCGGCCCTGATCGTCCGGCCGGTGTAGAGCACGTCGTCGCACAGCACCACGTCGCGACCATTAATGTCGATACCGATTGCCCCCGGAGTGACCACCGGGCGCACGCCGGTTGTGGACAAATCGTCGCGGTAAAACTGGATGTCGAGCACACCGGTATCGACCCGGCGCTTCTCAATGGCGGAGATCAGCTTGCCCAGCCGTTCGGCCAGCGGAACGCCGCGACGCCGGATGCCGACCAGCGTCAGATCGTCGCTGCCATTGCTCTTTTCAACAATTTCGTGGGCCAGGCGCACCAACGTTCGCTCAATCTCCGAGGCGGACATCAGCCTTCCCTTGGCGCGAAGTTCGGTTTTGCTTTTGGTTTCGCTCATGAAGGTTTTCGCGGCCTTTCTCTCGCAGCCATCTCGAAGGATGATACGAGGCTTTCGTACCTGTAAGCAAGCTGTGGAGAATCGGGACTGAATGAAGTGGAGCTGAAAGGAAGAGCGACTCCGTCCTTGGGAAGAACTGATTCGCAGACGTAAACGCGCTGTCTAGACCTCCGGCCTGCGGGAGTGGGCCAACATCCGCGCTCCCAAAGCGCCGCCGACCACGGCAAACAAAAGCAGGAATGCGGCGTTAAAGATCATCCCAAACGTCACAAAGCTGGCTTGACCCCACGGTGAGAGCATCAAGGCCTTTTGGGCTTGCATTTGCGCTGCGTCGCCTATACCCATTTGTGCCACCATTTGCTGATTGGCCTCGACGCTTGCCTTCCACTCAGCATCGATCAGTCCCGATTGGTGGAAAACAAATCGGTGAATCAAAAGAGCGCCGCCGCTAACGCCAAACGCCAGCCAGCCGCCCAGCAAACCGGTCACCAGGCCAATGCGCGCGCCGGCCCCTGTGGTGATCCACGCCGGCCGTTGGCTGCGCATATAGAGCACCACAACCCAAGCTGCTGCCGCGGCCATCCAAATCAATCCAAGGCGCCCCGTCGGTGTAGCTTCGCTCGACAGGATTCCAGCCGGAATCGCCATCATCAATGCCGTACGCAAGGCCGGCTTCCAGTCGACGCTGCTGGCATCCCGCGTGGCCTCGTTCCACGACTCTGCCGTGGCTTGCCCTGGGGGGCCGTCAACCGCGTACATCAGTTGCGGCAGGCCGCAGACGGCGCAGTAGCAATTCTCGGCCTGGACAGTTTGATGGCAGCGGGTGCAGGTGATTTCCATACATCTATGAGCCTATCGTATTTTGCCGCGCCATGCGAAGTAACTGACTTCCCCGAAGAAGCGAACTTCTCCATGCTTCTTCTCTTCTGGATTGCAGACCCATAGGCTTCCTGCAATACCCGGGGCCAAGTCAGCGAGCCTGCGCGATCGTCGACCGGGCATGAAACTACATCGTGCCCCTACGCTCCCGGTTATGCTCTCGGTGTCGCGCCCTGCGCGCACTTCGCAGTTTGAGGATTTGCCACAGGGGGGCATAGCTCCGTTCGTCGCAATTCAAGCAGCGCACCGGCAGACGCAGGAGCAATACGCGCGACAGGTCAAGCACTTGAAAACGAAAACGCGAGGTGCGGAATTTCGACAGGCCGCAAAAACAGCAGTAAAGTGCCATACATCCCTCCTGCTTACGAGCAGACCAAGGGCAAGTATTACAAATGAAGAGAGTCCATTCGCTCCGCGGCGCTAATTCCTCTACTTGTCTATTGAGACAATTAAATACTGCCGGGGAAAGCACTTCTCCCTGATAATGCCTTGAAATCGCAAGGAAGTCAATCGAAAGAAAAATCCAGAAATTGACTACGACAACCCGCCTGAGCTACTCTTAGCCGCAACTTATCCTCTTGGCAAATCGAAGGAGATCGCACCGTGAAAATCGTGGCGTCTGTTGCGGTATTAATGTTCGCATCGGTATTGGCTTATGCCGAAGGGCCAAAGACGTGTGATGCGCTGAAATCTGAGATCGCAAAAAAGTTGGAAGCGAACGGCGTGAAAGTGTATACGCTCGAGATCGTAGCGAAGGACAAAGACGCGGAAGGTAAAGTGGTCGGCAGTTGCGAGAACGGGAGCAAGAAAATCATGTACACCAAGTCCAGCGCTCCCGCGAAGACTCCCGCGCCTGAAACAAAGAAGCAGTAATTCTCAAGCGCTTCGGCAACGCCGCGCCTGCATGCGGTGTGAACTCAGGAGTTCCTTGTCTCAGAATCGGCGAGTTTGGCAGCCACGATGGCCTCGGCGGCGGCTACTACCTCTTCCAGCGTCATATGGGTGGAATCCAGCATGATCGCGTCCGGGGCAGGTCTAAGCGGCGAATCGGCGCGGTTGCGATCACGCTCATCGCGGGCACGCAAGTCGCGGATCACTTCTTCGGGCTGCACAGCTGGCTTGGGACCCAATTGATCGTAACGGCGCAGGCCTCGCACCTCGGGGGCGGCATCCAGAAAAATCTTGACTTCGGCCTGGGGAAAGACGACGGTGCCAATGTCGCGGCCCTCCATGACCACTCCGCCTTCAGCGCCCATTTGCTGTTGCAGGCGAACCATCCATGCGCGGATCGCGGGCCACACGCTCACACGGGAAGCAGCGTCGGTCACCGTCTGATTGCGGATCAGGCCGGTTACATCCTCGCCGTCGAGGAGCACGCGATTCTCCTCGGCGCCCGGTTGCAGGCACACTGCCGTTTCAGCGGCGAGTTTCTCCAGGTCTGCGCTCTCGTCCAGAGAAAGCCCCACGCGCTGCGCCTTCAGGGCGAAGGCCCGATACATCGCCCCAGTCTCCAGGTTCAGCAGCCCAAAATGCTGGGCCAGATGGCGTGCGATGGTGCTCTTTCCCGCCCCGGCGGGGCCGTCAATGGCGACGATGATCTTCCGAGCCAGGTTGTTCGAAGTGAAACAGCTTTCGTTCGCGCTCATCCGCGTTTCTTCGTTCCCTGCTTGGTCCGGGCCGCAAATCCAAACCGTTTGCCGCTTCCAGACTTCGCGCTGACGGCAAGAGCCGGCTTTCGGCTGCTGCTGCGTGTTGCGCTGGTGCTACGAGGAGTTGCGCCAGGCTTGCCTAAGGTCTTCGCGCCATTTGAGCGGCCGCTGATCGGACGCACCGCGGGCCTGCCTTTTCCTTTGGAGCCGTTCAATTTGCTCCCGTTGCCGTTGCCTGAAGCTGCGCCTGCGTGGGAGCCGTTGCCGTTGTGTTTCCCCTTTGTGTCGGCCGCCTTGGGGCTCCAGCGAGCGGCAGATGCGGGGCGTGCGGCCGTACGCGATCCGGCGGGACGGGGCTCAGCGGTGCCAGAGCGCCGAACCGGATGGCTACTGGAAGACGACTGCAATGGCTTGCGATCACGGGAATGTGTGGAGGGACGACTGAAGTGGGGACGAGCCACCGAGGATTTCCCGCTCGCCGCCGGTTTGCGCACAGCAGCAGTACGAGGCGCATGGGACTCCGCGGGTTTATGCGGGGCGGCCGGCGCCGGTGCATTCTGCTTCGCCGCAGGCTCAGGAAGCTCTTCTTCGTGCTCGCTGGCACGCATGAAGTATTCGGAGACCGGCATCGAAATGCTGGCGTAAATCGTGGGAGCAACCGTGAACTCCGGTAGCGTGCCGGCGACATAAAAGTGAGGTGCATGCCCCATCGAAAGCGTATGGACCTGGCGTGTGGCGACCAAGCCTCGCAGTACCTCACGAACCTTGCTGCGAGCTGTGAGCGGAGACAGGAACAGCTCGACCTCTTCCATGCTGGCGGCAATCACCGCCTGGAGATAAATCGAGGCAAGCACCGAAATGGCCGTTACCTGCGAGGTGGAAGCGCCTTCGGCAATCGCTTTCTGGAATCGCGTGCGCAGCAATTGCCATTGGGCAATCTGCCCCGGTGCGGATACGACCGGAATGATGCGGAGTTGCTGCCATAGCTCGGTGATGGCGCGCAGAACGGCGGCTTCAGTTACCTCGCGGCCCAGTGCGCGGGTCAGCTTGGGAATCGTTGTTTCTCCCGCCTCCAGCAGCTTGTATGCCTCGACGGCCAGTTGCGAGACCTGTCGCGAACCCGTCAGTTGCGGGGTCCGGCGCCAGTCGCGGTCGCCGCGCAAGGCATAGACGTAGGGTAGGACCCAGCTCGCGACCACAAAATCGGGTGCCTCACCGGGTAGACCCAGCAAATTCAGACGCACTGCTACGCCGTCTGTCTCCAGGCGTACCAGCAACTCTTCGGCTAGGGCAATGTGTTTGGGATCTGGGGTGGCGTCGCGCTTGCCGGCTACTGCCTCAACAAACGACGGTGCAATCGAAGTGGTGAACTGCCGCTTGGGCAGGAAGAGACATAAGCCGGTCTCCTCAATCCACGTCCGGGCGTCCTCAAACGTGAGTGCCCCATGTCCGTCCAAGCGCATCCTCTCGGCGCGCGATGCTTCCAATTGTTCCGATGTCAAAGAAGAACCTCACTTCCAGGCTGGCGATGGCGCCGGACAACCCCGTCCCCTAAGGGGAGGGCTGCCACCCTCCATCCAATTCAAATTCGATGGAAGGCCCGCTGGATCTCCTTCCAAGAATACAGCAAAGCTATTGGACGTCCATGTGGGCAACTTGTTGGGTGGCTTGTTTTTGCCAGTTCCATTAGTAACCACTCCATTCGAGCCGGATCGAGCGGGGTGTTGACCTTGATTGCCGCATGACAGGCGATCGAGGCGGCAATCCGCGCTCGAAGCGCTGTAAGATCATGATTTTGCGTTGTTTCCGCCGAATCGGCGCTGGATTGCTCGATGACCTCGGCCAACATCCGTTCCAGAGCCGCCCCTTCCAGCCCAACTGGGGCTGCTTTCACAGCAAGTTGTTGAGGACCAAAGGGTTCCACTTCAAACCCGTTCCGTTCAAGCTCTTCGGCAATGCCTGCAAAGACCACCATCTGTGATGCCTTTAGTTCCACCAGAAGAGGCATTAGTAACCTCTGGCGCTGAACCTTCTCCACCTGTCGATCCCTTAAAATTTTTTCAAAAAGTATCCTCTCATGTGCCACATGCTGGTCAATAATCCACAATCCATCCTCGCCGGTGGCCAAAATGAACGACTCTCGCAATTGCCCCAGGGGGCGAAGCGAGCCCAGATGGTTGAGGTTAGCGGCGGCCTGCTCGGCCTCCACCAGAGCCGTTTCCATCGCCGGATTCGTGCCGGTCGCGTCCCCGTGGTGTGGGGAGCAGTCGCCCGCTGGCGGCAGGCTAGCCGGCTGGAAGAGGGCAGCGGCAGCCTCACCCCAGGCCTTCCCATCCTCCCAGCCGCCAGGATGATAGCTCTGAGCCGCAAAGGGCAGCGAGCCGGGAACCGGCGTGATCAGGCGCGGCGTCAGTTCAAAAGACTCCGCGTCCGTTCTGGCGGTCTGAAATGCGGCCGGTTCGGAGTCGGGCTGCAAATAAGGCTCCGAGTCTGGCGCGCCCGGCAAGGGCGATGCGGAGGGCGGCAGGAGCGACGAACTCGCGGCGGGTGCGGAGTCAAGCGCAGCCAAAAAACCGGCGGCGGGCCTGGCTTTGACTAGGGCCGTCCTCAAGCTGTCGCGGACGAAGTCGTGAACCATACTCTGCTGGCGAAAGCGCACCTCGGTCTTTGCCGGGTGCACGTTGACGTCGACTTCTTCTGGCGGCATCTCCAGAAACAGCAGCACCACCGGAAAGCTGGTGGGCGGAATCACATTGCGATAGGCCTCGGTGATGGCGTGTATCAACAGCCGGTCACGAATCAGGCGCTTGTTGATGAAAATGTAAATCGAGTTCCGATTGAGCTTTTGCAGTTCCGGCTTGGAGTAAAAGCCGGTGAGCCGCAGTGCGCCCGGCGAGCGGACCGGCGCGTCCGGGTCTTTCTTCCACGGCGGTGGCTCGGGCAAACCAGCATGGGCGAGAGGGATTTCAGCAGCCACCGGCAGCAGAGCGGCCAGCGTCTCCTTGCCAAAGATCTGATAAATGCGCTCGGCGGTTCGTGCCACTGGCGGGGCGGAAACGATGGTATGCGAGGCCGAAAGCAGCTCAAAATGCATCTCCGGGTGCACCAGCGCGTAGTGCGTCACGAGCGCCGTTACGTGAGCCAGTTCAGTCGATTCCGCGCGGAGAAACTTGCGGCGGGCCGGTGTATTGAAGAAAAGATCGGCGACGGCTAGCGTCGTACCGCGAGGCAACGCCGCATCATCCACGTGGAGAATCTTTCCGCCGGCGATCTCGACGCGGGTTCCGGCGCCTTCTTCGCCCGTCGCCGTCTCGAGCGTCACCCGCGCCACCGAAGCAATCGAGGGCAATGCCTCGCCGCGAAAACCCAGCGTCGCAATCGAAAGCAGGTCGTCGGCGGTGCGCAACTTTGAGGTCGCGTGCCTTTCAAAGGCAAGCAGCGCGTCGTCGCGATTCATTCCGCAGCCGTCGTCGGCGATGCGAATCAGTCGCCGTCCACCCGCCTCGACCTCGACGCGAATGCGCGTGGCCCCGGCGTCCAAGGCATTCTCCAGCAACTCTTTGACCACCGAGGCAGGCCGGTCAACCACCTCGCCGGCGGCGATCTGGTTGGCAACCTGGTCAGCAAGTACGCGGATACGGCCCATAGCTTCTTAGGGTAACGCAGCGGGCGGGGAGCGGAGGACAGGGAAAAGTAGAGTTCGTGGTGCTGGAGATGCATGGCTTGACTGCGGAATGGTGTCGCCCGGTTGATGTGTGGGCTTGAAAGTACATCGGTTTCGAGGTAAGTTGGGTACGGTAGAATCGTCCAATACGCGCTGGTTTATTCCGAAACCATGATCAAACTTCCAGAGTTTTCCGCTGCCAAAGCTCGTATTACGCGGGTTCTTCACCCCAGCACCAAGTGGGGGCGCGTCGCTTTGTGGTCTGGCGGATTGAGCGTTCTTCTCGATGTCCTCCATTGGATTACGCGCTCTTCGTCAGATTCCGCTCTTGCTGACTGGGCGAACTTCTTTACCCTCATCTTCGCGTTCTGCGCCTGCTGGCTTACTTTTCGCTGGCTCCGTCGGCGTGTGTTGTGGCGCCTGCGGCATCGGCTGATGGTCACTTACGTCTTCATAGGCGTTATCCCAATCATGCTGCTGTTCTTGATTGCCGGCGTGGCGGCGTATCTGTTTGGCGGCCAGTTTGCCAACTATGTCGTGTACGCGAATTTGCAGTCAGAGTTGCAGCAGTTGGCTGCAACCAACGATTCGCTGGCAACGCAGTTGAGCGATTTGTATCGCACCGGGCAAATGGGCAAGCAGATCGCCGGGGAGGTTTCCCCTCATTCTCCAGAGCGTTTTCCGCAGCGCACTGTGACCGTCTGGGAAGGGGATCAAGGTTTCGTGCTCTCCCCCGGAGGCGCGCTCGTCAAGGCTCATCCCGCCAAAGTTCCGGAAGCAATCAAAGGAGATTTCGCCGGTTTGGTTCTGGATGGGGATAGCATGCATCTGCGCGCTGTCAAGCGCTTTGCCGAAGGGGGCAAACAGTTCATCGTAATCTCCAATGTCCCTATCACGGCAGAATTGCTACAGCCGGCAACCTCGAACATTGGCTCGGCAACTTTGATTCTTCCCCCTCGTGGGGGCGGCCTTCAAATTCCGTATCCGACAACACCCGGTTCAACGGCGCGGAAGCGCGTGGAGACTGCGCCCCTTCAGCCGTCTTCAAGCCGGTTCGATCGGACATTTCGCACTTTCACTGTCTTTGATGTTCTCGATTGGGAGACCGGAAAATCGGAGAACTGCGCGCTCGGTGTGGCCACAAAGCCGTCGATGCTCTATAGCACATTGTTCGCTACGCTTGGTGACCGCGCAAAGTACCTGTGGTACGCGTTGATCGGCATCGCGGTTCTTCTCGGCCTGGTCGAGTTAGTCGCACTCTTCATCGGCATACGCCTCTCGCGCAGCATCACCCGGGCCGTCGCGGAGCTCTATGGCGCCACCGAGCATGTCAATCGCGGCGATCTCACGCATCGCATCCAGATTCGCGGCTACGATCAACTGGCCCGACTGCAGCAGTCATTCAATGCCATGACCGATTCGCTGGTCAAGCTGGTAGCCGAGCAAAAGCAGATGCAGCGCATGGAGAGCGAGCTTGCCATTGCGTTTGAAGTGCAGGATCTCCTCTTTCCCCACCAAATTCCGCGACTCTCCTCGTTGGATGTCTATGGCGTGTGTCATCCCGCGCGCTCGGTCAGCGGAGACTACTACGATTTCATTCCGCTGGGCACTAACAGAATCGTACTGGCGGTGGGCGATATCAGTGGTAAGGGAATCTCGGCCGCGTTGTTGATGGCCACGGCTCATGCTTTTGTTCGCGCCTACTCGCAAGAGCCGGATATGGCTGCGATAGCTGCTGATGATGACGCAACATCAAACACGAATCGTGGCATGTACTTTCGTGGAAACGGTTCCGACCACTCGCGACTATCAACAGGCATGTTGATGACGACCTTGAACTATCAGCTTTTTCGCTGCACCCCGCCCGAGAAGTACGCAACCATGTTTCTGGGCTGCTATGACGCGACCCTGCGAGAGATGACTTACTGCAACGCGGGACACCTGCCGCCGATGATCTTCAGCGCAACTGGGGATGTCTCGCGTCTCGACACTTCCGGCACCGTGGTTGGACTCTTCGATCACGCAACCTACGGCGAATCCACAATCAAGATGGAACCAGGCGATCTCTTTGTCGCGTTTAGCGACGGCGTAACTGAGTCAGAAAACGGTTTCGGTGAATTCGGCGAGGAACGGCTGATTGCGCTGATTCAGGAGCATCGCCACAAACCGCTCTCGAGCATTGGCGATGTCATTGCTGGCTCGGCCGCTGACTGGATCGGCAATTCGGAGCAGGCAGACGACCTGACTGTGGTTCTGGCCCGCGCGCATTGATGCGCGATTCACGCGCGTCGGCACCCGATTCGTCAAACCCTGCAAATGCAAATGCCGGTAGCGTCCTAGTTTGTGGTATCCCTCCCATTTCACGCAGAACGTGAAACGGATGGGGCGCGGAGCTTTCTTACTCTATCGATGAAAACGTTTTAGATGCCCAGCCCGAACTCGTCTGACTGTTGCTCGCCGCAGGCGTGTTCAAAGAAATCGTAGGGAGTGCGACGCTTGAATTTGTAGCGGCTGCGCAACTCGCGGCCCACGAAGATGCCGAGCGCGGCAACAGCAAGCCCCAGCGAGAGCCAGCCGATCACGCGCAGCGGGCTCGATTCCTCGCACTCTTCCGGGCACTCTTCCGCGACTGTCGTGGCTTCGTCTTCAGTAGACATGGGCTATCTTTCTCCTGGCTACCATGATATCGCAATTTTGCATGGATTGGCCGGTGGCTGCGCAGTGCAGAGGCGAGTGCCTACTTCGTCGAGTCGATGCGGAAGAGCCATTCGGTTTTCTCGACCACGGGAAGAAAGCTCGCGTTGATAGAGTTGGCGGCCAGTTGGCGGAGCTCGTCGCGCGTAAATCCTTGAACGGTGTGGGCCAGCAGGAATTCGTTGACCAGGTCAGAGCCGAAGAAGGCGGGGTCGTCGGAATTGAGCGTGACCAGCAAACCCTGATCGAAGTAGCGGCGTAGCGGATGGGCTGCAAACGAAGAGCAGACACCGGTGCGCACGTTGGAGGTGGGATTCAGCTCGAGCGGTATTGCGCGCTCCTTCAATTCCTGGAGTAGATAAAAATCATGAATCGCGGAGAGAGCGTGGCCGATGCGCTCGGAACCAATGGCCAGCGCCTCGCGGATCGCCTCGGGGCCGGTCGTCTCGCCGGCGTGATTGGTGAGCCTCAGACCAGCCTTCGCCGCTTGTTGATACAAGGCATGGAATGCCTCAGAACCGGCGCGACGCTCGTCTCCGCCCAATCCAATTCCGACAATCGAGGGATGAGTGGGCATGAGTTCAGCGGCCTTCAGGAAGACGCGCTCCGCCTCCGCAACGGTGAAGTGGCGCACAGCATCGAAGATCCAATAGATGGAGAGACCCAACTCGCGCATGCCGCGCTCGCGGGCGCGTTCCAGCCCAGCGAAAATCGGTTCGAAGGCGGCGAGATCGTGGTTGCGCGCCATGTAGATGACGCCGACCGCAATAAAAACTTCAGCATGGACTACGCCTTGCTCGGCGAGGTGCTCCATCATGCGCCAAGCGGCGAGCTCGTAGTCTTCAGGGCTGGTGAGCAGACGGCAGACAGCGCGAAAGGCATCAAGGAAGCCGGTGAAGTCCGAGAAGCGGTAGAGAGCTTCTGCTTCTGCCAGCGTGAGGGGTTGTGTATCGTGGCGGGCGCTGAGTTCGACGAGGGTCGAAGGCAGAATGGTGCCTTCGAGATGCAAATGCAGCTCGGCCTTGGGCAGGCGGCGGATGAAATCTTCGATCTTCGGCATCATGGGAGCTGTCGCGGTTCCGCAAATTCAGACCGGTGGCGGCTGTAGAGGAAGTAAATCACCAAGCCAATGACCAGCCAGATGAGAAAACGATACCAGGTGATGATGGGTAGCCCGGCCATCAGCAGGAAGCAGGAGAGGACGCTGAGCGACGGAATGATGGGTCCACCAGGAACGCGGAAGCCGCGGCGCCGCTCCGGCTCGCGGATGCGCAGGACAATGACGCCGATCGAAACGAGGACGAACGCGAAGAGGGTGCCGATGTTAGAGAGATCAGCGAGGGTGCCGATGTCGAAGAGGCCTGAAGGGATGGCAACGACGATTCCCGCAACCCACGTGGAAAACGCAGGTGTCCGAAAGACGGGATGAACATTACTGAAGACTTTTGGGAGCAGGCCATCGCGGGACATGGAGAACCAGACGCGCGACTGGCCAAGTTGATAGACGAGGATCGACGACAACATGCCCATGATTGCGCCGAATAGAACGACAAGGCGAATCCAGTGGAGTGAATGAGCGCCGGGGAGCAGCGAGAGTTTTTTAAGCGCGTTGACGACGGGCGCGCCGTCATCGACCATCGATTGCCAGGGAACGAGGCCGGTGAGGCAGATGGCGACTGCGATGTAAAGCACTGTGCAGACCACGAGCGTGGCGATAATGCCGATCGGCAGATCGCGCTGCGGATTGCGGCACTCCTCAGCGGCGGTCGAGACGGAGTCGAATCCGATGTAGGTGAAGAAGATGATCGACCCGCCGGTCAGTACGCCTCCCCAGCCGTTGGGCATGAAGGGATGCCAGTTGGAGGGATGGATGAAGCCGATGACCGCGAAGACGAAGATAAGAATCGCGACCAGCTTGATGCCGACCATCATGTTGTTGGTGGAGGCCGACTCGCGAATGCCGCGAACGAGGACGACCGTGAGGATGAGTACGATGAGGAAGGCCGGAATGTTGAAGCCGAAGTGCCAGCCGGGATGATAGAGCCAGTTGCCGGCGAGGTCCTGCAGGCCGCCGGGAAGATAGGCGGGCGATATCCAGCGCGCGGTTGGATGCAGGCCGAACCAATCGAGCAGGTCGACAATGTGGGCGGCAAAGCCCACGCTGACAGTCATGTTGGAGCCGGCGTATTCGAGAATCAAATCCCAGCCAATGATCCATGCGATCAGCTCGCCCAGAGTGGCGTAGGTGTAAGTGTAGGCCGAGCCTGCGATGGGAATCATGGAGGCGAGTTCGGCGTAACACAATCCAGTAAGCGCGCAGACGATCGCGACCAGGAAGAGCGAGACGGCGATAGCGGGGCCAGCGCCTGGGCGTCCGGCGAGAGCCGTGTGGGTGAGGATGTAGTGAATCAGCGGTGTGTTAGGAATGTTGGGCGTATCGAATTTTTCGCCGGAGATGGCGGTGCCGATAACAGTAAATATGCCCGAACCGATGACGGCGCCTATACCGAGCGCGGTCAGCGACCAGGGACCAAGAGTCTTACGGAGCGCGCGCTCAGGGTGCTCTGAGTCGCTGATCAGCTTATCGATCGATTTGCGCGCGCCAAGTTGCCTGAGCAGAGCGGTTCTCCTCATGAACGGGGACGATTGAGGGTCGTGGTATCACACCCCACCCGCCAAAGAATAGAGCACAGCCACATGGACTCCGCTGCGCTTCGATCTTTGGGGACGGGGTGGGTACCCAGCACTTTATACGGGGCACTTGGCCCCATTCATCAGGAGCGGGCGTTTAACGCTTGGAGATGCCGCGCGCCAGCTTTTTGACCTTCTTCTTCTTCTCACCGCGGGGTCCGGTCCGCTTCGCTTTGGGAGCGGCCTTCTTACGGGCGGCGCGCTTCAGTTTTTTCCGTTCCTGGGTATCTTCAATCTTGGTGGTATCTGCCACTTATAACCTCTTTCGCTGCAATCTCTTCAGGGTTTCCCGCACTTCGCGTGGGTATGGACTTTAGAATAACAGGCTTTGCACTGCTGCGAAAGCGCACAGAGACACTTCTGGACGGCTATGCTGCAAGGTATTTGTCTGTGCTGGGTTTGTGTTACAGGACTTCGGCTAGCATGGGGTAGCGGCCCGCGTGGCTGGATTCATAGAGAGCCAGCAGGCGCTGGCGCATCAAGTAGTAGGCGGAAGAAGCTTCTTGCGCGTAGAGGGGGAGAGTGAGACGGTAATGCAGCATCAATCTGGAAGGAACCATGCCCAGTTCCACTCGGCGGATCGCGCGTCGCAATGTGATCGCATCAAGCCTCATCCGCTCGGTTACAATCACGGCCTCTTCGAAGTTCCATTGCTGCGCATAGGCGGCCAGTTCAAGCATGATGTCCGCGTTTTCACGCATCTTTCGCAGACCTTGGTAGCCCCCCAGAAAATCCCAAATCTCTTGGGGCTCCATATCGATCTGATTGCGGCGCGGAGTCAGATAGTCTGTCGCCACCGCGGATAACTGAACCACATTCAGCTTATACAGATCGGCCACAAGAATGTGCCAGTCCCGCTGCCTCTGGCGTCGCAACTGCAACAGCAGTAACCCCATGGCAACGAGCAGAACACAACTTCCTGCTACAACCGAAAATGTCTGCATAAAAGTCATCAGCGCGATGTTACCGTTGTACCTTCACTTTGTCAAGATCATTTTTAGTGCGATTGTGCAAAGCAAGGATGTAATTCCGCAGCTCCGGCGAAATTTCCCGTCTCGGTGGCTCATCCAACCAGAACTGAACCGTCCAGTAAACCAAAGCTGCAAGGTAGGCTAACTTCCTGGCGTTATTCAATGCTTCAAAGTAAAGGTGAGTGCCAAAGTAACCATGCAGCAGATCAACCACCATTGCCGTCATGACCCAAGCCGACCAGCCAAGGACCAGCGCAAAGACGTGGTTGCGAAAGCCCAACCCCAGCCGCTTTGCGGTCAATAGCATCACTACAAACAGTTCGCAAACCACCAGGCTCGTGAATAAGTCAGACCGCACCCTCAGACGTTCCAGCAGAGTTGAGGCTGGCGGCGAAAGCATCCAGGAGAGCGCTGCAGCAAAAAGCAGGCCTGCCGCGCCTCCGAGAATGAATTGCTTTTTGGCGTCCCGGACCCAGCTTCCGGTCGGCCTCATCACGATGCGCGCAGCTCCCCACACCATCCCGAGTTCCAGAATAAAATCGAGGAGATAGCCGAAGTAGAATACCCGCGCATACCACAGGCGCGAGCTATACGCATAGATCAGATAGAGCCCAACGCTCTTTACAGCCAAAAAGCCTATGAGGGTGGTGAAGACAAAAAACTCCCTGCTCCTGCGCCGGTAGATGAGAATGGAGAATAGGGCGGCTTCACCGAGAAAACCTGCTACCCAAAACAACCAATCCATCGCCGACAGCTTCATTCACCCTCACGCGTCCCATTCTCTCTGATTTTAGAGACCGAGAACAGCGAGAACTGTCGAAACAATGATACTGATCGACGAAACTGACATACCTATAGGATCAGGATCAGTCCCAACCGGAGCATCGTTAGCAAACGACGGGATGGGCGCGACGAGTAAAAGTACGGCGGCGGCGACGGCAATGCGCAGGGTCTTTCTCATTGGGAGGGCTCCTTTGTCTTTCATGCGCGAATGTGTTCAAGCTAAACAATGTGCGCAAGATGAGGCTAGACTCATTTATAGCATTTAGAAAAGAGGGAATGTAAGGCGAAACCGATAAATTTGCATAATTTGAAGGGCAATCGGCGCAAAAATTTCACTTTGATGTGATAGAAAGCACTTTATCCTCGCGAAATCAGCTCCTTGATCGCCCTCAACGAGGGTTTCACATTCGGAAAGTCCGTACTTTTCGGAATGGGCATCGTGCTCTGCTCTGCACCTGTGAAATCCGGCGTGCAGACTGGTTCCGGGGTACAATGAAAATAGAGCTGAATCATCTAAGCCACGACTGAATTAAACAAGCCTGCTCGGCTGTTGCCGCCCTTCCGCTCCTGACGAGCTCCGCACTGCACGCAACAATCACCTGTTGACCGGAGTGAAGTCATGCGTTCCGACAAGATTCACCGCGCCCTCGCGCAGGGTATGAACCGCTTTGAAGTCTGCCAATTGGTCGCCAAAGGGGTTAAAGCCACCCACAAAACCGGCGCGCGCTTTGAAGATTCAATCAACGATGTGCTGCAATACCTCGGCACTCACGTCACGGCCATGGATAGCCTTCACCCAGCCATTCCGCAGGTCAGCGTCAAAAGCCTCAAACCGGCGGCGTAACGACAGTGATCGGTTGCCGGCGATGAGCACCAAAAAACCTCAATGGTCGGCATTGACCGGCAAGCGGACTTCATCGAAATAACATCTTATGCTCCAGACGCAAGAAGAGGGACGGCATGCTGCCGTCCCTCTCTGTCTGTGTCCGAACTGGTTGGAAGGGGGTAACCCTTAGACAACCTGAACGTTCTCTGCCTGCCAGCCCTTGGGGCCCTTGGTTACATTGAACTGAACGCGCTGGCCTTCTTGCAGTGAACGGAATCCGTTCGACTGGATGGCGGTATGATGAACGAATACATCTTCGCCGTTTTCGCGGCTCAAAAATCCAAAACCCTTGGCGTCGTTAAACCACTTGACTGTGCCTGTTTCCATTGTGTGTGCTGCTCCTCTTTACTGATTTTACCGCGAACGCAATGTGGAAGTTTGCGAGTAGGCGGTAACCAGAACAGGCAAGAACTTCAGATCGAATTCTACGATTGAACAGAGTATAACACGGATCGGTCAAGCGGTAAGGGAAATTTTTGTCCGGACCGCCGATTGCCCAGACGGAGTAACACGTTGATGCCTGATTCCCTCGCGCTTCCCTCTGAGCCTGGTCGCAGAACTCGGCACGGAGCTGGATGAAGATCAACCGGAAACTCCAACCCTTACCGTGGCACCGATGCTACCTCCTCATAACCGCCAGTTCCCGCCAAGCCCTTTCCTTCCAGCCCAGCGGAACCAATCGCACTTTTTCTCCGTACTAATGCAATATGCAATGCGTGGGTACATTAAGCTGGAACGAGGTGGGGCTGGCGATGCCGGCCAGGCTATTACGGCGCGACCTGGAAGCCCAAACTCCGGCATCCAGCGCTTCCCGGCAGCCCGCTCGAGGCCCCGCTCCGAACGTCACGCCCGTTTCCCGCCCGGCGCGCGGGGAGGTAAGTACCCTGGAGACCGTCAGTTCCCAAGACTGGACCCAAATCGTGCGGCGCTGCATGGACGGAGATTCCGGCGCGTGGGTTGAGCTGGTTCGCGCGCAGCATCGGCGTGTCTACGGCCTCTGTTATCGATTTACTGGTAACCCGACCGACGCCGAGGACCTGACGCAAGACGTCTTTTTGAAGATCTACTCGAACCTGGGAAGCTTTGACACAGAGCGCGGCTCCCTGCAGGTATGGATCACCACCATGACCCGCAATCTGCTGGTGGACCACTATCGCAGGACCAAAAATCAGCGCGTAACCTCTTCTCTGGACGACGGCTGGGAGTCGGCTGAGGAACTGAAGCCCGTAGACCGGCTCACCACTCGTGAACTTTCGCCGCATGAATCAGCGGCCAAAAAGGAACTGGCAAAGATGGTGCAGGAGGCTCTGGCGCGCGTCTCCGTCGAACTGCGCGAAGCCGTCATTTTGAGAGACCTCCAGGATATGGATTACAAGGAGATTGCCTGCGTGCTGGGCATTCCCGAAGGGACTGTCAAGTCCCGCATCAGCAGAGGCCGCGCGGAACTCGCGAGACTGCTGGAACGTACTAAACGAGAGGTGATGTAAATGGCAGAGCGCAATCTCATTCCGAACTCCCCGGCCTGCGGGCAATGGGAGATACTTTTAGCGGACGCGCTCGACGGGCTGCTGAAACCCGAAGACGAAGCGGGCTTTACCGCCCACATGGCCGTTTGCCCAGACTGCGCCGCGCTCTTTGAAGAAGCGCGCAGGGGCTGCGAATGGCTGGAGTTCCTCGCCCAGGAGCCGGAGGTGCCTTCCGGACTGCTCGACAGAATACTTGCACAGACCGGTCCCGGACACGCGATTGGCTACGGCCTGGCAGCTGGCAACGGTTATGTATTGCCGATGCCCGCCGTTCTGATTCCGGCCTGGCAGCGTCCCGGTCTGGTAAGCCAGGTCCGGCGCTACGCCGCGCCCCGCCTGATGATGACGGCGGCAATGGCCTTCTTTTCTATCGCCATGACGCTCAACATGACTGGCGTCCGGCTGAGCAGCCTGCGAATCAGTGACCTGCGGCCTAGCGCGATCCGTTCACTCATGGAGCGCCGGCTGACCATGGCCTCGACCCCGATCATCCGCTACTACGACCACTCGCGGCTGGTCTACGAGGTGCGGACGACCGTGCGAGAGCTGCGCCGAACCACACAAGGCGAGGTTCAGGGTGAAGGCGAAGACAACCGGCAGAAGACGCAAGACCTCACGCCGGGCGAGTCCAAACAGCCGCCGGTCCATGAGGACGCCATTCCGCGAATTGATCCTATGCGGCAGGCGGGTAGCCCTGTCATTGACGATTTTGATGAGTTGGAATCCTTCCTGATTTTTCAGCAAAGGCCCGCGCGCTCCGGCAGCTCCCAGACGGAAACACGGGAAAGGAGCACAGTATGGACTGCGTAAATCACAGTGGTACCACCGCGACTGCCTATTGCCAAAACTGCGGCAAGGCCCTCTGCGCCGCCTGCGTGCGCAACGCTGCCGGAGGCCAACTCTTTTGCGAACCCTGCTCGATGGCATGGCAGAGTTATCAACAGCCATTTGTCGCGCCTCCCTCGAGCGGACCCAACCCCGCGGCGGCCGCTGCGCTCGGAGTGATTCCAGGCGTGGGAGCCATGTATAACGGCCAGTTCCTCAAAGGGTTCATCCACGTGGTCATCTTCGCTGTGCTCATCAGCATCAGCGAATACTACCCGCTCTTCGGTATCTTTATTGCGGCTTGGGTCATTTATCAGTCGTTTGAGGCCTTCCACACCGCCAAGGCGCTGCGTGAGGGCCAGCCGGTGCCCGATCCCTTTGGTCTGAATGAGGTTGGCAACTGGCTGAATGTGGGCACGCGGCTGCGGGGTCCGAACCAGCCCAACCCATGGCAGCCTCCAGCGGGACCTGTCGTGGGCGACTATCAGCAGCCTCCGTATGACGGACAGCCACAGCCGCCCAATCAAGCTTCTTATCAGCAGCCTCCTCCTTATCAGGCGCCATACCAGACGCCGTATCAGGCTCCATTCACGCCGCCACCCCCAGTCTTCTGGGGTCGCAAGGAGCCTGTCGGCGCCATCGTGCTCATTGCCCTGGGAATGATGTTCTTGCTGGGACAGTTGGATATCTTCCATGGACGTTTCATGGAGTTTGCCTTCCCGCTGATTTTGATCGGGTTAGGTGTTTGGCTGGTTGTTCGCCGCATCAATGATGCGCAAGGAGGTTCAAAGTGAACCATTACATGATGATTCGCGGCCTGCGCCGCCCAGCAATTTTGCTTCTCATCGGTGGCGTTTGGCTGCTCCACTCAATAGGTATAATTAGCCACCCATGGCATTGGTTTGTGCCGTTGCTGCTGATTATGCTTGGGACGATGATGCTGGCCGAGCGTGCCGCCATGGCCGCTGGCGGACCTTTCCCACCGTATTCCGGCACACCTCAACCGGGCGCGCCCAATTACCAGCCACCATCGAACATTCCATCGTACCCTGGACAGCCGACGGCCTACGTTCCACCGCAACATCAGGATCCCGAAAAGGACTCTGAGGGAGGAAATCAATGAGCAGCACACCTCCAATTCCGCCATACGATCTAAAGACCCAGTGGCGAATCCAACGGCAGCAGCAAAAGGCTGCCTGGCGCGCCCAACGCGATGCCATCAAGGCCAGCTACAACAGCGCCTACGGTCCCCGCGTTCCTTCGCTTGTCGGCCCCGTCATTCTCATTGCCATCGGCCTGGTCGCTCTGATGATGGCCACCGGTCACCTCAATGCCGTTGACTTCTGGAGCTGGTATGGCCATTGGTGGCCACTGTTGTTGATCGGCGCCGGCTTGGCCATGCTGGGCGAGTGGGCGCTGGACCTGCGCCGTGAAGTTCCCGTTCGCCGCAGCGGCAGCTTTGTCGGCATCCTCGTTTTGCTGGGCATTCTGGGATGCATGGCCGCCGGGTGGAATCACGCAAGGCCGTGGTTTTCTCAGTGGGGCGACCACGACAACGACTTCTTCAACGTCTTCGGCCTGCCGGAACACGACTTCGATCAGCCGACGCAATCCAGGCAGATCCCCTCGAACGCCGCGATTGACATCGAGAATCCCCGCGGAGACGTAAGCGTCACGACAGGCGACGGCTCCAACGTCGAGGTGCTGGCTCACGAAGTGGCCTTCGCCAATTCAGACTCGGATGCAAAGAAAATCTTCGACACCGAAGCGCCGCATCTGACAGTCAGTGGCAGTTCCGTGCTGATCAAATCCGAAAGCAACAGTAGCGGTCGCATCAACATCGCAGTCACTGTACCCAAGTCCGCGCGAGTCACCGTTAACACCGGCAAGGGCGACGTCACCGCTGCTGGCTTGGGCGCAGGTATCAACGTTACAGCCCGCGGCGACGTTCACCTAAGCGAGATTGCCGGCTCCGTAGTTGCGCATTTCTCTGAAGGAAAGCACGACTTTTCCGCCCATGATCTCCAGGGCGATCTGACGGTCGACGGCAACTCCAATGACATTACCTTCTCCGGCATCAAGGGCAAGGTCACACAGAACGGCGAAATCCTGGGCGATGTGCATATGGAGAACATCTCTGGTGCCATTCACCTCCACACCTCGGTGACCGACCTCCAAGTGGCGGACTTGCCCGGCGACCTGACCCTCAACTCCGATAACCTGCGCGTCGACGAAGCCAAGGGCCAGGTGCGCGTGGTAACGCACTCCAAGGACATCGACCTCAGCCAGATCAGCGGCGACAGCTACGTGGAAGACCGCGACGGCCGCATCTCGGTCGAGCCGGCCGGTGTCTACGCGGTGGATGCCAAAAACAGCAAGGGCGATGTCGAGGTGACATTGCCCCCCAACGCCTCGGCAACCATCGATGGCCGCACCCGCAACGGCGATATCATGACCGACTATGATCTGCACGTCAGCGGCGAAGAGAGCAAATCGATCAGTGGAAAGATCGGCGCCGGCGCGGCCAAGATTACCGTCAGCACCGATGTCGGCGACGTGCGCATCAAAAAGGGCTCAGGCTTCACGCCCAAAACGCCTTCACCGGAAGAATCTTCCGATCCCAAAATGCTCAACGTTCCGCCCCATCACCAGGTCCCGGACATTTCCAAAGCACCCAAGCTGAAGACCTCCAGCGAGTTGCCGGCACAGCCAGTCACGCAGTAAAGCGCCGGGCAACCAGGTGCAACAGAGCAGGCGCGGGAACTCTCCCCTCCCGCGCCTGCTCTGTTTTTAGTGGACATCAAAGATCGATCGGCAATCGCTTCACCAGACAAGCGGAATCAGCCGGTAGCGCGTTCGCAGGCAATATTCTCGATAGCCGGGCAACTCCTCGCGCAGCACCTTCTCTTCGTTGAGCAGGCGGATGGCATAGAAGGGAAGCAGCAGCGCAAAGGCAGGCAGTGAGACGCGCGACCCCAGCGCCAGCGGAGTGAAAAGCCATAAGACCCCGCTGCCCATATACAACGGATGGCGAACGATGCGGTAAGGGCCGCTCGAGATCACCGTCTGCCCGGCTTCAACGCGGATGGTGCGCGCGGCAAAGCGATTGACGCTCACGACCCAGACCACGAAAAGAAAAGCGCCGAGAACCATCGTTTCAGAAAAGAGCGTAAGCCAAAGCGGCTCATCGCCCATCCAGCCGCGCGACCAGCCGAAGCGCTCATCAAAACCCGGCAGAAGAAAGACAGCAATGAAGAGTGGCGCGCTGCATCGAATCAGCAGCTTCTGTTCGCTGACCTCTTCCTTGTTCTGCATCCGGCGCTCAAGCATTTCCGGGTCGCGCTTCCAGAAGTAGCCATAAACCCAAACCCCAGGGATGAAAAGGATGGCGATGTAGGCCCAACCCTGCCAGAATTTCAATGTTCCCGCGGGAAGAAACAGAAACGCGCTGGCAACGATCAGGCCCAGCGAAAAGCGGAGAACAATTCTTGTTCCGAGACTGATCTTCTTACCGGACGGGCTGGCGCCGCTTTCGACTTCAGCGGCGCTCCTAAATTGCGATGGTGGCATCGGCATGGTTCACACCTCGATTCCATCCGCATTGAATCCCCAACCAGCATAACCCATGCGATCGCTCAGACCGCAACGCGCCGCACCCGCGCTCCGATCCGCGTAAAAATCTCCCACGGAATTGTTCCGGCAACCGCCGCATGGTCAAAGACGGTGATAGTCTCGTTCCCTTGCGCGCCCAGAATCACCACTTCGTCGCCAGCTTCAACGCCAGGGATTTCAGTCACGTCGAGCACTGCCTGATCCATGCTGATGCGGCCTACAAGCGGCGCGCGCGCCCCGCGAACCAGCAAGCTGAAGTGGTTGCCGAGTCGCCGATCCAGTCCATCCGCGTAGCCCGCAGCCACCAATGCCAGCCGCATCGGCTCCGTGGCAACAAAAGTCCCGTTGTAGCCCACCACCGCGCCAGCAAGAACGGAGCGCACACTCACCACGCGCGTCTTCCATTCGAGCACCGGTCGCAACCGCGCGCGCGCAGCAGTCAACGACTCAGGCTCCGGAGTTTCCGTCGCCCCAAAGCCAGGGTCGAAGTGCGGAATCAAACCATAGAGCGCCAGTCCCGGCCGCAGCAGCGCTTTCATTCCGTGGCGAGCAGCCAGGGCGGCTACCTCTCCCGCCCGGCCCGCCAGCAGCGCGGCGGAGTTGCCCACATTCAGCCATTCCGGATAAATTCCGACGGCCTCAATCTTCTCGAGCGCCTCATCCAGCCGCGTCAACTGCTCCTCGGTCACCCGGCCATCGGCTTCGTCGGCAGCAAACAGGTGGGTCATCACGCCCTCCAGCCGCAGCGGCGATCCGGGAGCGAAGCGCGTCAGCACATGGGCGAGCGCATCAGGGCCAACCCCCTGACGGCTCATTCCCGTGTCGATCTCCAGATGAACGGGCAGCGATCCAGCCACAGCCCCCGACCTATGCGCATTGCACAATTCGTCCAACTGTGCCGGCTCCCATGCCACGGCCGTCAATCCCTGTCGGACCATAGCCTCACCCTGGCCGGCAAAAACACCGCCAATCACCAGGACTCGCGCCTCGGGGCAAAGCATACGGGCCGCCACACCCTCTTCAACGCAGGTTACGCCCAGCCATTGAGCTCCGGCACGCACCACGGCTGGCGCGCAAATGCCCAGTGAATGGCCGTAAGCGTCTGCCTTGACGATCGCCAGCAACTCCGCATCGGGCGCGGCTAGCGAAGAAAGAAATCGGTAGTTGTCTTCAAGAATGCGGGTGTGAATTTCAACCCAGCAGGGGCGCATTGGCATCTGGCTGTCCAAGCCTTAGTTTAACTCGCAGTTTCGCCGCGCCTACCACGTGTGCCCCACCCTGGGGTGCCCCACCCTGGGTGCCCCATCCTGGGTGCCCCATCCTTCGCTTCTTTCTAGCGAAGGGTGGGCCTTCACAAAACTCGACCTTCGGATCGAGTATAGAATCCAATTCTCTCCACAAAAGTGGGTGCCCCACCCTGGGTTCCCCATCCTTCGCTTCTTTCCAGCGAAGGGTGGGCCATCACAAAACTCGACCTTCGGATCGAGTATAGAATCCAATTCTCTCCACAAAAGTGGGTGCCCCACCCTGGGTGCCCCACCCTGGGTGCCCCATCCTTCGCTTCTTTTCAGCGAAGGGTGGGCCATCACAAAACTCGACCTTCGGATCGAGTATAGAATCCAATTCTCTCCACAAAAGTGGGTGCCCCACCCTCGCCGCTGTCACTCTAAGCGAAGCCGAAGAACCTGCTTCTTGCAACTTTTGCGGCTTCGGGGTCCGCAACGACAGGTCTTCGTCGTTGGGGTGATCTACGGCGCGAATCCACGAATCTCAACCCGTCGCTTACGCCAGCAGCGCGAACGCCACCACGGTCTCGTCCCTCGTCGGAATCTCTTCCAGAAGCTCTGCTTCAAGATCGTAAGGAACAGACATCTCGCAAGCCGCCACTTCTTCCGTGCTTGCGCCCACAAAGCACAACTCGCAGTGAGCCAGCGACTGGCCGTCTCCCATGCGAACCGGCGGACCAAAGACACGACAGGTCATCGGTCTCCATGCATACACGTCGCAGCGGCCAGTGGTGGGGTCAAGCGCCGGACAAGCCGCCTCATTGGCGAAATTCTCAAACCGCTCCCGGTCCTCATCGGAGTTGCCCAACAGCCCTTTCTCCACATCGCCCGGGAAGCTTCCCCCATGCTCCACAACCCACATCCCGGCGCGGTGCGTGATCTCCGCCGCGAGATCCGGCGCTGTCGCCCGCAGGCTGTCCATGCCCGCACTCAGGCGCAACGCATCCAGCGGACTCACGACAAAGGCTCCATGGCAACACTGCGTACAGCCCTGCTTGCAAGCCAGCCGCTCGCCCGCGCGAACCACGGCATCGGCCAGCGCCGAATCAAAAATTTGAACTAGTAAAGAATCCCCCGTTGGCAAACGCATACTCGCAAGACTACTGGATTTGCCATTGGTTCGTCGCCAGAATAATTTGTTTTCTGAACATCTTTAGTCATAGGACAGCTCGCTCCGTTGTACCGCACCAAGACGAAAAGGTAATACAATCGCCCGCCGTCCTGCCAGGGCCAAGAAACTTCTTGTTTTCAAGCAATTTCCATGGATTGCGAAACAGGTTTGCGCTCGCCTGGCCGCGGAGGTTTCCCCCATGCCTCGATCCAACGGCGCCATCAAGTAGCTCAGCCGGCAGTCAGCAGTGACATTTTGAGAACTGAGATTAGCACCAGGCTTTTGCGAGCGATCAGCGAGCAGTTGGCCCAACCGCAGGCGGATTGGCCGCCGCAGCTGGCGCAGTTGGTTGCAGATTATTTGTTTCCGTTGGCGCATGATAAAGAGATCGAGATTGAGAGGGAAGTCTTCACGGAAAGAAAAATGGCACCCCCCCACCCCCCCTTTTATATTTATTTTTCCACAGGAAATCTTGCAGGTAATTAATTGGTAAATAGCGGAGCCAAAAGAAAAATTCAAAGAGGAATGCAGCAAAGTGCGTTTTGTGCAGAAAAGACGCGGGTTTTCCGCGCCTATTGCTGAGCCGTTTCCGCGGCTCGGACTCCACGCTTCACAAAGGCACAGGGGAGACAAGGAGCACGATTCTGGCGAGTCTCAGGCTTTTTCGTCCCGAATAAGGGTCACTTTTCGGCATCCGCGCACTGAATTGCAGAGATAAACAGCGTTTGCGCATGCCAAATCTTCCAGTTTCAGTCTTCGTTCTGCTGCCGATGGATTGGTTTCCAGCAGATGTCGCCGATAAATTCCCGGCAAAACTCCGCAAACAATCGGCGGTGTCAGCCATTGTCCGTCCTTCTCAATGAAGACGTTGCTGATCGCGCCCTCGGTCACCTCGCCGCGTTCATTCAGGAATAAAACTTCTTCATAACCTGCTCGCAGCGCCTCTTCGTATTGCTGCTCGTACAATGCGCGGCGGGTTGTCTTGTGCCGCAAAAATCGGTCGCCTGAGAACACGCGGATCGCCGATATCAAAACTCTTCCGATTTCCGCCGGTTCAGCAGCCTTGACATGCGTCACTTTTACCGCGCCTCCGCGCTCAAGCTGAACCCGAACCTTGATGCGCAGTCCGCGTTCAAAGTGTCTTTCCAGCTTTTCAAGCGCCGCTGTCACGGTCTCGCGTTCAAACTTGAATTCAAAATACTCTGCCGATGATTGCATTCGCTCCAGGTGCTGCGGCAGCAAAATGTAACCGTCGTTCCAGAGAATGCTCTCCAGCAGATCAAACGGCTCTTCCCTGCGGGTCAGAAACTTTGCCTTCAGCATGCATTCGCGGAACTCCTCTTCCGCTTGTGAATCGATGACGATGCCGCTGCCAACACCCATCGTGCCGTAGCTATTCTCCAGAACCACCGTGCGAATCGGCACACTGAACACGGCTTCCCGCGCCGGCGAGAAGAATCCGATTGCGCCGGCATACACGCCGCGTGGTCTGCGCTCCAACTCTCGAATGATCTCCATGGTTCTATGCTTGGGAGCTCCCGTTACGGAACCGCAGGGAAAGAGGCTGGCGAAGATGTCGGCATAGCGAGTTCCCGCACGCAGCACTCCGGAGATTTCCGATGTCATCTGAAAGAGCGTTTCGTATTTCTCCACCGCGAATAGCCGCTTCGCGCGCACGCTGCCATACTCGCAAATACGGCCCAGGTCGTTACGCAACAGATCCACGATCATCACGTTCTCGCTGCGATTTTTCGCGTCGTTTTGCAGCCACTGAACGAGTGAGTTGTCTTCGGCCTGGTCCATTCCGCGCCGCACAGTGCCCTTCATAGGTCGCGTCATAATCGCGCGGTCTTTCACGCGGAAGAACAGTTCCGGCGAAAGAGACAGAATCTGCCAACTTCCTCCATTGATGAATGCGCCATACTTCCCTTGCTGGCTTTCGATGAGGGCTGCAAACATTGCGTGCGGCGCTCCGCTCAATTCGAATCTCAACTCGTCGGTGAAGTTCACCTGATACGTATCGCCCGCGCGGATGTATTCCTTAATCTGCGATATCTTTTCGGCATAATTCCCTTGAGTGATCCCAAATTGTAGATTCCTCACTTCAAAATCGGGATCGCAGCTGAAGGCGTCTTCGGCAAGTTCATCCGGCGAATCGCCTTCAAACTTACCCGTCCTGTGGTCGAAGACGAAGGCTCGGGGATAAACGCCGAACCACGCTGCTGGCACGCTTGTCTTCACCCGTTCGCTGACGCCCAGCGCACTCAAGCCTTCACTGCATTCATAGCCCAAAAACCCCGCGACATAGGAGCCGGCCGCCAGCGCCTCCTCTATTTCGTCGAAGAGGGCGCTGCTGGCCGCAAGTGTTCTTTCTGGGCGGAGAAAGAGAAAGCTGCGATGATTCTCTGCATCGTATCGCGAAGTCTGCAGCAGCACACCCTCGGCACTCGATGCAACCAGCGAGTGATACCGCGCTGGAAATTTCGTGAAAGTATTCAATACTGTTTCCCGCTGAAAACTGCAAGCTGTCGGTAGTATATATATCCGCAATTGGCGGGCACTGCTTCATTGGGTGCGAGCCGGCCACCCGGCCAAGGGGCGCAGCCGTTGAGCAGCGGCACCTCATGAACTATTTGCGAGCCGTTATTGAACGGATGCGACCTCTCCGCAACGGGAGATGAAGGACGCTTTGCACCCCTTAGTCGGGCAGTACCCAGCGAAAACCGCCTCAAATAACTGTTTTCAGAATCCACTTGCAATATATCGCGGATTGCGATATTGTTATTACATATTGCGATTCCAGGGCAGCATTTCCATCGCAACCAAGACCATGAAACTGGGCGAGAAAATCCGTTATTTGCGTGAGGTTGAGGGCAGCTTGCGCGGCCTGGACCGGGCCATGAGTCAACAGGAAATGGTGCGCGAGCTCGCGACCGAGACCGGACAGAAGCTAAGCCAGAGCTACGTATCGCAAATTGAGAGCGGAGCGCGGCCTCACATGACCAACACTACGCGGCAGATTCTGGCCCGCTTCTTTAAGGTACATCCGGGGTACCTGGTGGACGACCCGGAGGGCTATTCGCCGGAATTGCAAAGCGAACTGCGGCCTCTGGAAGACAAGCTGGATTTGTGGCTGGTGGCAGGCGCCGAGCGCTTTCGTCGCGATCCGGAGCTGATGCAGGCGCTGCTGACTTTGGCCCGCCACGAACATTCGCGGGAGTGCCTGCTGCTGTTGGAATCGATTTTGGAGACGCCAGGATTGATGCCGCGGCTGACCGACGTGCTTCGGCCTAAACTTGAACCGCACGCAAGACCACCCAAAGCGCAAGAACGAGGAGCGCACAAATGAATTGGGAATCCTTTTACTTCGTTTGCTTTCTCATCGGATTGTTCCTGAGCTTATTTTCGTTGCTCGGCGGCATGGGGCACTTCGGCGGACACTTTCATGTGCCCCACCTGCCGCACGGGGCCCATCTGCCGAGCGCGTCGCATGTGCCTCAGGCATTGCATCTGCCGCAGGGAGGCCAGCATGCTGGTCAGGGCGCGGGGCGGGGAACGGCGAGCGTCCCTTGGTGGAACACGTTTTCATTGATGATCTTTTTCTGCTGGTTTGGCGCTGCGGGGTATCTACTGACGCGCTTCGGTGGGTTTGTGGCTGGGGCAGTGGTGGCGATGGCAGCGGTCTGCGGCGTGGCCGGAGGAGCGATTGTGTTCTTCTTTTTGGCTAAAGTGATGCTGCCCCACGAACACGAGCTGACTGCGGAGGAGACTGAAGTGGTTGGAGTTGTGGGCCGGGTTTCGGCTGCAATTCGAGCCGAGGGCATTGGAGAAATTGTCTACGAACAACTGGGCGCATGCCACTCTGCTCCGGCGCGCTCGGAGGACGGCGTGCCGATTGAAAGACAGGAAGAGGTCTTTGTCGCCCGCTATGAAAAAGGAATTGCATACGTTCGCCGATGGGACGAAGTGCTGGGGACTAAGGAGTAGGGAACAGGAGACGGAACGATGAGCACTACCGTGCTGACGATCGACATGGCCATCCTGGTGGGAATATTCCTGGTGGGATTTTTGGCCAAGAGAAATCGCAAAAACGGCGGCAACACCGGATCGAAACATTGAGAAACAGTGGTCAGTGATCACTGTTCATTGAAAGTCAACCATCAACCACTTACCTCCCGGATGAAAGGGCCGGGATCGCAATGAACGATTTGATGAATGGAATGAACGGAGCGGTTGTCATAATTGTGGGTCTCGGCATATTGGCGCTGATCTTCATCCTGGGCGTAATCACCTCAATGTATCGCAAGGCTGGACCCAACGAGGCGTTGATCGTTTACGGATTTGGCGGCACACGCGTCGTCAAGGGTCACGGCACGGTCATCTTTCCCATGGTGCAGAGCTGCCGGCAGTTGAGCCTGGAACTGATGAGTTTTGACGTGGCTCCCAAGCAGGATCTCTATACGAAGCAGGGCGTCGCGGTGACCGTCGAGGCGGTGGCGCAGATTAAAGTACGCAGCGATCAGGCCTCGATTCTGACCGCGGCAGAGCAGTTTCTCACCAAGAATCCGGACGAGCGCGAAGGGCTGATCCGGCTGGTGATGGAAGGCCATCTGCGCGGCATCATCGGACAGTTGACGGTGGAGCAGATCGTGAAGGAGCCGGAGATGGTGGGCGAGCGGATGCGTGGCACCTGCGCGGGCGACATGACCAAGATGGGGCTTGAAGTGATTTCATTCACCATCAAGGAAGTTCGCGACAAGAATGAATACATCGCGAATATGGGCAGGCCGGACGTGGCGCGGATCAAGCGCGATGCCGATGTGGCTACCGCTGAGGCCGAACGCGACACTGCCATCCTGCGCGCCAACGCTATGCGCGATTCTTCGGTGAACAAGGCCAAGGCTGACCAGGAACGGGTGATTGCCGAGACCGCTTCCGCCACGCGCCAGGCCGAAGCGCAACGCGATTTGGACATTAAGAAAGCCGAGTATAGCGAGCAGAGCCGCCGTCAGCAAGCATCGGCCGACAAGGCTTATGAACTGCAAACCAATGTGATGCTGCAGCAGGTGACCGCCGAGCAGGTCAAAGTGCAGCAGGTCGAGCGCGAAGGGCAGATCAAAGTGCAGGAGGCGGAAATTCTGCGCAATGAAAAGCAGCTCATCGCCACGGTACTCAAGGGCGCCGAGATCGAGCGTCAGCGCATCGAGAATATGGCTGCGGCGGAAAAGAATCGTCTGACTACTGAGGCCGAAGGCCGCGCAGCCGCGATCCGCGCGCAGGGCGAGGCTGAGGCCAGCATCATCTTCCAGAAAGGCGAGGCAGAAGCCAAGGCGATGAGCGTAAAGGCCGAGGCTTATCAAGAGTGGAACCAGGCCGCGGTTGTGGACAAGCTGCTGACCAACATGGCCGATGTGGTGCGCGCCATGGCTGAGCCGCTCAGCAAGGTGGACAAGATCACGATCGTTTCAACGGGCAACGACGATGCTGCCGGAGTGCACAAGATCACCGGCGACATGACTCGCATAGCGGCGCAGGTTCCGGCGTTGTTTGAAGCGCTCAGCGGTATGGATATCAAGCAACTGATGTCTAACGTGAAGGCGATCAAGACGAAACCGGAAGAGAAAGAAAAGTAGCTTCTGATACTGGAAAGGAGGAAATCATGAATCGGAAATTATCCATCGCACTTTTGGCATTGCTGGTGTGTTCGACTGTGTTTGCACAGGACAACACAGCGAAGCGTGAGGCCGCGAAACAGTCAGCGCAATCGTGGCTGGCGTTAGTGGATCGTGGCGACTATGGCATGAGCTGGCAGGAGACTTCGTCTTTCTTCCAATCGAAGGTATCGAAGCCCGACTTGGAGACGGCATTGAAGCAAGTGCGCGCGCCTCTTGGAGTCGCCGGCAATCGAACGCTGGTGGGGGCGGTGTTTCAAACCGACCTTCCCGATGCGCCGAAGGGAGAGTACGTCGTCATTCAGTACAAGACCGAGTTTGCGGGCAACGGAACGATTCTGGAGACGGTCATACCAATGCTCGACAAGGACGGGAAGTGGCGCGTGTCGGGGTATTTTGTTAAGCCTGCGCTATAGCGCTTTGTGGCGCCGAGGGTGCGTGAAGATGTGCGTAGCTTCTGGCCTCTAGCTCCTGGTTGGGTAAGTGGGAGCTGGAGGCAGAGGCGAGAGAGTTATGAGCTAGAAGAACACAAGGTTGCGATTGCTAAGGCAAAAAACTAGGTGCTAGAAGCTGAGCGAAACTGAACAAGGAGGACGTCATGGCACTGCTGGAAAGAGTAAGCACATTGCTCCGCGCCAATCTCAACGAGTTGATCGAGAAGGCTGAAGATCCGGAGCGGATGTTGAAACAGATCGTACTGGACATGGAGAACCAGCTGATGCAAGTGAAGACGCAGGTAGCTATCGCCATCGCCGACGAACATTTGCTGGAAAAGAAACGCGCCGAGCAAACCGAGCAGGCAGCGGATTGGCGGCGCAAGGCGGAACTGGCGGTGCAGAAAGGCCACGACGATCTGGCCCGCGCGGCTCTTGAGCGAGCGCTGAGCCACGACCAGTTGGTGGCTGGTTTCACCACGCAGGCCGAGGATCAGAAGCACGAGGCCGACAACCTGCGTCAGGCGCTGCGCAAGCTTGAGCAGAAGCTGGGCGAGACGCGCGCTCATTGCGAGATGCTGGTCGCGGAGCATCGCCGCGCCAAGGTAGTGGGCCGGGCAACCGAAGCTCGCCAGGTCGTCGGCATCGATCAGGAGCACGCGATGGGCCGGATGAAAACCCGCGTCCATCTGAAGGCTGCTCAGAACGCAGCGGCCAGCGAGGTGATGATTCCCGAATCGCTCGAAGACCGCTTTCATGCCTTGGAGAGCGAAGACAAAATCGAAGTGCTGCTGCAGGAGATCAAGAGCCGGCAGACGGTTCAATAGATCTCTTTCTTTCACCGAGAAGACAGGAAGCGTCACCATCGCAGTCAAGTCCAGGTGAACGGCTTCTGCATAGCTCTGAGAGCCAGCTGCAAAAATGCTCTCGCGGAAATTGCGAATCACAAGTGACAATTACCGCGGGAGCACGGCTTATTTCAAAGAACTCACGGCGCGACCAGAGTCCTGGCCTGGCGCTTTTTGACTCCTGTTTGAATTTGCCAGTAGCTCTGTTATTTACCAATTAATTAACTGCACGCCTTGTGAAATAAAAAAGGGGGGGTGGGGGGGTACCCCTCTTTTGGTGAAAAACTTCCTGCCCACCTCGATCTTTTTATTATGCCGCAACGGAGACAAATCATCTGCAACCACCTGCGATGGGGCCAAAACTGACTAATTGCCGGCAGAGCGTTTTGTCGCGAAATCTCACTGTTTACTCATTGTTGTCCACTAGTTGCAAACTTGCTCTTATGGAATTGCGAAGCAAGAGGGACAATGGCCGCAGGCGCTAGAGTCTCGCCGATTCCATTTGGATTTATGTTGGGGATCAATCTTCGACCTGCCGCGCGAGTACGTTTTTTCGCAACCAATAGAGCTATATTCTGACGCTTTTTGCCCTTTTTCGCCCCAATCCCGAATCTGAATTCCTCGAAAAATGGGAATTTTCACACGACAATTTGCAGAGTTCGTGCGAATTTTGGTTGAGCGGTGGCCGTAACCGGCCTAGCGTCCAGATGAGGGTGTTTCGTCGGTCGTACTCGGATGAGCCAAAGCGATTCCCGAAGCACAGGACGATGCAGAAAACCGAATCCAGTTTTCCGAAAGAGCTGTCCGGTCACTTGACGGAGGTTGCGCTCAGCTACCAGCGCATGTTGGAGGAGAATCCATGTCATCCGCAGGCGCTGGTGGGCATGACCCTGGTGGCGCTGGCTAGCGGCCAATCTGCGGCAGCGGTCAAGATGGCTGAGGCTGCCGTGACCGCCGCGCCGGAGATGGGCGCTGCATGGATCGCGCTGGGTCAGGCGCTGAAGGCCGCAGGCCAGAACGATCCGGCTGCACGCGCCTACCGGGAGGCCCTTGGGCACGGCACGGAGGCGATGGCGCGCATGGGTTTGGGCGAGCTGATGCTCGCCGAAGGTCGCCCGAAAGAAGCAATTCTGGAGTTCGAGCTTGCTCTCCGCGTCAACCACACGCTAGTCGCCGCTCACCTGGGCCTGGGCAATGCGCAGGCCATGATGGGAAGCAATGAAGAGGCTCTCGCCCAATATGAGCGCACGCTCGAACTGCGACCGCACCTGCCCGAGGCAGAGTTTGCGGCGGGATTTGTTCTGGCGCACATGGGCAAGCTAAAAGAAGCTGAAACCCGCTATCGCCGGGCTCTGGTTCAGCGTCCGGACTTTGCCGCCGCATGGATGAATCTGGGCAGCTTGTTGCGCGAGCAGGGCCGCGAAGTCTATGCCGAAGCCGCCCTGATGCGGGCCGTCGAGCTGAGGCCGGACCTGGTTTCGGGCTGGGTGAACCTGGCAATTCTGGAGCGTGAGCGCTGCCGCCCCACCGAGGCCGAGGCACATTTGCGCAAAGCCTTTGCCCTCAATCCGGAGCAAGTGGAAACGCTGGTAGCCTGGTGTCAATTTCGCTCGGCGCAGAACGACGCGGCTGGTGCGTGGCAATGGCTGCGCTGGGCGTTGGCACGCGACCCTTCGCACGCTGAAGCCGTGAATATGCATGGCATTCTGCTGCACAAGGAACGCCGCTTCGACGAGGCAGTCAAGGTCTTTGAGCAAGCTGAGGTACTGGGCCACTGTGCCGCCGCTTCCAATCGGGGGAACTCCCTGCTTGACTTGGGACGGGCAGACGAGGCTTTGCAAGCGCAGGAGCGGGCCGTCGAGCGCGATCCTTCGAGTCCTGGAGCCCGCTATAATCTCTCGCTGACGCGCTTGCGGCTGGGTCATTGGGAGCAAGGCTGGCCAGGCTACGAGTCGCGCTGGCACTTTCGCGAGGTTCATCGCGGTCCGCGAATCTTTTCCCAGCCCCGTTGGCAGGGCGAAGCTCTCGACGGACGGCGGATTCTGCTTCATGCCGAGCAGGGGCTGGGCGATACTATCCAATTTTGCCGCTACGTCACCCTGATTGAGGCCAGGGGCGGTACTGCCATTTTGCAAGTTCAGGAACCCGCACTCCGCTTGATGCAATCGCTCGCCGCAGTGCGCGCCGGCCTTGCGGAGGTGATGCTGCTGGGAGCCATGCCGTCGGACTTCGATTTGGAGTGCCCGCTGCTAAGCCTGCCGGCTGTCTTTGGAACCACGGTCGAGACGGTTCCGTGGCCCGGCGCTTACCTGGGAGCCGATCCCGAGTTCGCGCATGAGAAGCGCGCACAGTTTGCTGACGGCGGCGGGGAATTCCGCCCGCTGCGGGTGGGTTTGGCGTGGGCGGGCAATCCCCGCTACAAGGCGGACGGCCAGCGATCTGTCGAGTTGACCACGCTGCTGCCGTTGTTGCGCAACTCGCCGCGCACGCCCGGCGTTGCCTGGATTTCGTTGCAAAAAGGGCTGGCAGCCGAGCAGTTGGCGATGCTGCCAGACGATGTCTTTGTTCGGGACGGGTGCAGCCGCGACCGGGATTTGGCCGAGACGGCCTCATTGGTGGCCACGCTCGATCTGGTCATTACCACCGATACCTGCATTGCTCACCTAGCTGGAGCTATGGCCAAGCCGGTCTGGATTTTGCTGCCCCATCTGAGTGATTGGCGGTGGATGCAGCAGACGGAGGTTACTCCGTGGTATCCGACGGCCCGGCTCTTCCGCCAGAGCGCTCCGGGGGATTGGGCCGGACTGATCGAGCGCGTGACAGGCGAGTTGAGCGGTCTTTGCGCAGCGCGGTCTGGGTCAATGCAACTGTGGCTGACGGGCAGGTCCTCGAAACATGATTTGCAGCAGTCTCATTCCACCAAGGCATCATCCACAAAATAAATTCAAAAAGACCGCAAATAGTTGTTGACATGACTAACTCTATTACGTAGAGTACTCCTTAACGGGGAACGCTCTGGAGACCGGCAGAGCCTTTGAGGAGAATCGACATGACCTTGAACGATGACGAGTTGGGACTGAAAGACAGGCTGAGCCTGATCGAGAACATGATTGCCGAAGGACGCCGCGCCACCGGAAGCTGGGGTTGGACATTTGTTTTCTGGGGCGTAGCCTACTACGTCGCCATTGTCTGGACCGCTTTAACCCATTGGCCGTGGGCCTGGCTGGTCACTATGGTCGGGGCCTGGGTGCCTTGCTGGTTCATTATTCGGAGCCAGCAGAGGAATCAGTCAAAGCGAAGGCCGTCGACCACGATCAGCCGGGCCGTCTTCTCCATTTGGGTTGCGATGGGAGTATCGATGTGTTTGCTGTTTCCAGCTTTGGGATTCAGCGGCCGGTTCAACCAGCACATTTTTGTGGCGATCATAGGCGCCATGATGGGCGTCTCGAACGGGGCCTCCGGCATGATTATCCGGTGGAAGGCGCAGGTTGCTGCCGCGATGGTGTGGTGGGTGACTTCGGTTATTGCCTGCTTCGGCTCCGACGACCAATGCACGGTTGTATTTTTGGTGGCAATCTTCCTCTGCCAGATCGTCTTCGGCGGTTATGCAATGTTGTGTGAAGCCCGTCAGCGCAGGCTGGAGGCCAATCATGCCTGAGTTGCCGGAGCTGAATCCTGTGATTCACGGGAAGCTGCGCCTGGCTTTGCTTTCGCTGCTCACTGGCGTTGAAGAGGCGGAGTTTACCTGGCTGCGCTCGAAGACCGGCTCGACGGACGGCAACCTGGGCGCGCAATTGCTAAAGCTTGAGGAAGCGGGTTACGTGGCCGTCGAAAAGAAGTTTGTTTTGCGCAAGCCCCAGACGCTTTACCGCATGACCGAAGCAGGCCGTGAGGCGCTTGCCGAATACGTGCACGCCTTGAAACAACTGCTTGGGGGAGCTATCGGGGATTAGAGCAAGAGCCTTCAGGCCTCGGGTTGAAGGCTCTTGCTCACACGCTCCATTATCCCCAAATAGTAGGCCAGATTGTGGATGGTGTTCAGCGTCGCCGAAAGCGCTTCTCCCGAGTGCATCAGGTGGCGCAAATAGGCTCGCGAATAGCGCTGACAGACCATGCACGGGCAGGCTGGATCGGGAGGGCCCTGGTCTTCGGAATAGCGTTTGCCTTTGATGTTGAGTCGTCCCTCGCTGGTGAACAAGAGGCCGTGGCGCGCGGCGCGGGTGGGCAGCACGCAATCCATCATGTCCACGCCCATGCGCGCATAGGCTTCGATCTCATCCGGATAGCCCACGCCCATTACGTAGCGCGGCTTGTCGGCGGGCAGCAGGGGCAGCACCTCGGCGATCATCTCCATGGTCAGCTCGCGCGGTTCGCCCACACTGAGGCCACCTATGGCGTAGCCGTGGAAGTCCATTTCCACCAACCGCTCGGCGCTCTCGCGTCGAAGGTCGCGGTACATGCCGCCTTGGACAATGCCGAAGAGGGACTGTGTGCGCCCCCTCAGTTCCTCGCGCCAGGGAACTTCGTGCTGATGCGCGCGAAAGTGATCGAGCGACCGCCTGGCCCAAGCCATCGTCAGCCTCAGACTCTCTTCTGCGCGGCTGCGTTCTGCGGGATACTCGGTGCACTCGTCGAAGGCCATGCAGATGTCCGCGCCGAGTGCAATCTGCACATCCATGGAATGTTCTGGAGTAAAGAAATGGCTGCTGCCGTCCAGATGCGAGCGAAAGCGCACACCCTCGTCACTGACTTTGCGCAACTGGCTCAAGCTGAAAACCTGAAAGCCGCCCGAATCGGTCAGCATGGCTCGCGGCCAACTGATGAACCGGTGCAGGCCGCCCATGCGCTGGATTGCGTCGTGACCTGGCCGCAGATACAAGTGATAAGTGTTGCCGAGAATAATCTCCGCGCCCAGCGCCTCAAGCACGTCCTGCGGGACGGCCTTCACCGTTCCCGCCGTACCCACGGGCATGAAGACCGGCGTCTCTACCGTGCGGTGTGGCAAATGCATCCGCCCCCGCCGTCCGCCGAGTTCGGTTGTTGCCAGCACGTTGAATGTAAGGCTCACCCAACGATTCTATCGGGGAGCGCTGGCCGTCCGCCGTTTACCATCAAAGCATGGCGCTGGTCGAGGTGAATGCGATTTCGAAGAGCTATCCGAGACGGATGGGGCTGCGGACCGAGCAGCACGCTGTCGTCGAGAATGTGTCGCTCGAGATTGAGGCAGGTGAAACGCTGGGGCTGGTGGGCGAATCGGGCTCAGGCAAGACGACGCTGGCAAGGATGATTCTGGGGCTGGTCGAGCCTACGGAGGGCAGTATTCTCGTAGACGGCACGGACGTGGCTCGCGCGTCGCGCGCGGAGATGCACCGCATCCGCCGCCAGATGCAGCCCGTCTTTCAGGACCCCTATGCCGCTCTCAATCCGCGGATGAAAGTGCTGGAGATTGTTACCGAGCCGCTGGTGATCCATCGGCGCGAGGCGGGCATCAAGACGGATCGCGCCGCGCTGCGCGCCAAGGCGGTTGAGCTATTGAATGAGGTCGGCCTCGACGCATCGGCGCTGAACCGTTATCCGCACGAATTCAGTGGCGGGCAGCGGCAGCGCATCAACATAGCCCGCGCGCTGGCGCTTCGGCCCAAGCTGCTGATTCTGGATGAGCCCGTTTCAGCTCTGGATGTGAGTGTGGGAGCGCAGATCGTGAATCTGCTGCGCGGCTTGCAGCGCGAGCATGGCCTGACTTACCTGTTCATCTCGCATTCCATGCCGCTGGTGCGCTATCTGAGTACGCGGATTGCGGTGATGGAACGCGGCCGGCTGGTCGAGACGGGTGAGGCAGTGGCTTTGTGCGACCATCCGCAAGAGGCCTATACCCGCCAATTGATACAGGCCACGCCGGAGTTACCTGCCGGCGTGGCCTGATTGATTCACGATCTCCTTCGTATTCCATTGTTTCCGCCCAAAAATGCGAACGAAAAGGATGGTGCACCCAGAGAATCAACGCTACTTCGTTTGTGGCGCGGCAGGCGGTGTTGGCACCGCTGGAGGCGCTGGAATCGCGGGAACTGACGAACCGGGCGCCGGGACTGGAGGAGCGGCTGGTTTGGGTGCCGCTGGCGGAGTTGCGGGTGCTGTCGCGTTCGGCGCAGCGCCTGGAGCGGGCGGAGTTGGAGGCATGCCGGTCATTGGATGCGCTCCCGGCATTGGGCCTCCTGGGCCTCTTCCCGGCATTGGCCGCTGGGGTGGCTGCGGAGCGTCTGTCATTTCTGCCAGTTCGACATCCAGGATGAGATCGGACTTGGCGGGAACCGCTGGATGGGTGGCGTCGCGCGCGGGAATCTCACTCGCGCCGAATCCCAACTGCCAGGGAACGTAAATGCGGCGCTTGCCGCCAACCTTCATGCCCTCAACTCCCATATCCCATCCGGGTAGCGGACGGCCCTTTCCCATGACCATTGGAGCCGGTGCTGGATCGCCAAGCTTGGGTTTTCCGTCGTCTCCCAGTACCGGCTTGCCGTCTTTGTCCTTAAGCGGAGGACCGGGATGATCGACGGTGGAATCGAATTTGACACCGCTATCTGCCAACCACAAGGTGAAGTTGAACTTGAGGAGCTTGCCGGGCTCGGCTACAGCGCCGGTGCCGACCTGAATCTCTTTGTAACGCAGGGCAGTCGTGAAGAGGGTCTTCTGGGGTCCACTCACCACCGGAATATTGTCTGGAGTCTTGATCAGCGGCGCGGCTGTCGATGAGGCAGACGTAGCTGCTTTTGCCGCGGCGCCAGCCGGTTTGGCAGTCGATGCGGGTTTAGTTGCGGTAGCTGTTGTTTTGGTGGCCGCAGCCGATGGAGGTGCCGGCTGCGCGGGGGTTTGGGCACTTGCGGCCACGGTACAGGCCGCTAACAACAAGATGAGGGTTGTGTATTTCATGACGTATTTAGACTCCGGGTGGTGCTTCAGGCAGTGTATCAAATCGATACAGCACTGTCGCGACTCGCCAGCAAGCCCGCCAACAGGGCCGTTCTGGGGGCAAGGTGTTCTACCAAGATAGATTCGTGGAGCGCGTGGGCGCCCTCGCCGACCGCGCCCATGCCGTCCAGAGTAGGAATGCCGAGGGCGGAGGTAAAGTTTCCATCGGATGCGCCGCCGGTCGAGGTTTCGGCCAGCGAAAAGCCTAGTTCCGAGGCCAGCGCCCTCGCTTGCCGGTAGAGCCGCAGAGTTCCGCGGGTGCGCTCCATCGGCGGTCGGTTGATGCCACCGGAAACAGTCAGGGTACACCTCTTGTCCTCCGGCTTGAGGGTGTCAAATTTGCGCTCCATGCGCGGGCCGTCGGCCTTGCGAACAATCCGCGCGTCGACCTCTGCCCAAGCCTCGGCGGCAATCACATTCCCTTTGGTTCCGCCGCCAACCACACCGACGTTCACCGTAATTCCGCGCTTAAGATCGTTCCAGCCGCTTACCGTCTCCACCATGCGGGCCAATTCCCGGATGGCGCTTGCGCCCTTGGCAAAGTCCAGGCCAGCATGAGCGGCCACCCCGCTTATTTGAACCCGCCAGTTGCCAACTCCTTTGCGCGCCGTTTTGTACGCCAAACCCTGCGCCGGCTCAAGAACATAAACGGCCGCAGACTCCTCCGCCAGCCGTTCGGTTATGGGCCGTGATGCGGGACTGCCCACTTCCTCGTCGCTATTCAAGAGCAGGATGATTTCGTGATTCAGCAGGCCGGCTTCGCTGAGAATCTCGATGGCGGTGAATGCCATGGCCACGCCTGCCTTCATGTCCAGCGTGCCCGGCCCCCAGAGCCGGCCTTCGCCGAGACGGCAAGGCATGGTCTTCAGCGTGCCGACCGGCCAAACCGTGTCGAGGTGGCCAAGCAGCAGCGTTCGGCGGGCGGCACCGGTCTTGGACTTGGGCCCGAAGTGCGCCTCCAGTAGATCGCCAAAGACCTTCTGCCGATGCAGTTTGACGCGGCCGCCCAGAGCCTTGGCTTGCGCGGCGGCGAGGGATGTGCACGCGTCGACCGCTGACTTGTTGTCAGAGGGCGACTCTGCCCGCACCAATTGCTGGATCAGATCTAGCAGGCCAGACTCTTTTCGGCGGGCTCCGGCCAGTAGCGCACGCATGGGAAAATGTTGATCGGCGGTTGCGGTCATTTTCTTTAGCCCTTCGTGATCATTTCCGAAAAAATCTGCGACTTACTGATTCTACGACAGTTAATGGATGGAGAAAATGTGATTACGATTGAAGAGAACGGTCTAAATAGGGCAGAGTGTGGCAAAATCGCCACAAGACGAAGATAAGTCGATGGGTCTAAGGTAGTTCTTACCCTTGGTTTGCACGACTGACAGACTGTAGGAGATGAAGTATTTGGCAAATCCAGATCACCAGAATCCTGCGCATTTAGAACAGACGATTGTCGCACCGCTGGAGTTCACAGGCGTGGGGCTGCATTCTGGAGCGCCAGTGACCATGCGCCTGTTGCCTGCGCCGGCAGGTTCGGGCATTGTCTTTCGCCGCACCGACCTTGAGAACTTTGAGATCCCCGCCATTGGCCGCTATGTGGCCAAAGTGAGTTACGCCACCAGTTTGATGCGGCAAGGCGTGTTGATTCAGACCACCGAGCATCTGCTTTCGGCATTGATCGGTATGGGTGTGGACAACGTGATTGCCGAACTCGATAACTTGGAACTGCCCATTCTCGACGGCAGCGCCCTGCCCTATGTCGAGGCCTTTCTGAGCGTGGGTATTCGCACCCAGCGGAGGCGACGCGAGACGGTCCGCGTGCTCAGCCCGGTTGAGGTGCGTGAGGGCAATAAATTCATTGGCGTCTATCCGGGTTCCGGTTACAGCATCCAGTACGCTATCGACTTTCCCTCACCTGTGGGCTACCAGAGCGCCAGCATTGATCTGGCTGCCGACTCCTATGGCACATACATCGCTCCGGGGCGCACATTCGGCTACCAGACCGACGAAAAGAAGCTACGCGATATGGGCCTGATCCGCGGCGCGGGGCCGGAGAACATCATTATTCTGGGACCCAAGGGGCCGGTGAACGGCCCGCTGCGCTTTAGCGACGAGTATGTGCGGCATAAGATTCTTGACTTGATCGGCGACCTGGCGCTTGCCGGGCGGCGGATCGAAGGTCACGTAGTGGCCGAACGCGCCGGACATGCCATGCACACGGCCTTGGTTTCGCGGCTGCTCAAGGATCGTTCCGCCTGGGAGCTTGCCCATGTTCCGGTAGCTCCCGAGCCAGCTGAAAGATCTCTCCCAGTTCGACCGAAAGCCGACTTCGGCAGCACGGTTCTGATGAATGCATGATGCAGTGAGCTGCGCGGTTCGGCTGACGAATTTGCTGACATGATAACTCGCGAATCGTGCGAGCCGCCGATAAGCCACTACTCATAAGAGAATCGCTGACGGAATCCTGCAAAGATCGAGCTCGTGAAACTGGCGGTCCAGGTCACAGCGCTATCATCAATTTGTGCAATCAGTGCAACCAACCTACCATCTGGGCGACATCCTCGCCAATGCCATCACGCATGGGATCGGCGCGGTGGTGGCCATTATCGGAACGGTTTATCTGGTTGCCGCATCGACGCGCGGCACGGCGTGGCATGTGGTGAGCTGCTCCGTGTTTTGCGCGACGCTGGTGCTGGTTTACGTTTGCTCGACGCTCTACCACTCGCTGGTGCGAACCAGGGCGCGGCATGTCTTTCACATTCTGGACCACTCGTCGATTTACCTGCTCATCGCCGGCACTTACACGCCCTTCACGCTAGTGACGCTACGCGGGCCATTGGGTTGGACTTTATTTGGCGTCGTGTGGGGGCTGGCAGTTGCCGGAGTCATCTTCAAAAGTTTCGCTGTTGACCGCTTCGAGTTGGCATCGGCGCTGGTGTATCTGGGGCAAGGCTGGTTTGTGGTGGTCGCGGTGGTGCCGCTGGTCCACGCGCTCGGCTGGCATGGGGTGATGTGGCTCGGTGCGGGCGGCGTGGCCTACACGCTGGGCATCGTCTTCTTCGCCCTCGATCGGCTGCGTTACTTCCACGCTTTGTGGCACCTGTTTGTGCTCGCCGGCAGCATTGCTCATTACTTTGCCATTCTTTTTTACGTGGTCCCGGCGCGGCCCTGATCGAGTCCAGCTTGGATAGTGATCCGACCAAGGTAATGCGTCGATCTTGCACCGAGACAGGTGCAGATTGACCTGAGCACATAAAAGCCGGTACACTACTCTAGTTTGGCGATTCCTGCCTGTGGCCGTCGAGATCGACGTTCGCCCTCGGATTTTGGAAGTTGAGGGGCTTGAGCGTACTCCAACGGTTCGGAAGTTTCCGCCCGAGCTATTTTTCTTTAGGCGCGCATCGGCCGAGCCGGACTTGCGCTGGAGGGTTTATGTACGCGGTTATTCGCACCGGTGGTAAGCAGTATCGAGTCGCGCCAGGCGACGTAGTGAAGATTGAGAGTGTAGTTTCAGGCGAAGACCAGACCGTCGAATTCAGTGACGTGCTGGCCGTTAGTGGCGAGCCGGGAACGGTGGCCAAGCCCGGAGCAGCCAAGGTGATCGCCGAAGTGCTGGGCGAGGGCCGGGGAGACAAGATTCTAGTCTTCCACCTGAAGCGGAAGAAGCAGTATAAAAAGCTGCAAGGGCATCGGCAGAACTTTACCGAGGTGCGCATCAAGGCGATCGAAGCCGACGGTGTGACCTACACGGCCGCAAGCTAGACTAAGTAGACTAGGCGCGTCGGACAAGAGACGGCAAGATGGGAAAAGAAGGAAGGGGATTCGGCAATGGCACATAAGAAGGGTGGAGGCAGCTCCACAAACGGACGGGAGTCCAATGCACAGCGGCTAGGCGTAAAGGCATTTGCCGGCGAGCTGATTAGCGGCGGGTCGATCATCATGCGCCAGCGGGGAACGCGCATCAAGCCGGGCGTTAACGTAGGTATCGGCTCAGACGATACGCTCTTCGCCAAGGTTACCGGACGGGTGAAGTTTGTTGACCGCGGCAACCACGGGCGTTTTGCGTCCATCGAACCCGTAACAGCCGAGTAAATTCGGCACAGATTCGCAGAAAGGCCACGGCATGCCGTGGCCTTTCTGCGCTATTCCTTATTGCACAAGCGTTCTCTACTCTACATCTCCGATTGCGGCTCTTCAGTTTTTGGGAAGCGCCTTTGCGACTGCGCTCTCCACATCGGTCAGGAAGAAGCCGCCCGCCGGTTGCACAGCGACCTGCGTTCCGGTGTGGCCGAGAGCGGAGGCGATCTCATTCCAGCGGAAAATAATGGAATTGACCGGAATCATGACGGGCTGGCGAACCTTTTCCGGCATGGCGCAGTAGGTGATCCACATTCCAATCGCCACCAGAATCACCGACTCGGCGACGAATTGGAAGGGGTCCGTCAGCGAGGTATGGCGCGAGATAAATGTTGCGAAGATGAAGTCGCTTGAGGACATCACGCCAAATCCCAAAGCGATGCCGAAGGCCTTGTCTCGGACGGAAAGGCCCAATGCATTCATACTTAGGCAAAGGAAGGCCAGCAGACAAAGTTCAATCATGCTGACCGAACGCATCAACCCAAGGGCAATGGCGGAAACGAGGAGGGTGCCGCTGTGTTCGAAGGAGAGCGTTGACATGCTTACGATGACTGAGACTAGGATAGCCCATCGAAAGGCCACGATTCCCAACCTCTGAAGCCCGGAGAAAGCCCAGAGCGCGGAGCGAAACACCTCTGTGCAGACGAAGTAGAGCATCACAGCGCTGACGATGTATACCGTCCAATAAGTGAAGAAATAAAGCCTGAAGGCATGGTGGTTGAGCCAATGCTGCGAATGGCTATAGAAGAAAAAGACTAGCGCCGGCATCGAAGCCACACGCAACGCCAGATAGGCTCCCATTGCCGGGAAGCGGCGTTGCAATTTCTTAGTCCAGAAAAGGAATCCGAGCACGGCCCAAAGAATAAGCTCGACCACGCTCATCAAAGTCATTGCTGTCTGTGGAGACATAGGGAACCTCTCACCATTCTAAGAACGCTCTTAGAATAGCGCTAAATCTCCTGCTACTCAATAAAAAAGTAGCGGATTCGCCCTGGCTTTGATGCAATCGCCGACTTTATTTCCCTAATTTCCTATGTTTTAATTGTCGCCGTCGGGACCGTCGGAGGTGCAGCCGCCGTCTCCGCACAACGGTACGGGCACATGAGCGGTCGCTGATTGATGGCTCTGGATGGCGGGCGCAGTCTTGGGGGTAACGGCGGCGGCAGTGACACCGGCGATTACAAGGGAGAGAGCAAAGATGCGAATGGCGAGTTTCATCGATGGTAACCTCATTTTCGATCTTGAAGGCAAAACGAAGCACCTTCTGTCATAAAAATATAAACAATAATTTTAGGTAAGTCAAGTGATTTCATGTGGATAAACTGGTTCTAATCAGCGTATTACCAACGTACCGTCTTTCAGTGGAAATTTGGCAAGTTTAGTCGCAAGTAATCCGTCATGTTTCGAGGCGATTTCTTACCTTTTCACGTGGTAAAATAGAGTCAGGCAACCTAGCTCGAAAGCCTCTGTCTTTCAATTGGTTAGACCATCAAATCACGGCCTGGAACAACATCGTCCGGGCACCATGCCCCTTGCGGAGCTGGAAGCGAAAGTCTTGCGAACGGAATCCTATGGCGACTGATCCTGTGAACCCCGCACCTCTCCCCGGCGACAACGGCGACAACGGCAGTTATACCGGCGAAAACATCAAGATTCTCGAAGGCCTGGAGGCGGTGCGGCTGCGGCCCGCCATGTACATTGGCTCAACCGGCGAGATGGGGCTCCATCACCTGGTCTACGAGGTGGTTGATAATTCCGTCGACGAGGCGCTGGCCGGCTACTGCAAAAAAATCGACGTCCTCATCCACGTCGATAACTCGATCACCGTGGTCGATGACGGCCGCGGCATTCCGGTGGACATGATGCCGCTCTCGAACGGCAAGATGATGCCGGCGGTGCAGGTGGTACTGACCAAGCTTCACGCCGGTGGTAAATTCGACGCCTCCACCTACAAGGTCTCGGGTGGATTGCATGGAGTGGGCGTTAGTTGCGTCAACGCGCTCTCGCAGGAGTTCAACATCGAAATCTGGCGCGACGGCCACACCTGGGAGATGGACTTCAGTTGTGGCGAGCCCACAAGCGAATTGCGGCAGGCAGGCATCAGCAAGCGGCGCGGCACCAAGGTCCACTTCCTACCTGACAAGACCATCTTCTCGACTACTGAGTACAACTACGACACGCTGGCGCAACGGCTGCGCGAGATGGCCTTTCTCAACAAAGGGCTCACGATCTCACTCACGGACGAACGCACCGCCGATGCCAAAACCGGCGAAGCCCGCCATACCGAGTTTCATTATGCAGGCGGTATTGCCGAGTTTGTGAAGTATCTCAATCGCGGCAAGCAAGTTCTGCACGAAAAGCCGATCATGATGGAGGCGACGCGCGATAATGTCGAGATCGAAATCGCGTTGCAATACAACGACAGTTATTCGGAGACGGTCTTCAGTTTCGCCAACAACATCAACACCGTTGACGGAGGGTCGCACCTTTCCGGCTTCCGGACTTCTCTGACTCGTACGATCAACGCCATCGGCCAGTCGCTCGGCCTCTTCAAGGATTTGAAGGAAAACCTGAGTGGGGACGATGTGCGCGAAGGCCTGGTGGCCGTGGTCAGCGTCAAGCTTTCGCAACCGCAGTTCGAAGGCCAGACCAAGGGAAAGCTCAACTCCGACATCGCCGGCACGGTCCAGGCTTTTGTGAATGAACGGCTAGGCATGTTTCTCGAGCAGAATCCGCCCATCGCCAAGCGTATCATCAACAAGGCTATCGAGGCCGCGCGTGCCCGCGAGGCCGCACGCAAGGCTCGTGACCTGACCCGCCGTAAAGGCGCCATGGACGGCGGCGGATTGCCCGGCAAGCTGGCCGATTGCAGCGAGCGTAATCCGGAACGCTGCGAATTGTATCTGGTCGAGGGCGAGAGCGCGGGCGGTACCGCCAAGCAGGGCCGCGACCGGCGCTTCCAGGCTATTCTGCCGCTCAAGGGTAAGATCCTCAATGTAGAAAAGGCGCGCTACGACAAGATGCTGGGCCATGAGGAAATCCGCGCGATGATTACCGCGCTCGGTTGCGGCATCGGCAAAGATGACTTCGACGCAGCCAAGATTCGCTACGGCAAAATCATCCTCATGACGGACGCCGACGTCGACGGCTCACACATTCGTACGCTGCTTCTCACGTTTTTCTTCCGTCACATGACCGAGCTGATCAAGCGCGACAACATCTACATTGCTCAGCCGCCTCTTTTCAAAATCAAGAAGGGCCGCTTCGAGCAATACATTAAGGATGAGCGCGAGTTTGTGAAGGTGATGGTCAACCGCGCATCAGAAGGAATGATTGTTCGCCACGGCGAGGAGGCTCGCCATATCGAGGGCGCTGATCTGACGCGCTTCATGGCCACACTCAGCGAGTACCTGGACTTTGTCGAAAAGGTGGACAAGCGCGTCCGCAACGAGAAGCTGACCGAGTTGCTGGCCCGCGCCGAACTGGTTCACCGCGCAGATTTCGCATCCAAATCCGAGAGCGATGTTCCGCCCAAGCTAGCCCAGCTTCACGCTGTTCTGGCCGAGCGCGCCGATGATTTCCAATTCAAAGCTCTGGGCGATCCGGTCGAAGACGAAGAGCACCACACATGGTCCATCATCTTTACCGATGCGCAGGGCGCTGAGCGGCGCATCGATTGGGTTCTGGCATCGAGCCCCGAGTTCCGCCAGATGATGTCCAAGTATAGCGTCATTAAGGAGTTTCTCGAGCCGCCCTTCCTCATCGACTACGCTGCCAAGGCCGTCGCGGAAGTTGCCTCCGAAGCTGAGTCCGACGAAACCGAAAGCACCGAAGCTGCTCCTGAGAACGCGGAAGTTCAGGCCGAAGCGAAGCAAGTCCGGCGTTCCGCTCGTATCCTGCGTGAGCCAGTCGAAAAGCAGACGGCCCGCGAGCTTTTTGCCTATATCGTTGAACAGGGCAAGAAGGACTACTCGGTCCAGCGTTACAAGGGCTTGGGCGAGATGAGTTCAACGCAGCTTTGGGAAACCACCATGGACCCCGAGCGCCGCACGCTTCTCTCCGTGAAGCTGGAAGACTACGTGGAAGCAGAGGAGATTTTCGCAACCTTAATGGGAGAAGACGTAGAGAAGCGCCGCAAGTTTATCGAGGATAATGCGCTGGACGTCAAGAACCTGGACATTTAGAGGCTGGTATGTTGTGTAGGTTGGCGGAGAAACTGTCCATATTTGCGGAAAAAATGTCCTTTTTTGCCGAAGTGCTATCCCTTAATGGGTTGGCAGAATGTGTTACATCCCCAGAGGATCGAGTTCGTTTTTCAGAACTCGTTAGATTGTGTTATTTAGGATCAATAAGATAATAAAGTAGACACAGTAGGGCGCTGTATTAGCGCGGCCAGAACACCTAAGATTCTCCGGAGCTTCCTTTCTCGTTCCACCAGGTGACTGTGCTCATGCGCAGACTAGGTGCGGGTGCCAGATTCATTGCGGAGCGGTTCAAGATTTGGACTTGGTCTAGCATGCTGGCATTCCATCACTGGCATGCCCGAGCAACTCCTTTATATACTGAAGTTCCATTCTTCGAGCTGAAGGTAAAGGCTGCGATGGCGGGTGCTTTTTCGAGTACACGCCTGTACATAGCCCCAGGTTCCGTCCAGGATGCCAACATGCACATCCGGTCCTTCAAGTGCGACGCATGAGCCAAAGGAACAAACGGATGAGTGGCATCCAGAAAGAAAATTTTCCGAAGCTGTTATCCAGCGCTTAGGCCTTAGCGAAGATGACTCTCCCATTGTCAGTGAAATGTTATCGCACGGCGTTGCGCAGAAGCGGCAGTCATAATGGCTGATCTTTTCGCGAACACACACTGGTAATGAAAAAAGTCCGGTTCAGTCGACCAAATCCCGATCTCGATGGGCGAGCACAGGCCGATGCGCTCATTGGGCTGCGGTATTGATCGGTTCGTTCTAAATACCCGCAAGACTCTGCGGGAAAACCTGGATGAGAAAAAGAAGGGCAAGAAGAGATCGATCACTCCTAGAACGGCGCGATACGGACGCTCAAGCCTATGGAGAATGCAGGCTGATAGCTCCAGCGAATGGGCGCTGTGGTCCCGGTGAAAGTGCTGGGGACCGTACCCAAGCTGAAACCGCCACCAAGGCTTTCTTGCCTTCCGAAATGAGCGCCGGCATGGATGAAGACTCTGCTGAAGCTGACGGCATCTCCGACAAAGAACTCAACCTGGCTGGTGCCTGTATTTGGGTTTATTCCGATCCCAGTGGAGATGTGATTTGCGATAACCAGCTCGTTGAACGGCTCTCCCCACCACGTCCTCAGCGCCGGGCGTCCGGTCCGGAAGTTTACAAAGGCCATGGGGAACACGGAAGCTCTCGCCGAGTTTGTTACGGCGAAAACGGTGCTGGTGGAGGGTGGGGTCGTGGCGTTATTTACCTGTTGTGTCACGCCATAGACTTTCATCTGCAGGAAAGTAGTAAGCAGTCCGGCCGTGACGCTCAGCGCTGGTACGTTCTGGAACAGGATGCTGTAGTTCAGTGTATCGGTCGTTGCTACGGCGGGCGTGGTGTCGGTAGCGCAGCTGATAGTCCCGGTATCCGTCGCACCGTAGTCCGAAGGAAGAGTCATCTGCTGGACGATTACATTCTTGTCGATTGCGATGGTATGAGCTGTGTCTCTGCGGAAGATAAAGTCGGCATATATTTTGTCCAGCGCAGCTACGCTGCTGGTCACCGCAGTTTGAGCGGCCTGAAGAATTTTGAAATTATCCTGAAGGATAGAGAGGATTGCGGAGGCTTCGTCAGCTGATGCCGTCAATGCAGAAGCAGCGTCATTGTTGCAAGCAGCTGCTCCGGCAATATCGGTGGCGCTGCTACAACGCGCAGTAAACCGGGACTGAATCATTTTGATAACGTCCACGTCGGCCTGGATCTGGGCGTAGTCAAGTTCACTGGGAGGCTCATTCATGTTGATCTTCTTGAGATCTGCCGGGATCTTTGGATCGGTAACTGCGGCCTGGGCGTGAATCGATGCGAGGCCAGTCTTCGGATTGAAGTTCTGCCAGTTAGTGCCGCGATAGTCGGTCAGACTGTAGTTCGTGATCGTTGTGAGGTCTTCCTGGTAAGACTGTTGCCATTTGGTCTGTTTCGCGGCGGCATCATTGGCCAATTTTTGTATCTCTGTCGATAGAGTTCCCACTCGTGTCTCAGCGTCGGACCAGTCAGGAGGCGGGGCAGACAAGGTCTTTAACGAATCGGTCTTGATCTTCAGATTCGCGATCTCGGCGCGCATTAACGGTGTGGCTCCAGCAAGCGCAAACCCTTTGAGGCCTGTCACAGTGTTGATGATTGTTTCCAGAGGACTCGCCACAGTGGTAGCCGTAGGTGCCTTCGAGGCAACGGTGCAGACCTCGACGGGACTTAGATTCCGCAATACCAGTTTAACCGTTGACCTGTCGTTGACTCGTATCCTCAGCGGCTGGCAGGAAGGCTCAAAGCTCTTATTGCCGCTCTGAAGGTCTATCTGGATAGTGGTCTTACCGGGCTTGAATCTACAGGAATCTTGGGCGAAACAACGAGCGGTAGCTGCAAGAAGCAAGAACGCGACAATCCAGAACTTTCTCTGCATTGACTAGACCCCCTGTCGATTGAGTTGTGAATTTGGCCCGAAGTCGCAATAAGAATGAGGCACAAAACGGGTCATTGCAATCATTTAATGGGCAGGTGTCACTGAATAGGCAACATGAGAGGGCGCTGTGTGTGCGAAGTGCCGATGAATCTCTCTTGCAAAGTCATGAGCAATCGACAAAGTAATTCCACTGACTCGTCACAACGGTGTCTTCTTTAAGCCGTAAGCGTTTGAAGTTCCCGTCTTGACCGGGTGACAGTGTCTAAGGCGGAAGTGCCCACCTGTTTCTAAGTGGACTCAGTGATCGAGTCCCTCTTTCGTCACTAATAACTGAAAAAAAGTACTTATGGATAGTTTGTCTACCCAACGTGCTATTTTGCGCATTACTCAGCTTGGCGCAAACGACTTCTTCGTCGGCCCAGACTCCGATCCCCAATCGCATCGATGGCTTGCGAGATCTCTTCACCGTTTCATCTAATTCAATTACTGCGCCCGCCGGGAGCAGGACGCTAACGCGCGAAGCGATTGACTGAACAACCTTAATCGCTGCCAACTTCGCTCCAAAATGAGTGAGCTCGATACTTAACGCCGGGTTTGCAGGCTGCCAAATAATTTGACCCTCCCGCAGCCGATTGATAGACTGTAGATGCGGGGTGGAGCAGCCCGGTAGCTCGTTGGGCTCATAACCCAAAGGTCGCTGGTTCAAATCCAGCCCCCGCAACCAAGAAAATACAGATTCTAAACGGCTTCCTTGAGTTCCTCGGAGGCCGTTTTCGCGTTTGGAACAAACTTAGGCAAATCTTGGGCAAAGAATTCCTTGTCCAAAAGTGCTCCAAGTTCTCTGGCTAGCCACGACCTCGCCCGCCGTCAGCCGGGCAATCGAGCCCACCCAGGCCGCAAACCCTTCTCCAGTTGCTCGGCATCAAGAGCGGCAAAGACGCGGTTGAAGGCGTCGTGCGAAGGAATCCCGCCCGGCAGACGCAGAAAACTGGCAAGCCAGGAGCGCTTCGCCTTGCCGTAGTTTTCGATCTCGTTCCAGCCGTTGGCTCCGCTCAAAATCGCCGCGATGGCAATCAGAAGAATCTCTTCCAGCAAGTGTTCCCGTGTCCGTTCTACGCGCGGGTCCTTCAACTCAGCGAAATACTTCAGGGGATTTTCCATATCCCCATCTCATCCGCCGCCGCCACACTTGCATATAGCAATTAAGATGCGTTTGCCCTGCATAGCACTGGTTGTGATAGGTGTTGGCCGAGGAGATAGTATATGTCCGCGAATTTACCGCGACAGTTCGAAAATGAAACCGAACCACAGGAATGTCAATTGTCTAGTGGGCTCTACAGAACCGCTTGAGAAGTGGGCAAACGGTGGCATCATTCTGTTGTGACCTCGGGAGTCGTGCATCGCATGTTCTACGATTAAAAAAAGCGGATTACAGAATTGCAACTGCCCGACCTACTCTTAAGTGTCTGATATGGAAGTAGCAAATACCTCTCTCCCTCAAAGCAAAATGTTTGCTACTGCGCCGTGAGAGAGTCGCGGTGAGATCGTAGTTGATGAAAACGCTTTATTGAAGGTTTGCGTAGTCCTCGCGCATCGGCGTGAAGATGTCCAGGACTTCAGAGTCTTCTAACGCCGACGCCTGATGCTGAACACTACCAGGAACAATAAAGCTCTCGCCGGATGTCACCTGGAATTTTCCTCCGGGATGCTCGAAAGTGAGCTTGCCGCGCACCACATAGACCATCTGCTCATGCGGATGGCTATGTAGCGCGCCCGACCAGCCTTTGGTCATTGTGTGTCGCACCAGCATCATGTTTTTGCTATAGGACATTACCTGGCGGCGAAGACCAGGCTCTGGTATGGTCATTTTCTCTTCACTGGAAGAGAGGACAGTGATTGCATCTGGAGACATTGGCCCTCCTGCGGACGTTTTTTGAGAATTAGAACTGCACTCGATTATTCATCAGTGTAATCTCCGGCAGCGTACCGGTGATTTCAACGCTTACACTTCCACCCTTCCAGTCTGCACCAGACGGCAGAGTCAATGAGACCACTTCCGTCTTGGGGAGCAGGTCCACCGGCGCCTTGAGAGGAGCAGCGCTCGCTGTCGCAAGTACTCTGCCTGAGTTGTCGCGCAGCACCACCTTCGAAGCTGGAGCATCGACCGAGCCGAGGCTATGGACCGTCACCTTCATTTGGCTACCTTCAACAGTTACGTCGTCCGCGCCGATCCCCAGGTCGGGACGCGACCAATAAGGAACTCCCTTTTCGACCAGCTTGAGTTCCAACACGGTCGTTGTGTGCGGGGCAAACGTAAAGTCGAGACTCGTACTGCGTTCAAAGTTCTCAGATCGCGTGCTGATATTTACGACCGGATCAGTCTCCACATCGCCGCGCGTGCCCTGGGTGATCTCCCACTTGCCGGGATCGATCTCCCATCCAATCATTTGCGCCTTTACAGGAACAGTCTCGAGATTGTAGACGATGATCTTCAGATGATCCGGCGTAGCTTCAGGAACGAGGATTCCGACGCTGCTTGGCGTGGCGGGCGCGACGAATTTCCAACCGACTGAGTTACCGGGGTAAATGTGATTGCGAACCAGCGCAATGCCGCCGAAGCGCGCACGCTGCAGCTCGGTGTTGACGAACATGGGACCTGCTGAATCAGTCACGCGATCAATCCAGAGACTGCCTTCTGTATTGATCCATTCCCGATTCGACTCCGCCTGCAACTGCGCAGTGTAAAGCCGGTCGAGATATTTCGTATCGCCGGTGACTTGCCATGCAAAAGTCTCAGCGGAGCCGCTAGTGGACTGCGCTCTGGTTTGCGCCACACCGCTGGTTGCATCTGTTGGCCCTGCCACCGCCACAACCTGCTTGCCCCATGTTTCGCGCAGCTTCAGCATGTCGAGTGCGTCGGAACTAATTTGCGCGAGCGCCCACGGGCCCGCGTCCATGAATGGCAGCAGATACTTCTGGTCGCCGGTCCAACGATAGGCGGCCCAGAACATGAAATCGGGCGTCGAGTCACCCCAGGGCAAATCTTCGTCGGTTTTGAAGTTGATCTCCGTCCGCGTGACGAACCGGCCGTCTGCCTCCTGCTTGCGGTGCGCTAACATGCCATCGACCGTCTCCAGCACCATCTTGCGTGTCTCGGGCGCCCCGTTGAAAAGCACCAGATTGAGCGCCGGATGAAAAACCATATAGGAACGACCCTTGGTCCATCCCCACACGCCGCCTTCAGCCATCTTCGTGCCGCTGAAATAGGAAGAGCGGATATGCCGATGTCCAGCGGCGTTGACGCCTGTCAGCCACTCCAATCTGCGCGCCGTTGCCATGGCGCGTTCCAGATCTTTTGGATTGCCGAAGTCCATCATCAACGACTGGCCGAGAACATTCAGTCCATCCTCGTAGCTGTGCAGTTCGTCAAACTGACCTGTTGCCAGTCCATTGGTCCACATCTTGTTTTCGTACATCGCCTCCAGTTCTCGGGAGAGAGACTTCTTCAACTTATCCGGTTCCGTACCCATTAGAGCCAACGAAGGAAAGAGGTTGGTAAAGTCGCTGTCGTCGCCTAGACCGCCGCCGAATTCACCGTCCCAAGCCTGGCGTTTATCGACATAAAAGTCAGCGATTCGCTGGAAGTAGTCCACGTCCTTCGCCTGGAGATAGGCCCACGAGGGCACGTCCGCGGGCACCGTAGGGGGAGTGTAATCAGGGGGCGCTGTCTCTGGGTTCCATTCGTGCCAGTACTTGCGGCCAAGATCGTTCGTCGGATCCACACGCAGCAGATCGCTTATGTCGGCGTAGAACCGGTTGTAGGTATTCAATCGCCTGCTGTTCACGTGCTCTTCGGTCATGTTGGAAAAATTGTCGCGCACCTGGGTCAGCCGATCGGCAACGTGTTCTTTCAAAGCATCCTTGTATGGTTTGAAAATGAGCCGCACCTCAACACCCTCCAATGCGGCGACATTGAACTCCGCGCTGGCTGAGGCAATGGTGATCAGAAGGCTCTTGTCGTTGGGCAGAATGCGGTCGCGCGTATCGAGCCACAAAGTGTGCGCCTCGCCCGGCTTCACAGAAAAAGTGAAGTTGAGCATGTCGCGCATCGGCCAAAGAGGATCCCTCACCTCAATGTTCATCGGCACATAATCGCCGTGCGTCGGCTTCACTTTCAGCGCAGGCAGATCGATAGCAATGCCATCGAGACCCGCATACATATCGTCCCAGGTGTACGAGGGAATGTGCGTAGTATCCGCAGGCAAACCTCGCAAATCGGCAGGAATGAGGATGTGGACAATCGGCAGGCTGGGTTCGCTTTCCTGACTCATGGCTACTCGCCGCGTGCCAAAACGCCCGCGGCCGCCGGCGAATCCACCTGGCGCACCGCTGTATCCGCCCGGCACACCGCTAATGACTGCTCGCTCATCCGCAGGATAGCGGTCGTGAATGAAGTTGACCAGTGGCAGCAGGGTCGGATTATCGGCCGGCGAATTGTGTGTAGTTAGTCTGTACTTGAGCTGAACAGTTCCCTCCGGCGGATCGCCCGCGTGGACGTAGTAAGCAGAAAACTCACCGATGGGGGTCTCCTGCTCCACATTGGTGAAACGTAGTTTGCCGCCCGTGACTGGCTCAGAGATATCGTGGAATGTCGTTTCCTGCCCACTGGGCCGTTCGAAGAGCGTCTTCCCCGGCAGCATCTTTCCGTCGAGCCCGGCCCGGCGAACTGCCTCTTCGGAGACATCGGGCGTAAGCAAAGTCATGTTGCCGAAGGCACCGCCGTTAAACTCCAGATGATTCCACGGTTCGTCCGGCAGAATAAATGTGACGGTTTTGCCTGAGATCGCGTAGCAATCCCAATCTGGTAGTTGGAAATAGTCGAAACGGCCCGTCAGGCGCGAACGATTGTAGACGCCCGGCCACGTAGTTTCGCGGATGCCGTCATTCGCTCTCCACCACCAGCGCCCTATGTCATACGCGTCGTTGATCTGCACCTTGCGCACAGTAGTGTTGGTGGCGGGTAATGGAGCGGGAAGTTCGCCGGGACGGTTCCAGCCGTAATGGAACCACCACTCCTTCCGCGTCTCCTCGTTCGCCAGGCTGCGCGTGACAGCCGGAATATTCCGGGGGGTCTCGCCTTTGGCGAGCGAAGCTACATTGTCATCGCTCAGCGCGCGGTCATAGATACGCAACTCGTCAAGATCTCCGCCGCGGTCATAGCTATAACTGCTTTCCACGCCGGTGGGCCCGATGATACGGGAGTGTGGCCCAAACTGATCCAATCCCGCGTCGAACATGCCCGTGGCAGCCTTTTCGGCCACCATTTTGCCATTCACATAAAAGCGGATACCGGTAGTCTCATCCCATGTCAGTGTCAGGTTTACCCATTGGTCCGGCTTGGGAAAACTTGGCAAGTCATAGGAGATGCGAGTACGGCCCAGATTCACATCGGTGACAAAAGCGTCGAAGCCATGGCCGTTGTAATCGATACGCAGCCACACCTGGTCCCAGCTCGAATGGTCTGCATAACCGACACGGAATATCGGAAACGCAGTTTCATCCACCGGATCGTGCGGGCGCCAATAGAAGGAGAGCGTCCCTCGCTGAGAGTAAATATTTCCGGGCGCCCAGTAGGAAAGCAACTGATTATTTCCGCACTGCAGATAGGAGCCTTTGGCGCCGCCAGGAAGAATCTTGATGTCGGAGTTGAAATTCGGCGCCGCGTTGCCGCCAGCGGCGTAATCGGCATTGAAGCCGTGGTCGCCCGAAAGATAGAAGAGAAGTCCAGGCTCTTTGGAAGTTGCTTCCATTGATAGAGAAGTTGAGGAACAACAAGTTGAATCAGGATTCTGTCCCTTTGCAGCCAACCCCGCGCCCATGACACAAACCAGCAAAAACGCACCAACAGACTTACTTTTCAACTGAATGCTCCTCGTCACGAAACAAACCCATCACTGGCGCGAGATACTCGCAAATGACGATCTAAGCAATGGACGAAACAGCGGAGACTATGGACGCATACAGATGGGGCGCCCCAAGCGTATTTTTGTGTCTGACTTTCTGACAGGGCTACTTCCGACATCCGTAGGGAACTCGCTGTATGGGAAGGTCGCGAATGTACAGAACCTATCGTGTCAAACGTCTTCTCCAAGGCCTCGAGAGATCGGCACCCTGCAAGTTGAGCAGGCCTCTTGCCGCGGCGAATCAAAGAAATACCCCCGGGGCGTGAACCGATCATCTGACGATTGGCTCAATGACCTTCAAGCCCGAGGACACCGGCTGGAATTGAAGTGGCTTTAGCCATCGACTTGGGATGGAGGCCAGACTATGGGTAGAATGTCTGCAGAGCGTCGATCCGGGGCAGAAGCTCGCGACGAACTGGTTGGCGCTGGGCAGGACTGAAACTCGCGCCTTAAAGAAAACGAAGCTATCGCAGGTGTCTCCGGATGGTGGCCTGTTATCGCAATTTGCATGTTCAAGAGAATTGCATTATCCCGTCGGGAGATAAAAAGGAGTTAGATAATGGAACCTACCAAACCCAAATTGCCGAGCGAAGCCGTAGAACTTTACAACAAGTTTATTCATGGCGGCATGAGTCGCCGTGCCTTTATAAACGATGTGCAGCGACTTGCGATAGGCGGCCTGGCGGCCTCGACTATTATCGAGGCGTTGATGCCGAATTACGCTCTCGGCCAACAGGTATCTCGCACCGATGACCGTATCAAGGCTATTTACGAGACCGTTCCTTCCCCACGGGGCAACGGAGCGATCAAAGGGTATTTTGTGAGGCCTGTCAGCGCCGACACACGGGAAGCGAAGGTTTCAAAATTGCCAGGCATCATTGTCGTCCATGAGAATCGAGGTCTGAATCCTCATATTGAGGACATCGCGCGGCGGCTCGCCTTGGCCAACTTCATGGCATTTGCGCCCGACGGACTCACCTCTGTTGGCGGCTTTCCCGGCGACGACTATAAAGGCGGCCAGTTGTTTGCCAAGATCGACCATCAAAAGATGTTCGAAGATATGGTGGCCGCAGCCAAATGGCTAAAACTGCGTTCTGACTGCGCGGGCAAGATCGGGATTACGGGCTTCTGTTACGGGGGCGGCGTTTCCAATTCGATGGCGGTCCGGCTGGGAGCAGACTTATCGGCGGCGGTACCGTTCTATGGGGGTGTGCCGCCTGAGGACGACATCTCCAAGATTAAGGCGGCGATCCTGGTCCATCATGGGGAACTCGACACGCGGCTGGCGGCGACATGGCCGGCCTACGACAAGGCCCTGACGGCAATCAACGTTCCGCATGAAGGCTATATCTACCCTGGCGCGGTTCACGGCTTCAATTGCGATGCGACGCCGGAACGCTACAACAAAGCCGCAGCCGATCTGGCGTGGCAGCGCACGATTGACTGGTTCAATAAATACGTGCGTGGGTGATTCCGTCTCTTCCGACAGCATCAGTCGATGCGGCAATTCAGAATCGGAGACAGTCCTTCCCTCCTGAGCCCGCGGAGATCGTCTACCACCAAGGCTTCAGAGTTAGAGGAACTATCGACCGTGGGCCTGTCGAACTTGACCTCAAATGTTTAGCTCCTCGTCGGAGGATTTATCCACGTTTGGCAAATAGGTCCGGCAACTTGGCTACAGATTTGCAGACCCTCAACTTTGCGCCGATAGAAATTCCTCTAGCCGTAAACTCGTACACTTCTCCATAGAGAACAGATACGATTGGAAGGGGAAAGATGCGAGTGGAGCCGTCTGGAGGGAAATCGAAGGAAGAATCATCGTCCTACACCAATGCGACATACTTGGACAATTAGGAGATGATCGAAGTGTTCCAAATCCAGGAAATGAGCGATTCCCCGCGATCGTGCAGAAAGCAGCTGACGGCATCGAGGAACTTCCGAACGCGGGTTGGTCGATCGGCATGAGCGACATTCACAAAACGGACATTCACAAAACGATTGAGGCCGTCTGGAAGATCGAGTCCACGCGACTCATCGCTGGGATTGCCCGCATTATCCGCGACATCGGGGTTGCGGAGGAACTTGCTCAGGATGCCCTGGTTGCGGCCCTCGAAGCGTGGCCGGAAGAAGGCATTCCGAAGAAGCCTGCGGCCTGGCTGATGACAGCCGCAAAGCGGCGCGCAATCGACTCTCTACGCCGCAGCCGGATGCTTGAACTGAAGCATGGAGAGATTGCGCGAGAGCTTGAATTTCAACAGCAGCGGCTTTCTGAAGCACTGGACCAATCCCTGGACCAGGTCATTGATGATGACGTCCTCCGCCTGATCTATACCGCTTGCCATCCGATCCTCGCAGTTGAAGGGCGCATCGCACTTACGCTGCGTTTAATTGGCGGCCTCACGACCGCTGAAATTGCGCGGGCGTTCGTTGTACCGGAAAAGACCATGGCTCAGCGAATCTTTCGAGCCAAAAGGACACTTGCTGAAGCCCATGTCACCTTCGAGATCCCGCGAGGAGATGAGTTACGCAGCAGGCTTGAGTCCGTACTCTCGGTGATCTACCTGATCTTCAACGAAGGATACACCGCAACTTCTGGAGATAAGTGGATGCGGGAAGAACTTTGTAACGACGCTCTGCGCTTGGGGCGCATCCTCGTGGGACTTCTTCCCGATGAACCGGAGGTCCACGGTCTCCTTGCGCTTATGGAGTTGCAAGCGTCGCGCACTGCCGCACGCAGGGGGCCAAACGGAAGGGCTGTTTTGTTGCTGGAACAAAGTAGAACTCTGTGGGACTACGCTCAGATACAGCGAGGACTGGCCGCGCTTCATTTTGCGCAGAAGCTGGGTGGCGGGGCGGGCAACTACACGTTGCAGGCGGCAATTATCGCCTGTCATGCCCGAGCGAGCACATCAGCGGATACTGATTGGAAGCAGATTGTCCTTCTCTATGATGCTCTTCTTCAGATCAACCCATCTCCCATCGTTGGGTTGAATCGAGCTGTGGCAGTCGGAATGGCGCAAGGCCCTGACGCCGGGCTTGTTTCGCTAGACGCTCTCGATCCTGACTCTACCCTGAAGGGCTACCACCTGCTGCCCAGCGTTCGAGGAGACTTTCTTATAAAGCTTGGCAGATTCACTGAAGCTCGCGAAGAGATTCGGCGCGCAATCGCAATGACGAAAAACAAGCCGGAGCAAGAATTGCTGACAGAAAAACTCAAGCAGATTCCGATCATCAAGCAAGACACTTGAGCGCGCGTAGAACTGAAATGGTCCTACGACGGGGAAGATAGGGATTGATTTTCTTTCCAGTATCGTAAAGGCTATGGGTATCGACCATTGGAATCTATAGCTATGTCGATCAACCTATCGAACGCAGAGACTTGCGCCATTCTGTGACAGCAGGAAGAACACTTCAGTACGAAGCGTTGAAACGGCCATGTGCTTATACTGTGGTCTGTGATCGCATGCTCGCACAACCAGCTTGTCTGCGGCCCGAAATCGATATACCGGCTTAATTTTGCGGCTCGCGAATGGGCACTTGCCGGTCGATAGAAAACTGAACCTGCAAGGATGCGCGGGCGGTTTCGAGGCAAACGAAGAGCTTCTTGGTTGGTCCGCTGAATCCGTATTGCACATGGGCTACGCCGTTCGGATCGATCTTGGTAACGACCGGCGGGTCAGGATTCACGTCCCGAAGGTGCACGGCATCGATCAAGGAGGCAGAGGCCGCAATCACTCTTTCGTGCATTGCGCTATCCAGGGCAATCGGGACCTGTAAATCGAGATTCGTATTGCTTCTACCACAGCCGGCTTCGAGGCCAGCGATTACGTTGTCGCGGGTGACCACCTGTTCTTCGAGGATCGGATTGTCGCGATACACATGATAGAAAAAATCATAGGCACTTGACGTCCGGTTCAGAGGCTGCACCATGTGCACGTGATCGGCATGAATCTCTTGCGGCGGCGTAGTCACGTCACATCCATAGGTCGCGCTGAAGTAGCCTACTACGCGCGCATGGGCCCTCAGATAGTGGACGATTCCGTCTTGGGGCCTTGTATCTTCGGTTTCATACGCGCAGAACCGATGAATGCCATTTACCGAATCGTGTCCGCGCCAGTTATGTTCGAGTTGGGTCAGGAAAGCATTGTCGCTGACGTCGCTTAGATCGTTGAGAAGCGGGTCCTTGTCGTAGATCGAAGCGATGCGGGCGATCGATGAGCCCTCGTGCGGGGTACCATACGAGACAATGAATTTGACTCTGGCCGCCTCCGCTGGATGTTTGAGCAGCATCTCCTCGACGAGGATTCCGCCCAGGCTATGTGCGATGAAAACCACTTCGCGATGCTCCCAGACGTGGTCCTGTCTGAGGTGATTCCAGAGGATATCGGCCAACTGCACACTCGACATTTTCCCATTCGAGGCGGGCGTGGGATATTCCGCAACTTCAACGTCGGAATAGGCGAAGCGCGGGTCTGTCCGTATTAAATCCGGCCAGTAGGCGCCATTCGACGCCCGCCAGGATTCGCGGCTGCCATGTATGCCATGCACAAAAACAATAACTCTTGCGCGCTCTGCCGGCTGCGAAGGAACCGGCTGCGTAACGTCTTGTCGCGGACTGGCCTGGGGAAATGAAGTGGAAGCGCGGGAGAGGAAACAAAGTGCGACAAGAATCAGCTTGATCTTCATATTCATCCAACCGTCTCCGCTCATCTGGAACCTTAAATCCAGCATATCGGTTGGGGGTGCGAACCGGTAGTCCGATCTTTCAGCCAACGCTCACGGTGGTGCGGGACCGGGGTTCCCAAATAGCGGTTTGACTACCCGGGGAGAGCGGCCTGCTCCCGGCGCGGATGTTCAGGAGCAGGCACGTTTAAATTGAATCAGAGAGCGATGGTGACGGCCTTGGTTTCGAGATAATTGTTCAGGACTTCTTCGCCCATTTCGCGGCCCCAGCCGGACTGCTTATATCCGCCGAAAGGCAGCGAAGCGTCGAAGACGTTATGACAATTCACCCAAACGGTGCCGGCACGCAATCCGCGGGAGACCTTATGCGCGAGGCTCAGATTCTGAGTCCACACGCTGGCGGCGAGACCGTAGATAGTATCGTTGGCTCTCTTGATAATTGCATCGAGGTCTTTGTCAGAGAAGGGCACGGCGCAGACAACAGGCCCGAAGATCTCTTCCTGCGCAACCTTCATCCGTGGAGTGGTGTTGGTGAGCACGGTGGGACGCACAAACCAGCCGCGCTCGACGCCAGAGACAGCGCCCCCGGCTGCGACCTTGGCACCTTCCGCAATGCCGGACTCGATGTATCCAACAACCTTGTGATATTGCTCGTCGGAAACGAGCGGGCCCATCTGGCACGAAGGATCGAGGCCAGGCGCGAGCTTGATGTCGTTGGCTACATTGCTGACGCCCTCTACCACCTGGTCAAAAACTTTCTCATGCACATAGAGGCGCGAACCGGCGCAGCAGCATTGGCCCTGGTTGAAGAAGATGGCGCTGGCGGTGCCTTGGATTGCCTGATCGATCGCCGCGTCGGGGAAGACGATGGCGGGCGATTTGCCGCCCAACTCGAGCGAAACCTTCTTCAGATTTCCCGTTGCGGCTTTCACGATGAGCTTGCCCACTTCAGTTGATCCAGTGAAGGCGACCTTATCGACCAGGTCGTGCGCGGCCAGCGGTGCGCCGGCGCCTTCGCCATAACCAGTGAGTACATTGACTACGCCTGCCGGTAGGCCGGCCTGATCGAAAATTTGCGCCAGACGCAGGCCGGTCAAGGGCGTCTGTTCGGCCAGCTTCAGAACGATCGTGCAACCGCAGGCAAGCGCAGGCGCCAGCTTCCATGCAGCCATCAGGAGCGGGAAATTCCAAGGGATGATCTGCGCGACGACGCCGATGGGTTCGCGCAGAGTGTAGGAATGGAAGTTATTCCCGGCCGACAGCGGCAGCGTCTTGCCAGAAATTTTAGTAGCCCAACCGCCCATGTAACGGAACATGTCGACTGTCAGCGGCACGTCGGCGACACGAGCGACCGAGTAGGGCTTGCCGTTATCGAGCGATTCAAGTTCAGCGAATTCTTCCAGGTTTTCTTCCACCAATTCTGCAACCCTCCATAGCAACCGGCTTCGCTCCGAGGGCGACATGCGAGGCCAGGGACCTTCGTCGAACGCGCGGCGCGCTGCAAGTACCGCGCGGTTTACGTCTTCGGCCTCGCCTTCGGGAACGTTTGTAATCACATCGCCGGTTGCAGGGTTATAGACAGGAAATGTTTTGCCGGATGCTGACTTTACGAAGCGGCCATCGATGAGCATCCGAAGATCGCTGCTGACGAAACCAGCGGTACGACTGCTGACACGTGGATCGATTGATAGAGTGGCCATAGAGAAACCTCCTGCGCCACTAGCGTCAGTTCAGTGTTGGGAGGTCGGCGACGACGGGAAGGAACCGGCCCCGAACTGCGCCGGATTTGGCACACAGGAACAATAACACCGCAGACGGCGAATTTCAAACAGGCAAATAATGAATATTTTGGTCAATTGAACTCAATTTATCGTCCTGCGAACAGCTCTACGAACAGCTTGCATCCGGCGGCAGGCGGCGAGATGGGACGGGCCAGCGCGCATTCGCGAAATCCGGTGCGGAGCGCTCGGTCAGCACATTGATGAGCGGTCATTCGAGCCATCGAACGAAAGAGTCGATTCAGGGGCGCATGTGTATCCTCCCCGCTCGTTGATGTCCATTGTCCCAAACCGGGGCATAACTTCCTGAATACATTACTTTCGTCCATAGCAATCCTGAGTACTTTGTCGTAGAGTTACGCCATGTTCCTCGATTACCACGACGTTTGCAGAGCCTTTGGCGAAGATGAGTTCTTCCCTTTTTATCAGCCGCTGGTGGAATTGAGGACCAGGCAACTCACCGGTTTTGAAGCCCTGGCGCGGTGGAACCATTCTTTGCTCGGAGCCATCTCACCGGACGCATTTATTCCCATCGTTCAGAAGAGCGGACTTATCAATACACTGACCCGAAAGTTATTGGAGAAGACATTCTCTGCCGCTCCAGCGCTGCCCGCTTTGTTGCGTTTATCTATTAATCTATCTCCCGTTCAACTGGCAGATGAGACGTTACCCAGCCAGCTTGCCGCAGTGGCTCAACGCGGCGGATTTTCTCTTGATCGGTTGACCGTCGAGATGACTCAAAGCGCGCTGTTGGAAGATCTTCCCAATGCGCAAGCCGCGACTGCCGAATTGAAAACGATGAATTGCAGATTGGCGCTGGATAACTTCGGTACCGGCCACTCCAGCCTCTTTCACTTACAAGCATTGCCCTTCGATGAACTCAAGATCGATAGAAGCTTTGTGCATGCAATTACGCAAAACCGGGATAGCCGGAAGATTGTCGCCGCGCTCCTCGGCCTGGCAAAGAGTATGGACCTGATCACCGTGGCCGAGGGAGTGGAGACCGAAGAGCAAGCCAGCGTGATGAACGATCTGGGGTGCGACCTGGCTCAGGGCTGGCTCTTCGGCAGGCCGGCTTCCGCTGAAGAGATTCCGCGGATGGTCTCTGATGCATCCGGCATCTGCGCGGCGTTCTCACCGGTTCACGAGGTAACTCGCTCACGTGCTATTGCAGCGATTTGAGAGCTAACTTGCCGCAGGGAAAAAAGCGGACGAATAGAGACCGTCTCGTCCATCAGGAGACTTGGGGTTTCGCGTCGAGATAACTCGTCTTTTCCTTGTTACCCATCCGCGCCACGCTGAACTGTGCACCGGCAAAAAGAATCAAGCCGGAAACATAAGCCCAAAACAACAGTCCGACCGAAATAAAGAACGGCCCATAAAGCGCCTTCAGGTCCAGGTGCGGCAGTACCAAGACAAAGATAGCTCTCGCCACCAACCAGACGATTCCGGTGTAGATAGATGAGCGTAACACCGACCGCCAGGGAACCTTGCGGTTAGGCAGCAGCCAGTAGATAGAAAAGAAGAACAAAATCGATGCTACGCCGGTGGTTGCGGTTAGCACGACAAACTTGGTTCCGGCAAAGGTAAAGCTGAGGACAAAATCAATGACCTTAATATTGGTCTGGTGATTAAACAAGAGTCCCAGTACCCCGCGCACTGCCGCGTTGAGCAGAATGCTGCCCATGCCCAGAACGACCATGATGATCGCGAGACCAAATGCCACCACCTGATTGGCCAGGTAGTTGCGACTCTTGGTCACGCCCCAAGCCTGATTCAGGGCTACCTCCAGGGGAAGAAATATACCTGTGCAAGCAATCAGAATCATCAGCAGTGAGAAGAAAGTCACGCCCTGACCGGCTGCCGTGACCCAGAGGTTGTCTGCAATCCAGTTCTTGCTGGCAACCGAGGGAAGAAAGTAATTGACCATATCGTCAACCACACTGCGCATTGCCTCCGAATGGAAGACTGAATTGGAGAGCTTGTAGAGCAAAACAGTGAAGGGAACAAACGACAGAATCGCGTTAGCTGCCACACTGAATGCGAAGGTATGCACCTCGCTGTCCAGGAGATAATGTACCAGCGCCGTGCCGTCCTTGCGCCAGTGGTACCACTTGGACCGGGTTGCCGGTTCGACTATATCGGCGGCTCTGGGCGCCTCGCTTACTGCATCGTTCGGTGCGTCGGAAACCAAAACATCAGCCACTTGCTTGCTCCTCTTCGCTTGCGTTGCGAACTCTCGAAAGGTTCTTTCTATCAGGATATCCTCTCTGGGCTAGGAGTTGTTGATTTTGGCGAGTGCCCAGCGCGCCGCCGTACGCAAGCCTTCGTCCGCGGCCTCTGCCCACTCTTCGAGCCGAGGAATGAACCGGCATAATCTACTATTTCCCAATGAGATAGCCACATTGCGCTGGATCCCAAAGAAGCCTGTCCGGCGCAGTGGCGAGCCGTTGAACTGGCGCTCGAACTCAGTTTCGTCCATCGCCGCCAGCCAGTCCAGAGCCGGATTTACCAACTCAGGGCGCGCCTCCAACTCCGAATCTGCGCCGACAATGGCTTTGCTGTTCCATGGGCACACGTCCTGGCAGATGTCGCAGCCGAAGACGTTGCGTCCCATGCCTTCCATCAATTCCGGCGCGATGGGGCCGCGGTGCTCGATGGTCAGATACGCGATACAGCGAGCCGCGTCCATCTGGTAAGGAGCGACCAAAGCGCCGGTCGGGCAGGCATCCAAACAGCGCCGGCAGGTGCCACAACGGTCGGGCTGCGTTAAGAACTGCATCCTCGGCGATCCGGCTTGCTCGCATGCTTCAAGCGAAGTCACAAGCACCGCGAGGAACCCAAACGACCCTAACTTGGGATGGATCAGGCAGGTATTTTTGCCGGTCCATCCGAGGCCAGCTGCCTCTGCCAGCGAGCGCTCGACCACCGGCCCAGTGTCTACGAAAGCTCGCGCCTCGAAGGCGCCGAATTGCTCGTGCAGCCGCGCCTCTATGGCCTTCATCCGCTTGAGCAGCACCTTGTGATAATCGCTCGGCTTCCGTATGCCGCTTTTCTCCATGCGGCCGCTCCAGGCGTAGCGGGCAATCCATCCTGCATCCTCGGCAGCTGCGTGAGTCGAACGTGGCAGAGGGCTGTTGTAGTTGGCCCAGCAGACCAGCACCGAACGCGCCCAGGGAAACGGAATCCCCACGCGCGAGCGGAGCAGACGGCCGTCCTCGGCACTTCGTTCCAGGTAGCGCATGGAGCCTGAGCGACCCGTTTGCAGCCACGTCTCAAAGCGTGTTGCGTCGCGCTCCTGGTTGGCGTGGGGAAGCGCAACCAGCCCGGCTTCGATGAATCCAGCTTCAAGCGCAAGCGCGCGCGCCTGCTCCCTGGCCAGGCCGGGAGATGGGTTCGGGTTCGCTTCGGATTGGGATGGCGAGTGATCCACATCTCAATTCTCCATCACACGACCGGTTGACAGCGGTCGCCCGCAGTTTGTCCGCACCAAATTGCGGGCGCTTCAGCTGGAAATCTGATCACGTTTGTGTGCGACTCTCCCGTTGCCGACCTGCTTGTCATTAAAAATTCATGTAAGAGATTTTCCGGGCCACCCGATTTTTATATTTACAATGTCGGACAGAAAAAGTTATAGTATCGGCACTGCGGCGACACGCAAGGGGCGAATCGGCAGTCGATTTTCCGCATAATTCCGTGCGAACCAACCAAATGATTGAAAGGGTCCCCCAATGAGAAACCATTCTCTTGCAACCGGCGTCGTGCTCTGTGCACTCACGGCTTTGAGCCTTTCCCTCTCGAACAGCGCGGCGACCGCATCTCGTGTCCAGGCACTCGGACCGGCAGATCAGGACGCGGTTACCCATTTCAGCGTTTACTTGCCTTTGACACATCAGGACGTTCTTGAACAACTGTTGCGCGACCAAACCGATTCGACATCACCCAGTTATCATCAATGGCTAACACCCGCTCAGTTCAAAGTACGGTTCGGACCCAGCGCCTCCGATGTGGCCAAGGTGAGGTCGGCATTGCTGGCCGCGGGATTTACGATAGTCGGCGAACAAACGCAGAACCTTGAAGTCGAGGGTCCGGTGAGGGCCGTCGAGGAGATGTTTGCGACGCGTCTGCAACGAGTTCAAACCCCACAAGGGCGCATCAAATTTGCCGCCGCCGAGCGCCATCTGACGCTGCCCGATACGCTAGCTTCCGTGGGCGCGGTGATCCCGGAGTTCACCACACATCTGATGGCGCATGTGCATTCTGCAAGGATGGGCCAGTCCCTCTTGGCAGCCGATCCGCTCTTCCGGCTCAGCAGCAGCGATAGCTTCTTCTATCCCAACGATCTCAACGAAGCGTACCAACTGCCCTCGTTCCGGACTGAAATTGCGCCGTTCGGCACGCGGCGTCCGGCACAGATCGCCGGTGTCGGTTCGCACATCGGCATCGTGATTTCGTCTGTGATCAACCCCAGCGATCTGGATGATACATTCAACTCCACACTGGATCTTGGCGGGGGGAACCTTCTCATCCAAGCCTATTCGGCGAACTCCAATCTGCCGGTTCCCTCCGTGACGATTCGCGCGGTGAATGGCGGGAGCGGCGCATTCGATCCTACCAGCGATGATGGAGCGGAAGCCTCTCTCGATACGCAAATATCTTTGGGCACGGCTCCCGGCGCCAAGGAAACGCTCTATGACATTCCCGAACTCAGCGACGATTCCATCACGGCGGGCTATACAGCAGTTGACGAGGATAATGCCGTGGATGTCGTAAGTTCATCGTTCGGCGAATGTGAATTGGACTTTACTCCGGCTTATAACGGGGGCGTCGATTTCACCAGCATTCTCCGGACATTCCACGCTTTGTTCCAGCAGGGCAATGCCCAGGGAATCACTTTTGTGGCAAGCTCGGGCGACAACGGTGGTGTACCGTGCGTGTCGGCGGCCTTTTCCAACAATCCTACGGACGGCACTTCATTCGTTGCGGGCGTGGAGAATCCGGCATCCGACCCGAATGTCACGGGAGTGGGTGGCACCAACCTCTCCACCACGGCGACGCCGGGCGTGGACGACGCAACTTATGCGACGGAGAACGCCAACTTCGATCCGCGCGTGCCCGCGGAATTTCAGATCAGCGCCACGACTACTGTGACCGTGAATAACAACACGTGGGGCTCAGGCGGCGGATTCAGCACGATATTCTCCAAGCCGTTTTACCAATTTCTCGTCAATACCGGGAGCAATCGCCAGCGCTCAGTTCCCGATGTTTCATTGATGATGGGCGGGTGCCCCGGAGACGCAGATCTCACCGCACAGAATTGCCTTCTGCTTCCGCGCAGCGCTGCAATCGTTTGGATTGGCGGTGAGCCAGACCTGGTCATCGGCACCAGTTCCTCATCCCCTGAAATTGCAGGAGTGCTGGCGCTGGCCGTCGAATTGAATGGTGGTCGCTTGGGGAATGTCAACCCGCTGATCTATACGTTGTCGGCGGTGCAGACCCTGGCTGGTGGCACCAAAGCGCCGAAGGCACTCCAGTATTTTCATCGGGAGATCACGGGGAACAATAACTTCTTCACGGTGAATCCGGGGCAGGCGTACAGCGAGGTGCTGGGCAACAGCACGCTAGACGTGAAGAACTTTTTGGGCTTGCCGTTCGTAGCGCCCGCCGGCACGCCGAATACACCAAGCAATCCGTAAGGTGAAGTGTGGGTTGGTGGATATGTGCAAAAGAGGCAAATGGGCTGTCCGAACTGTATTGTTTTCGGACAGCCCATTACCTTTGAATCGTTACGCGTAATCTAGCGCTTCAAATGGTTGATCATTAATATCGGCACAGGTTGAAAATACTTTAGCCCTTCTGAGAAAAATTCTTTCAGGGCAAATGAATTTCACCTTGAGGAGCCAGCCATGATGACCAACTGCGCAGTCAGCGAAGTTTTTGAGATCAGTCCCCGGTTTCGCCGCACCGTCGAAGAGCGCGTAGCGCGATTAGAAAGGGATGCGGAGTTTGACGAAGCGCAGGTAGCCTTCCTGGTAGATGGCGACCATATCCGCAGGCAGATGCGGCTGGTGGCCATCGAGCGGGCTGAGGCTCTGCGCATGAGGCTTTTTCTGGATCGCGCAAACACGCGCTTGCCCCGGCCGATGATCGCGCTTTAAAGCGCCGGTGCTGAATTGAAGCTAAATAGAACGGCGAGGGCCGCACCTCTGATCGAGAGGCGCGGCCCTCGTTGATTCGTTTGCGGCTGACCTCAGGCTAGGGAACCACTCAGGGCGCAGAGATCAGTCTCGGAGACAGATTGGGTGGGCGTCAAAGGGGGTTCGTCTTCAGAAGTGTCCAGGCAGGCGTCGAAGAGGACGGAATAGAGGGTCTGCCGTCCAGCCAGCTTCTTATTGCGCGCGCGGAGAAAATCGAATCGGAAGGCGCAACACGGTTCCAGCTCAGCTAGGAATGCACGAGAAAAGAATGGCTGGGCGTCGGCCACGGCCATCAGGATCAGTAAACGCCAACTCATGCGCAGCAGGTTCTTCAGGCTCGGTGTGCCGTTTGGCAGGTGGTCCATGCGGTTTGCGACGAACTGGCTAAAGTGGAGCAGTTGCAAAACGAGATCGTCCAGTGGTGTGCCCTCTGCGGCAGCGCGTGTGAAGAGGGTCGACGAGCCGCGCGCTAGATCTTCGCGCACATCTTGTAAATCGTCTCCCAATTGCAGCAGCACGCCCCACTCGAAGGAGAACTTACTCTCTTCCGGAGTCAGCCAGGGATGTGCGAGGCAAGCGTCGGCCAGGACAGAGGTTCCCCCTTTGGCACAACTGATGAGCAGTAACCCAGAGTGATCGAAACGGCCCGTGTTGTTGAGTTGCGCGATACTCTGCTCCTGCGCTTGATGGATGGCCAGAAGGCAATCATAGACCTGCGGGTAGAGTGGCCGGGCATATTGTTCTTCAATCCATTGAACCATGGTCCACACGGCTGCTTCGCGAGAGTTGCGGGCGGGGAGTCGCTGGCCGCGCAAGCGTTGACGAAAACGCTCGCTGAAGAGAAGTTTCTCCGCGCTGGATAACTCGGGCTGGTCGAGGTAGTTGTCACTGTATGGGTAGAGCAGGCTATAGGCCAGGATCGACGGCGTCAGTTCCACGGGCAGGCCGAGAAGGGCTTGCAATCCGCAAGCGATCCAGGCATTGCGGCAGGCCTGAATGGTGTCGGCGATGCTGAGGGTTGCGTCGAAGTTTCGCGCTCGGCGCGCAAGCTGCGTACCTACGGGCCAAAAAGTGCCTGTGAGCAGTTCAACTGCTTCATCTTCGAGCCCGAGCGCGCTGGCCGCAAAGAGAGAAAATATGCCGATCATGCGCTGTTGCGCTTGCAGGCGTTGGGCCGGGTTGCAAGACGCGCTGCGGGCCTCGCGCTCAACCGCGCGCAAACCTTGGTCGTAGGCTTTCTCGTGTCTGCGCTGTTCTTTCTGGATATAGCGCGGAAGCGCTGGCAGGGAGTGATCAGCGCAGAGCTTCCACGCCTCGACGCTCTCTGCAACCTGCGCCTCGACCCATGCCCAACTGTAGTGATCGTTCATCTACTGGAGAGTACGAAAGGCCGAGCCAAAGGGTTCCATCCCGGCTCCGGTACTCTGGAAATCTGCAAGTAAAAAACCAAATCCAATGAGCGTTTCCGATTCGAATTGCTTGATAATATCGCTATGCCAGTGTCGTCAGGAGCTGCTTCCATGGAACTGGATTATTTCGTTGTCGATGTTTTTACTGATACGCCGTTGGCGGGCAATCCGCTGGCCGTGGTGATGAATGACTGTGGTCTAACGACAGAGCGCATGCAGTCGATTGCGCGTGAATTCAATTTATCGGAAACCACATTCGTCGAGCGCAGGCCGGCCGCGGTCGAGCAGACCGAGGGCGTGAGGGTGCGCATCTTTACCACCCAGGAAGAGCTGCACTTTGCCGGCCACCCCACGCTGGGCACGGCTGGCGTGCTCAAGGTTCATGCGCCAGATGTGGTGCAAGGCGACACCGTTACGCTCAGGCTCAATGCGGGTGCTGTGCCCGTGCGTTATGCCGCGCTGCCGGGGGAATCTGCGGGACTTTTCGGCGAGATGACGCAGCCTGATCCAGAGTTTGGCGCCGAGTTGGATGCTCGCGAAGTAGCCCGGTTCATCGGGTTGGCCCTTGAAGACCTTGACCCTGGTTTGCCGCCTCAGATTGTCTCTACAGGCACGGCCTTCGCAATTGTGGCGCTGCGCTCTGTCGAGGCACTCGCGCGGCTCAGGGTGAGCGATCCAGAGGCCTCGACGTGGCTACGTGCGCGTGGTGCGCGCTGGTTTTATCTGGTCGCGCCAACGTTTGACCAAAGAGAAGGTGGCGCGCCCCGCTACCGCGCCCGCATGCAATTCAACGGTAGCGAAGACCCCGCCACTGGTTCTGCCGCTGGTTGCGCCATCAGCTACCTTGTGCGACGCAGCGCCGTGAGTGTGGGCGAGCGCATTCATCTGCGCCAAGGCGTGGAGATGGGCCGGCCGAGCGATCTCTTCTTGTCTGCACACATTCAGAGTGGAACAGCGAAGACCCAAAGTGGGGCTTTCGAACCTAAATTGGCGAGGGTCACGGATGTGCGCGTGGCGGGCAGCACTGTTTTTGTGGCATCAGGACGGCTTTTCCTGCCGTAATGCACAAACTTTCAACAGCCTTTAATCGTTGCAAGTCACGATGTGTGTTAATCCTACCTAGTTTACCCTCATAGCTTTCGGATATTTAGAAGAGGTTTTCGCCTTGTTTTCCCTCTTTTCAGCAAGCTCTATCCCCCGTACGCTTGGCTTTCATTGAAGGAATTTAACCGACACCTTTGCCGGTATTGCCCTTAGGCTTCATTCACAACCTTTGATCGTGAACGAAACAGCCACCTGTGCATCGAATGACGGTTGCTGCGTTGCGTACTGACCTTGCCCACCTGGGCTGTTCCCACAGTACACAATGCAGTCCGGCGCAAGATCTACCAGGATTAGCTGACTCGTTCGCGGTGCGCCTTGGAAACGAATTACGCCAACCTGCCACAAGTGCGGGTACTGGTGAGTTGTTGTCAAAACGAAGTTAACCAAAACTGCATTGAGGAGTTCATTCCCAGACCATGCGACCCAAGAAGATCATTCTCTGCGTAGACGACAACGAACAAGAGCTTTCTGTGCTCAAGTTCATGCTGGCCACCAACGGTTACCGGGTGGTATCGGCCAGCAACGGACAGGAGGCCATCGGCATTTTTGCCGAGACACCTGTAGATTTAGTGCTGGCTGACTCTGGGTTACCCCAGATGAGCGGCAGCCAGTTGGTGGAGCGATTGAAGCAGATCGCCTCCCATGTGCCCATGATTTTGCTGGGCGATCCGCAGAGAATGGCGGGGGAAATGCACGCCGCCGATGCGCTGCTGGCCAAGAAGAACTGCTCGCCTCAAGAACTGCTGGAGCGCATCAAGGTGATGAGCGCCCGCAAGCGAGGTCCTCGCAAGGGTTCGCAGAGGCTGGCTCCGGTGATGGAGATGGAGCTGGCAGTGGCGTCGTAAATGCAGGGAATAGGGAATTGGGGACAGGGGCTAGAAGACTGGTCGACCGGCTGTGACTGAACTGGTAGACTGTGATGCCTCCAGGCGGAGAACTGCCTGGCGGAGACACTTCAAAGAGCGCTCCGCGAGCTGTTCCCTATTTCCTGATTCCTGATCCTTCTTTCCTTGCATACTTGACGAGGGCGCAGCCGGGTGGGATACTCGCCAACAATGCCCGGTGTGTCGGATTCCATTGTCCGCCAGCCGGGGGGCGGGTTCGCTTTATATGGACTTGATTGTGCTTCGTCTTCTTTTTGTGGCTCTTCTTGCGGGAGTTTGTTTTTTCCTTCATCCATTCGGAATGACAGGGTGGGCAAGTGCGGGCTTGGGCGCCGGGGCGGCCGGCGCGGTCATTATTTTCGAATTCAGAGTGCGGGCGCTCAGCCTGAAGCGGCTGATCGGCTCGGTTGTTGGTAGCGTGCTGGGTATCATTGGCGCGGCTTTGTTTTGTGTGGTGCTGCGCGGTGCACTGGCCCCAGGCGCTACCTCGTCGGTAATTCAGATCTTCGACCTATTGTTGATGACCTACGTCGGGCTGCTGGTCGGCGCGAGCAAGGGCGACCTGCTGAGCGCGTCGGCGTTGGGCACCGTTTTCACGGGCGACCGTCCCGCACGCCGCAACTCCAAGGTTCTGGATACGAGCGTCATCATCGACGGCCGCATCGCTGACATTGCCGAAGCGGGTTTCATCGACGGCATGATGGTGGTGCCGGAGTTCGTACTGCGCGAGTTGCAGACGGTGGCGGACTCGACGGACGGATCGAAGCGGCAGCGCGGACGCCGCGGCTTGGACATGCTCCAGAGGATGCAGTCGAACGACAAGATTCAGGTTCAAATTGTCGCCGACGACTTTCCCTCCATACGCGAAGTTGACCTGAAGTTGCTGGAGTTGGCCAAGAAGTGGGAGGCCAAGGTGGTGACGAACGATTTCAACCTGAACAAAGTCGCCCACCTGCACCATGTCGAAGTGCTGAACATCAACGATCTGGCCAATGCTCTGAGGCCGGTGGTGCTGCCCGGCGAGAAGATGCAAGTGTTCATTCTCAAGGAGGGCAAGGAGTTCAATCAGGGGGTAGGCTACCTGGACGACGGCACCATGGTGGTGGTCGATCATGCCCGCAAGCTGATTGGCAAGTCGGTAGAGGTTTCTGTCACCAGTGTGCTGCAAACCGCGAGCGGCAAGATGATCTTCGGCAAGATTGAGGAGAACGGCAAAAGCGGCGAATCATCGAGCATCCTGCCGGGTGGCGCGCTAACTCGCTGAACGGAGTCAACGCTACTTTTTTCTGCAAACCAACTCTCCATTACCAATGGGGACAATCAAGGCGTCGACTCTGTCGTCTGAGAGCGCTCGATCGAGCATGGGTTGCAGGGTCGCCCGATGATCGATGGCATTGTCTGCGACGAGAAGGCCGCCCACAACCATTCGCGGCACCACCGCTTCATAACAACGATCATAGATTTCTTTCTCGGCGTCGAGGAAGCAGAAGGCAATGCTCTTCGACTCCGGCAACTGATCAAGAGCATCCGCGTGAACAAAGTCGACAACATCCCAAACTCCCGTTGCATCGAAGGTCTGTCGCGCTAGTTCGGCTTTGTCCTCCCGTATCTCGTAAGTCGTGATTTTCCTGTTGGTGGCCCGGCAAGCCAGAGCAAGCCAAAGAGTGGAGTATCCCGCGCTGGTGCCAATCTCGATGCAGCGACCGGAGGGCGCCGACGCCGCCAGGATGGCGATGAATCTGCCAACCTCCGGCGGGATCTGACGAAGCCGCTCCAGGCGAGGTGTTCCGTCCGTACGGTCACGGGAATCAATCCGCTCCAACTCGCGCATGCGGGACAAAATCGTCTCCGGAAGCTCGTGGAACATGTTCTTCTCCTCAATACTTTGGAACCTTGGGGTCGACCTCCTCGCTCCAGGCGTTGATGCCGCCGGCGAGGTTGGTTACGCGGGCATAGCCCGATTGTTTGAGGAACTCGGCAATGCGTTGCGAGCGGACGCCGTGGTGGCAATGGACAATGATTTCGCGGTCGCGGTCGATCTCGGCCAACCGTTGCGGGACCTCGTTCTGCGGAATGAGCTTTCCGCCAATCTGCGCGATCTTGTGCTCCCAGGGTTCACGCACGTCAAGAATGTAGACATCTTCGCCGGCATCGATGCGCCGCTTCAATTCTTTCACAGCAAGTTGGGGGATTCCGTTCATCAGCGATTTTCTCCTCTGGAATTTTTGGCGCAATGCTGAGAAAATGCACGCCTTCATGCTTCAATATAGGCTAACAAACGCACGCGGTTTGAAAGGATTCCGCTCATCGGCAATTGCGGTTGGCGCTCCGTGTGTGCGAGATTGAAAGTGCGAGGTTGCAGTTCGAAGAGGATTCTGCCGATACAATGAATGTCCTCGCAGACTGGAAGGCTTTGTGAACCGAAAGTTTCGTAATCCTAAATTCAGTCAGACTTTGGCAAACCTAAGCACTCATTGTTTCGAAGTGACGCCTTCCATCGAAGTTGCGGGAGGCGTGCTGGTGACGAAGTACGGTGCCGGAGCGATTCTGGTGCCAACGGCCGACAAAGAGACGCCGGTTGAGTTCGCCATCCCGCCCGGCGCGCTGATTGGGGGCCGCGTGGCGCGTCTGCTGGACCGTGGCTACCAAAAATTCATGAAAACTCCCCAATTTGAGCTTCCGGCATCGGCCACCCAGTTGCAGGCGATTCACTTGTTCACCGAAGAGTTGAAGCAATTGATCGGCGCCATCGATCTGTACAACGAGGCGTTGGGGACCACCAGCGATCTGTATGTGTATGACCGATTGAAAGGTCGTGAGGCGACGCAGCCCTCGCCTCTAAGCACGCGGAAACTCGATGGAGGAGACTGATTTTCGCTGAATGCAGGCGGTGACGGCAATGGAATCGGCGGAGAATGCGGAAGAGCTTGCGGCTGATCGACAGAGCCGCCGAGCTGTCGCACGCTTCGGCGTGGACGAGGATGCCCAACTGGTCCTGGTCAGCCACGGCTCCACTGCTGCCTGCCGCATTGTTGACCTCAGTTTGAGTGGTTGCCGCGTGCGCACAAAGGAGCGATTTCCGGGCTCAGCGAAGCTTCGTGTCGAGGTCAGCTTCAAAGTACGCGGCTTTGCCTTCCGCTTTGGCGGCATCATCCAATGGACCGACGGCCGGAATCTGGCTGGCATTCGTTTTGTGGATATCCCGGCACGGCGCAAACAGGATTTGGAGGATGTGCTCTCAGAGGTTGAGGCAGAGGTTGTGGCCAAGGCTGCAAGCGAAACTGCGGCCAAACAGATTGCGGAACGGCAGGCCGCGGCGAAAAGGTTTGTTCCGCAGGCAGGCAGAGTTTTAGTCGCTGAACCGCGCGCAGAAGAGACGCCTCAGCAATCTCGAAATCCGGTTGCACTTCCGGCACGGCCACCGGAGGTTGAAGCAGGAGCCCAGGCAAGCCTCAAGCTCATCGGGCGTGATCGCCGCGTGGCGATCAGGGAAGCGGTCAACACATCAGCCACGATTCATCTCATCAATATTGGTTCCCGGCTGCCGGGACGCATTCTCGACCTGAGTTTGGATGGTTGCCGCATCTGCACCGACGACTGCTTTCCGGTGGGCATCTACACGCGAATTGAAGTCGAGTTTCAACTGGAAGGATTGCCATTCCGGCTTGGCGGCGTGATTCAGGCCATACACGATCGGGAGCGCCGCAGTATCGGCATTCGTTTTGTGGACATGAGCGACCGCAGACGGAAGCAGGTCGAGCAGTTGATCGAAGAGATTCAGCAAGAGAGGGAACAGGAAACAGAGACTCGGGATTAGGGAACGACGACTCACCGGCGGCGCCCACGCTCCCGTTGTAGTTCGCGATAAACCTCACTTTTCGACTGGCCCAGTTCGCGCGCGATGCGCTTCAGGGCCTCCTTTTCGTCCACTCCATTCTCGGCCTGGAGGCGGGCGACACGATCAGCAATTTTCAAGGGCGCGCCGAGTGTTTCTTCTTCGCCGCGAGACCGCGGGCACGCTTCGACCAGCAGCGTAATCTCACCGCGAATGCGGTCACGACTGGCCAGTTCGCGGTGCGTCTCTGCTACCGTTCCGCGCAGAAACTCTTCGTGAATCTTGGTCAGCTCGCGCGCCAGCACTACGTGCAGGGCGGGACCAAATACGGCTTCTAGATCCGACAGTGTTTCCAGAATCCGGTGCGGCGCCTCATAAAAAACCAAAGTACGCGCGGCCTCGGCCCTTTGAACTTCAGCGGCCAGCGCTTCAAGCTTGGTGCGGCGCGCGCCGGCTTTCTCCGGCAAAAAGCCGATGAAGTGAAACTCGCACGTGGGCAGCCCGGAGGCGACCAGCGCACTGAGCGCCGCATTGGCCCCGGGTATAGGGATGACTGCGACTCCGGCGGCAATGGCCTGGGCGGTGAGTTGGCTCCCGGGATCACTGATGCCCGGCAGTCCGGCATCGGAAACCACAGCGATGCGGCCGCCAGCCTGGAGCGCCTCGATCAGTTCGGCCGCGCGCTGATGTTCGTTATGCTGATGGCAACTGACGGTGGGCGTCGAGATCTGAAAATGGTTGAGCAGCTTCTGTGTCTGGCGAGTGTCTTCGCAGGCGATGCGGTCAACGCGGCGGAGAACGTCGAGCGCGCGCAGTGTGATGTCGCCCAGGTTGCCAATAGGTGTGGCCACCAGGTAGAGGCCGGGAGCGAGGGCATTGTCTAAGACAGGCAGCGGTGCATCGGGGTCGGCGTCTATCGACACGGTCATTCTCCGGCCTGCTAGTTGGCCTGCTCCTGGGCTTCTTCGCGCTCCAGACGGCGCTGCTCGGCCAAGAGTGACATGGCGCCCATCAGGTTCTGCACGCTCACAATGCCGACCACGCGCCCGCTGTCGGTAACCGGAATCAGCGAGAGTCCGCGGCCGGTCTGAATGCGGCGGATAGTGGTTCCCAGTGTATCTTCGGGCCGCGCCACCTGGAAGGCTTTGGACATGGCTGCCTGCACGTAGCCATTGCCTTCGCTGCGCAGAGCGTCCACAATGCGTTGGCGGCTGATAATGCCCACCAGCTGTGGACCGCGCACCACGGGAAAATCCTCCTGCAGAGAGTGAACGCAGCGCACTAGAGCGTCGGCCAGGGTATCTGAAGGTGAGAGGGTGGCAAAATCGGTGAGCATCACCTCGCGCATGTGTACTGTATCGACCACCGACTGGAAGAAGACGCCCTGGTCCTCGATCTGCGCGCCGATCATGATGAAGAAGCCAGCGATTACCAGCCAGTAATCGTGCAGAAACATACCGCCTGCCATGGCTCCTAGCGCCAGCACCTGACCCAGCGCGGATGCCATGCGGCTGGCGGGCGCCAAGCCGTGCTTGCGGGCAAAGCTGCCCCGGAGCAGCCGCCCGCCATCCAAGGGATAGGCCGGCAGGAGGTGCAAGAGGCCGAGGCCAACTTCCATCCACACCGTGCTGCGCACCAGCCATGCGGCGGAAATCCATGGCCGCTCAAAGAGTTTTACGTCCCCGCTTGCGCCCATGAAAGCCGCAGCGAGCACCAGGGCCGTGGCCAGGTTCGCCAAGGGGCCGGCCAGTGCGAGGGCAAACTGCCCACCACCCTGGTTACTGTTCTCCTGGCTCTCGGGGTCGGCATAGGCAAAGAGGCCGCCAATGGGCAATAACAGAATGGCGCGCAGGCGCAATCCCAGCCATGCGGCGACCAGCAGTCGGGCCGTTTCCCGCACAGTCACTGCCGCTACCAGCGTCAGAAACAATCCCAGACCGCGCAAGAGTGCGAAGGGACCACCTTCGGAGTTGCCTAGCCCCAGGCAAACGACCATCAATAGCGGAAAAAAGAGATGAACGCGCAACTCGACGCCCATCCAACGGCCCAGCGGAATTGACCATCCACGCATACAAGATAATTGTAGCCGTCTGAGCCCTTGCATCGTTTCCGACGCTGGTCGGTTATGCTGGTCAGCAATGCGTATCATCGCTGGATCGCTTCGTTCCCGTACGCTTGAGGCTCCGCGCGGCATGGCCACACGGCCCACCAGCGACCGTCTGCGGGAGACACTTTTCAACGTGCTGGCGCCACGGATCGACGGCGCGGCCTTTCTGGATTTGTATGCAGGATCGGGCGCAGTGGGCATTGAGGCGCTCAGTCGCGGAGCGTCGCGCGTGGAGTTTGTCGAGAAGGCTGCGTCTGCGCTCACGGTTCTGCGCGGCAACCTTGAAAAGCTCGGACTGACGGCTTCAGGGAACGCTGCGGGATTCAAGATTCACGCTTGCGCTGTCGGAGCGTTTCTGCGCCGCACTGCCAACGCAGGTCCAAAGCAGGAAGGCCGCGAAGCAGGTATCGGAGAACAGTATGACGTGCTCTTTCTCGATCCGCCCTGGGATGCCGCTCCAGAATATGCGGCGACGCTGGGCCTGCTCGGCGGGACGGCTTTGGGGATTCTTTCAGATGGCGCTGTGGTGATCGCCGAACACCGCCGCAAAGAGCGGCTTGAGGATGGCTATGGCTCGCTCGAACGCACTCGCGTGCTCGAACAAGGCGATGCGGCACTGAGCTTCTATGTGGTTGCGCCTCGGTTGCTCTGAGAGGAATACGCCGCGGCCCGGAAGCACCGATTTCTTCCATGAGATTCATTGCTTCGGGTATTGCGAGATATGGAAGACGTCGGTAACCACTGAAGGTGAGAAGTGTATATCACGGCAATCGGAAATCATCTGCGATGGCTCATTTTGCGGACTGATGTGATTTTGCGCGTACGCCTGGTTTCGCGCCTTGTAAAACCGGGCCTTTTTGCCGTCAAAATGCCGATATTATTGATGAAAACGGCCCTTTATCAGGCGAAATTCGCTTGCTCTTGGCAGGCCGATTCTCACGTAGCGGTACAAAGCGTGCGTTTTCGCGCACATTGAAGATTTTGTCTGAAACTAAGTTTCATTCAGTAATGACGCGGGTATTCTTCACTTTCTTGGCCTCGTTTTCTTCTCCGGCTACGCTATAATCTGCAAGGAAATCGGCCGAAAATAAATATTTATAGGGGGGGTGGGGGGGGTCTTTTCAGGGAACAGGGATCAGGGATCAGGGAACAGGAACGGCCCGCGGCTTTGGTCGTTATTCATATTTTGATTGTGCGCGTTGGGAGGGAATTATTCTGCAAGGACTTGCAAAAACAGAGAACAGGGATCGGTAAAGCCTGAGGTCTATGACGTTCCGCCCGGTTGGGCCACACGGGCTTCAGGGAGTTAATGACTGGG
>Ga0116117_1000022_pt1 | contig 83040 bp, 56 predicted proteins | sample June2015DPH_11_1_FD_89790 | JGI IMG/M metagenome (GOLD analysis project Ga0116117, IMG submission 89790) | Peatland microbial communities from SPRUCE experiment site at the Marcell Experimental Forest, Minnesota, USA - June2015DPH_11_10 | ecosystem: Environmental > Terrestrial > Soil > Wetlands... | reverse complement strand
TAGTGGTGCAAGATCGCTCATCCCGGCCCCATCAGTTTCCAGAGATTACTTATGAAATCAGATTCCACGTCAAAGAAAGTGCTCCGCTGCCCCCATTGCTTTCTCCAGCAATTCATGACGGCGGCTGGATTCTGTCGCCGCTGCCGCCAATCACTCGGAGATTTGCCTATCGATTCATCCAACCTCGCGCCACTGCCCACTGGCGATGATTTGTCAGCGAAGTTTCTAGCAAGGCAGATCGGCGCCACGATACGAATCCTGCGCAGGCAAAGGCGGCTTAGCCAGGAGCGTCTCGCCGGCAAGATCGGCATTTCGCGGCCATCCATCACGAAGCTCGAGAGCGGCAAGGCAGTCCCTTCGCTCGCAAAACTTCCGCGTGTCGCGGTAGCACTCGGCATCGACATCGCCGAGGTCTTTCAACTCATCCGCAGATAGGTCATCTCGCGAAAACTCCGGTCCAATCCGGTTTGACGGGTTGACGACGCTAAGAATGATTGATCTGCGAGCACCTACGCGGAAGACTTGCGCGAGTTGCTCAGTGGCCCGCGATGTTCATGACGATGTCAACCTTCACCTGCAACAAATCGAGTCTCCAGCGAGTCTCCAGGAGACGCGATTTCGCTGAGACCCGCATGAATACTGGGTTTCGAACGTATTTCGACCTTCTGCATCGGAATCTCCCCTGAAATCTCATTTTATATATCGATTCCGATCGCGCTAAAGGAGTCGACTTTCTAATTCCGATTGCGCAGAAACCGAAGGTGCTGTGAGGCCGGAACGTTCGATCTCACATCTTATCCAATTAGAGTCCGAATTGAGAAGGAAGCGAATAGTTACTCGTCCGCTTTTCTGCGGAAATCTAAGATCTTCCGTAAAGACGAGGCTATCGACGAGTCTCTGTTACTGAAGGTTTCCCTGTGCGCCTGGGGCAGCCGATCGCGGACTTGTCAACAGTGCAAGCTGCTTCTTAATGATCTTGAATTCCTCAGAACTGCAAGCCTTCTGTTGCTTCATTGCAGCCGCTTCAGCTTCAGCGATCGACGCTTGCCACTCCACTGTCTTCAGTTGGTCCTCCAATTGTTCGATTTCTCCCCTTTGTACCGCCATGGAGACAGCTGCCATCTCTGCAGCACTCTCTAACTCAGTAATGCGCCCCTTAGCCGAATTCAATTCTTCGTCCGATTGTTCGAGATCTTTTAGCGCGTCATTTCGCTCAGATGTGACGGTCGAGATGCGGCGGTCATGCGATTGCGAGAGGGTGTCTAGTTCAATCTGTGTTACTGTCTGTGCCGCTTTTCACAGCGTCACGGCAACTTTTTGAACCTCAGTCAAGATAGCTTCGGGTAGTGCTGATCGTTCAATTGTTGACGCGTTTTGACTTTCCTTTTCCTCACGCCATAGCCGCAAAAAGCGAGTAATCGTGTTGTTTGACTCGCCGCCGAGTGCCTTCCTAACGTGTCTCACCGAAGGAGTGCCACCTTCCGCAACTACGGCCTCGGCTGCGTGAACCACCTCGTTGTAACTTACGTCTTCTACTCTCATTTGCCCCCCAATTGAACTGTTACGGTAAAACAATCGTTATGTAACGTTATCCCTCTCGTGATTGCAAGCCTTTGGTTTGCGATAGAATGCAACGATCCAGCAGCTATTCGGCACCCAACGCTGGCTGATCGCTGGCCCGACAAGCGGCAAGTTGAGCCAAGAAAATCGCGGGCGCTCTACCGAAATCCAGCAGGAGCTTGCCGGTGGCTTGGTGGAGGTATATCTGACAACCCAAGATCTGCATTCCGGTCACCACCAGGCACTGATCTTGGGGTTGCAGATTTGTCTTTATAGCTCGATTATGGCTTGGCTTTTTCACCTCCTTCTTCGTTGGCGTATCCCATTCTTGGGCGACGTCAGGAAGGCGGAATTGCTTAGCAGTGCCTATAAATTGCTTCCATTCGTCCGGGCGATCATTCCTGCCGCTTTCAACATATAAGTCAATTTCATCTTCGTACCAGCCCGCTGTACGACTACCATTCAGCATCGCTGCCTGAGCGGGGAATTGTCCCTTTTTAATGAGATCATAAATTTTAGTTTTCCCAAATCCGACCCTCTGGATCACCTCGGGTAGGCGGATGATCCTGGGGTGTCTCGATTGATCTGGACTGTCACAATCTAGTAACATAAATTGATACTAGGTAACGAATCGGAAAAAAGTAACGTCTGTGGGAGCATTATTTTGACTATTTTCAATTCAATGTGGACGGATATGCTTCAGCGAAAGTTGGATTGCCCGATTTCAATACGCACGAAGGGATGCAAAGCAGATATTCGGCAGCCGATACCCCTCAAACGAAACGTAGAGAAGTGTTTCAGCTGAAGTTTCCTACCATGATTGATCTGACGAAGGTCCGGCGTTTGGCTCTCATGGAAGGAACTTTTTCTCCGTTCTTGAGTTTGTCAAGATAGCCCGCCCAGGTCTCAAATATCAACCGCCGCTCCGGCAAGAACGTGGTGCGGTTATATGCCCGACCGTTTGTGTTTTTCACTTCGTGTCCGATTTCGTGCTCAATGAGGTCTTCGCGGATGTGCAACTTCTGAATAATCATAGTTCATGCCGTCGCGCGAAAGCCGTGACCGCACATCTCATCTTTGGGGATGCCCATACGCCGCAATGCGGAGAGAATGGGCTCTCCCGAATCTTTCTCAATAGTATTGACTTTTCTGTATTGCGCGAACATCTTCCAGGGGCGCGTTCCCGCGAACAGGTTTCCCAACTCTGAGGTCATCAAGGTAATCTGCCCACTGACGCATCATTAGATCCCGTTCCTGCAAATAGCTTGCCCGATCATACGCACGACCGTTCGGGAACCGCTGTATGTGGCCAAGTTCGTGCTCAATGAGGTGTTCCTGGATTTTTAGCTCATCTACTATCATCGTCCGAGCCATAGCGCGGAATCCATGGCCGGTATGGATTGTTCCCGGATATCCAATTGTCTTCAATGCCTCGCGGACTGCGCCATCGCTCATCGGTTTCTCTATCGACCGCTGTCCCGGAAACACATATTTACCGCCGCCCGTGATACTTTTAAGATCCCATAGGATCTGGCAGACCTGCGGAGCAAGTGGGACAATTAGATACTCATCTATTGCTTCTTCATTCCTACTGGCACTTTTTCGCGATTGATCTTTTTCCAGACGGAGCAGCCATTCGCGTCGTTCGAAATCAACGGATAGCCATTCCATGGTCCGCAATTCTCCCGGCCTGCAAAAGAGGTATGGATTCAACCGGAAGGCGCTTTGTACCACTGCTGTTCCTCGGTAGTTCCATACTGCCTGCAGCAACGGGGCGGCATGTTCGCCCTTTGTGATTGCCGGAAAGTGCGACCGAACTGGCCTTTGCAGCAATGACGAGATGCCGTCGGTCACGTCTTGTTGACAATAGCCAAGCGTTTTGGCGTACGCGAAGACCTCACTACAGCTGCCGAGAGTTCGCTGGGCTGTTTCAAGGCAGCCTCTGCCTTCGATTTTCCCGATGGCAGTGAGAATTTCTTGTGCCGTAATGTCGGCTATTGGGCGCTCGCCAAGAGCCGGGAAGAGGTCATTTTCAAATCGAGCCCTAACGCGCTTTCTGTGGTCAGCGGATTTACTGTGACCAGAAAAAATCTTCGTGAGCCATTTGTTAGAAATGACGCTGAATGTATTTGTTCTGTCCTGCGAACTCGCCCGACGTGAGTCTTTGCGAGAAGTGCTGGGATTAATCCCCTTGGAGAGCTCTCGCTGGCACTCGTCACGTTTTTCGCGAGCGTCGGCCAAGCAAACTTCCGGGTAAACGCCCAAAGATATCTTTTTCTCTCCATGGAACTGGTACCTGAAATGCCACCATTTGCTGCCATTGAGCTTTACGAACAGGTGCAGTCCACCGCCGTCCGTCAGTTTGTAGTCTTTATGGATGGGAATTATCTCGGTACTGGATGGACCACCGTTTTTATTGATGGACTTCACCGGCTTGAAGCCGGGTTTGGCCTTTTCGACCTGAAGGGCAGTGAGGATGTTCTTTGCAGCCATAATGGGCAACTTTCCGGGACATCTTGGAAGTTGCCCTTATTGTTGCCCATGTTTGATCCGGAAGTCAAAGGATTTGGGCGAACGCCCTAGAACTAAAGTTTTAATATTTTCAATGGTTTAGGTCTTCTTTGGAACCTCTCCGAACCCCGGAGAACTGATTCTTGGTAGCGCTACCGGGAATCGAACCCGGGTTTTAAGATTGAGAATCTCACGTCCTAACCCCTGGACGATAGCGCCACTTTTTTCAACTACTTACAGCACACAGTTGCGTCTTCTAGCAAACTTACCAGGACTCCGGCTGCCATCTCCTATCAGAAAATCACCTTTAGACGGGCAATGGCTCTGAAAAAGTACCACTCGGACTGGCCGACTGGAAGGAGCGGAAACAACAGCGTGCAGCGACATCCGGTGCACCTTAAATAGTATCGCAAGGTAGACAGAAAATGGCAATTCGTCCCGATCGCCCGGGAAGCAAAAGAAAGCCCGAATGTGGGAACTAGTGATCGGCTGGCGGGGGCTCCAACAAGACGCAAAATCGCGAGTCGCGGAGGATACATAAGACGCTTGCGAATCCCGCGCCCAACGAATCGTTCTGCTGCGCCACAATCTCCTATACCGCAAACCGCACAGAGCGATTCCTTTCATCCGCTCCTATCTGTATACCTGCGGAATAAAATTCTGCTCCTGAATCGGCGGACGCACGTATTTTGATTTCTCCAGTTTCGGCAACTCCAGCGGAGCAGGCGTCAGATCGCGGTAGGCGAACATCGACAGGAGATGCCTGATGACATTCAGCCTTGCGCATTTCTTGTTTTCTGCATTCACCACAAACCAAGGAGACATCTTGGTGTCGGTCACCGCAAACATTTCGTCCTTGGCGCGCGAATACTCCGCCCAATGCTTGCGCGACTCCAGGTCCATAGGGCTTAGCTTCCAGCGTTTGGTCGGGTTCTTCATGCGGTCCTGAAAACGCCGCTCCTGCTCCTCGTCGCTGACCGAGAACCAATACTTGATCAGGCGAATCCCCGAGCGTTGCAACATTCGCTCATACTCCGGGCAGCTTTGCATGAACTCCTGGTACTGCGCCTCGGTACAGAAGCCCATCACGCGCTCTACGCCGGCCCTGTTATACCAACTTCGATCAAACAAAACCATCTCACCGGCCGCCGGCAAGTGGGGAACATATCTCTGAAAGTACCATTGGGTTTTCTCACGATCCGTGGGTGTGCCCAGCGCCACCACCCGGCAAACGCGTGGATTGAGCGATTCGGTGATGCGCTTGATGGCCCCGCCCTTGCCCGCCGCGTCGCGACCTTCAAACAGCACTACGACCCGCAGTTTTTCTTGCCGAATCCATTCCTGCAGCTTGACCAGTTCAATTTGCAGGCGGCTCAGTTCGTTCTCGTAGTCGCAATCTTTTCCTAGTTTCAACGCCTTGTCACTAGGAGACGCCGATAACTCATGGCTTGGGTCGATGCTTTCCGGAAGTGTTCCATTCTTCTTCTTTTCTCCCGGCTGGTCCTGCTTGTCCTTGTCTTTCATCTACATTCCTCCCTTTCACGCGCGACCGTTCTTCTTATCGGCGAAGCTTGCCTTCGGGTCAATCATAATACTTTGCATTGCGAGTATGAGAATTCGTTTTTGAATCAGAGCGTCCGGCATCCTGCCTTATCATTGCCCGACCGATGCGCTCTACCGAACCTTCCATTTTGTCGACAGCGCAGCAAGTTTTTCGTCCATCGTAGGTTGCGGCTTGGAAACGGGCGTTCCTGCCTTGGCCGCGGGGCGCTCCGAGGACGCCGTCAACTGCTTGATGGAGAGCGCAATGCGCTTGGCCTTCAAGTCAACGCTCAGCACCTTCACCTTGACAATCTGCCCGGTCTTCACGGCCTCTGAAGGCTCTTTGATGAAGCGGTTGGAAAGCTCGCTGATATGCACCAGGCCGTCCTGATGAACGCCGACATCGACAAAGGCGCCGAACTTGGTCACATTCGTGACAACGCCCTCTAGCACCATGCCCGGCTGCACATCGGCTAACTCGCGGACCTCTTCGCGGAAGGTGGGCGCAACAAACTTATCGCGCGGATCGCGTCCCGGCCGGCGTAACTCAGTCAGAATATCGTTCAATGTATAAGTGCCTGCTGAAAGCTGGCTGCGATCAACGCTCTCTAGTAACTGCGGCTGTTGAATAATCGCACCCACCGAAGTCTTCAGCGATATTGCAATCTGCTCGACGACCGGGTAAGACTCCGGATGAACAGCAGTCATATCCAGCGGATTGTCTCCATTGCGAATACGCAAAAATCCTGCCGCCTGCTCATAGGTCTTCGGCCCAATGCCTGGCACTTCCAGCACTTGCGCGCGCGAGCGGAAGCTGCCTTTTTCGTTGCGGTAGCTCACAATATTCAGCGCTGTCCGCTCGGTGATTCCCGCGACAAAACGCAGCAGCGTCCACGAGGATGTATTCAAATCCACGCCGACCTTGTTCACGCAGCTTTCAATGACTGTTTCAAGCGATTCCTGTAACTGGCGCTGATCAACGTCATGCTGATATTGACCTACGCCAATCGACTTGGGATCGACCTTCACTAACTCGGACAACGGGTCCTGCAATCGTCGCGCAATCGAGATAGCTCCGCGCACCGTCAAATCAAGATCGGGAAACTCCTGCCGTGCAACCGCGGAGGCCGAGTAGACACTGGCGCCCGATTCACTTACCGTCGCCGAAAAAATCTCGTCGATCTTTTTATCTCGCAAAAACTCGCGTACAAAAGCATCCGTCTCGCGTGAAGCAGTCCCATTGCCGATGGCGATAGCCCGCACATTATGCTCGCGCAGCAGCGCCTCAAGCTTCGGTGCGGCTTCGGCGTTGCCGTGCTTCGAGGTGTGCAGATAAAGCACGTCATGCGCCAGGAGCTTGCCGGTCTCATCAACTACGGCAACCTTGCAGCCCGTGCGCAGACCCGGATCAATGCCCAGCACCGAGATAGCTCCGGCCGGTGGCGCCAGCAACAAGTTATAAAGATTGTCGCGGAAAACTCTGATGGCCTCCGTGTCCGAACGCCGCTTCAACTCAAGACGAATCTCTCCTTGAATCGAAGAATTCAGCAGCCGCTTCCATGCGTCGTCGATGGCAAGTTCCAATTGCCGCGTCCAGTCGCCGGCCACCCGCAGCACGTGCCGCTGAATCATCGCAACGGCTCTCTCGGTTTCAATTTCGAGCAGGAAGTAAAGCACGTTCTCGCCTTCACCGCGGCGAATGGCCAACATGCGATGGGACGGAATCGTCTTTACTGGCTCGCTGTACTCGTAATACATCTTGAATTTTTCCTGCTCATCGACCGCATCCGTCGATTTGCGGCAAACCACAACGCCCTCATCGAAGACCAGTTGACGCAGGGCCTTGCGTAGGATCGCCTCTTCGCTGATCCACTCGGCGACAATGTGCCGGGCACCTTCGAGAGCCTCGTCCACCGTGGCCACACCCAACTCTGCGTTCACGAAAGTTGCTGCCAAGCTCTCCAGCGTTTGCTCAGTCTTCTGCTGCGCCCACAAGTACTGCGCCAGAGGCTCCAAGCCCTTTTCGCGCGCGATAGTAGCCTTGGTGCGGCGCTTCGGCTTGTACGGTAGATACAGGTCTTCAAGCTCGCTCTTGTCTAGCGTAGCCTCGATGCGCGCCTTCAATTCGTCGGTAAGCTTGCCCTGTTCGGCAATCGAAGACAGAATGGTTGCGCGCCGGTCTTCAAGCTCGCGGAAGTAAGCCAGGTTCTCTTCAATCGCGAGAATCTGCACCTCATCCAGATTGCCGGTCGCCTCTTTGCGATAGCGCGCAACAAACGGCACGGTTCCGCCGTCGTCAAGCAGTTCGATCACGGCAACCAAACCGCGAAGTGGAACGTTCAGTGTTTGCGCAATATGGAGAAGAATTGCCGGAGAAAGATTTGTTTTCGGTGTCATGATCTATCTATTCTCATGGTACATGGAGACGCTGAGGAAATCGTGCCGCGTGAGATCGCGCATAATAGTTGAAGGGAATCTCCGGCGCGACTCTGGTCATTAACTCCGGCAGTCAACCCCCGCGGAACGAGAGCGACAGAGAGCCGGATGAGCGCCGCCAGCAATATTCAGCAGCAGACGAATTCCGAGCAACACGATTGGAAGCCTGAGGCCAATCCATGGATGATCGCAGCGTCCGTGATGCTGGCGACCTTCATGGTGGTGCTCGATTCTTCGGTGGCCAACGTCGCGCTGCCGCACATCGCTGGCAACCTCTCGGCCTCGACCGACGAATCAACCTGGGTTCTCACCAGCTATCTAGTCTCGAACGCCATCATGCTCCCCGCTGCCGGATGGATTGCGCGGCGCATCGGACGCAAGCGGCTGCTGATGCTCTCCATCCTGATCTTCACGCTGGCCTCGCTGCTCTGCGGCATGGCGTTGACCATGCCCATGCTGATTGTGGCCCGCGTTCTGCAAGGCGTGGGCGGCGGCGGAATGCAGCCACTGGCGCAATCCATACTGCTCGAGAGCTTTCCACCGCGCCAACACGGCACCGCCATGGCCGTCTATGGCGTTGGCGTCATCGTCGCCCCGGTCATCGGCCCCACGCTCGGCGGATGGATCACTGACAGCTATTCCTGGCGCTGGATTTTCTATGTCAATCTGCCCATCGGCATTCTGGCGCTCTTCATGGTGAATCTCTTCGTCGAAGATCCGCCTTATCTGCGCAAGGCTTTTCGCGGAGCAATCGACTATCTTGGCTTTGGCCTGATGGCCCTTTGGCTGGGCACATTGCAGTTAGTGCTGGACAAGGGACAGGAGGCGGATTGGTTCGCGGCTCCATGGGTATGTTGGACGGCCGCTGTCTCGACGCTCGCGCTCGTCGCCTTCATCATCCGCGAACTGACCAATCACGAGCCTATTGTCCAGTTACGCATCTTTCGAGACCGAAACTTTGCCGTCGGCACGCTGATTACCTGTTTGTACGGCTTCGTTCTTTATGGCGCTACGGCGATGCTGCCGCTGTTTCTGCAAACCATGCTTGGCTATTCGGCGCTGCAAAGCGGCCTCTCGGTAAGTCCGCGCGGCCTCGGCGCCATGGCGTCCATGATGCTCGTGGGCTTTCTGGTGCGGCACATCGATGGCCGCTTCCTGATGGCATTCGGCTTTGCTCTGCTCGGCGCTTCAACCTGGACGCTGGGCAACATCAGCCTCGAAATTGGTATGGCCTCGGTGGTCGTGCCCAACATCTTCAACGGCTTCGCCATGGGCTTCATCTTTGTTCCGCTGACTACCATGACTCTGAGCCGCCTGCGCAAACAGGATATCGGCAATGCGGCGGGCATCTACAACCTGATGCGAAACATTGGCGGCAGCATCGGAATCGCCACTATCATGGCCATGCTGGTGCGCGGGTCGCAGGTTCATCAGAGTTATCTGGCAGGCAATGCCGGCGCAGGGAATCCCGTAGCAGGCGGGCTGGTGCGCGGACTTCAGGCCAAGCTATTCTCGCAGGGCGCAGATATGGTCACCGCGCATCAAAAGGCCCTGGGCGCGCTCTACCGCAGCGTGCAACAGCAGTCAGCCCTGCTGGCCTATGCGGATAACTTCCGCTTGATCGCCACGCTCGCGCTGTTGTGCATTCCGCTATTGCTGCTGTTTCAGCGGCTCAAGAAGCATGATTGAGAACATTGCGAGATATTCATGAAGAAAACTCGAAAGAGGGTCCGAACCGGCGTGCAGCGGAGACGCCCTACCCTTCAGCGCGGATCAGCAGGCAGGTGATGTTGTCGTGACCGCCGGCTTTGTTGGCGGCGTTCACCAGCCGGGAGCAGAGCTCATCGAGAGGGAGATCGACGGCGAGCATCGCTTCAATCAGTGGGTCGGGAACTTCGCCCGTCAATCCATCCGAGCAGAGCAGAAAAAGGTCGTTCGGCTCGGCCTCGAGCTCAAACATATCTGGTGTGACCGCATCTTGCGTGCCCAGGGCGCGGGTAATAACGTTGCGCTGCGGGGAGCGCAGGGCCTCGGCGTGAGTCATGCGGCCCATGCGCACCTGCTCCGCCACCAGCGAGTGGTCCTGGCTGATCAGCTCAAGTTTGCGGTCGCGCAGCAGGTAGCAGCGGCTGTCGCCCACGTTGAAGACCAGCACACGGCTTCCCTCGGTCACCAGGCCCACCAGTGTGGTTCCCATGCCGTTGAGTTGGAGGTCGCGCTGGGCGCGCGAATGGATGGTCAGGTTGGCGGCACGGATCGCGCTTTCAACGATATCTTCAAGCAGAAGGGCCTCATCGCGCGGTCCGCGATCGTCGCGGACAATGAGCAGGCGCAGCACTTCGTCCACTGCCATGGAACTGGCGATCTCTCCAGCCGCTGCACCGCCCATGCCGTCACAAACAACATAGGCTCCGTGCTCGACTGAGAAACCATATGCATCTTCGTTGGAGGGACGCTTGCGACCGGGATCGGAGACGGCGGCAACCGCGTAACGAACGACAGACGTGGCCAAAAGAACTCTCCCGCACTCCAGTTTACACGGGTTGCAACGGCCGCTGCTCGCAGGGTAACGCGCCTTAACGTTCCACGCGGTTGGCAACTCTTGCTCGGCCTTGTTATCAAACGATTTGCCAAGTCCCGGAGCTGAAAATCCCGGCCGGTTCGCCGAATCTGAATCGTGCATAATTGAGCCTTTTCCCGTCAAAATGGCTCCTTTCCCGGGGAAAAACGCCCCTTTTCAAGCGAAATTCGCTCGCTTTCGGCGAGCCATTTCTCACGTAGCGGTATAAAACGTGCGTTTTCGCGCACATTGACGATTTTATCTGAAACTGAGTTTCGTTCAGTAATGACGCGGGGATTCTTCACTTTCATCGCTTCGTTTTCTTCTCCAACCGCGTAATTATCTGCACGAATAAAAAATATTGTAGGGGGGGTGGGGGGGTACAACTCTATCCCTGGTGGTTCAAAAGGGTGGTACCGGACCTTTGTGAAAGGACCGACCTGAATGTCAATGTAGCAGGATGATGGAATTGATCTGCAATAATTTTTCAGGCGATTGCGCTTTATCTATCTGGAGCCTAGTTGCTGGAGCTTAGTTGGGACTCACTGACTCCGGTTCATCAGCGTGTGGGCCACGAAACATTTTCTGAAACTCTTGAAATCCCTTCAGGCGTACCACCTGAAAGTAGTCGCTGGCAATGAGGTAGAAGACAAGGGCCACAGCCCACACCAGGTGCAGGGCTTCGGGGCCAAGCTGGTCGCTGAAGGGCAAAGGCGCGGCGGAAAGCACCATGGCCAGCACAATGAGGGCCAGGTTCACGATACCCATCACCATGTTGATTTCCACCAGCTTGCTCGTCATTGCCCTGCCCAGCTTGAGGCTCTGATGCAATGAGGAAAGTGCGGGGCGCTCTTCGCACAGCATGAGGAGGGGCGCGACCGAAAGCGGCCAACTGGCGAGCGCCCAGGCGGTGAAAAAAGCCAGCGAGAGGAAGATGCTCCACATCGAATAGCCGATCAGGTCCGGCTCAGCGTTGGGGGTGATGTGCGTGGCGGCGACCCACTGCATGGAGCGGAACCATGCCCACCAAGTGACGGCAAAGATGGCCAGCCACGCGGATTGGAGGGCGATCATCGCGAGGGGGCGGAAGCGGACGGTTGGCTCTATGCGTTTCAGAACCAAGCTGCGACCAAGTCCAGAGATAACCACCCAGGCTAGCGCGGCAACGGGCAGAAGCCAACGGAGGACGGCGGTGACGGAAGGCTCGTAAAGCGCCCAGGCATTGCTCAGTTGCACAGTGGCCACCCAGGGATTTTGCGGATCGATCGTGCTGAGGCCCGCGGACTCCGGCGGGAGGGCGATGAGAATCTTGTTTGCCTCTATCCAGCAGACGGCCAGGAAGGGCAAGCCGAAGAGCCAGCGCCATGCCACCTCAAGGGCGGTGAGCGAGGGCCGCGCGAAGACCCAGCCCATCTGGCCTACCAGCGACTGGGTTCCGCGCAGAGGAGCTGGCACGGCTACTTCACCACCAGATTCACCAGCTTACCCGGAACCACGATGATCTTGACAACGGTTTTGCCCGCCGTGCGCGACTGGATTTTTTCGGTGGCAAGTGCCGCGGCCTGGATGGTTTTCGCGTCTGCATCGGCAGCCAGCGTCACAACGGTCACCAGCTTTCCGTTGATCTGGACAGGGATTTCGAGTTCGTCTTCCTTCGCCAGTTCGGGATCGCTTTTGGGCCACGGAGCGCGCAGGATTGAGCCTTCTTCGCCCAACTCCTCCCAGAGTTCGGCCGCAAGATAGGGCGCAAGCGGAGCCAGAAGCAGGACCAGAGAGCGCAGCAAGTCACGCATCACCGGCGCCTCAACTTCGCCCGCCGCCAGTTGCGCATCGACCGCCTGGATGTCGTTCACCAGTTCCATGATGGCCGCGACGCAGGTGTTGAAGTGCCAGCGGCCCTCGAAGTCGAGCGTGATTTTGGCAATGGTCTGATGCAGCTTGCGCAGCAGTTTGAGCGAGAGTCCCGTCGGCACATCGGTCTGTTGGCCTCGTGCGGAGCGAGCCACCGGCGCGTACTTTGTGGCGAGCCTCCAGACGCGGGCCAGAAAGCGGCTCACGCCGGCGACGCCGTCCTCTTGCCAATCGAGATCGCGATCTGGCGGCGCGGCAAACAGGGCATACATACGCGTGGCGTCGGCACCGTATTTGGCGATCATCTCGTCGGGCGAGACCACGTTGCCCTTGGACTTGGACATTTTGGCGCCGTCTTTGATGACCATGCCCTGCGTGAAGAGCCGCCGCGCAGGTTCGTCGTTGACGATCAAGCCGAGGTCGCGCATCACTTTGGTCCAGAAGCGCGAATAAATCAGATGAAGGATTGCGTGCTCCACGCCGCCAATGTACTGATCGATGGGGAACCAATATTGCGCCTTCGCCGGATCGAATGGAGCCTTCGAGTTCTTGGCGTCGGTGTAGCGATAAAAGTACCAGCTGGAATCGACGAAGGTGTCCATGGTATCGGTTTCGCGTTTGGCCGCGCCGCCGCACTTTGGGCAGGTGACATTTACGAACTCTGGGACACGGCTGAGAGGCGACCCGCCCTGCTGCGTAATCTCAATCTGATGCGGCAGCACCACCGGCAATTGTTCGTCAGGGACCTGCACCAGGCCGCACTTTTCGCAGTGGATAATGGGGATTGGCGTGCCCCAGAAGCGCTGCCGGCTTACGCCCCAGTCTTTCAGGCGGAAGGTGACTTTGGCTTCGCCAAATTTCTTGGCTACGGCAATCTCCTGAAGTTTTTTCTCTGCATCGACGCAACTCAGGCCATCGTATGCGCCGGAGTTGATCAGCACGCCTTCTTCGGAGCAGAAGGGGAGCTGTGCTTCGTCCTCGTTTTGGAGAGGCTGAATCACGGGAACGATCGGCAGGTTATACTTCGTCGCAAATTCGAAGTCGCGCTCATCGTGCGCGGGAACGCTCATGATGGCGCCGGTGCCGTAGTCGGCCAAGATATAGTTGGCCACCCAGATGGGCACGCGTTCACCGTTATAAGGGTTGATGGCGAAACGGCCGGTGGGTACGCCGTGCTTTTCAATAGCGCCGAGATCGCCGGCCTCGCGCGCCTTCTTCTGCTGGTCGATCATTTCATCGACCTGGGCTTTGAGGGCGGGATCGGCGGTGGTGAACTCCGCCACCAGAGCGTGCTGCGGCGCGAGTTGCACGCTGGTCGCGCCAAAGATGGTGTCGACGCGGGTGGTAAAGACGCGGATGCGTGTTTTTTCTGTTCTCTTTTCTTCGAGGAAGAAATCAACATCGGTTCCTTCGCTGCGCCCAATCCAATTGCGCTGCATGGTGCGGACTTTTTCTGGCCAGCCTTCGAGGTTGTCGAGGCCATCGAGCAGTTCCTCGGCGTAGGCCGTGATGCGAAAGAACCACTGCACCAGATCGCGCTGGTCAACTTTGGTCGCTTCGTGGCGCCAGCAACAGCCGTCGACGACCTGCTCGTTGGCCAGGACCGTGGCGCACTCCGGGCACCAATTTACTTTGGATTTTTTTCTATAGACCAGGCCTTTTTCATACATGCGCAGAAAGAACCACTGGTTCCAGCGGTAGTATTCCGGCAGACAGGTGGTCACTTCTGTCGCCCAATCGTAGCCCAGGCCGAGGCGCTCCATCTGCCGTTTCATGGCGGCGATATTGCTGATCGTCCACTCGCGCGGAGGAGTGTTGTTTTTGAGCGCGGCGTTCTCTGCGGGCAGGCCGAAGGCGTCCCATCCCATGGGATGGAGGACATTGTAGCCGCGCATCCACATGTGTCGAGCGAGCGCATCGCCGATTGAATAGTTCCGCACGTGCCCCATGTGCAACTGGCCGCTGGGATAAGGCAGCATCTCGAGCACGTAATACTTGGGCTTGCCGGAGGAGACAGGGTCCGCCGCATAGAGTTTAGGGTCCGCAGCCCATCGCTGCTGCCATTTGGGTTCAATTGCCGCCGGGTCGTAACGCAGATCGTTTTCTTCCGCCATAACCCTTCTAGTGTAAATGGAAGGGTTATGGCGAAGGCGCGGGATCGGGTCTCCTATTGCTTCTTGAGGACGGCTGAGTCTTTTTCGTCGGAGAGAATGGCGGACTCGAAGCGGCGGAATTCGGCGGCTTTGGTGGCTGGAATCTCTACCTGGCGGACGATATATTCGCGTTCGTAGTGGAGGAGATTGCCTTTGGCCGAGACTGAGGAGTGGTAGCTGGCGAAATCGACATCGAGGCTGACGGGGTCGGGCGTTTCATCGACTACGTAACCGGGAGGGATGGTGATGTCGAAGCTGTCGCGCCAGCGGCCTGTGGCGTCGAGGTCGAAGGGATAGATGCGGGGCTTGTCGTCGAAGGGCTTGGCATAAGTGCCGATGACGCGGGGCCGCACGAGCAGGAGCGATCCGGCCTGATGAGAGTATTGGTGGGCGGTGACTTTGTAGTGGAATTCGAGGGGCTTGTCGAGGGCTGACGGCTCGGTGAATTGAAAAGCGTCGAGGGTGACGCCGGGCAGGGTTGAAGCAATGAGTTTCTCGAATTCCTCACGGCGTTCTTTTTCATCCGAGTACTTGATAATCCAACGCAGGTCGGCACCCTCGGGGCCAATGTGCGAGGTATCGACTGAGCCGGCGAGGGTGCCGTCATTTGAGAGGGTGAAGGATCCTTTCTGCTCGGTGCCATTGGCGTCGGGGTCAAGGACGGGCAGGGCGATGATCTGGCTGGCTGCTCCGGCGGCCAGGGTGCCGAAGCCACCTTGCTCGTAGGAGGGCAGATTACCGACGGGGGTTCGTTCGTTGGTGGGATCGAAGATTAGATAACGCTTGCCGTCCTTGGCTTTGGCGATGGCCTTGAGACGCGGGTCTTGCACGTCGACGGGAATCTCGATGGCGGTAATCATGTGGTTGCCCATCAGGGAGGGCGCATCGGGATCGACGATGTCACGTCGGCTATCCACAGGCACATAAACGGCGTGGATGCCTGCTGCCTGAAGCATGGAGATGAGCAGGGTGGTTTTATCCTTGCAATCGCCGTAGCGGTTGCGAAAGATATCAGAGGCATGATTGGCCTGCATGCCTCCGATACCTCGTATGACGATAAAGTAGCGGATGTTTTTCTGGATGTATTCGGTGATGCGGCTGAGCTTGGAGTAGAAGTCGGGCGCCCCGGCGATGAGACTCTGGGTTTGAGCAGTGATCTCTGGCGACGGGTCGGGGCGATTCGCTTCGAGGGTGGTGACCCATTGGCCGATGGCGCGCCACTGATTGTCTTTGCCTTCAACGGCGGCATCGCCCCACTGGACGGACATGCGAGCAGCGAGGGCTACCCAGTCTGGATGGGATCTGACATCGCGCAGATCAAGAGCGGGCATATCTTTGATCTCCCAGCGCCAGTGGTTCGGAGTCACTTCGACGGATTTGACGGGCGGAAATCTGTGCCATGCCTCGGAGTGGGCGCGACCGGCAGGCAGGTCTACTTCGAGAGCCTGAAAGACAAAGGGAATGCCGGTCTGGACCTCCCAGATTTTTTCCTGCCTAAACGGTTCAAGCAACTCCTCGGACTCACAGATGATGACAGCACCCACGTCGACGGCTGGGGGATGAGCGACACGCTCCTTGCGCGTAGAGAGCATGATGGGGATGCTGGTGTCGCCTTCATCGATAAAGTCGGTGTCCTGGGCCTGGTATTGTTTTTCATCGGCTGCTAGAGTCCAGACGCGGAAGTAGTTGACCTTGTCGTCGACGTCGTAGGAGACCCTACAGGTATTGTGGCGTCCCTGGGGTTTGAGGATGCGGATGGCTTCGCGCTCGCGCTCTGTGGCTCGGCCCTGGGCGTCGATGGTTTCGACGTACTCATCGAAAAGGATGACTGCGGATGCATCCTTTACATAAGCGGGAGTGGGCGTCTTGGCCGCGTCGAGGCCCCATTGCGGAAGATCCTGCTTATCCTTGTTGAACCAACCGGCGAAACCAGGCTTGCAGATGAAGAGCAGCAGCGCGGTGATCAGAAAGCGAGCAGCGTTAGAAGAAAGCGGAGACTTCATGGTCAGTTTCCTTTGGCAACGGATACGCGGGTGAGGACGAGTTGCTGTTGATCGGCGGTGGCGACTTTTTGATAGAAGTCGTGGAGATTTGCGTAGTCTTTCGGATCAAGCAATGTGTAGTTGTAGGCAAAGGCGCGCGCCACGGTAACAAAGCCATCTTGAGCGATGAAGTTGACTTTGAGCATGGCGTAATCGGGCCAGGCGACCTTCACGGGTTGCGGCGTGTTCTCGAGTGTGAATCCAGGCGGCAAATGGTAGGTTACTTCATCCTGTTTGAACGAGGGGAAGTGGACATCGATTGGAATTTCGCGTTTGTCTAGCGCGACAAACGGATGCTCGGTGCGCGACTCGAAGAAGAGTTCGGGCAGAAAAAGGTGTTTGCCGGTTACGACGCCGAGATTGCCTTTTACATGGATAATTCCCATGAGATTGCTGCCGTAATCCTCCAGGCCGATAAAGTGATCGAAATCGCCCTGCACACCTTCTGGAAAGCGGTTGTGCATTGACTCGTTAAACTGCTTCTTGACTTCTTCCACGTCGTTTTCGAGCGCAATCTGCCGCCAGTAGAGAGCATCCTGACCGGACATTACAAAACGAACGGACCCGTTTAAGTTGCCATCCGCGCCGATGCTGAGATCGGCGACGCGCTGCACTCTTGAGTCTTTGTAGGTGGCAGCGGGAGTCATGGCAATGACGGCGTCCTTTTTCGCGAGCCTGAGGCCGGAGGCCAGAGAGTGCTTCCAATGCAATAGCCCGAAGGGGCACATCTTCTGGCCGGGATCGAGATACACTTCTTTCCCGCCCAATTCGAGGACCACGATGAAATCGTCCAACTGTTTGGTGGAAAGATAGGTTTCATCAAAGACAGCTCGGCTGCGATCGACTATCTTCATTGGCCAAACCGTCAGTCCGGCAGCGCGGGCCAATGCGACGTAGAGCAGCGCGATCTCATCGTCCGTGCCACTCTGTTGCTTCCAGACATCTTCTGCTTTGTTGATTTCTTTCAGCTTCTCTTTTTTGCGCTCTGCCTCCGATTTTTTTCGAGTAAAGCGCGTATTTTCCAGTTTCTGAACAGCGGCGTAGATTTTTCTAGCCTTCTGTTCTTCGCTGTCATTTTCTGAGACTGTGTCCGCGACAGCTTTCTTCAGAAGGCTTGAGGGGTTGGTAAAATTCCTCACCCACTCGGCCCAATTTTTGCCTGCACTATCCCAGTATTCCTTCACGGCAGAGAAGGAGGAGTAGTAAAACTCGACATGCCAGCGAAGTACATTGAGCGGCGGCATCCAATCATCATCGGGCTGAGGCGGCACGTCAGTGATGTCCAGGGTATAGACGTTATTTTTATTGCACACCACGGGGGAGCCTTTTTTATCCCGAACTACATTGGCATCCGGACCCAAGTGCATCGAGTACACAGTAGTGAGGTAGCCCCCGCCGCCGTCGCGGAAGGCGTAATGTGCTTTGCGAACGAAATATTCCTGTTGAATCCACCACGTGGGAGCGAATGTGGCGCCGCTATAGCGGAAGCGATATTCCAGAATGCTGCCGACCTCGACGTTGGGCAGGGTAAAGACCTTGGTGTTTTCCTGGAAGCCCTTGGATTTTAAATCCATCAGGTCGTCTGGTTTGACGGTCAAGGGAAAGACGGTTCCGTCGGAGTGGATGGTGCGGCCTCCGATATCTTTGACTTCATCGGCACCCTGGACGTAGGGAACATGCACAGTGGCCAGTTCCTTGCCCTTTTCAGTAAGCACCTTGATCCGCTCGTAGAAGCTGTGGGTGTTCCCACCGATATCGGTGATGTCTTCGTAGTAGAGATAGACGGCGGCGGCTCCTGGGGCTTTGGGGTCGGCGGTCATCTTTAGCTCTTCGGGGGTGGGCTCCTGAAACTGGGCGTGGAGCATGGATGGCGAGAATAGGGTGAGGAGCAGTAATGCGGAAAAGCAACCGCAGATACTTTGAAGTCGCCTAGTTTCTCTCCATATGAACGAGGCAAGTCGAGGGTCGTGGATTCCCACCCTAGCCGCAAAGGAAAGAACGCGGCGAGGGTGGGGCGCCCAAGCATCTTGTGAATGACGTGCGATCATCAGTTGCCCTTCGGCGCTGGAGCGGCTGTCGTCAATACCAATTGCGCCTGGTCGGCTGCGGCGATTTTTTGATAGAAGCCGCGGAGGTCTTGGTACTCCTCTGGTTTTGCGAAGGTGAAGGCGCTGGCCAGTGAGTGGATGATGGTGATCTGGTTGGCCGTGGGAACAGATTTGATGACAAAAACCGCATGCTGCGGCCAGGAGATTTTGTCGTCCTTGGGCGCGCCTTCGACGGAGTAGCCGGCCGGCAGGTGATAGGTGACCTGATCGGCAATCAGATCGCCATACTGCATATCGACGGGCTGCTGGCGCTTCTCTTGATTGACAAAAGGAAGAGTGGCGCGGGTCTCGAAGAAGAAGGCAGGGAGCAGGAGACGCTTGGAGGTTGCGGCACCGACGGAGCCCTTGGCATTGACGAAGGCGATCAGATTTACATCTGGATCGTCTAGGCCGACAAAATGATCGATGTGCGCATCGACGCCTTCGGGGAACCTGTTTTCCAGCGATTTATCAAACTGTTTCTTGATTTCGTCGAGGTCGTTTCTGATGGCTGCCTGCCGCCAGCGGAGGGCTTGCTGGCCGGTCATGATAAAGCGGAAAGCGCCGGTGAAGGCACCTTGGCCATCGAGTGTAACGTCGCCGATGCGGACGGTCTTGTTTTCAGTGTAGGCCTGAGGGGAGGTTGTGATGGCGGAGCGGCCATCGGTGGCCTGAATAATTCCGCCGGCGTTGGAGTGCCTCCAATTCACTGTTCCGAAGGGGCACATTTTTTCGCCGGGGTCGAGTTCGATGTCTTTGCCGCCCGTGGTGAGATCCACGAGAGTATCGTCGAGTTGGCTCAATGAAAGGTACGAGATATCGAAGACGCCCTGTTCACGATTAACGACCTTCATGGCATGGGCGTTGAGGCCAGCGGCGCGAAGCATGGCCAGGTAGAGCATGGCGATGTCTTCGCTGGAGCCGCTTTTCTGCGCCCAGGTGTCTTCGGCGTGCTTGGCGGTCTTCAACTTGAGCTGCTTTAGCTCGGCTTTACTTTTTTGGCGAGAGTAGTCGGTGTTATCGAGAGCTTGCACGGCTTTGTAGAGTTTCTTTGCTTTATCCAGTTCACTATCGGTGGGAGCAATCAGGCCGGCAACCGCTTCCTTGATGGATTTGGATTGCTCGGCGAAGTGATCCACGTCTTTGGACCAGAGCTTGGCATCGGAGACCCAAAACTCCGTGGGTGAATTGCCGGGCTTGTAATAGAAGAAGACCTTGTACAGTACGCTCTGTATGGGTGGCATCCACTCTTCGTTGGGAATGGAGGGAACATCGGTGACATCGACGCTGTAATGGCCGCCAGCATCGGATTTGACAGTGACACCTGGAGGAAGCTTGGGCATCCAGAGGAGAGAGTTGAGCGGGCGTTGATGTTCGTCTACCAGATAGCTGCTGGTTTGGTTCTCGACACCAGGCAGAAAACCTTTGAATGGCGTGAAGAGGTAATGGGCCTTGTGGACAAAATAGGGGCGCTGGATTTCCCAGAACGGGGAGGATTGACTGTTGTCGTCATAGCGCAGTTCGTAGCGATATTCGAGGATGCTGCCAACCTCGACGTTGGGCAGAGTAAAAACTCTTTGATTGAACTGGAGGTGTTCGCCGTGCTCGATGTTTTTTTTGGCAACCAACAGGTCTTCCGGCTTTCCGACAAGCGGAATGACGGTTCCATCGGCGTGAATGGTGCGAGCCTTAATATCGGTAATTTTGGTGTCGCCGTGCAGGTAAGGAACTTCGACGGTGGCGAGCTCTTTGCCTTTCTCGGTGAGCACTTTGATGCGGGCGTAAAAGCTCTGGAAGTGAAGCTGATCGTTGGCGATTTCCTCGATGTTGAGGTAGACGGCGGCTGCGCCAGGAGCCTTGGGGTCGGCGGTCATCTTAAGCTCTTCGGGGGTGGGCGGCTGAAACTGGGCGAGCAGAAGGGCTGGAGATGTGATGGCAAGTAGCAGAAAAGAAATGCGTGCAAGGGCAGGAATTCGCATGGGTTTGTCCTTTACCGGCGAAGATTGAGAGCCTTAACGCGATAATTCGATTGATTGCGGAGATTTTACACCGGCAGGAAGGCAGTGTCGATGGTCGCTCTCACATCAGTGGATCAGAAAGGCTGGCAGGATTTTAGGAGAGTGGAGACGAGAGCAATGGGGAGGCCGACGACGTTGAAGTAGTCGCCTTCGATGCGGGGAATCCAACGGGCGGCGCGGCCCTGGATGGCATAGGCTCCAGCTTTGTCCATGGGCTCGCCGGTAGCGGTGTAGGCGAGGATCTCTTCGTCCGAGAGGGTGAGGAAGGTGACGGCGGTGGTTTCAGCGGCGACCTTCGTGGAGGTTGCGGTGATGAGGGCTACGCCGGTGATGACACGATGGGTGCGGCCGGAGAGAAGGCGTAACATGCGGGCAGCGTCGGCGGCGTCTTCGGGTTTGCCGAGGATTTGGGTGTCGATGGCCACGGTGGTATCAGCGCCCAGGACCACCTGCGATGGGGCAACCGCTCGCTGGTCGCTCGCACTATCTCTTGTTGTATTCGGGGTCTGAAAATCGGAATCTCCATCCCACGGACCTGGGGCACCGAAAACTTCTCGATAGATAGCTTGGGCTTTTTCGCGGGCCAGACGGGTGACGTAGGCTATGGGGTCTTCGTTGGGGAATGGGTCTTCGGGGACGTTGGCGGGATGGACCTGGAAGGAAAAGCCGGCCTGAGTAAGCAGTTCGCGGCGTCGGGGAGAGGCTGAAGCTAGGACGAGCATATTGGGATTATTACAAAGGCGGCGAGTTAGCGACGCTTCGCGAGTAATAGAGTTAGCGAATTGGGGAATTATACCCAAGTGCAAAACAAAGACGTCGCAAGGATGGGGTCGCGCGATCAAGTTTTGTGATTTCCGAGGACCGAAAACCTGGACCTGAGGTACCCAGTGAGTTAGCGGAGCGACTTGCGGAATTTCTGGATGGCTGAAAATTCTCTGTTTTGGCAAATGATTGTTTGATTTTTGAGGGTGTGTCAAGGAAGAGGGACGGCAGTTCTTCTGTTAAATGATTGAAACAACATTAGAAAGGCAGTGATAAGTGGATTGCATTGAATTATGGGAAGATCCGTTAAGCTAAGAACATTCAACAAGGAATAAATCTACGGGAGGGCGAACGAGGCCCTCCCATTTTTTTCGGACTACTTTCTGGAATTTGCAGAGGTGGAGAGAGACTGAGAGCATGGAGGAAGAGCGAGAGGATATTTTGACCTTTGCGAAGGGCCGCACATGGAAGAGGCGTAAGCGGCCAAAGGCGGAATGGCCTAGGTGGGTCGGCAAACTTTTGAAGCAATCAGAGCGTTCTCCGAATTGAGACGGCGCTGCGAGGGAGTGAGCAAGGCGGCTTCCTGAGAAAGAAGAAGCAGCTAAGTCCTTGCGGCGCTCGACAGACCAATTCGGTGGATGCAGAGGGGTGATTCCGACGAGTGAATGCCTCTTTCCCTTTCTACGGCGAAATGCAAACCGCGGAACGGTGGGACGGGATTGGCGGAGAAATGATGTTAGGAAGACAGAGGCAAGCGGGGGTTGGAAAACCGCATGGACCAGGGGCCCCGAAGAAGGCAGTCAGCAGGGGATCATCCAAGCTGAACGCAGCGGCGGGCAAAGCCCTGGAGAAGCACAGCGATGAAATTGTGAAGTCGCTGTACGACAGCACAATCAATGGAAACGTAATCAGCGCGAAGCTGCTGTTTGCTCTTGCGGAAGGGCAAATCGATTGTGAGGACGAAGCCTTGGTGCTTCGTCTTTTCAGTTACGCGGAGAAGCTGGCTTCGGAGCCGGAGTGGGACGGCGAAACGAACGAAGCAGCGGCGCTGATTGGCATGGAAGAACGGTAGCCGGAAGGTTGAAGATCCGGCGCGATTGACTTGTAACAAGGACGAACAAATTCCGGCTCCCCGCCGGCGCCACTCCAGATGGATGGCGCGGGCGGGGAGCGGACTACGAAAGCCAAACTTTGCGGGTTGACGGCAGAGAAGAAAAGCTCATTGCCGCACCACCCGGAAGAAAGAAGAGAGACGGATGAAGCTCACGAATCACGAGTGGTTGCGCGCCAGCGGATGCATGAGAGTGTTGTTGACTGTGGTGTGCCTGATGGGCATGGGGTTGGGATGTGCGGCCCACGCACAGGCGGTCAGCACGACGACGGTTCAGGGGACGGTTTACCTGGCGAACGGTCAGCCTGGCACGGGGACACTGGTGGTGAGCTGGCCGTCGTTCACCACGGCGAGCGGTCAGTTAGTCACGGCTGACAGCACGACGATTGCGATAGCTCCCGATGGATTTGTGAGCGTGAACCTGGCGCCTAACATGGGGTCAACGCCTTCAGGGCTTTATTACACCGCCTTGTTTTATATGAGCGACGGCTCGACGAACACCGAGTACTGGGTGGTTCCGGCGGGGGCGCAGGCGACTCTGGGCGAGATACAGGCACAACTGATGCCGGCTGCGCAGGCCGTACAGGCAGTGAGTAAGTCGTATGTCGATCAAGCGATCGCGTCGCTTGCGGGCGGCAACTGGACGATCACGAGCGAAACGATGACGGGGCCGTTGACATTATGCTGCGATCCGACGCTGCCTTTGCAGGCTGCGGACAAGCACTATGTTGATGAGAACATCGCGTTGGCGGTTCCATTGACGGGCGCAGCGCTGACCGGTCCACTGACGAGTATTCAAATCGGGGCACTCTATCAAGTGGACCAATTTCCAGGAGTGGATTTTGGCGCCAAGCTGAGCGCGTGTGTGAGTGGGTTGAGCGCGACGAATGGCGGGACCTGCGATGCGCGGAATTTTACGGGCACACAGGCGATGGGATCGAACCTGACAATCTCGACAGCGAATGCAACGGTATTGCTGCCTTGCGCCACTATATCAACGGGCAGCCAAGTGATCGTGACGGCGGGCACGAGGAATGTATCCCTGCGCGGATGTTCTTTGCGCGGAGCGAGCGCGGCAAGCGGGAGCCAAGGTGGAACCGTGTTTCTGTACTCGGGAACCGGGGCGATGCTACAGGTGGGAGACCCGACCTATGCGGCGGATACAATGGGCTTTCACCTGGACAACGCGGTCATTAATATCACGGCGGCAACAGCCGCGACCGCGCAGGGATTCCTGGCTTATCGCACACAAGAATTGGATCTGGAAAGTTTGTATTTTCTCGGTAACTCGAACCAGACGGGTATGACATTGGATGGAACCGGGAATTATACGGGCGGAACATTCTATGACAACCAATTCACAGGATTTCAGACGGCGGTCAATGCCATTGGACATCAGATCACGAATCCAGCCACGACTGATTGGCTGAATGCGAGTACGTTTGTTCGGCTACACATTGATTGCCCGACGAGCGGAGGAAGCCCGATCGCGGGGAGTTATGGTATCAACCTGCAACAGGGTGATGGCAACACGTTCACCGGGGGAGATATAGAGGGATGCTCAACGGCATTGCATTTGGGCGCGAAGGCGCAGAACAACACGATAGTGGGGCTGCGGAACGAGAACTCGACGAATCAGGTGGTGGCGGATGCGGGCAGCTCGTACAACGATTGGATGACGGGCGGAACGATGTTTACCGGCGGCCTGACGGACAACGGCACGCGGAACAGCTTCCTCGATACATTTCACCGGAGTTTCAACGGCTTGAATGGTGACTGGTACGGGAGTCAGAAAGACGCGACAGTTACCAATCACACGCGCCTTGGAATCGGGACGGGAAATGAACGCGGATTGTTGAATGAGATTCAGACGGATTACGGATACCGATGGATCGAGGGGTTCACAGACGCGACGGCCGGCGAGCAGTTCTATCAGATTCAAGATTTGTTCAATAATGTGAACCGGCTGTCGATTGGTCAGTATAACAATGGCCAGTCGAGCACGAACAACCAGACGGTGATCAACGCGGCAGGAACGGGCGCGGTGGTGTTGAACGGCTCGAATAACTCGGGAACGGGTGGAGTCGTGATCGGATCGGGCGGTGCGAGTGAGACTACGGTGGCGACGATCAGCAATGCCGGGAACGCGCAGTTCAACGGGACATTGCAGGTGGGGGGTGTGTCGACATTCGTGGGTGCGCCGACGGTGAAGAACCAGGCGGATGCTGAGATCGATGTTACGCTGTGGGCGGGATTGACGCAGGCGTGGCCTGAATCTTTCATCTATAAGAACTATCTTGGGGCAAGCCAGTGGTATATGGAGAACCATACCAGCAATGACTGGTCGCTTACCTCGGCGATTGGCGGTCTGGATAGCTTCAAGGCGTATCAGAGTACCAACTCGGGCGACACGTACATCAACGCGTCGAACAGCGCGGGCGTGGTGCGCGTCAACTACGAATCGGGAGCCGGCACAGCATTCAACATTTATGGCGGCAATTCCAATAGCTTGTATGCGAGCTTTACGGGACCAACGTCGATCAAATTTCCGGGGCTCAAGACGAGCAGCGGGTTTAGTTGTTTGCAAGTCGACAGCTCAGGATTCATGACGAGCACAGGAACGGCGTGCGGGACGGGGAGCGGCACTGGCAACGGCACGGTGAACGCAGGAACGGCGGGACAGATCGCCTATTACAATAGCGCAGGCACCGCACTATCCGGCATCAACACCGTATCGATCACGGCGGGAGGAACCGGGGCTTCAACAGCTTCGAGTGCGCTGGCGAACCTGGGTGGAGCGGCGATCACGGGCGCGACATTTACCGGGCCGGTGAGTGTCACAAGCACACTTTCGGTAGCGAACAACATTAGCATGGGTCCGCGCTACGATGTTACGAATCCGGCATTTGGCGCCAAGGGAGACGGCTCGACAGACGACACCGCCGCTATACAGTCGGCATTCAATGCCTGCTTTAACAACGGCGCGACTCCTCATGGCGGGATCGTCGAGTTTCCTGGACTTCACAGTTATCTTGTATCCTCTACGATCAACGCTTATGATGGCTGCCGAATCGAAGGCACTGGCGGATATACCGGGGGCGGTTTCGCTCCGAGCCGGATTCAATGGAATGGTCCAACTCCTGGAGCCGTTTACAACATCAGCGGATTTACCCTGGCGGCCAACGTATCACCCTATGTGGCTTCGGCGAGTTTCCCAGCCGTGCCGGTACCCGCGCCTATCGTGGGAACTTTCACGGCAGCCAACAACCTTACCGCGGGGCAGTGGGTAGACATCGAAGGGCTGACTTCGGCAGCGGGGGCATCCATCAACCGTGGTATCTTCCAGGTCGTTTCTGCGACGAGCACCGGCTTTGTCGCGCTGGTGCCGTTTGGAAGCGCGGTCCTGGGTACATTTACGGATACGGGAACGGCGACCGCGGCGAACGTTGTGATCGCCTTTGATACGAACGCGCGCTATGAGCAGGAAGTAAAAGACATTGAGATTACGAGTTCTTCCGTGACGTCGACAAACAGCTTTCAAGTGGGGCTCTACTTCGGCTCTCGAGTTGATACCGGGACGCGCATTTACAACACGTGGGTGTCGGGAGCGACGGAATATAGTTACTATTTCATGGCCGGTGGCATCAATGTGGAATTTGATAAGGGGTGGAGGTCGGATGGCGCCGGGCTCGGGGGAATTTATTGGAAGGTAACTGGTTCCGACTCCTTAGGCATCGCGAATGGAACGGTCGATAACAGTCGTGGCATCACAGGCTTCCTGACGAGCGGGGCGGCCGTAGTTATGGATAACGCATACTGCGGCGGAGGCGCCGCGATTCATTTCACGAGCAGAAACCTCAAAGTAGAGGCCAATACGTCCCTTGCTCCAGGTCTGGGCGTCTTCACGCTCTATGACTGTCCTTCGCTGGGGGGACCCGTTCAGTTTTTCATGGATTTTGAAAATACCTGGATAGCGCCAGCGTATCCGAATCAAGCAGGATTCAATTTTCCATCGTTTGTGATGTCGCCTGCCAATGACGGGGCGCTGGATTTGACCCTCGTGAATGGCGAGTTTCCCAACGGCGCAGGAGCGAACACGACGCAGCGATTCAGCGGTCTGCCGGCGCTGGCACGGAATGATATTTCGGGCAGCTCGGGCTATGTTTCTCTCTTCAGTTATGCACCCGCGCAAAACAGCAGCGGCGCCAGCATTGCATCGATGGCGGCGCCGATTGAACTCATGAGTGATGTGAATATCGGTCAGCTTTGGCAGTATGGTATCCATGCCTCCGATTTTCTTTACAGTGACACAGCTTATGCGGCGCTGGCGAATGCGACAACCTTGTATGCGGGACAGATCGTGGCTCCTCCGGCGTATTGGAGCGGCGTGAACGGCAACCGATATGCAATCGATGTTGTGTATCAGACTGGAACAACGGGCACACCGAACGGCGGAGCAACGACGTGCACCGGCTCAAGCGGGACGAGCATTTTGACTTGCAGCAGTGCGACCGATCTATCGGTTGGCCAAAGAATCATGATCGGAACGGACACAAACAAGGAAATCAGATACGTTGATGCGACCAACCCAAGTGCTGTCGTGGTCAATTTGACGAACAACCTGGCTTCGACTTACACCACAGCAACGGCTCTTTCCTTCTCTGCGCCGGTGTTGGGGCCTGAGATGCAAATGCCTACGAAGTTATCCTCGGCACCGACGGCGCTTGCCTGGTCGCAAGGCGACATGGAGCAGAACTCTGGCGCGGCGGCGAATGGAGTGGCGGCCTGGGTGAATGTAGCGGCGGGAACGCCGGGAACGTGGGCGGGGATTCCGCTGGGCAACAGCAGCGGTCAGATCAGCAGTTCGCAGATTTCAAATCTTGCATTCCAGAGCTTGACGACCACGGGAACATCGGGCGCGGCGACGTTGAACGGTGGAGTTTTGAATATTCCGAACTATGGCGCGGGATTGAGCGGCGTAGGCAGCATCAATTCAGTGAGCGGAGCATTCACGTTTACGGGGGCGGGAGTGAGTTGTTCGAGCACGACCTGCACATTCACGGGCGGCAGCATACCAGCATCAGCTAATGCATTAAGTTCCAACTCGAGCAGCCAGCTTGTTGCTTCTACCTCTCATAATCTGAGCGTACCGGCAAATTGCAGCGCGACGAGTGGTTCAGGAACGGCTTACGCATGCACTTCGTCCCCCACGTTTACGCCTGTCGCCGGGGATCATATTCAATTCAGGGCCGATGTGGCGAACACGGCGAGCGCGACGCTGTCAGTGAATGGAGCCAGCGCGGCAACCATCAAGAAGTGGGGCGGGTCGGGCAGCCTGATGGCCAATGACTTGTTGCCGGGGCACTGGATTTCGGCGACCTTTGATGGAAGTTATTGGCAGCTTGAAGGGCAACTCGGGAATGCAAACGCGACACAGATCAATGGAACGTCGATCACGGCATTATCGGGCAGCGGATCGGTTGTGGCGCTGACGAATTCGCCGGTTTTTACGGCTCCTATACTGGGAGCGGCCAGCGCGACGAGCGTCACGACGACGGCATCGTCCACCTTCGCAGGCAGCGCGAACCTATTCAACAATGCAGCGGCGACGGAGAACGATGTCATTGTGCAGGCCGGTTCCGGCGGCGCTCAGACGGCCGCATATGAGTTCAACACATATGCGGGCACGCCGACCTGGAAGCTGAGGATGGACAGCAGCAGCTATCTTCGGTTGAACGATGTGGCAAATAGTTTGGACCGGGAAGTCTTCTATCAGAACGGGCAGACCATGATCAACTCCGGAAGCGGGTCGAGCGCGGTGGTGATTAACAACGCATCGGGATCGGGTACCGGCGGATTGGTTGTTTACCAAGGCGGCAGCAACTCGAGCACGATCGCCGCGAACTTGAGCGGCAACGGAGCGGCCACGTTCGCCGGCACCGTGACTGCGCCCACCTTTGCAGGCGCCTTGACGGGGAACGCCTCAACGGCGACGACGGCCGCGAACTTGAGTGGGACACCGACATTGCCAAGCGGCGTTACTGCGACGACGCAGGCGGCGGCAGATAACAGCACAAAAATCGCGACCACGGCGTATGTGAATCTCATCACGAACACTCCAGCGTGGTTACGATACCTTGGCACGGGCGCGGACGGATCGTATGAATACAGTTCTACCGCCAGTTGCACGACCAGCCCGACGCACTGCGTAACGACTTGCACGGCGACGACTCCTTGCGTGACAAGCGGCGAGATGTTCACAACCGGCTTTCAGGTGGACTCAGGAGCCTACATTTACTCGAGCGTCGGATCTAGTGGTGCTGGTACTGTGATTCATTCACAGGGCGCGTGCAACATCAATGGAACCATTCTCGCAAATGGAAAGTACAATACCTGGCCCAGCACAAACAAGGGTATGGGCGGAAGCTCATCGGGAGGTTCCGGTGGCGGAACGGCAGCGGGTTCGGCGGGAACGGGCGTTTATTTAAGCCCTGCTCAGACTGGCCTTTTTAACATCAACGGTGGTGCTGCCGGAGCGGCGAGCGGCGGGAATGGCGGCAATGGAACATCGTTTTCATCATCATTCCAGCGGGCATTTGCGAGTACGAATGCCGGTGGCTTGGATGGCATAGGCCTGACCGGCTCGGCTGGAGCACAGGGCGGAAGCAGCGGCGGCGCAGGCGGTTACCCAGGCGGCGGGGCAGTATTGATGTGCGCCTCGATCAATGGGACCGGCGGGGTGATCGATCTAAGCGGCGCATACGGAATGCCGCCAGCGGCGAACTCAACTGGGGCAGGCGGCGGTGGAGGCGGTGGAGTGGGCATTCTCTCTTCGCAGGCCACTGTGACTACATGGCCTGCGATCTATGTCGCGGGAGGTCCGGGCGGCCTTGTGACGGTGCCTGCAGCTTTGGGCACATCCGGCAGCTGCACTACGCAGCCAAAGGCTACGCTGGGAGTGACAAGCGGGGCGCTGAATGGCGTATGTACGGTCATTCAGGCAGGCGCGGGATGCGGCACGGGCGCGAATGTCACGTTCAATGTAGTGGGCGGCGGTGGGACGCTGGGCACGGGGACGGTGAACCCGACATGGAGTGGTGGAGCGCTGGCAAGCTGCACGACTACAGCAGGCACATCTTCGGGCTACACGGCGGCTACGTATACGACGTCAGGAACGGGCGGGGATGGCGGCAATGGCTGGTACGCGGAGTTCCAAGGCTGGTAAGTGATAACGGTTGTTAGCCATGGAATCCCAGGCCTCGAGATCGAGATCTGGGATTCCATGTCTTTTAGGGATGGCGAATCGTGGTATTCCAGTCTTTCATGAGCCACTTGCAAAATTGTCTTTCGGAATTGCGATTCACAATGGACAATCTCCGCAGGTGCTGAAGCCCCGCTCATTTCAATGCACTTACGGCACGACTAAAGAGGCTGCGGAAAAAGGCTGTATTTTGGGCGAAAAGCCCGAAGTGCATATCTCAGGGGCTAAAGCCCCCGCTGGTTTTATCGGCTTTGTGCCGGGGATAAATCCCCGGCCTACCGCCCGCCCGCGTTTTTCCGCAGCCTCTAAAGTCGTGCCCTGACGCTTCTTGCATCCCTCTTTGAATTTTGCAAGTGGCTCTCATTACTGTGAAAAGCCGGATCGGTTTTTTGCTTACCCGGCTGAAATGAGGAACTGTGGCGGAAACGGCGGCAGGAAGCGCGGCGATTGCGGGGGAGTGGATTCTCGACGCGTCGGAGCTGGACCGCGATGAGCTGGAGCAGTACGGGAAGATTCTGGACGCTCGTCCGTCGAGCCTGCGCGGGCGGACCGTAGGGATGGTGCTGGCCGAGCAGCTTTTGATGGTGAGAACACGCGAGGGCAGGACAGCGTCGCTGAAGGCCAATGCGGCGCAATGGGCCTTTGAGCAGCGACGGGGCGAGCGGAATATTGTGCTGAAGGCGCGGCAGATGGGGTTGACGACATGGGCGGCGGCGCGGTTCTTCTTGAAGACGATTACCCAACCCGGGACGCTGACGCTGCAGGTTGCGCACACCCAGGAAGCGGCCGAGGAGATCTTCCGGATTGTGCATCGGTTTTTGAATTGGCTGCCGGCGGAATTGCGCGAAGGACCTCTGCGGACCTCACAGGTCAATGCGCGACAGATTGTGTTTCCAGAGATGGACTCGCAGTACAGAGTTGTCTCTGCCGGGGACCGGAATGCGGGGCGAGGATTGACGGTGCAGAATCTGCATTGCTCGGAGCTGGCGCGATGGCCGGGCGATCCGGCGGAGACCTTGGCGGGTCTCAGGGCGTCGATGGCTCCGGGAGCAGAGCTGATTTTGGAATCGACGCCGGACGGGGTGGGCGGCTGCTTCCACGAGGAGTGGCAGAAGGCCAGTGAGACGGGGACGGTGCAGCACTTTTTTCCATGGTGGATGGAGCGGCGGTACCGGAGCTGCGCGGTGAATGAGGCGAGCCTGACGCGCGACGAGCGGGAGTTGATGGCTCACCACCAATTGGATCTGGAGCAAATTGGCTTTCGGCGGCAGATCAGGGCAGATTTTCGCGGACTGGCGCGGCAGGAGTATGCCGAGGATTGTGATAGCTGCTTTTTGGCCAGCGGAGATTCGGTCTTCGAATTATCGGCGATTGAGGCGCGATTGGCCACGATGGCAGCGGGGTCGGAGGTGCGGCTTAACGGGAAGCTGGAGGTTTGGTTGCCCGCGCTGAAGGGTAAACAATATCTGGTGGCGGTTGATCCGGCAGGTGGCGGGAGCGAGGGCGATTACTCGGCGGCGCAGGTATTGGAATTGGAAACAGGATTGCAGTGCGCGGAGTTTGCCGGACATGTAGGTGGTTTGGAATTGGCGCGTGTGGTAACGGCGCTGGCCGTTGAATATAACCAGGCGTGGCTGGTGGTGGAGAGAAACAACCACGGCAGCGGCGTGCTGGCTCTGATTGAAACGGCGTGTGGCTACGGACGGATTTACCGGCAGGGCGGACAGGCGGGGTGGCTGACGACTTCAATGAGCCGGCCGGCGGCGCTGGGGCGGCTGGATGCGGCGCTGGTGGAGCGGCCGGATTGCTTCCAGAGCCGGCGTCTGCTGGGGGAGTGCCGAAGTTTTGTGCGCAGGCCGGATGGGGGATCGGGCGCACGGCCGGGGACGCATGACGACCGGGTGATGGCGATGGCGATTGGGCTTGCGGCGCGGGAAGAGATACTGGGGAAAAGCAGCTCTTAGCCATTAGCTTTTGGCGATCAGCTTGCAAATGGTGGAGACGGGAGTGCGTTTTGGCTCACGAGGGTTGAGGTCGGATGTGATTCGCGACCAGGAACTCCGGGACACAGAAGCTAATGGCTGGAAGCTGTCTGTTCGGGTCTGAGCGCTAGAATTTCGATAGAGACACGGGACGAGGCGGGAGCAGGGACTTGGCGGTACTGGCGGTGCAGCATATCCGGCGGATGCGGGGCGGAGCGCAAGGCCAGTTGATGCTGGGCGCGAACGGGCAAGTGTATGTAGTGAAGTTTCAGAATAACCCGCAGCATATGCGGGTACTGGCGAATGAGTTTCTGGCCTCGCGGATTGCGGTGGCGGTTGGTCTGACGGCTCCAGAGACGGAGTTGGTGGAAGTATCGAGCTGGTTGATTGAGAATACTCCGGAACTGGAGATTGACCTGGGCCGGACGCGGGTGCGATGCCAGCCCGGCTTGCAATTCGGCTCGCGATTTGTGGGTGGGCTGATGCCGGGCCAAGTGGTGGACTACCTGCCCGAAGAGCAGATGGCCGAAGTGAGGAACCTTGGGGAGTTTGCCGGGATACTGGCGCTGGACAAATGGACCGGCAATGCGAATGGCAGACAGGCGGTCTTTGCGCGCAAGCAGCGGGAGAGACGCTATCGGGCGGTCTTCATCGATTATGGTTATTGCTTTCACGCCGGGGAGTGGAAGTTTGAGGATTCACCGCTGCGCGGAGTTTATTATCGCAACGATGTTTATCAGGAGATCGCCGGCTGGGAAGCCTTCGAGCCGTGGCTGACGCGCCTGGAGACGCTGGCGGCGGAGACAGTTTGGGCGGCGGCCAGCGAAATTCCGCCGGAGTGGTATGGCGGCGACCTGAGCGAGATGGAGTCTCTGGTGGAAAGACTTCTGGGACGGCAAAGCCGGATTCGGGAGCTGATTGAAGGTTTCGGGAGGTCGGATCGGAAGCCATTTCCAAAATGGGTGGGGATGGTAAAAGATGGAGGAGAAGATGGTTGGAAAGAGGAGCGTTGGGGGTCTAACATGATCGGAAGGGTGAATTGAAGGGCGGGTTTTAGCTGTTGGCTGTTGGCTCTGGCTTATCGCGATGGGCGCTTAAGCGGCAGGGTTTCGGATTGGGGCAACCAGAGGGTTGGCTGGAATGGCAGACAGGGTACGGCAAACTGAGAGATAACGGTTAAGAGCTAACAGCTAGGAGCTAATAGCTAGCGGCTAAGAACTTCGTGAGAACGATGAGTAACAGAAATGAGCGGCGGACATGCGAGTTTCAACTGCTTCGGTATGTGCCGGACGCGGTGCGGAATGAGTATGTGCATATCGGAGTGATCCTGCGCGAACAGGGGAGCCATGCCGCGGCGGAGGTGCGTTTTACCCGCGACTGGCGCCGAGTTCGCTGCCTCGATCCGGAGGCCGACACCGCTCTGCTGGAGGGGATGGAAGGCGAACTGCGGCGTCGCTTCTCGGCCGAGCCGGATGGGAATCTGATGCGGCTGCTGAGTGAATCACTTTCGCTGAGCGTGCAGATGACCGAGCCCAAAGCTTATCTCGCGGAAAGCCTTCCGGCAGGGATGGAAGAGCTGATGCGTTTGTATGTGGAGCCGCCGCCGAGAGAGAAGACGCAGAGGTTGAGCGGACGGGCGGCAATCCAGGCGAAGATGCGGACGGAGTTTGAGCGGGCGGGAGTGTGGGAGTTGATGAGGAAACGGATCGCCGCGGCTGAGTATACGCGCCCCGGTGACCCGCTGCGAATTGACGTGGGCTACAGGCCGAATGACATGCGCCACTTCGGGGATAAAGACCCGGGGACCCAGTTCATCCGCATGTTCCATGCGGTGAGCCTGGAGCCGGGCGTGGAGATGGCCAAGGTGCTGGCCTATTCAGCGGCGGGATTGCGGATTGGCGTGGAACGGGTGGAGAAGGCGCAACTGGAGTTGACTGCCGTGATTGAGCCGGCGGCACGGCTGGGAGCGACCGACGATGATCCGGAGCGGCTGGAGATCTACCGGTTTGGCGTGGAGACGATGGAGGAGAATCAGATTCGTGTGCTGACAACATCGGATCTGGGCCGGGTGGCAGAGACGGCGCGGCGAGAGTTGCGGGTGTAAACGCCAGCCGACAGCGGACAGCGATCAGTTTTATTGCGGTAATCACTGGAGTCAGCATGTGTCTGAGACGTCGATGGATCAAAGATAGCGCGTTAGCGGCGGCGATGAAACCATGCAGATTTCAAGTTTCAGAATTATGAAGATAGTTTGCAGATCATTTCCAAGCTTTGTTGTAGGATTGATTTTGTAAGTAGGGATTTTGTAATTAGCGGCTGGAAGCTGTTCGCAATCAGCTGCTAATGATTGGTTGTCAGGCATTCACAGTTTTTTGAGGCATGGCTCTTTCCGGAGCCGTGCCTTTTTGTTTTTGGGGCGGCGGGAAAAGGAAGGTGCGCGTGAAGGTAGGAGAACAGTTGCGGGAGATTTGGCGGCAAGCGACGGGAAGTGGTCGCGCGGCGGACGGGCCGGGCAGCGCGGGCGGCCTGGATGCAGGCGCGGACGCGGAGCGCAAAACGCTGGCGCTGCCATCGATCTTAACTCCAGTCCAGTTTCCAGGGCAGCACTTGCCTAAGCCGACGCCGATGAATCTGCGCCGGTTTGCGGAGACGCCGGTGGTGCGTCGCGCGATCAATGTGATCAAAGATCGCATTGCGGCGATGGATTGGCAGGTGCGGGTGCGCCGCGGAGTGAAGGCGGGGGAGTTAGCCTTTGCGGAACGCAAGTTGCGGGCGCTGCGCCGCACGTTGGAAGAACCGAATGCGGCGGACAGTTTTCGCACCTTGATTGAGCAAGTGATCGAGGATGCGCTGACCGGCGGCTATGGAGCCATCGAGATGGAACCGACCGGCGACGGCGAGCGGCCGGCGATGCTGTGGGCTGTAGATGGAGCCTCGATCCGCATCAATCCGCGGTGGGATGGAAACCCGGAGACGCCACGATATGCGCAGGCGCTGCCGGGACAACTGGAGTCAAGCGCGATTGAGTTGCGCGATGACCAACTAATGTATGTGCGCATGAATCCGCGCAGCTTTACGCCTTTTGGACTGGGACCGCTGGAAGTAGCGTTTGAGACGGTGAACCAGTTCTTGAGCGCGCACCGCTTCGCGGGCAAGTTGGCGGCCAACACAGTGGCGCAATATGCGCTGTGGATCAACGAGGCTACGCCGACGCAGCATGATCGGCTGATTCGCTGGTGGCAGGACGAGATTGAGGGAACGGGACGGGTACCGTTGATTTCGACCGAGCAGAAGCCGGAGGTGCTGCGGTTTGCTCAAGGGACCGATGCGGATATGCGGTTGGCCTGGCAGGAGTTTCTGATCCGCATGGTGGCCAACGCATTTGGATTGCCGCCGCTGCTGTTGGGGTTAGAAGCGGATGTCAACCAGTCGACTGCATCGGAGATGACCGATGAGGCCTTCCGCGGGGCAATTTCGCCGATGGCGCTGCTTCTGGCCGGGCATATTACACGTGACCTATTCGGCAAGTGCATTGGATGGCGGGAATTCGAGTTTGTCTTCAACGAACTGAACGCGAGGGACGAGGAGACAGAGCTGGCGGTGCAGGTGCAATTGCTGCAGGCCGGTGTGTACACGGTGAACGAAGTGCGGGCGATGCGGGGACTGAGGCCGCTAGGGCAAGACGGGGCGATTCAGTTATCGGGGGAAACAGCGGTGGAAGCAGGTAGCTCGCTATTGGCTTCTAGCTCTTAGCTTTTTTGCACGGTAATTTTGCCTGGTAAACAACGGAAAAGCCGGAAGACAAGGGAGACTCCGGACTTTCGTTTTGACTCTTTGTTGTTTATCGTGCGAAACCGTAAGAACGATGAACTACGCGATGAGGCTGATAGTTAGAAACCACGAGCTAGCGGCTAAAGGCTAGTAGCTAAAGATGGGCGGAGAGCGCATGAGACTGGAAGCGATGGCGGTAAAGATTCCCCCTGTGGACGGTCACCCTAACCGGGTGGCCTTCGAAGGGGTATTGACCATGGTGGATGCAGCCAGTGACAAGGCACCAGTGGGGGCGCGCGGACATCGAGTGATGCTGACGCGCGAGGCGGCGGAAAAGGCGCTGCCTTCATTGCTGGGTATGGCAGTGGATTATCGGCCGGGGTGGGACGGACATGACGCGCGGCGCAAGATCGGCTTGCTGACCGAGGCGAGTTTAATTGGGCAGCGATTGGTGGTCAAAGGTTACCTCTATGCTCGGGACTTTCCCGAGGTGGCGGGGGCAATAGAGGCGCAGACGCCTAACTCGATGGGCATGAGTTATGAGTTAGCCGACGCGCGGGTGGAAGATATGCGGGCCGAGGTGTGGAAGCTGACCCGTGTGACCTTTACGGGGGCGGCAATTCTGCTTCGCGACAAGGCGGCCTATCGAGCCACAAGCTTCCGCATGGCGAGTTAGCACGATTTTCACACAAAACTCAGGGCAAACAGGAAAGGAATGGCATGGAAAACAAAGAGCAAGAGATTGCGGAGCGGCTTGAAGCCGCGACGTCACTGCTGGAGCGGACGCTCAGCTGGCTGGAGGAGCGGCAAGGCGTTTTGACCGGCGAAGTGGAAAAAATCTCCGCAACCGTCGAGCAAAGCCGAAGGGAAACAGATTTGGCGGAAAGGCTTGCCGTAGCCGAGCGGGAGTTAGTCGAACTGAAGGCCAATTCAGCGCAGAATGTGTTGAGCCCGTTGCGCCGGACGCTGCCTTCGACAACCAGCGAGATGCTTGCAAAGCACGGCATCGGTGACGGGCCAGTGGACGTGCGAACGCTGGATGCGGCACTGTCCGGACTAAGCCTGGAACAGCGCATCGCCGTAAAGACCCAACTGCTGCGGGCTGGCACGATCGCGTAACAACAGCCTCTAGCTTCTAGCTACTAGCTTTTCGCTAAGAGCTTCTGGGTGCTCGGGGCTGGCAATTCGTCGGCAAACCGAGATGGAGTGGCAAGAGATCAATCCGGTTATGAAAACAATGCGGAAAGATACTTGTCGAAACAGGATCAAATCACGGCTTGGATAGAAAGGCTAGCAGTTGGAAGCTAGTAAGTGTCAGTTTTTATTCAAGCAACGACTGGCCCCATGGAGGGGGCGAAAGAGCCTATGAACGCAACCTTTGCAGACATTCACGCGGCAGCGGATTTTATCGGACCGGGCGCAATTGAAGTTCCGCTTTACCAGACCGAGATCTTCGACATCTGCCGGCGTTCGAGCCCCTTCGGGCAGCGCATCAAGCAGGTGCCGGCGACAGGGCATCCGTCGCGGTTCTTTGAGGAGACGGCGATTCCGAATCCGGGCGCGGCAGGGTTTGTGAATCCACGCGCCATTGTGCCCATGACGGTGACCCCGACACGCGTGGAACGAAGCGTACCGCTGAAGGCAATCGTTTCGCAGATCAACTACAACCTTTTCGACATCGAGTTGGGCGATCAGCAAAAGCAATTCGCATATCTGCAGGCAAAAGACCTGGTGGACACGGTGAGCGGCGTAATGGTGGCGCACGATGTGGCTCTGTGGAACGGCAACGACACTAGCCTGGCCACGCCAACAACCACGCAGTATATGGGCGTGGCCGCGCAGATTGCGGCAGGCGGCCTGACGACTAGCATCGGCACGACAGCTTCAATTGTGGACGGGCTCAAGACGGCTGTAGCTCAAATGGTGGCCAGCAACGGCTACCAGGTGCGGCCAACAGCGATCTATGCCAATCCCGTGCTGCTGGACCTGATCGACCAGGAGATGAAGCGGGAGTTCAACGTGGTGTTAAATACCGATAACATCACGGGTGGGGTCCGGGTGAAGATGCTCTCGACGCAAGCAGGCGATCTGCCTTTGATTCCGGATTGGAGCCTTGGTTACACCGGTACTCCGGGATCAGGCTCGGCGGTTCTTCCTGCTTACATCGTGACGGAGGATCTGATCGAGTATCACTGGCTCGGCGATCCGACACCACGCATCTTCCAATTGGGTCTGCCGAACTCACTGACTTATCAGTATGTCGCGGTCAAGTTCGGCGCGGTGGTTGTAAAGGGCGCAACCTATGCTCACTCTCAGGTTCTGGTGGACCGTTAAGTAGCGGGCTTGCGCGTTAGCGAGTTGGCGGAGGGGCTCTGAAGGTTGGAGTCTCTCTGCCAGCGAGTGAGGGCAGTTTCAGAAGTCGTAGAACGCATGATTTCCACCATGGTCGAAAGAGAACCAGAAGCAGGTTATTCGACTCGCTTCGCTCGCTCAGGATGATAACGGTGGGGATGGGAAACTCACATTTCAATCATTAGAAATTCTCTAGCAACGGTACAAGCAAATCAAGAAGAGGGAAAGGTGGGGTATGGCATATCTGCAGCCAGTGGATTACCCGAATTATGGATTGCCGGCGGGCACGACGGCGGACTGGATAACAGCCGCCACGGCATTGATCAACAGCTACTGCAGGCGGCCGAACCTGAATGTGATCCAGTATACGGAGCGGCTTCGATTAACCAGCGGATCGCAGACGGTGTTATTGAGCTATCTTCCGCTTACCCCTTTGGGAGCGGCTACAACGCCAATCGTCAGCATTGAGGGCCGGTATGCGAGACCGCGGCGGGGCGAGTTTGCGAACGAGCCACTACTGGAGATTGCTTTGGCGTTCTCGCTGCCTGGGCAGTGGACGGCGATTGATCCTAACTCGGTGGATTTTGACGCAAACACCGGAGAGCTAACTCTTCCGTGGAATGTGCTGGGGCTGTCGTACAACGAAGTCGCTGTGACTTACACAGCGGGGCTGGCAACGATCGGGGACGATGTGAAGTCGGCATGCGCACAGCTTGTACGAAATGCTCAATCGACGCCAGCATTAAATGCTAGCAAGACCAAGATCGACACGATGCAGATGCAATATTTTTCGAGTTCGCTGGTGGACGAAACAGTGCAGGCATGGCTGCGTCCCTACATAGCGAACAGGCTGGGGTGAGCGATGAGTGATACAGCGCCGCGCAACCCGGTGGGAGCGCCGCAGATGCTGGCCGATGCCTTGCTGCGAAGCGTGGCAGGAACCAAGGCCCTTCTGCGAGTGACGGGCATAAATACGGATACCAGCCAGTCCGAGATGGGGCTGGTAGCCACAACATTTGCCGAAGTTGTCGTAAGCCCGGTAGTTATACGTCAACTTCGGCCGTCGTGGAAAGAAAGCGGCGAATCAAAGTGGGAGTTACTGGTTTCAGCAACTGGGATACAGCAGCAGGTTAACGCGCTGAATCTGGAGTCTGCCCAGTCACTCTTTTCGATGACTCTGACAGTTACAGTAGCGGGACAGGATTACCTGATTGAGTCGATAGCTTCCAATGAAGCCTTTGGTCAAGTGTATCTCTACCGATTGCTACTGCGGGAAGCGCAACAGCAGGCAGTGTGAAGAGCAACTGGCTATCAGCTTCCAGCTTTTAACCGCGCACGAGGAGCATTACTCCATGCAAAATGCAAAAGACTCGTTCTATATGGTACTGCGCGCGCGCCTGGCGACGATCAATCCGGAGCGGACGATCTTGCTGCGCGGCGCAGTGCGACCAGGAATTCTGGTGGAGGAGGCAGAAGCCCCCTTCAGTCAGCTTCCCAATGACGTGTTTGTTCTGCGCTGGCTGGGCCTGGGCGTTGATATGAATTTGAGTTCGACGATGGCGGCCGAGCATTGCGAAATCATCTATCAGACGTGCGGAACGCAAAGCTTTGGGGGCTTGGACCGCGGACGGTCACTGAGCGAGATGGATAAGGAATTGGCGGCAACAATGCAGCCTTTCCACACTGCCAAGCTCAACTTCACAACAACTCCACCGGCAGCGATGCAGACAAACGTGTTTTGGGATGAGCCGGGGTTTGGACCCATTGTTATCCAGCGGGACCGGCTAACTCGCACCGCAAATGTTACGGTTTACAGTTATCAGGAGCAGGGGGAGTAATGGCGATAAATTTGTTTACGGCTCCCGCCCCTGTGGCGCGGCGAGTTAGGGGTTATTTTGCGGCGGTAAACCGGGTGACGCAGACGCCGGTACTCTTCGATCCATCGGAACAGGGCAGATTTAGCCTGGATGCGCCGCCGGCTCCGTGGATTAGCCTGGGCTGGATTCAAGAGTTCACACGCAGGCCGGGAAGCAAGACCGCTGCCGTTCTGACTGGCATTCCGGCCAGCCCTCTGGAGCAGGTACGCGAGACGCTTGATGCGCAGGTGAGCTTTGAGTTTCTGAGCTGGACCAAGCTGACGATGGCACTGGCCACTGGCTCGCAGCACATGAACTTGCTGGCACCCGCAAGTGGAGCAGCTCCGGCCGCGGATGGGGCGGCGGCGGCGGCAGTTAACGTACAGAGCGGATCAACGGCGACGTTCATTGCATTGGCAGCGGCTGATGCGGCAACTTTTTCGGCGGGCTCGATCATTGCGCTGGACCTTGACTACACGGGACAGACAGGCTATCTCGGTACGCCAATTTCAGGCGCGTATCTACGCACCTCGCTCTCTGACGCGAACTATATTCGGCGAATCACTTTCAATGTGGCGTCAGTTTCGGCAGTCACTACGACGGGCGCTACGGGATTGGCACTCGCCGATCCATTACCAGGCGGCGCTCCGGCGGCTGGCTCGAAACTACAGGCAGTCATCGGATTTGTAGATCGCGAGGGCGGCAGTTTTTACCAAGAATGGTCGGCGCTGTTTGTCATGGAAGGCAGTCAAGGGGAGCGTATCTTCTTCCACTATCCGCGCCTGCAGACAATGGCTGGCGCGCAGGAAACAACATCGCCTTTAGACGGACGGAACAAGAACGGACTGGCGCGGGTATTGCTCAAAGGCGAGTTCCTGGCGTTGCCCGTGACCGATCCACTGGATGGCGAACGAGTGGTTTGTTACAGAAGCTTCTTACCCGCCGCCAACGCACTAATCTAATCGAGTTATCGAGTCAACAAGTCAGAGAGTCACGATGAAAATCAGGATCAATGGGCAGGACTGCACGGCTGCGCTCGATTCAGCGCGACCGCTGACTATCGAGCGCAAGCTGAACGAGCCTTCTTTGTGCCAACTGTGGCTGAGCCTGCCCAGTAATGGCAGCCTGGCAATGCCGTTGCGTTACCAATCTCTCGAAGTAATAGGAGACGATGAAACCTACTACTTCACTGGTTACTTAGCAGTGAGCCCGTTGCCGGAATATGCAGGCCTTGCTATAGAAGGGCCGCGCTATAGGATTGCAATTCAGGCTTTGAGCGATGAACTGCTGTTGGATCAGAACCAGTTGCCTCCGAGCGCAGGTTCGACAGGTGAAACCGCTGGTGAGCTAATGACATCGCTTGTAACTCACACGGGAGTTAGCAACCTATCGACGCAAGGTCTTTCGCTTCTCACGCCGATCAGCAAGTTTGTCCCCGATCCGGGTGCGCCATGGAGCAAAAGCGCGGGCCAAGTGGCAAGCATGGCGCGGGCCGCTTATTCCGCGATCAACGGAGCGTTATCGCTCGCATCTGTGCCCGGCGTTGTGCATCCGCTGAACGAAACGGACGGAAGCCTGAACCTGGCAGCGCTGGCTTTCACGGCCAGCGTGAAGCGCTCTTTGGCAAATGATATTACTGTTTGCGGCGAGCACGAGCCGGTTGCCTATGTCACTGAATACTTTCTTGGCGACGGAGTTACGACCCAGTTTTATCTCACTGCAGATCCATACTTTCCATCTGCATCCTTGTCAACCATCGTCAGCGAACTCTTCAATGAGGCACAGATCAATCAGCGGGTTTGGGGAGTCATCGGCGAAGGGTGTTATCTAACGCAGGGAACAAGCGGACTGGAGATGGCTGGGGGCAGTGCTGTTCCACCAAACGCTTATCTGGCGCTGATCGATCCAGCAGAGATGGGTGGAACCCTGCTGCTGGAGGCGGTGGGAGTTACTCTTTCTTCGAGCAGCACAGGAATCTTGGCCAGCTTCTGCACTGGAGCGTACACGCAGTCTGGATGTGTTGCAGGTTTTCAGGTGACCTCATCGCCGAGCACCGGGACTGCCACGTTGCAGCCGGTGATTCAAGGAAACCCGGTGGGATCGACGTATGCGATCAATACGGCTAACCAATACACGCTACGCGTGCGGGTGCATTGCGCCGAGAATGAACGAAAACAGCAAAGTTATAGTTCCTTTGGAGACAGCGGAGCCATATTGAATGGGGGGGCCTCAAACATAATTGCGGGAATGGCGCAGATGGAGATCCAGGAATTTGTCAATGGCGTGGGCGGGATGCCTGTGACGCTGTATGACGGTGCGATCAGCGGTCTTCCCATCGCTTGCAACGCGACTGCGGTTGGTGGTCCAGGGTTAATTGGGAGCATGCGGGCGTTCAATGTAACCAATCTCGGATCGGGTTGGGTGGTGAGCACGCCACCGAGCGGCGGTGCCTATACCCGGCGGGTTGGCACGACGGCCGAGGCAGCCGAGTGCCATTTGCTGCGCACGGGCAAGGTGGTTTTCTATAACGGCTACGCGCCGATGGTGGGCGAGCAGATCGCCGTGAGTTATCGGACCATCGGCAGAGCTGTGGGGCGAGCGGTCAACACGGTGAGCCAACAGGCGCTTGCCCAGGCGGGAATGCCCAGCGAGGCCGCCTGGATTGGTTCGGTAACCAGTCCTGCGGCGCGCAGTTCCGCGGACTGCCGCAATGCAGCTATGACGATTGAGCAGGCGGCGGCGAGTGTCAGCGCGCTATGGAGCGGAAGTTACAAGGGAAGCAGAATGAGCTTTGCATCCGATGTTTGGCCGGGGGATGCGTTGTTGCTGAATGCGCCTTCAACCAACTTGAACGCGCAGGTAGTGGTACGGAGCGTCACGGTAAGTTACAAGGCGAGTTACCCCGATCTGGTGGAGTACGCTATCGCCTTCGCCAACGATTGGGCCGACGATCTGGCCATTAAGACGAGCACGACCGTGCCTGCCGATGCTTGGCTACCAGCGCCGATTGCTCCGACCGTTCTTGCCAATCTGAATGCTGTCATTGTGACTGCGCTGAATGGAGCGACGGTGGCGATCAACACAGGCGTAGCGGCGCCCGAAGGCGGAGGATTCGAGGTTCGGCTGAGGGACTTTTCCTTCGTGGCGGGCAACGATCCTAGCCTGGTGATGAGATCGACTCAGCCAAACATGAGCATTTCTCGCATCAGCGCCAACGACCGGTTTTACATTCGGATGTATGACGGCTCGACGCCGCCTAACTACTCGGAATTCTCAGCGGCATTGTTTATTAATCTGCCTTTGGGATCGTAGACGGCAACTTACCTGAACGAATGATGAGCAGACGGAGCTTGGCAGATGCGGATGATGAATGAATTCGAAGCGCAGGTGCTGAGCGACCTGAGCGTGCTAAAGACGCAGATGATCAATCTCACCGGCGATGGCAACGGCGGACGAATTGCCGATTTAGAGAGGCGGATGGAGCGTCACGAACAGAACTGGCAGCGGGCCAAGGGCTTTCTGGCCGCTGTCAGCGTCTTGTTTGCGATCATCGAGGTGGCCGTCGAGACGATCTTCAGGCATTAGACGCGGCATATAGAGTTCAGAAACAGTCGTGACTTGCAAGTCATAATAAGTTTGCGCACACGTTACCAGGATGCAGGTTAGCGAGTTGGCGCGTTTTGGCGGCAAGTCCAAGTTTTCGTATAATTGAACTATGAGCGAACAACCATTGGTTGGAGTGGTAATGGGCAGCAAGAGCGACTATGAGGTGCTCTCAGCGGCCATTGAGATTCTGCGAGTGCTGGAGATTTTTCATGAGGCGAGGGTGCTAAGCGCGCATCGCACTCCCGACCAACTCTTCGAGTATGTTGCGACGGCGACGGCACGCGGGATGAAAGTGATGATCGCAGGGGCGGGCGGCGCGGCACACCTGGCCGGCGTGATCGCAGCCAAGACGCTGATTCCCGTGCTAGCCGTGCCGATCGCTTCCACGCCACTCAACGGCCTGGATTCGCTGCTTTCGATGGTGCAGATGCCCAAGGGGATTCCTGTCGCAACGCTGGCCATCGGCAAGCCTGGTGCGGCGAATGCAGCACTTTTTGCTGCTGAGATTCTGGCTCTGAATGATTCGGCGCTCTACATGCGACTGGTTGCTTGGCGGGCAGCGCGGGCACAGGAAGTGCTGGACGTAATGTTGCCGGAGTAAACGACGTGCGAATTAGAAGGCGGAGCGGACTCCATCGCGAGTCTCAAACATCGATTGCGGCGTAGGATTTGCGGTAGCGTGAGGAATAACGGGGCGCGGATTTCCCTGGCTCATTTCCAACGAAATATTCGCAGCGAAACAGCAAACGGCGCCACCAGCCAGGCTAGCAAGATCGCAATCGGCGCGGCCAGTTGGCTTAGGCTCATCCCTTGCAGCATATTCCCGCGCAACGCGTCGATGGCCGCGGTCAGCGGAAGAGTTCTAACCAGCGGCTGAATCGCAAACGGAAAGCGCGAAGCAGAAAAGAACACGCCGGAGAGAATCCACATGGGCAGCATGGTTAGGTTCATCAGCCCCGATGCTGCCTCCATTGTTCTGGCCCGTGAGCTGACCAGCAGACCCAGCGCGGAGAATGCCAGCGACGTGAGCACGCACAGGAATCCCAACTGCCAAAGCGAGCCACGAAATGGCACTCCGAAGACAAGCCGCGCAAAGCTCAGGAACACCGCAACCTCGATCACCAGCAGGGCCAGCCGCGACAGCAGGAACGATGCCAGAAATTGCCAACGCGGCATGGGTGAAGCTACCAGCCGCTTGAGCAGCTTTTTCTGCCGCGCATCGACGATGGCAAAGCCGAGCCCCCACATCGCTGAACCCATCAGGTTCATGCCGAGCAAACCCGGCACTACAAAGTCGATGTAGCGTGCGCCCCTCTCATGCACCAATTGATTCTCGGCACGAATCGCCTCATGCCGCCCGGCCGCCGTCTGAATCGCACGGTCAGCCAGCAACCGCGCCGCGCGCGCATCAGGATTGGTGTCGTCGAATTTATACGCCACCCCATCCGGCTTCTGAATTGCCAGGAGCAAGATGCTTCCGGTCGCGAGGGCGTGCGTGCCGGCAGTCTCGTCCATCGTTGTTGCGGTCAGCCCCTTGTCAGCGGCCAGAGCCTGCGTCAGTTGCGTGGTCGTTGCGCCGACCTGTAACACATCCGCCGGCCGGTTACGAAATGCAATACCCAGCCCCACAGCCAACAGAATCGGGAAAATGAATGTCCAGAAGATCGCCTCTGGTTCTCGCAGAAAGAGCTTGAAGCGAATTGAGGTCAGTTGAAATAGCGAGCTGGTTTCCCATCTATTCATCGCGCAACTTCCTTCCCGTCAGGCTTACAAATACATCTTCGAGTGTTGCGGAATGCGTGCGAAACTCGCTCAGATGCAGCCCTTGTTCTTTGAGTGCGGAAAAGATGCGCGGGACCGCGGTATGCAATTCACTCACTGAAAGCTGATGCAGCCGGGCGTCCTCGCGGTGCGATTGAACGCCCGGAATCGCCGTTAGTAGCGCCACGTTTACCTGTCCCAAGCCCGTTACGGCGAACTCAACGATGTGCTCCGCGCCTACCAGGGCCACCAGTTGCTGCGTCGTTCCCAATGCAATCGTCCGCCCATGGTCCATAATGGCCACGCGGTCGCAGAGCCGCTCCGCTTCTTCCATGTAGTGCGTTGTCAAAATGATGGTGCGGCCCGCCTGCTTCAGTGCATCCACCAGATCCCAGAGGTGGCGTCGCGCCTGCGGATCGAGCCCAGTTGTCGGCTCATCCAAGAACAAAAGTTCTGGATCACCGACCAGCGCGCAAGCCATGGCTAGTCTTTGTTTCTGCCCGCCGCTGAGCGTGCCCACGCGCGCGCCGCGCTTCTCCTCCAACTGTGCCGTCCGAATCGATTCGTCTACCGAAATTCCGCTGCGATAAAAGCTGCGAAAGAGCCGCAAGGTCTCTTCGACTGTCAACTTCTCCGGGAACTGCGTCTCTTGCAGTTGTATGCCGATCCGTTGGCGCAGCTCGCATGCTCCTGTGTGCCAATCGAGCCCCAGCAGCTTAACAATCCCACGGTCTGCGGCCGTCAATCCCTCGCAGATTTCGATAGTCGTCGTCTTACCCGCGCCATTCGGTCCGAGGAGGCCGAAGCACTCTCCGTGCGCCACTTCCAGGTCTAATCCATCCAACGCAACCACGTCAGCAAAAGCCTTCCGCAGGCCGCGCAGCAGGAGTGCCGGAGCGTTTGTATTGAGGTTGTGCGTTGGCGCTGGAGCAACTTGCGAATCGGTCAAGAAATATCCCCTCGTCCAAGACTAACGAGAATCTGTGCGTCTCATCAACTCAGGTATCGCAATCCTTCAAGGAACATTCCTTCGCGGATTAGCAAAAGAGTTATTCGCTGTTACTTATTTAATTATCTGCAAGTTTTTGAAAATAAATAATGGGCGGTGGGTATGCTCCGTGGTGGGGTCCGATCAGACCTTCGGGGAAGGTCCGCCTGAGTAACAATGTAACAGGATGCGGGAATTAGACTGCAATGAACTTTTTCATGCGATTGTCCTGATTTTGTCCCTGGTTTATCGTGCAAAGAGGAGCAGCTGACAGTTCCTCGATTAAACTGGCTCTTAGGTCACCAAGGAATGATGGACATCTGTGCCAATGACGCAAGAGTAATCTAAACTAGCTACGATACCGTTTAATCCCCGAGGGTCAGAAACACCGGTGGAAGACTGAACAGAGCCGAATCTCCGCTTTGCTTATTGCCTTCGGGTTCGTCTGAAAATCCAGATCGAGATGACCGATCGCCAAGAGAGCCCTTCATTGACCGCAGACTGCTATCCCATTACCGTCGTCCCGGGGCTGCACCAGCTTTTTTTGGACTATTGCTCCGGTGCGGCGGCTGTGCGACCGTTCTATGCTTCACTGCCGCCAGACACGGACTGGCAGAAGAAGCCTTCAGTCCCCACGCTCTGGCCACAGCTGGTGAGCTTGCTGGCTGGCCAGAACCCTGCGCCATCTGCCTCGGCGACCCTCGAAGCCCTCCGTCAAGGCGCGGGAGTGGTGGTGACCGGCCAGCAAGTGGGTCTCTTCGGCGGACCACTGTTTACGCCCTTCAAGGCTGCTACGGCATTGGCTCGCGCCCGTCAGGCCACAGCGACGGGCCAGCCTCATGTCGCCATCTTCTGGCTGGCAAGCGAAGACCACGACTTTGCCGAGATCAACCACTACACGTTTCCAGATGGGGATCTCTCGCGCAAGGTGGTCTACTCCGACATTCCCCAGGTTCCGCGGCCGGTTGGCGGCATTGTGCTTGGCGACGAGATCGTCTCGCTTCTCGATCAGGCGGGCGGACTCGCCGATGAAGATGTGTTGACTGCGGCTTATAGGCCCGGCCGGACATTCGCACAGGCTTTTGCCGATTACTATTCGAAGGTGTTCGCGGCGCAGGGCCTGCTGGTGCTGGATGCAAGCAGCCGCGAGTTTCATCGTATGGGCTCGCCAGTGCTGCGCGCTGCCATCGAACGTGCCGACGAACTGCACGCGGCGCTCGTCGACCGCAACCGCGAGCTTGAAGCCGCCGGCTACGAGGCGCAGGTATCCGTGGCGCCACAATCGAGCCTTTTGTTCCTCATCGACGCACTCAGCGGCGCGCGCCTTGCTCTCAAGCGCCACACACCAACGGCACAGGAACCTGAAGGTCTTTGGCAAGCCGGCAGGCAGAGCTATACGACCGCAGATTTGCTCGGGATTCTCGACACCGAGCCCGAGCGCATATCGCCTTCTGCGCTGCTGCGGCCCGTCTTTCAGGATTTTCTTTTATCCACGTCGCTGGTCATCGGTGGGCCGGCGGAAATCGCATACTTCGCGCAATCCGCTGTTCTGTACGAGCGTATCCTCGGTTACAAGACGGCTATCCAGCCACGCCTCTCAGCAACGCTCATCGCACCCGCAACCGGATCGCAGCTTCGCAATTACGAACTGACACCCGATCGTGTGTTCGGACAGAGCGCAGACTCGCTGGCGCAGTTGCTGGCCGCGCGCGCAATGCCGGTTGAAGGCAAACAGAAACTGGCCGCGGCGGGCAACGCACTCGATACCGAACTCGACGCTCTGTTGAAATGGACGCATATGCTCGACGCGGGCCTTGGTCAATCCGCCGATACCGCAGCCGGCAAGATGCGCCACCAGATGAATCGACTGCGGCAGCTGACCGCGAACTTCCAGTTGCAGCGCGAGACAAAGATCAGCCGTCACGCTGGAGAGATCGTCACTGCGCTCTACCCAGGCGGCGTATTGCAAGAGCGAGTGTACGGAGCGGCATACTATTTCATGGTTTATGGCTTCGAGTTGGCCGAAGAGCTGACCAAGCAAGCAGCGAATTCCTGCCCAGGGCATACGGCGCTATGGCTATAATCCAGAGCCAGAGGTAAAGAGGCTCTCCGATGAAATACTTCTTTGCAATCCTTGCGGTGAGTTTGCTGGCCTGTACCGCAACTCAGGCGCAAAAACAGCCCTGCCCCATGCCCGGCGACAATAACGCCTTCCTGGGCATTCAGACCATCCGCCTGTGGCCGGGAGACGCTCCAGACGCCAAGGGTAAGGCCTGCGAAGACACGCCCACTCTGACCGTCTTTGAGCCGCAGAGAGGCCATGAGAACGGCTCTGCAGTGGTGGTCCTCCCCGGCGGCGCCTATACCCATCTGTCAGGCAATTTGGAGGGCCGTCAGGTCGCCGACTGGTTCGCGGCGCGCGGCTTTCGCGCCTTCGTGCTGAGCTACCGGCTTTCTTCGAACGGCTACCTACTCCCCGTTCCACTGATTGACGCACGGCGCGCCGTGCAGCTGGTGCGGGCACGGGCCGCGGACTACCAGATCAACCCCAGCAAGATTGTGATCATCGGCTTCTCCGCCGGCGGACACCTGGCGGCGCTCGCCTCAACGCAGTTTGTCGCCGGCAACCCAGACGCCGAAGACCCCATCGAGAGAGTCTCCAGCCGCCCGGATTATCTGGTTCTGGGCTACCCGTGGATCGGCGCCCTCTCCGAGCAGACAGAGCACCTAAGCTACTGCAAGCTCTTCAATATCATGGACAAATGCGACGAGTTACGCATGGCCTATTCGCCCGATTTGTCCGTCACCAAAGAGACGCCGCCCACCTTCTGGTTCCATACATTCAGTGACGGAACGGTTCCCGTCGAGCAGGGGCTGCGCTTTTATGAGGCACTGGTCAAGGCGGGCGTGCCGGTCGAGGCACACATCTTCGCTAACGGGCCCCACGGCACCGGACTGGGCAGGGGCGATGCGGCTCTGGATCAGTGGCCCAACTTGCTGGAGATTTGGCTGCGCGCGCAAGGGTTGCAGACGGCGGAGAAGCCGGTAGCCCACGTCAAGCCATAGGGTCTGTCATCTAGTTCCCGTGGCGTGGGAGTCGGGCGCCATTGCCGGACATCCCTCCACCCGGCTCGTGATCCGGATTTCCTGCGGCGATTCTTCGCCGCTTCGGAAGCCTCAGATGCTGGCCGAGTGGGAGGAACGGTTAATCGGGCGGACCGCCGCCAGGCCGATCCGCTTACGTGACGGTGATCGTAAACGTCTGCGTGCTCTTGCATCCGCTCGTATTGGTATACGTGGCCACAAACGCGTTAGTGCCTACGCTCAACGGAATGCTGTTGATTTGACGCGAGGTGGAGCTGTACCCGTTTGGGCCCGACCAGCTCCAGGATCCGCCGCTGGTCGGCTGCGGGCCAAGATCCACCGCCGCGCTGGTGGAAGTGACGGTGGCGTTCGATTCCTGGGTCCAGGTTGAGCCGCCATTGATGGAAATGTAAGGAGTGATAGCGGTGGGTGTGCAACTGGTGCCGCTGCCACCAAAGCCTTGGAGCGCAGTGGTCGGTTCTCCGTTGGTTTGCCATGCGCCTTCGGAATAGGTGTCGAACGGAGCGTAGACCTCTGGCTCCCAGTAGAAGACACCCAGGCCGCCGCCGCTATTGAGACCGTTGATGTAGCCTTCGAGCGAAGACTCTGTGCCCGATGGATTGCTCGCCGGGCCGCCGAACTCCACCTGCATCACCGGATGGCTGTACATCGTCCCGTAGTTGATCATATCCGCTACGATGGGAGCGACCTCGCTCCCTGAACCGTAGGAGGAGAAGCCCGTGATATCCCATTTGCCGCCATTCGCGACATAGGCGTTGAAGAACGGCTCAATACCACTGTCTTGAGGTTGCGCAAGGTGGATGATGGCCGGCACGTTGGGGAATACATCCTTGAGGTTGTTATAGCCGGCCATCAGCAAGCCAGTCATTTGGGAGGGGAAATTGAGCCCTCCGATAGGATGGCAGATGCCGGAGTTGATCTCGTTGCCAAGCTGCACCCAGCCGGGAGTTACGCCGGCCGACTTCATCGCGGTCATGAAGTTGAAGACGTAGCTGCCCAACGTGGTCTCCATCTCACTGAAGGTCAAGTTGGCCCATGCCGCGGGCGGGTTCTGCACTCCCACGCTGTTCCAGGTATCGCCGAAGTGGAAGTCGATGTCCACCGGTAAGCCGGCGCTCTGGCAAAGGACTGCCATGGCGATGGTCTGCGCCTGATCGCAGTTGCCACTGGTCGGGTTCGTCGAGGGATTGACCCATGTCCGCAGCCGGATGGCATTGACACCGTAGCTTTTCAAGATGTTCAACAGGTATGTGATCTGCTGGTTCGCGGTGGAACCGGAGGCCGCGCCCACGCCGCTGGAATTTTTCCAGAAGTAACCGTTGGCCGCCATCTGCTGCGCCCAACTGATGTCGGCGCCTTTCCAGAAGGTGGCCGCTTGGGCGACCGGAGGGTTGAGAAAGGAACTGATGGGGCTTTTCAGCACGGAACCGATAGTCAGGGCCCCTGCAGTCGCGCCTGCTCCTTTGAGCATGGATCGCCGCGTCAATTGCATTTGCTTCAGAAGATTATTCTTCATTTCCGTTCACTCCTTGTAAGTTGGGGGATTACTCGCACGAGGACCGAAAACATGCACACAGAGAGACTTTGCAAGCGGGACAAACCACGGTCCATCTGCCCGAGAGGACGCTATACCGCGCAAAGGTCGATTGTCAATTCGGAGTTGGAATTGCTGGAGGATGTAAATCATCCTAAGCAATTCATTTTAAATCACTTGAAATCAGGTATACAGAGCGCCTCAGCCCACGGAGAACTGCGGAGATACCGTGAAGAATCATGGCAGAGATTGGCCTTAAAATTAAGAGGCGGGCTGCCAGTATCAGGAGTGGAAGGATTCCTGAGTCTCACAGCCCGCCGGACCCTGGACCGGGTCTAGGTGGTAAGATAAGTCTAGACTTCTTATTGACAAAATCAAGTGCAATTTTGAACACTTTTTCCCATAAAGTGACCACCATCACGGGATTCCCGTAATGCCGTCACATGAGTCCTGGAGTTGGGCTTATCTGCGTTGACTTGAGGCTCTGCTCCTGATACAAAAAGGTGTTCACCCTGCGATAGAAGGGCTAAAAGACCGCCTGAAAACCAGTACAACTTCGTCAAATTCGGACCAGCATGCAAGAGATTGTTCAACAACTCGAGACGCTTTTTCTTAGCGCCATTCCCACGATTCTGCTCTTCATCGTGTTGGTGCTGGCCTACCAATTCCTGATACAGGGGCCGCTGTCGCGCGCCCTCAAAGCTCGCCGCGCCTTGACTGAAGGCGCCATCGAAGACGCACACAAAGCCATTGCCCAGGCCGAAGCCCGGGCGGCTGAGTATGCCGATAAGTTACGCCAAGCCCGCACCGAGGTATTCAAAGTGCGCGAGGCTCGCGTCAAGCAGTGGAGTGCCGAGCGCGATGCTGCGGTAGATGTGACCCGCAAAGCTGCCGATCTCAAGGTAATCCAGGCCAAGGCGGAACTGGAAGCCGAGGCCGAGCGCGCCAAGCAATCCATCCAGACTTCCGTCGAAGATTTGGCTCGCCAGGTGATGCGCGCTGTGCTGCCTGTGGCCGCCGGGGGTTCCCGTTGAGAAGATTCATGCCAGATTTTATTCCGGAATATTTACTTCGTTCTTTTAGGATTTTGCTATTGACGGTGTTTCTGTCCGGGATGGCGGCAATGCCCTTCCAGCTTGTGGCGCAGGAACCGGCTCCAGCGGCAGACGCGGCCACACAGACTACTGCTGCTGCTCCAGCCTCGGCTTCTGCGAGCACCGAAACCGCCAAGGCCGAAGCTCCCGACGCCGAGCAAGCTCAGACAAACGCCTTCCGGCTCGAAGGGCCACTGGTCAAGTGGACGGCCAAGACTCTGCATGTGAGCGTAGAGGCAACGGCCACCGGCTTTGAAATCGTCAATTTTCTGATTGTCGTGCTGGGTCTCGGCATTCCGCTCTTCCGTTTCCTTCCCAAGTTTCTTCGCAATCGCTCGGAGAAGTTGCGCGCTGACATTGAGTCGGCCCGCAAGGTAACCGAAGACGCGAATGCGCGGTTGAGCGCCATTGAGGCCAAGCTCTCCGGCCTGGACGGCGAGATTGGCAAGATTCGCGCCCAAGTGGAAGCGGAGAGCCGTCTGGACGAGGCGCGCATCAAGTCCACGATCAAGGAAGAAAGCGACCGCGTGGTGGCCGCCGCCGAGCAGGAGATCGGCTCGGCAGCCGCACAGGCACGCCGCTCGCTGCGCCACTTTGCCGCCGACTTGGCGATCGATCAGGCCGCCAAGCAACTAGTCTTTACGCCGGAGACAGACCGCGCACTGATTGCCGAGTTTCTCGGCGACGTGGCGAAGGGAGGGCAGAACTGATGGCAGCCTTTGTTGCGCGTTACGCCCGCGCCTTTGCCGACGTGGTGACAGCCGAGAAACTGGACACAGCCGCGCTCGATCGGCAATTCAACGATTTTCTTTCCACATGGGATGAAAGCGCCGAGTTGCGCGAAGTGTTTGTCAATCCAGCCGTTGCCGTCCCGCAAAAAATCGCGATCCTGGACAAGATGAACGAGCGGCTCGGGCTTTGGAAGGTGCAGCGCAACTTGCTGGCATTGCTCATCAAGAACGACCGCATCGCCGAGGTGCGCGAGGTTGTCGCGGCTTATCGCGCGGAGATGCAGGAGCGCCAGGGCATTCGCCAGGTGGAGATTGTGACCGCCCGCGAACTCAGCGAGCAGGACCGCTCAGGGCTAGTGGCTGGAGTGGGCAAGCTGGCCGGCGCGCAGGTTCAGGCGACTTTCAAGTTGGACACATCCATCCTAGGCGGAACTGTGGTGCGCATTGGCTCCACGGTGTATGACGGCTCGGTCCGCGGACGGCTGGAACGGCTGAAGGAAACGTTGGTTAGCTCCTAGCTTCTGGCTACTAGCTGATTCTTAATCGTGAACGCAGGGATTTTTCAAGAAGGCTTTACAAAACTGTTCGTAGTTCGATGACAGCAGCTAGCGGCTAGAAGCTAGTAGCCAGCGAACGCAGGATTGGAAGAGAAGCAGATGGCACAGATCAAGGCAGACGAGATTACGCAACTTCTTCGCGAGCAGATCGCGAATTACGACTCCAAGGTTCAGGTCGACGAAGTCGGAACCATCACATCGCTGGGCGACGGCATTGCCCGCCTTCATGGCCTGGACAAGGTCATGGCCGGCGAACTGCTCAGCTTCCCGCACGGCATTGCCGGGTTGGCTCTCAGCCTCGAAGAAGATTCGGTAGGCGCGGTGATTCTGGGCGATTACACCGAGTTGAGCGAAGGCGACGAAGTCAAGCGCACGGGCACGATTCTCAGTGTGCCAGTGGGCGAAGGCATGATTGGCCGCGTAGTGAACGCGCTCGGTCAACCCATTGACGACAAGGGACCGATTGCCTCGACCAGCTCGCTGCCTATTGAGCGGCTGGCTCCTGGCATCATCGACCGTCAGCCAGTGCGCGAGCCCATGGCTACCGGACTCAAAGCCATCGACGCCATGATTCCCATTGGCCGCGGTCAGCGCGAACTCATTATTGGTGACCGCCAGACCGGCAAGACTGCCGTGCTGCTCGACACCATCATCAACAACGCCAAGAACGATCTGATCTGCATCTATTGCGCCATCGGACAAAAGCGGTCGTCCATCGCGCAAGTCGTCCAGACCCTTACCGAAGCCGGAGCCATGGGCCACACGGTCATTGTGGCCGCCTCAGCCTCTGAGCCCGCGCCAATGCTTTACATCGCGCCTTATGCCGCGACCGCCATCGGCGAGTTCTTCCGCGATTCGGGCCGCCACGCGCTGGTGATGTACGACGATTTGTCGAAGCACGCCATGGCCTATCGCGAAATTTCCCTGCTACTGCGCCGTCCGCCAGGCCGCGAAGCTTATCCCGGCGACGTTTTCTATCTTCACTCGCGCCTGCTCGAGCGCTCCTCCAAAATGAGCAAAGAGAAGGGTGGCGGTTCGCTCACCGCTCTGCCGGTCATCGAGACCCAGGCGGGCGACGTCTCGGCCTACATTCCGACCAACGTCATCTCCATTACCGACGGGCAGATCTTTTTGGAAACCGATCTTTTCAACTCTGGCGTTCGTCCGGCCGTGAACGTGGGATTGTCGGTTTCGCGCGTAGGCTTTTCGGCAGCCATCAAAGCGGTCAAGCAGGTGGGCGCAACGTTGAAACTCGACCTCGCGCAATACAGGGAACTCGCGGCCTTTGCGCAATTCGGCTCCGACCTCGATCCGCTTACCCAGAAGCAGCTCAACCGCGGCAGCCGTTTGACGGAGTTGCTCAAGCAGCCGCAGTTCCAGCCGCTCACCTGGCAGCAGCAGGTGGTCGCGCTTTTTGCCGGCACGCAAGGCTATCTGGACGAGTTCAAGATTGAAGACATCCGCGCCTTCGAGGTTGGCCTCTACAAGTACTTTGACAACGCACAGACGGCGCTGCTCGAAGAGTTAACCAGCAAGAAGACGCTCGATGACGACTTGAAAGGCAAGCTGCACGCGGCGCTCAAAGAGTACGCGGCCAACTTCAAGGCAGAGCTCGAGGCGGCGGTAAAGGCGTAAACGAGTTTTCAGTCGTCAGTCAGTACTATTCGCTGGCAACTGGAGGCTGAAAGCTGAGTTTGGAAACTGACAACTGGCAGCTGATAACTGAGAACTAACTATGGCAAACGTACTCGATCTACGGCGTCGCATCCGCAGCGTGAAGAACACGCGGCAGATCACCAAGGCCATGAAGATGGTGGCGGCGGCAAAGCTGCGTCGCGCACAGGAGCGGGCGATCAGTGCCCGGCCCTACGCCAAGATGATCACCAGCGTGCTGGAATCGCTCACCCGCCGCATTGAAATCTTTGATCCGGCCACGGGCGAACTGCGTCATCCGCTCTTTGAGACGAGACCGGAAAAGCGCGTGCTGTTGATCGTCATCAGCGGCGACAAAGGCTTTGCCGGCGCCTTCAACGCCAACATCCTCAAGACGGCATTTCAGTTCATCGGCGGCAACTCGGACAAGGAAATCGATGTCGAGGCTGTGGGCCGCAAGGCGCGCGATCAAATGCGCCGCCATTACCCGGCTGCTGTCTACACCGAATCTACCGATGAGAGTGGTCACTCCGTCAAGACCCGCGACCGCGAAGCGCCGGTCGAAGTTACCGGTGACCATCCGGGAATGTTGCTCAAGCTCGAATCCAGCCGCGTCTTCGAGCTGGCCCAGAGCGTCATCTCCCGCTATTGCCACGAGGAAATCAACGCCGCCTACATTGTCTACAACGAATTCAAATCGGTGATCTCGCAGCGGCTGGTTGTAGAGCGGTTGCTGCCTATCATGAAGATCGGCATCCCGCAGATTACCGGCGCGATCGAGCCGACCGAAGCCGAGCGCGAACGCATGGCCGAGGCCGCTCTCTCAGCGGGCATTACGCTCGAGCCGGTCGACACCGCCGAGGCCGACGATGAGTCGCGCAAGTTTGGCACCGCGCAGGTGGATTACCTCTACGAGCAGCCCGCCGAGGAACTCTTCAACGGCCTGCTGCCGCAGTACATTTCATCCATGCTCTACCACGCCATGACAGAGTCGGTTGCCGCTGAAAACGCGGCCCGCATGACGGCGATGGATTCAGCAACCAACAACGCCTCGGATATGATCGACGCGCTCACGCTGCATATGAATCGCGTGCGCCAGGCGGCCATCACCAAGGAGATCATCGAGATTGTGAGTGGCGCTGCGGCGCAGTGAGAACAGCTTTTAGCTGTTAGCTTTTAGCTCTCAGCTGTTGAGTCAATACGAACGGCACACCTGAGTGGAGAAAAGCTAAGAGCTAACGGCTAAAAGCTCTGAACAAGAAGGCAGAAAAAATGGCAGAGAACATCGGCAAGGTAATCAAGATTTCCGGTCCCGCGGTGGACGTGCAGTTTGACGAAGCAACGATGCCGCCCATCTATCAGGCGCTGCGAGTCACCAGCGAGGGCTTTACCGTGCCCACGCCTATCAGCGTGATCCTTGAGGTCCAGCAGCATCTGGGCGAAGGGCGCGTCAGAACCGTGGCCATGGAAGCCACCGACGGCATGGTGCGCGGCATGAAGGCTATCGACCTAGGCGGCCCCATCAGCATGCCTGTGGGAAAGCAGACGCTGGGCCGCGTGATCAACGTCATCGGCGACCCGGTCGACAACCTCGGCCCCATCGGCGAAAAGACGCGCATGCCGATTCACCGTCCGGCACCGCTCTTTGACGAGCAGTCCACCCATGAGGAGATGTTCGAGACGGGCATCAAGGTCATCGACCTGATCCAGCCCTTCCTCAAGGGCGGCAAGATCGGCCTCTTCGGCGGCGCCGGTGTTGGCAAGACGGTCGTGATTCAGGAACTTATCAACAATGTGGCGACCAACCACGGCGGCTACTCGGTCTTTGCCGGCGTGGGCGAGCGTACCCGCGAGGGCAACGACCTCTGGCGCGAAATGACGGAGTCTGGCGTCATCAAGCCCGGCGACTTCGCCAACTCCAAGTGCGCCCTGGTCTTTGGCCAGATGACCGAGCCGCCCGGAGCCCGCCTGCGCGTGGCCTTGAGCGCGCTGACCGTCGCTGAATATTTCCGCGACGTCGAAGGCTCTGACACGCTTCTGTTCATTGACAACATCTTCCGCTTCACGCAAGCAGGCTCGGAGGTTTCGACGCTGCTCGGACGTATGCCTTCGGCCGTGGGCTACCAGCCTAACCTCGCTACCGAAATGGGCGAACTGCAGGAGCGCATCACGTCAACCAGCAAAGGGTCTGTCACCTCGGTGCAAGCCGTCTACGTGCCCGCTGACGATTTGACTGATCCTGCGCCAGCCACCACCTTCGCCCACCTGGACGCAACCACCGTGCTGAGCCGCCCGCTCTCTGAGTTGGGCATTTATCCCGCCGTCGACCCGCTGGTCTCGACTTCGCGCATTCTCTCGGCGCGCATTGTCGGCCAGGATCACTACGACGTGGCGCAAGGCGTCAAGCGCATCCTGCAGCGCTACAAAGATCTGCAAGACATCATCGCCATTCTGGGCATCGACGAGCTTTCAGAAGAAGACAAGCTCACCGTGGCGCGCGCCCGCAAGGTGCAAAAGTTCCTCTCACAGCCCTTCCATGTGGCGGAGCAGTTCACCGGCATCGCTGGAAAGTATGTAAAGATCGCCGACACCGTGCGCAGCTTCAAGGAGATCATCTCGGGCAAGTACGACGACATTCCCGAGCAGGCCTTTTACATGAAGGGCGCCATTGAAGAAGTGCTGGAAACAGCCGAGAAGCTCAAAGCAAGTGTGTAAAGGGCAGCTTCTAGCCGTTAGCTAGAGGCTGGAAGCTAAGGATTCTATGGCAGACGAGACAAACCAACTCCGCGTTCGGCTGGTCACTCCCGAGCGCACCCTTTTCGATCACGCGGCGACCGCGGTCGAGCTACCCGCCAAAAACGGGTACATGGAGGTTCTTTACGGACACACGCCGCTGGTGGCCGAACTGGGCGCTGGTGACGTAACGCTCCACTGCGGTCCCGATGCCCTTGACGCGCTCTCTCGCTATAACGTAAGTTGGGGCTTTGCTGAAGTGCTGCCCGATCGCGTCACCATCCTGGCCAATGACGCACTTAAGCCAGAGGAAATCGACGTGCCCCGCGCTCAAGAACAGCTAGCCCGCGGCCACAAGCAGTGGGACGAGGCCGGCGACAGCGAAGACGCTTATACCGAGGCCCTGCGTGTCATTGCCGAAGCCGAAGCCAAAATCGCATCCGCGACGGAAAAGCACTGAGGTCTCGTTTGTGGATCGTTATTTCAGCCGGAGAGGTTCTCTGGAAATAGTTTTTTGTTGAAATCACTCGTTCAAAACAGGATCGCTACTCAATTCGCATTGCACAGTATAGTATATTCGCGGGATTTCTGACAGTGCATGCTTTCACGTGACCGCTCATGGCCACCGATTACTTAAAGCCGGATTGGGAGAAGAGAGCGTCTCAGGGAGTCACCGTTAGATAGTCTTCCATCGAGCAATCAACTCACGATACAATCAAAAGAGAAGTGTCGGGGCGTAGCGCAGCCTGGTAGCGCATCTGCTTTGGGAGCAGAGGGTCGGGGGTTCGAATCCCTCCGCCCCGACCATCATAAAGGCATAAATATACTTCGCACGCCATAGAAATCATTGTAGAATGGTGCGTCAAGTTCTAAGCGATAGATGTTAAAAACGTGGTTTTTGCACAAAGAGGGGATATTTTAGGTCGGGTGTACACTGCACCCGTTATGATTGATGCCGCCGAACTTTCTACTTATCTTCAGGGTGCTTTGGAGTTCTCCAACGGCATTCTCGACATGCTGGGAGGTGCTTCCAGCAAAGGCGTTCCTGTGATTCAGATTCATTCGACCCTCGACGACGTAGGCACATGCGGGAATGACGGCATGAGCGCAGTCGTTGGATACGTTGCATACAGTGATGCGTGGAAGAGATTCAATGGACGTTGGCTATTCACCCTTGCTCAACTTCAAAGGGACTATCTTCACACCGCAAAATATTTGAATGAATTCCCTCTGATCGGTGGGAACGGCATCACCGACGAAGACATTTGGTCGATTCTGGCACCGTTCATCGAAACTGTGAAAGGGACTCTACTCACAGAGGGTGGAATACCCATTTGCGTTATCACCGATTGTGACGCATACGATCAACTCTCAGCAAATGAAAAGAAGTTCATCAGACCACCAGAAGAGAACAGTTTTGAACGGGCAATCAAGCTGTCCTGTGAGGCGCTGAATCACAAGTTCAATATATCGGATGCTGTTTCGATTCAGATGGACGAATCGGCGAATGCTCCGCGTCTGTATTCCCGCTATGAAGCGATGAAGCGGGGGGATGAATTTATGAAGGCGCATCTTGGGGCATTGTGTTTTTGCGACGATAAGCGACATGCGCCTGTGCAGGCGGCAGACATGCTTGGGAACATCCTGCTTAAGTTTTGGCGGAAGCTAGATTCATGCGCGGAATTGCCGCAGGCATGGCGCGAATTGACTGTTGTGGATGGGAAGCCGAAGGCTAAGATGATTCACTTCGACAAACAGAACCTGCAAGCCCTCGCGCAACGGAGGTTACAAATCAAGGACAGGATGGCGGTATAATCGCGCCATGAGCAACGCGGACGGGTGGTTCTTTGCTATCGCTTTTTCGGTTGTTACCCTTTTTCTGCATGGTATCCGCGACCGATTGAATCGCATCGAGAAGAAACTTGATAAGATGGGAGACAAATAGAAAAGCCGCCTTGCAGGGCGGCTCTCTGTTTGATATTTGAGATGTGATTGAGGCGCGACTCTCTAGAGCGCATATTAGCGCATTGGAGATTTATATGCAATCGCCTCATGGTTTTCCCTCGATTTCGATTGAGCCAAGAAAGTTCCATGTTTCCCATCCCACGGTCATAGAAAGCATTTCGGGGAATTTTTTTGTCACGTACGGGGTTGACGCCATAATTTCTGCCGATACAACATCTTCAAATTGCGGCGTCTCTGAAAAAGCAATTTCAAATTCGCACCCATCTTCTCCGCGCAGGAGGATTCGTGACGGATCAAGATGGGTTATCAATCCTCTCTTCATTGAGAAGTGTTTATCGGAGAGTATTCCGACTGCGTGGACTGAAATATCGCAAGATGACTGGAACCATTTTTGGAGTAATCTCCATCCATCTTCATCTTCCCATGAGCAGATGTTTGTCATGTGCGCCTCTCGGTTCGGAACCCGTATCGCGGTTGTTTACGCGAAAGTCAAAGGGTGGAGGTATCGCGGTATTCTGCGGGTTGCGTTACGATATCTCGCGGCTAGGTGATTTGCGCTATGATACACCCATGAAGCAACCGCCCGACAATCCCGAATTTGCCCGATTCACAGCCGCTATGCGAACGATAGTCAAGGTGTCGAAGACGGAACTAAACAGGCGGATTGAAGCGACGAAAAAAGGGAAACGGTCTAAGGTTTCCGCTTCCCCCGATTCTGCCGTTTCATCCTCTGCCGCCAGTTAAACTGTCGTTTCTCTCACCTTGCCTGTGAGTTCTGCATAGGTGAGCCGTTTGCCTGCGATCTGCGAGACGGCCAGCGCGAACCTATCGGCGTCTGTCAGTGGGTTATCTTTGGTGGCGCGGTTGTTGTAGCGGAATGCCTGCTCATCCACGTAGCGGTCAAGGTGGAACGGCTCTACGGCAACGTAGGTGCCACTGAGACCCCTTTTAAGCAGAGACCAGAAGTTCTCAATCCCCTGAGTGTGGACTTGACCGCGCACATATTCTTCGACGTGGTTTACGGTCTCGTGAACGAACTTCTTCATGGCCAGATTGTCATACGCGGGTGCGCTGTCAGTGTAGACGGTAGAGCCGGCCTCAATCGCCGAAATGATGGCGGCTTGCAGGGTGTCCCGTTTGACGTTCGGGATGACCTGGGCGCGAACCTTCCGGGCGTCTCTGTCGAGCATTCCCATGACAATCGCCTTGCTTCCAGAGAATTCGGCGGTCTTCATTTTGAGCCGTCTATCGTTGTGCATCTTGCGCGGGTTCGGTTTGATGAAGGTTTCGTCCACTTCGACCGGCCCGCCATCTCCGCCCAGCTTGCTTTCCCAGTTACTTTCCTTGAGCGCGAGCCGAATCCGATGGAGCATAAACCACGCTGTTTTCTGTGTGACACCTAGATCCCGCATGATCTCGTAGGAGCTGATTCCGTTCTTGCAGTTGACCACGAGCCAAACGGCAGTGAGCCACTTGTCAAGCGGAATCGGCGAGTCTTCAAAGACGCTGCCAGTCTTGACGCTGAACTGCTTGTGGCAATCCTTCGCCATGCACTTGAAGATGCGACGCGAAGTGAGGTGCGAGACTTTCTTGCTTCCACACAAGGGACACTCGACGCCCTGCGGCCATCGCATAGCCGCGACGAACTCGACACAAACATCTTGATCGGCAAAGTAGCGAATGGCTTGCTGAAGGTGTTTAGGGAACTGTTCTTTGGTCTGTTTCATAGCAATCTAACACTACCGTATGATTTATGGTGCGTCAAGTATATTCTTGCCATCATAAATTATTGACAATATAAGTGATATGCAGATTCTGGGCACGCAATTGCTTCTTCTTGTCACAGCACTGCAGTCGATTTTGTAGCTATTGTTGCTGCGAAGGATCTCTAGAAGAGTCTCAAACTGGCTTTCCAGCGCTAGTTTCGAGAGGGCGACTCTGCCCTCAAGATCGCCTACAGTCACAAGCGAAATGACTCAATTGAACGCCGACAGGCGAGATAAACCATAACGAAATTACGTCAACGCACGCAAAGAAGTGAAATGACTTAGAAAACACTCAGGAAACATTGTTACTACCCCGGCTTTTTACCGGGAAACATATTGCAAACAAAAAGACTCACGGCGAGTAACCGTTTCATAGCGCGTTTCACCTTGACATTCACGAGAAGAACACTTGAATGTCTCCTGGTGACACCCCAGAAATCTGCCAAATCCAGAGGGGCCAAGTACGGGCATTCCCTTGCCCGTTCGCGCATGAATACTCGCAATGCTTTAGGAGGCATCCAAAAATGAAGGGCTTGAAATCCGCACAGAACTTGATCAGCAATTTAGGTAGCAATTTTGGCCACGGTGTTCTTTTCGCCATTATGGCCTTGATGGCAATCACCGGCAGTTCAGTTCTTTGCGGGCAGACTACCTTTCCAAGCCAGATTGGCGCAGAGGTGGCTGACCGGCCTACTGGCTTTATCGACGCCTTCAAGGATCAGGGCAGACTTATGCTTGGCAGCGGCGGCAATCCTGTAGCGACGGATGCTAACGGAAATCCGTTGTCGGATGGAATCGCGGTCATCTTCGACAATCGTCCCACTCCTGTGTGGACGGGCGTAATCGACGATCCGGCGCAATACCAGCCGAACTGCGCGGGCACGTACACGATCTCCTTTCAAGGACAGGCGGTTCTGTCGAACGTGGCGGGCGCTCCTACGCTTACCTTTGCCAACCAAACTTACAACGCAACAACCAATACAACGACGGTAAGCGTAATTCTCCCGGGTGGACCGACTTATAGCGATGGTCCGGCGCTGATGGAAATCAGTTTCACAAATACGCAGTTGACATCCACCAGCGGCCTCAACAGCGGAATCGCCAAGCTCCAGGTTATCCGGCCAGGCTTCACTCTAACCCAGGCTGCTAACCCGTCGCAGGTTTTCGACCCCGTTTTCATAACTGCATTTGCGCCCTTCGGCTATTTGCGTTTCATGGGTTGGATGGGCACTAATAGCAGTCCCGGCTTCTACGGCGATACGGGCCATCATCTGTTTTCCTGGTCCTCGCGCAGTCTGCCCACAGACTTTTATCAGGGCGTTGGCACGAACACCTCGACTAACTCCAATATTAATGCGGGTGCGTGGGGTCTTTCCTGGGAATATGCCATACTACTGGCGAACGCTGCTAACAAAGATATCTGGATTAATATTCCTATCAGCGCGACTGGCGGGTCCGATCCTTTGGATTCGACTTATGTTTCTTCGCCAGATACTTCAAGTTATATTTACAATCTAGCTCTTTTACTGAAGAATGGAGACGCGTTCACAGGCAACGTGGGATTGAATCCCGGCTTGCATATCTATATCGAACACAGCAACGAAGTGTGGAATTCCGGATTTCTTCAGTACACATGGAATCTGCTGGCCGCCGAAGACGAGGTCAGTCAAGGCAACTCTGTGTTAAATAACGATGGCGATACCAGTCAGTTTGATTGGGCGTACCGGCGTCACATCAAGCGGCTTTATGAGATCGCGCAGATCTTTCAGTCGGTCTTTGGACCCGGATCTCTGAACACGACCATTCGACCGGTTTATGCATGGTGGCAGCTAGACGAAGGCTCAAGTTCGAATGCCGCCAACGCTCTGGCATGGTTCAACAAGACATACGGCCTGCCCAGCAACTATTTTTACGCGATGGCGCAAGCAGACTACTTCAACACTCCAAACTATGCAACCGACACTACCGTTCCCGAAGTTTTGTCGGACATGACAACCTCGAGCAATGCCAGTGTGCAATATGTGACCGCCGCCAAAACGACGGCTACTCAGTACGGCTTGCAACTGTTTGCGTATGAGGGTGGACCAGCCAACGACAATGGCGGCACCGACACTACCACCAATACTGGAATTCAAATTCTAGCTAACCGCGATCCAGGGATGGATACGCTTCTGCAGAATCACATTCGCACCAACTGGTTTGGCAACGGTGGCGGCCTTTATGGCTACTACAGTTTGTCTGGAGCCTACAGCCGCTTCGGTGACTGGGGAGCAACCGACGACTATACGAATCTGACAACTGCGAAATACAACGCTCTTATCAACCTTACGGGCTATACGCCAAACGGCGTACCCTTTGCTCCGGGAGATCTAATTGCCACTGCCGGCAACCAATCAGTCGCTTTGAGTTGGCAGCCGGTTCCAGGCGCCGCCAACTACAACGTGCTACGCGGCGCGGTTTCTGGAGCAGAAACGCAGCTCGCCACAGTTTCTTCTCCCACTTACTCCGACACCGCCGTCTCTAACATGACTACTTATTACTACGTTGTCAAGGCGGCGAACTCGTCGGGCGTAGGTGCATCTTCGAATGAGGCCAGCGCGACTCCCGTGGCTGCGCCGCCGCCGACATCCATCCTGACAGCGGCAGCGAGCAACGGGCAAGCCACCCTTACCTGGACAGCCGCGGCAGGAGCGACTTCCTATAACGTATATGAGGGCACTGTGTCAGGCGGAGAAACCGCAACGCCGATTGCAACCGGTATTGCTTTGACCACTTACACGGCCACTGGCCTGACCAATGGAACTCCCTACTACTTTGAAGTTGCGGGGCTAAACGCACTTGGAACGGGCTCGGCATCCAATGAGGCTGCGATCACTCCGATTGGACCGCCGCCTGCTCCTACTAACCTGACGGCCACTGCCGGCAGCGATCAAGCGGTTCTCTACTGGACAGCTTCACTAGGCGCAACATCCTACAACATCTACGAAGGTGCTACTGCTGGCGGGGAAAGCTCGACGCCGATTGCCACGGGAATCACCGCTGTCACTTACACGGCAACGCCCCTGACAAATGGAACACCATATTACTTCACGGTTGCTGCCGCCAATGCGAATGGCACTAGCGGTTACTCCAATGAAGCCGGAGTTACGCCCGCAACTCCTAGCACATTGCTCGCCTATGAACCCTTTGGAGAAACAGCAGGACTGATGAATGGGGCCGGCGGAGATGGAGATTTTGGCTGGAACGCCGGCTGGGTCGATCAAGGCACGGATAGCAATCCAGGCTACGACATTGTTTCGACTTCTCCGATAAGTTTTGCAAACCTGGTGACGACCGCGCAATATGCGGTTGGAGGAAATGGCTATAACTATATTGGGAGGCAGTTGGATGTCAGCGCCGCCGGTCCATTCTCTACGTATCTTTCCAGCGGATTGATTGGCGCGCCTGGGCAGACGATCTGGCTCAGTTTCCTGATGCGCAAAGATACAACTAGCACCGGAGACTCCAATCTGCTGAACCTTACCGCTCAAGGCGGCGGAAGCGCGTGGTATGTTTCACCCGCGAATGTAGCGGTGGGCTTCTGTGGCGGTGATTTTGGTGGAGGTTCAATCACGGGCAGCACAATGTATTGGAGCTTGGTTGCGAGCGCCAATTTTTCTTGTGCTTCGGCAATACAGACCAATGTTCCTATCGTGATGGGGCAGCCTGCACTAATGGTCATGGAAATCACATTCGGCGCGACAAATATTGTTAATCTGTATGTGAATCCGCCCTCGCTCGGCGGTGTGGCTCCTACTACACCAAGCGCGACTTACTCGACAACCAACAGCCTTGCTTTCCAGAGCCTTACTTATTACGGAGGCGATGGCACCGGTCAGAGTTCGCTCGGTGATATCCGCATTGGAAGCAGTTTTGCGGCAGTCACGCCGACGCTTCCGCCTGTAATTCCTGGGTCGCCTACCAATTTGACAGCGGCTCCAGGCAACGCGCTGGCCACGCTTTCCTGGACCGCAGTTATAGGCGCAACCTCTTACAATGTTTATGAGGGCACGGCATCAGGTGGTGAAGGCACAACCCCCATTGCCATAAATATCAGTGGAACGACTTACACCGCAACTGGTTTGACGAATGGAAGCACTTACTATTTTGTTATTGCAGCCGTGAATACGGTCGGAACAGGCATGCTTTCCAGCGAAGCTAATGTTACTCCTTCGTTTGCCAGCGGTATTCCTGCAACTCCTGTGCTGACGACTGCCAGTGGTGACTCAACAGCTACTTTGTCGTGGAATGCGGTTCCGGGGGCTACCTCTTACAACATCTACCAAGCCACCACGTCAGGTGGGGAAGGCATGACTCCGATTGCCACGGGAGTTACGGCGACCACTTATGCTGCGACCGGGCTGACCGACGAAACGACCTACTTCTTTGAAGTCTCAGCGGTTAATGCTACCGGCACCAGTGCGATGTCGAACGAAGCAGCGGTGACGCCCGCTCCGGCAGTCACTGGCACTAACTCGTCTGCTGACTTCAGCATTTTTCCGCAAGTGCTAGCGGCCAATCCCGTCCGAGCAGGATTTAATATGCAACCGGCGGCAGGAACGAATATTACAGAAAACGCATGGTTGGCGGATGGAGGGTTCTCGTCTTACGATGCGCGCATGAGCTTTACCGCCAACCAGGATGGCACCGCTAACTCGTTCATAGCTGCTGGTGGCGGAGGAACTTCATTCTATTCGAGCATTACCTCTGGCTACTTTGTGGGAGCGACAGCCTACACTTATCGCTTTGGTGGAGGAGCATGGTCCTTGCTGCGCACCGATACGGTTGCAGGCTTCACTGCACTTGATGACTCAACGCCAGCCGACAATACCATTACCTTCGCTGGTTCAGGTCCGCAAATCCTGGCAGGAGATATTGTCTGGGTCGATCTGGACAATCAGGCCAGCGTGCCAGGACTTACGTTGTTGGACCCGCGGTTTACGACTTACTGCACCAACTGGAACTCAGAAACGCTCAACTGCGATACGCGAACGGCAACGCTGCCGTATACCTTGTCCACTGACGTTCCTGCCGCCGACAGCGGCGGGCTTAGCCTGGAGATTACGGATGCGAATTCAGAGACCAATGGAATCTGGCAGTACATTCAAGGCGCTTTCGTTGGTCCCACGGCTGAGGAATTTCAGCCGGGCCACACCTATGAAGTAAATGTATGGCTGAAACAATCCGGCATCAGCAACGGCAACGTCACCTTCTCTATAGCTGGGTTGGGAATTACGCACACTTTTACCGGAGTTACCAATTCCTGGCAGGAGTTTACCTGGACATTCCCAGCGGTGGCCGGTCTTCCCGCTAACTCATCTGTCACGAGCGCTCATCTAGACTTTAGCGCGCCGGGCACGATGTGGGTCGATAACTTCCAACTGTTCGATGCCGCCTGGGCTCCTAACACCGTAAGCCCGCAAGCCATGACTGCATGGCAGAGCTATCAGCCGGGAACATTTCGCATCTGGAGCAACTTCGGAAACGCGGCAGAGAATTATTCCTTCTTCAGCCTTGAAAGCTGGCTTACGCCGGAGATCAAGACGCGTAACACTCCAGGCATCGGCAACCAGTATGAGTTGCCCGGAGAACTGGAGCATCTGCCCGATGCGCTGGCCAATGTGAAAGCTATCGGCAACGCGAATCCATGGCTAATCGTCAACATGGCACTGTCGCCAACCGACTGGGGTAACCTGATCGATTACCTCGCGGCCCCGGCGGGCACTGGTTATGCGGCCATGCGCCCTGCCAATCATCCCGGTCCGTATACCGATGACTTCACCACTATCTATCTTGAAGTCGGCAACGAAGAATGGGGCACGCAGTCAGTACCGGCCGACACGGCCTACGGCCAATGGGCCCACTTCGTTATCAGCAATGCCATCGCGGGCAAGAGTTACTTTAATCCGAGTCAGATCAAGTTCATCGCGAACGGCTTCGATCTCAAACCTTCCTTCGGCTCTGCCGCGGCCGCGGTTGCACCAGAGGTGTCCATCGTCGATGCCGCGCTCTATAGCCAAGGCAACCAGGCACTCACCGGCGACGCCTACTATCAGTCCGATTTGGTTCAGGTGCCTGCCAGCAACGGTCCGATCATCGACGCCCTCGTCGCGCAGCAGCAGCTAGATGCGACCAGCGGAAGGATCTACGGACTTGCTTCCTATGAGGAAGGCCCAGGCGCGTCTACGACGGCTCACAATGGAGACACCTCACTGGCCGCCGCCATCGGCGCGGTCGATGTCAACCTGTATGCTTCCGAACGGGGCTTCGGCGCGCAGAATCTTTTCATGTATCAGTTGGGCGCTGGACCGTACACTTCGCACTCTAACTTTGCCAACGGCTTCCGGCCGCATCCGGTGTGGGAAGCACTGCAGATGCGTAACAACTACTGCACCGGTCCAATTGTACTGACTACCGTAAACAGTGTTCCCACCAGCACCGATGGCAACGCATACCCGCTGATTGCGGTTTACACGTTCCGGGATGCAAATGTCGCAAATCAAGCCGATGTTGTGGTGATCTCACGCGACCTTAACAACAACACTCCTGTCACGCTGCATTTCCCCGCTACGCCCACCGGCACTGCGAATCTCTATACGCTCACCGGAGATCCGCGCACCGGCAACGATCAGGCTATGAATATCCCTATCGGAAGCACGACGGTGAGCATCACTGCAAATTACTCCTTCAACATGCCTCCGGGATCGATGTATGTCTTCCAGGTACCCTTGGGCAGTGCGTGGTCCTCGAACGGCCAGCCTACTCCGCCCCCGCCGGCTAGCCTTACAGCTTCCGCCGGCAATGGCGAGGTAACGCTGACGTGGCCCGCATCCTCCGGTGCAACTAGCTATAACATTCTTCGCGGAATGACCAGCGGCGGTCCCTATACACAGATCGGTACATCAGCCACGGTCGCTTTCACCGACACGACGGTGACTAACGGCACAACTTATTACTATGTTGTGAATGCCACGAACGCGGGCGGCACGAGCAACTACTCGCCCGAAGCATTTGCGACGCCGAATGTGGAAGACGACGCGATGACTCCCACACCGCCGCCGCTGGATGGATCGGATACCGGCTCATGGGCAAGTGCTTCCTTCATTCCCATGACTCACTACTTCGCCGGCACCTCGCCTGATACTGCCGCTTACAAGACGCTGTGGGACAACAACTATCTCTACCTCCTCGTCTCCGTTCAGGATCCTTACTTGATTGCACCTACGGAAGCCAATATCTATGACGGAGAAAGCGTGGAAGTGTATTTCTCTGGCACGGACACCAGGAGCACCACTTACGGACCGACCGACTTCCAATATGCCTTCCCTTACGGCAACGGCGGTGCAGTTATCACCGAGGCAGATCACAGTCCGACTTCGCTGACCGGCGTGCTCATGGGACAGCAGAACATTACCGGCGGATTTGAAATGGCTATTGCTCTGCCATGGACGACACTAGGCACATTACCCGTTCAAGGCCAGCAGTATGGCTTTGATGTCATGATTGACACTGCCAGCAGCCAGGGGACGCGCATCGGCAAGTTGGCATGGTGGGCAACGCAAGATTCAACCTGGAGCAATCCTTCGCTAATGGGTCCGCTGGTTTTGACTAAGCCAACCGTTCAGCCTCAGACCATCAGCTTCACCGTTTCCTCGCCCATCACCTACACGGCCTCTCCGATTACTCTGGTAGCAACAGGCGGGGCTTCGGGCAATCCAGTCACCTTTAGCATCGTCTCCGGTCCGGGCACTCTGGGCGGACTCAACAACAGCGTTTTGACGATCACTGGTGTGGGCACGATAGTGCTGGCAGCGAATCAGGCAGGCAACGCCAGTTACTCGGCCGCGCCTCAGGTCACGCAAAGCATCGTTGTGAATCCAGCGCCTACGACCATCACGCTCACTGCAAATCCAGCTAATCCCACGCAAGGCCAGCCAGATCTGCTGACAGCCACGGTAACTGGCGCAGGGCAACCGGGCGGGACAGTCGTCTTCAGTTTCGGAGCAACGACGCTGTGCACAGCCACGCTGAATGCCTCTGACGTTGGTTTCTGCTCGTTCACTCCTGCCAGTGACAATAACCTGACCGTAACTGCCCAGTACCAGGGCGATGCGAATCATTTAGCCAGCTCGGCTACTTTGACTCTCTTTGTCTACGACTCGTCGGTCAAGCTGCAACTCTCCAGCACGCAGTTGGTTTATCCCGGCGCGACCAATGTGACTGCCTGCATCACTCCAACCACAGCAACCGGAACCGTGAAGATTTATGACGGACCGGCATTGCTCACAACACAGAACGTGCAAGGCGGCGGCTGCGCTTATTGGTACATATCGCCGGGATTGAGCGCTGGCACGCATATGCTAACGGCGGTCTACTCCGGCGACAGCAAAAACCCATCCGGCACATCGGTTCCGGTCCCGGTCACAGTCAGCCCGGTTCCCGTGACACTATCGGCATCGTGCTGGAACGCTTCCTTCCCGTACGGCGCAAACTATCAATGCACGATCAATGTGAGTTCCAATGCAGGAGCGCCTGTAGGTTCGATCACCTACACATATGACAGCGGGCCGGCAATAACCGTTCCACTCAGCAATGGCAACGCGCAATTCACTCTCACCGAGCCTATAGTCGGTACGCATAAGGTGGTCGTGGGTTATGCGCAGCAGACTAACTATGCTGCCGCAACACCTCAAACTGAAACGTTCGCGGTAACGCCGGCTCCAGTCAACGTATCTCTCACGCCATCCAGTTGGTATGCCAAGGTTGGAACCAGCATTACCTTCCAAGCGGCAGTTGCTTCCTGGAGCGCGGGGCCGCCCAACGCAATTGGGGTGGTTTCGTTCTACGATGGCGCAACATTGTTATCCACAGTGCCGGTCAATGCCAGCGGTCAAGCCAGTTGCACAACCGCAAGCCTGCCCGCCGGCACGCAAACAATCACCGCAACTTATTCCGGAGGAGTCAACTATGCAAGCGGTTCAACCAGCATCGTTATCACTCTTGCGCAGTAGCAATTTACTCCTCGCTGCTACTGCTCAATCTCGACGATCTGGCCGCTTTTTGGCCTCACCAATCGATTGCTGGCTACAATGGCACTTACAGTCACCACAACGTTCTTCGTCAATTGAGGAAGGCAAAGAAATCAGGACCATAGAAATACCAGCGGTTTTTGTCGGTGTGACAATGCTGACCGGTGATACGTTTCGTCCCTCCGATCTTTTGGCCGCCGGCGCGCGTGCACGGAGTTGCAGAGCTACCTGGATGCCACGCTCTGGAGCCATACGTTGATAGTTTTAGAAGTAGACTGAGATCGTGCCCCTGACGGGGCGTGGCGCGCCCACATGGAGCGCGTTGTTGATCGAGAGCGGATCGCTGGCGATGAATCCGTTAGCACCGATCGAAGCGCGATACTCGCGGTTCAGGAGGTTGCTCAGGTTGATTTGGGCCTTCAATTCCCTGAAGACTCCGATGTCCACGCGCTTATAGCCCGCGGTCGTATCGAACGGGAAGCGGCCAACTATGTTCCCTTCGTCTTTGGTACTTTGGCACTGGACAAGCTCACGCCCAGAATGACGCGCATAGACGCGCCTAGAACATGCGGTCCTCGTACTTGGACGAATCGGAAACCATTCAAAGTTTTGGCTTCGAACTCAGGATTCGAGCAGACGTCTCGCTGCTTAATAGGCAGCCGCCCTACCGCTAACTCTCTCGGATCGCTGCCACAAAACGAGCGATCTCAGGCCATTTGACTCCGAGGATAGACGGTATCCAAATTCAGAATCCCCTGAGCTGTTACCCAGGAGTACCTGCCGCGGAGTCCGCTTCGCTCTATGCTGCCACCGGAGTCATGCTCGCAGGCAATTCTCGTTCCGGCAAGAGTACCGGCCCTCGGAGGGCAGAGACGCACACGGATTGGTGCTCTTCCAACTCGTACCGCGCGCGCTCCATCTCGACATTCTTCTGCGCCGCAAGCCTGGTGCTCACCCGGTATGACACCGAGGAGCGAGCTTCTACGTAATCCCTTTGCCGGTCCAGATATGTTCGTTCCAGATTCACGCAGATTGAGCAAATCATGCCTGCCTCCTCTAACCTTCCGTCAATTCTGTAACGTTTTAACTTATGCCATTTCAAGAAGGAAACCCGTAATGCTGCGTTGACTTATACGACTCTTTGGGTGCGGCAACATAATTGTCGGCACTTCCCATGAGAGCGATCAGCAGGCCGGCATGGGAATGTTCGAGCATAAAGTCTTCGGCAAAAGTCGATCCCTTCGCCCTTGCTCCTTCCGGCCCAATTTGAGAGTTGACTCTGTCGGCCTGATCCAGCGATCTGTGCGAATTCTGACTCTTGTTCCGGCCTGAGGATAGACAATCCCGTGCAGTACATTCCTTGAGGTGGCCCATATCAAAACTCCATTCGATTGGTTACTGGTTTAAGTATGCTCGCTTGAAACGAAAGAAGATAGGCTTGAAGCGAGTAAAAAGTAACTGGATTTTTCCAATCAAAAGCGAGCGCTGAATAACTCGCACACTCCGCCTGTGGCTTGGAATGAAAGACCTCCAAGGCGACTGCGTTCGTTTACTTCTGTTAGTTTGAGGCTAGGAAAGTATCCTTGCAAAACCTCAGGGGAACAACGCAAGTGTAACTAACTTCAATAGCCTGCCCGTGAGCAGGTAGTTTGAACGAGTAAAACCGAATCCCGTTCATTCCAGAGTGTTGCTCTAAAACCGGTCGCATGTCAACAGGTATTTTGTAAAATTTCTGCTTTTGACTCATCAAGTCCAATATTTACATCCGCGCACCTGATTCTTTTTGACAAAGCTTCCTTCTGTCGACGTCACCGCCTCGCACCTCGTTTCAGCCGGCGCTTGTTCCGGAAACAGCCATGCTGTTGGGCGCTGCCTGCACGCGTTCTGCCGCATGCTAGGTCAGCCAATTGCTCGCGGACGGGTCGTCCCGCCGCTCGCCAAACCTGGCAAGCGGCGTCTATTTTGAAGAGGAACGGGACCGCGCCGGAGCAGTTCCCTGCCGGTTGCCACCCCGTCCTGATACACTTTTCCTTGGAGTTTCGCGAGCTGTTTTCGTCAACCGGCTTGAGGGTTGGGGGTGACACCGGGTCGCTCCAGACAGAGTTTTTCCATTTCTCGTGGCCGTTTTGTGCGCTTGACAGGGGGGACTTTGGCTTCCGCTTCGCGACAAGGAACGGTCGCTGAGAGCCCCGGAAGTCAACAGACCTTTGTTTGGGGGCAGACACTGTCGGCTGGCAATGGAAGCTTAGATCAAACCGATTTTTCCGACGGGTTCGGGAGAGACCGTTTCGCGGTTCGACAAAGCGGGGCGGGGAGGATTCATGCGGCGGTTTTTGACGCTTGTTTGTTTATTGTGCCTGGCGATTCCTGCCGGGATTTCGATCTCCGGCTGTACACGCAATCCGGGTGCAGACTACTGCAATGGCTTGGGCTACGGGATGAAGATCACGGATGTAGCCGCGATCTCGCTCTCGCCCGCCACCACAGGCATCTCCATGGCCTACGGGCAGACTCGTCAGGTAAATTCGCCTGCGGCCGTTACCTGCAAGAATAGCTCGGCCACTGTAAGCGGGTATACCTACGGCACCAGCAATAACCAGTTGGTGGACATAGCGCCCACCGGCAATATGTGTGCGGGTACGTGGAACCGGAACTCGGGCGGCGGAATTGCGAACTATACCATCTGCAGCCCGCCCAATCCGCTGCCCTCAACCGGAGGCCTGCCCTACGCCACGGCCTATGTCACCGCCTCCGCGCAGTCGGTGGTTTCCAATCCCGTCGAGGTCTACGTGCATGCCCCAGTGACGTCCGTCACGCTGGTCACGACTCCCAAAACCGGATCGGCGGAGCAGTGCCTCTCCCAGTACGCCACCGCTAGTCTCGACGCCCAGGCTTGCTTCTCCAGCAACAACACGCAGTATGAATTCTGCGCGCCGGCTTCCGTGACCAGCACATCAACTCCGGGCTATGTCTGCCCATTGCCACCCGGGGTGACCTCGGTGCCCAGTTGCACAGCCGCCCTTGGCACACTCACCTACTCGGTGGGAAACTCCGCTGTCGCCACCACGAGCACCAACACAACGACAAACCAGGTGAGCATCGAAGCTTTGCAGCCCGGCACCACCGCCATCACAGCGTCAGTGGCAAACTCGGGTTCGTCGGCCGGCTACTTCTCCACTTGCCCGCCCGCATCCATCTCCTTGACTCTTCCGAGCGGCGCAACCTCGGGCACCATCACCAAGGCTGTAACAGAGGATCTCGTCACCACCGTCTATGACACCAAGGGGCAAGTCATCACCGGCCTCGGTCTGAACTACCAGTCTACCGACCCGATGGACATCTCGGTCACGGGCGGGTCGATCACCACGACCTTCCCTGGCGTGGCTTCCATTTATGCCATCTGCCAGCCGTCCAGCTGCAATTCTGCTCCCATCAATGAGTTCGGCTGGTACGGCACCGGATTGTCCATTACCTCGAACCCGGTGACCATCACCTATACCGGCACGGCAAGCGATTACGCCTGGTTCGCGGCTCCTGGACAGTCGCAGTACGTCTTTCCCATCGAGTTGCTAACTGGAACTGTCGGTTCCTCGGCCCGACTGCCCTATGTGCCGAATTCGATGGTCATGGACCGGCTGGGCTCGAATATTTACTTCGGCTCCGCCAATGGGCTGATGACCTTCAGTACTGCGTCCAGTTCGCTCAGTTCGCAGAGTACCGGAGTTCCCGGAGTGGTACTGGCCGTCTCGCCCAACAATCAGACCGTGCTTATCAACGACCAGGCACGCCATCTCTTCTATCTGTACAGCACATCTGGAGGGGGCGCGACAACCTTTGGGGGCATGGGCAATGCGGCCGCATGGACTCCCGACTCGCAGACGCTCTACATCACAGACAACGCGGCGCTCAACAACGCGGCGAGTGGCATTACCGGCCACACCGACACGCTGTACGTCTACAACTTGAACAACTGGACGACCTACCCCTTGCCGCCGAGCCCGCTGCCCGCGGCCGCGCTGCCATCCAGCACTTTGCCGCCGAATGTGGCAGTTTCAGATACTCAGCAAACCCCAGCCATCGTCATTCCCTCTGTCGGCGCATACCTGCGAGGAGGCGCTGCTACCGTGGGAGGCACACCTTCTACAGTGGCGCATACCTGGTGCCCCACCGGCACAGTGGGCAACTACGAGAGCATGATCTTCTATCCACAGAGTGATTCGGTGGCCGTGCAGTCCGACGTTCTAGCCGCTACCACCGATGGCCAGCACATTCTGAGTGCGGCTGTCACCGGTACCGAGGTGGTGCTCAACGACATTGGAATCTCGATTCCTACCGTCGAATCGCCGATAGGAATCCCGACCCCAATCCCGTGCCAGGTGACGACCACCGGCACGGCTCCAAACCAGGTGCAGACGCTTACCGCGCTCCATACAAATCCTGTACTCAAAGCGACGCTTCCTGTAACTCTCAACTCGACCATCGCCAACACGGCCATTAATCAAGTCGTTACTTCGCCGGAATCGAATCTGGCGTTCCTCACGTACACCAACACTGGGACCACATCAGGCGCGACACTTCCGTACTACGTGCCCGGAAGCGTCGCGATGAGCTATGTAACGCTCACCGGTAATTCTGTGATCACAGCGCCCTTGACCGGCGCGTTCACCCCGGACGACAAGCTCTTTTTCGTCTCCACCGCGGGTGACAACAAGATCCACTACATCACCCTGAGCCCGTTGGCGCCTCCCGTTGACTCGCAACAGATCAGCCCCAATCTGCCCGCCTGCACACCCGTTTCCGCTGGCGGTCTTGATGCTGGCTGTGCCTATTCGGGCCCGAACCCCGGCACCGCCATCGTTCCGGCTACGGCCATCGCCGTCAAGCCGCGCTCGACCACATAGTTCACCGCAGAGCATCAACAAGTAAAGAAGGCCGGCCCAAGCCGGCCTTCTTTACTTGCTGTCCACACATAGGTTGCGTGTCCCCAACGACAGGTCTTTGTCGCCGGAGTGGTCCAGGATGGAATATTGATAGCCTGCTATCGCTCGTCATCCTGCGCGGAACCGAAGGACCTGCTTCTTGCACTTTACGAACAAGGGGGAAATACGAACTTAATGGCGCGCAAGCAGGGCAAACGCATTTTGATATCCCTTGTGGCAAGCCACTGTTGCTCCACCGCTTTCAAATGATTTGCAGCCTGGTCGCGGATGGAATCTCCGATCAGTTTGCCGAAAGTTAAGCCTTGTAAAAAATCGCCATTTGCCATCAAAATGCCCATTTTTCTGAGGGAAAACGCCGTTTTTCAGACGAAATTCGCACGTGATTTACAAGCCATTTCTCACGTAGCGGTACAAAACGTGCGTTTTCGCGCACATTGACGATTTTGCTTGAAACTGAGTTCTGTTCAATAATGACGCGGGTATTATTCACTTTCGCGGCCTCGTTTTCTTTTCCAGCTACGTAATTATCTGCAAGGAAATCGGCCGAAAATAAATAATTTAGGGGGGGGTGGGGGGGTACACTTTGGCAGGGAGCAGGGAATAGGGAACAGGAACGGCCCGCGGCTGTAGTCATGTTTCATTCTTCGATTGTGCGCCTGGCGAAGGTAATCTTCTGCAAGCATCGAAGAAGATGCGTTTGCCCTGGGCGCGCAAGCGCCGATTGGCCCCACCGCAGGTGGCGCACGATAGAATCAAGAGATGATCAAGGGGATTTCCTTTCTTCGTCCCGCGGGTACTCGTGCAGCCTATGACCGGCTGGCGAGCTTCTTTTCCGCACTGGGATTCGCTTCCGGTAAAGGATGGCAGGAAGAGAACAGTCGAGGTGCATCCTTTCTGGCGCCGCTGGGCAATCTCGAATTTGTGGATGGCGAGTTTCCCTCGACGGCCGATGTGCTGGTCGAAGTGACCGCGCTCGACGCAGTGCATCAGGCGGCCGCAAGCTGGTTGCGCGCGCAAGCGGGCGAACCAGCACTCGCACGCCTCTCCCCCATTACGGAAACCCACTGGAAGTCGAGCCTCTTCACCGTCGAGCCGGAGCCAGGATTCTCGTTTTCATTTTGGGAGTGGACCGATCCGCACAAAGGCAAGCCGCTAGCGGTTGAAGGCGATCTCTCCGCCCAGGGCATGAGGTTTGCTATTGTCGTCGCCCGCTGGAATGCGGTAATCACCGAACGGCTTCTCGATGGCGCTCTGGATGCCTTGCTCCGCAGCGGAGCAAGACGCGCCGACATTGAGATCGTTCGCGTTCCCGGTGCATGGGAGATTCCGGCCGCGGCTCGCACCATCGCCAACCGTGCAACCAACGCAGGCCGGGCAGACGCCATCATCGCTCTGGGCTGCCTGCTGCGCGGCGAGACCGCCCACTACGAGGCCATCTACAACGAAGTAGCGCGCGGCATCGGCCAGTCGCAGCAGGAGACCGGTATTCCCCACAGCTTTGGCGTACTAACCTGCGAGAACCTCGAGCAGGCCCTCAACCGCGCCGGCATCAAGGCCGGCAACAAGGGCTTCGAGGCTGCCGTCGCGGCCATTGAGATGGTCTCACTCACCCGCAAGCTGCAGCACGGCAATCCGGCCATAGGCGGTGCTCATTGAGCGCAGGCCCGCGTCGCAAATCGCGCGAACTGGCCATGCAGATGCTCTATCAAGGGGACATCGGCAAACAGACCCCCGACCAGGTTCGCGCAACATTCTGGAAGGCCGGAGACGAAGTCGAGCCCGAGGTGCGCGGCTTTGCCGAAGACCTTTTCCGCGTGGCGATCGCTCACCAGGAAAAGATCGACGAACTGCTCGTGGCAAACTCCAAGCACTGGCGTATCGAGCGCATGCCCGCCGTCGATCGCAACCTGCTGCGCATGGCCGTTGGCGAGATGCTGGGCTTCAAGGGCACGCCCTTTCCCATCGTCATTAACGAAGCCCTGGAAATCGGCCGCCGCTACTGCGCCCCAGAATCCATCAACTTTCTCAACGGAATGTTGGACACAATCGCCCGCAGCCTGATTGGAAAATAGTTCGGTTCCGGCGAATCGAGCGATTCAGCCGCATTGCATCAGGCGCAAGGCTCGAAATGCAGAAGCGGATTTCAGCAAACTGAAATAGACATTGCTAGCGCGCGTGGAGGCGTCTCCGGTCAGGCGATTTTTCTTGGTGGAAAATCTTTTCGATCACATATGACGCCTTTCCCGCATTTCAGTCAAGTCAAAAAACTCTTAGCGATCAAAACACTCTTGGCTAATTGAGAGCGCATTACACAACTTTGTCTTTAGATTCCGGGAAGGTTCTTGGATAGAAAACTCTTGACATTCGAAAAAAATTAGAGTATGAGTTAGACCAGAGTGAGCTTCCCCCTCATTTGTCAGGTTATCTGAACTAAGGCAGACCATCTGAAGCACGCCACACTTGGAAATTGGCCCCATGAGCCTCTTCGAGGCGGATTTTGAGGCTCATGAATTATCGAAGTTAAACAAGAATTCAGCCTGAAGATTTTGCTGCTGCGACACAGGCGACATAAGTGGGCCAATTCGGGTGTATTCAGCTTAGAGAAGTCGAGAAGGTATCTCTCGCCTCAAGCTAGGAATGCTTCGCTCAAGGCGAACATTTTAATTGCAAGCAACCGGACGACTGGAGCTGCCATGAGCTACGCCAATCATTGCAACGCTAGGAAAGGTGTATCTGTTGGCCGGACCGCCGGTCAACACTCGTTAAGGTCAGGAAACAAAAACGATGGAGCCAACCCATCCAGGCTTGGACAAGATGCAACAAAGACAAAGGGACTGACGTTTGTTGAAGATTTCATGCTGGAACACTCTCATTCCGGTCTGCTGATCGCGATGATTAAAAATGCAGGCAGTTATGGAGCGGCGTGCAAAGACCAACAAAAGCCAACGCAATCTTTTGGATTTCCTTCTTGAAGCTGCACGAATTGAATTGCCTTGGTTCCTTCCGGAGCAAAAACGGAGAAGCTACGCAATTGTACTTTGTTAAAGGTGGCCCCTTCTTCTGCCCCAGCGACGAAGACCCGTCACTGGGGCGCCCGGCCTGACAGCCGTGCTGGCTTTGCTCCATGGGTCCGGTACTCCATCGCTGATTTGCTGAAACAGTAGGCCGGAGGAGGCAGGCATGGGTTGTGCTATCTGCAGGAATCTGGAAATAGCTTACGAGTCTTTGTTGAGCGAGTACATTGAGGCTCGTTCTTCGGCGAGTTATCGAGTTAATACCAAGCCGGCAGCCCAGAAAAATGTTGATATGGAGCGCGCCAGATACGAGTTAGACGAGCATCGGTCCGTGTGTATCCAAGCAACACGGATGGCTGTGCATTTGCCGGAACGAGAGGCGCCCAAGGGTTTGCAACCACTGGCAGCATAGGCAAGTGTCGATCTTCTTCCGTGAGGGCCCCGCTTCTACGACGGTAGGACCGGGAGCGGGGCCTGGAATCGGCTTGGGAAGTTATCCGGGCGTCGCCTGCGCGTCTAATTGCGTCATCAACTCTTCCCACTCGGCGGTGAGCGAGTTAAGCTGCTCACGCAATTCTTCAGCTAATGCCGTTAGGCGCTGAGTCTCGGAAGCCGAGATATAAACTCCTAACTGCTCTTCGGTATGCGCAATCGAGCCTTCTATGCGCGGTATTTCTTCTTCGAGGAATACGCTGCGCTCTTCCATCTGTTTCTGCTTAATGGGATTCAAGCGACGCGGGCGATCCCTTACTGCGCTGGTCTCGGCATCAAGGCCGGAGCAGTTATCATTACCATTCGGCGCGGCAGGCTCTGGCGGCTTTTCCTTCGGAGAGAGTACAACAGGAAGGCTGCCGGCTGTAACTTCCTTCCAGCGCAGATAGTCTTCGTAGTTACCTTCATGACTGGTCACGGAGCCGCCTTCGACTTCAAGCACGCGCGTGGCTAGCCTGTCGATAAAGTAGCGATCATGAGAGACGAAAACCACCGTTCCACTGAAGGCCGCCAACGCGTCGAGCAGCACGTCTTTGGCGCGCATGTCCAGGTGATTGGTGGGCTCGTCAAGCAATAGAAAATTTGAGGGCGAAACGAGAATTCTTGCCAGCGCGTAGCGGTTGCGCTCGCCGCCGCTAAGCACGCCGAGCGGCTTGAAAACATCGTCGCCGCTGAAGAGAAAACAGCCCAGCAGCGAGCGCAGCGCCTGCTCCGGCACCTTGATCGCGGCGCGGCTGATATCGTCGAGCATGCGCGCATCGCCGTCCAGCACCTTGTATTGATCCTGCGCAAAGTATTCGCTCACGACGTTGTGGCCCAGCTTCACACGCCCACCCGTGGGCGCCTCGGTTCCGGTGAGCAGGCGAATCAGCGTGGACTTGCCCGCGCCGTTCACGCCGACCAGGGCCACGCGATCACCGCGTTCAATGCCAAAGCGCACCTTGTCAAGGACTAACTTCTGCCCATAACTCTTGGATAACTCCTCTGCCTCGACGACCATGCGGCCTGAGGGCGGCGGCTGAGGAAACTTGAAATGGATCGTCGATTCCTCTTCGGGAATTTCGATGCGCTCGATCTTCTCTAACTCCTTGATGCGGCTTTGCACTTGCTTGGCTTTGGTAGCCTGGGCGCGGAAGCGATTGATGAATGCCTCCAGGTGCTCGATCTGCTGGCGCTGATTGCTATAGGCCGCTTGTAACTGCGTTCGGCGCTCATCTTTTTGGTTGAGATATTTTGTGTAATTGCCTTGATATATATTCAGACGCTTATTCCAAATTTCGACGGTCCGGTCGATTGTTACATCCAGAAAATAACGGTCGTGAGAGATAAGGATATAACCGAAGGGATAATTCTTGAGATAGTCTTCGAGCCAGTTGCGAGTTTCCAGGTCCAGGTGATTGGTTGGCTCGTCGAGCAACAGCAGATTTGGTTTGGCGAGCAGTAGTTTAGCCAGGGCAATGCGCATCTGCCAGCCGCCGCTGAACTCATCCGTCTGACGCGCCCAGTCTTCCTTGCCAAAGCCGAGACCGGTGAGAACGCCTCCTACCTGCGCGTCAAGCGCATAGCCGTCGAGCGAGTGAAAGCGCTCCTGGAGCATGGAGTAGCGCTCCGCCACGGCATCGTATTCCGGGCCTGAATGATCGAGCACGGCCAGTTGCCCGGCAAGCCGCTCGACCTCGCGAGCCATCTCGCGCAGTTCGTCGAAGACGGTGAGGCACTCTTCGAAGACGGTGCGGCCGGTGAGGGCGAGCCCCTCCTGCGGCAGGTAGCCGATGCTCATGCCGCGGGTCTGCTGCATGGTGCCGTAGTCCAGCGTCTCGAGACCGGCGAGCACTTTCATGATGGTGGATTTGCCGGTGCCGTTGGCGCCAACCAGCGCAGTCTTCTCACGCGCGCGGATGAGCCAGTTGGCCTCGAGGAATAGAACTCGCGGACCAAACCGCTTGCCGGCATTTTGCAGGGAGAGCATCTACTTCCATTCTCGCACCACCTGCGGTAGGGCCCGCGGTGGGGTGGGTTCAAGGCCGGGTTTTGCATGTTGAAGGAAGACGGGCGCGCACGCGAGCCAGGCGTGAGCGGGTTGGCGTATATTCTTTCGTAGTCTGGGATGCAGCGTAGAAATTCCGGATAAATACTCACCAATAAGGAGATCATCGTGGCAAGCTACTGCGCAAGATGCGGTACCGAATTATCCCCTAACGAACTTATCTGTAAATCCTGTGGAGCGGCGGCGGCCACTGGAGACGCGGTCGCGGCGTTTATTCCGTCAACTGCGCCGCCGGAGAAATCCGGCAGCAGCGCGCTCAAGGTTGTACTGATTGTCATTGCCGTTGTCGTCGGACTGGGCATCCTCGGCTTGGGAGCGATTGGATTCATCGGGTATCGCATCGCCAAAAATGTTCATGTCGATCCCAATGGCGGTGTGACGATGAGTACGCCCATGGGCAACATTACGACGACTCCCGACGAGAGCATCAGCGCGTCCGATCTGGGCGTGGCGGTGTACCCCGGCGCGCAGGCCACCCATAAAGGCATGAGGATGGAAATGCCCGGCGCATCGGGAGTGATACTCGAATTCCTCACTTCGGACTCGCCGGACAAAGTGCTTGCTTTTTATAAGAATGAGTTGGGCAGCGGTGCAGTCGTCGTGAGCTTATTCGGTCAGAGCACCGCCCGTCTGCAAATGTCGAAGCAGGAATCCGTGGAGGTGCGAATTAGTGCAAGCTCAAGGCTGAATGATGGCAAGACAAAGATCACCATCACACACATGATGAAAAAAGGTTCGTGAAGCCGGATCGCGTTCAATTCGGGGACACTTCTGACGGTCGTGTTCCATCGATGGATTCCGGCAGAACTATGGCCGAATTTCGACCGGCGTTCCTATCGGAACCAGGCTCCAAATCTCGTCAATCTCCTGGTCGGTGACGGCGATGCAGCCGAGCGTCCAATCATGGAGCCGGTGCGCCGCGCCGATCCAGCCTTCGCCTGAAGGCAGGCCGTGAATCATGATGGACCCTCCAGGCGAGACGCCTAGCTTTGCCGCACGCTTGCGATCCTCGGCGTCGGGATAGGAGACATGCAGGGCCCTGTGGTAGTGGCTGGCCGCATTGCGTGAATCGATGACGTAATGGCCCTCTGGCGTGCGCGCGTCGCCCTCACGCGCTTTGGGCGCAAGGCCGCCTTGTCCCAGCGCAACCTTGTAAGTGCGGATCACCTTGCCTCCCGCCAGCAGCTCCATCAAGTGGTCTTTTTTCAGGATGAGAATTGCGTCGGCCTTTTGCGGCGCGGTCTGTGGCTCGGCTTGCAGCGTGTCGGCCAGAACCAACAAGACGACGCAGATGCCGATGCACGCCAGCCAAGCGGCAATACCTACACGGAACCTTTGCAGTTTCATGCGCCAACTTTACAACCGGCGGCTCATTTCCTGCAAAGCCTGAAAACATTCCCAAGCCGTGGAAGGCCGTAAAGCAGGCACTCAAAGCGTTTTCGAAAATTGTGTAGACCCAAATTTTCTTAGCACCCCACCCTTTCCGCAAAAAGAAAACGGAAAGGATGGGGCACGGAAGTCTGTGGCAGACGCGAAAATGTACCTAGCCGCGCTTCTTGCCGCCGGGCTTCACTCTGTGGCTTGGTTTGGCGGAGCTTCCGGGCTTGGGTTTGGAGCGGAAGGCGGGCTTGCCAGTGCCGAAGCTGGGCTTGGGCTTCCAGCCGGTACCGGCTTTTCTTTCAGCGCGCGGAGTGGAACCGGGATATGGCTTGGCCTTGGTGGGGCGATAGTCGGATGCGCCTTCAGAGCGCGGCGTGAAAGGCCGGGAGGGTCGGGGAGCAGCGGAACCCGCACCTTCGTCGCGGCGGAAGCTGCGGTTGGGCGGGGCGGAATGGCCTGTGGGTTTGGCGCCATAGGGCCGCTTGGCGCCGAAGCTGGGCCGGGAGTCTGATCCCGAGCGTGGGCCGGAATCGGGCCGGGGGCGCGGTGTGAATGGCCGAGCAGATCCGGGCCTGGTCGGCCTTCCCGGTTTGCTGCTGGGCCGTGCGCCGCCTGGGCGGGGCTTGCCGCTGCTGGTGGTGAATGGGCGATTCGAGCTGGGACGGTCGCCTGCCGGGCGGTCAGAATAAGGGCGGGCACCGCTGGGACGGCTGTAGCTGGCACGCGGAGCACTCGAACGCTGTGCGCTGGG
>Ga0116117_1000021_pt1 | contig 86917 bp, 63 predicted proteins | sample June2015DPH_11_1_FD_89790 | JGI IMG/M metagenome (GOLD analysis project Ga0116117, IMG submission 89790) | Peatland microbial communities from SPRUCE experiment site at the Marcell Experimental Forest, Minnesota, USA - June2015DPH_11_10 | ecosystem: Environmental > Terrestrial > Soil > Wetlands... | reverse complement strand
ACCTTCCGGGCGGTGAACGGACGTGGGCTGAGCGTTCTGGTGCGGCGCAAAGTTCGCGAAACGGCGGCGGAGATATGGCTGCGGCCGCCGGGAGAGTTGAAGGAGTTTTTGGAGAGATGGGTGTCGGCGGTCGAGCAGCAGGCAACCCAGGCCGAACTCGAGAACTCTGAGGAACCGATTCCTGGCATCCAATGACCTAGACGATTTATGTGGAGGGAACGTGAAGACCTGGAAAGTGATGCTTGTTTCGATGCTGGTTACACTGACTTTTTGTGGCATTTATCTTTATTCGGTATGGAAGCAAAGACAGAATCCTGGTTTGATTGGGCAAAAAGACACCAGCCAAACACTCAGTCAGGACGATCTGGTGGTGATGCGCGAGTTTTTCCCGAGGTACTTTGAAGACAATCTGCGCCTGGAAGGCACCTCGGTATGGATGAAGAACGGGTACGTTATGCCCTACTACCCTTACACGGACGGCCATGTGCAGTTTGCCAAGCGGATTGAACTGATCCCTTCGGCCGAGCGGCTGGACGTGAAGAAGATTATCAAGCAGGCCGCGCCGGCGGGTGAAGACGACGGCCTCAGTCACGGCAGCCGGCAGGTCTTTGCGGTCTTCGCGCTGCCGATGGGCGCGGCTCTTTATGCCACGCCCATCGGTGCAATTCAAGGCAGCCAGGAAGCCTACTTCACCGACTTGCTTTTCTATTACGACGACCCGCACACGATTTACGACCATTGGCCCAAAGATGTTTGGGCGGCTGTTGATGCGCACGAGGTGAAGCCCGGCATGAGCGAGCTGGAGACACGCATGGCGATCGGCAGCAAGACGCACTCCGACGGCGAGAAGGAAGGCGAGCGCACCGTGACCTACGACCAGAACGGCAAGCATTGGACCGTGACGTATGTGAAGAACCGAGCCACGGTGATCAAAGGCGAGTAATACCACGTCTGTTCGGCCGATTCAGGCAGAGCGACTTTTCAGGTTTGGAATGAAGATGGCTGATCGAATTGATAGGTTACCTGTTTTTGGGTTGCGATGAAAACTATCATTGAGATCTTATATTTATCGGGAGTTATGTTGCTTAAATAATTACCTGCAAGTTTTCGAGAATAAATATAGGGGGGTGGGGGGTCGGACTCTTTTCCCCTGGACCAGCCCATTGGCAGGGGCTGGTCTGATCTCAGAGTAGCAGGATGCTGGAAATAATCTGCAAACCGCTTGCGCAAATTGCGGTAGGGCCAACGGCGAAAAACTTACTCGACTCTTGGCCGCCGTTCGTCAGAGGACAATCCTACCAAATGCAATCGGAGATGATCAGTGCTCACTCGCGGGCAAGTCGACTTTCCCGCGAAACTTGCTATATACAAAAACGACGTAACCGATGGCTAAAACCATTCCGAAGCTCCACCAGGCCAAACCGATAGCAAGCGTGTGCGGGCCGGAGATGGCGCGGCCGAGGGTAATGTCGTTTGCTGTGCCAGTGGTAGCGGGTAGTAGTGTGGGATAAAGTCCCCAGCAAGCTCCGGCCAACATGAAGAACAGGTATAGGCACGAAGACAAAAATGCTTTGACTGGTTGGCCTTTGCGATTCAACAGCCAGAGAGCGGCCAGGGATGCGACGACGCCGACAGGGACGATGAAGGTGGCTGGGTAATTGAAGTAGTTATACAGACTGGCCGGCCGCACCACAACAGTGGCCGCGAGACTCACCAGGGTAAGCGTGACCAGCGCAAGCCAGAGTGGAGTGACGATGCGGCGTGCGCGTTGTTCGAGTTCGCCGGAGGTCTTGATGGTGAGCCAGAGAGCGCCGTGGAGTGTGAGTGCAACGAGCGCGACGAGGCCGCCGATCACGGTATACCAATCGAGAATACCGGGATGCGGGCCGGGTTGCCAGTTGGTCCACAGAGGTAGGAAGAAGTATCCGTCGGCTTGCAACGGAACGCCGCGCAGCACGTTGGCGAGGGCAGCGCCGAAGAAGATGGTGAGCAGGGCGCTGGACAGACCGAAGAGGCTGTCGAGCAATGCGCGCCAAACGCCCACTTCGACATGGTTGCGTAACTCAAGGCTGATGCCGCGCAGAATGAGTAACCACAACACGATCATCAGCGGAAGATAAAAGCCACTGAAAGCCGAGGCGTAGAGAAGCGGAAAGGCAAAGTAAAGCGTGCCGCCGCCAGCCAGCAGCCAGACTTCGTTGCCATCCCAGACCGGACCAATGCTGGCAAGCGCGGTGCGTCTCTCCTGCTCATTGCGGACGAGAAACAGATGAAGCACGCCAACGCCCAGATCAAAACCGTCGAGCACAACGTAGCCGACGATCATGACGGCGACTAACCAGAACCAGATGAATCCCATCATAAGAAAACTCCTACTCAATCTCTTCCGCGCGGGTGAAGAGAATTAATTGGCGTGTATGGCTTCAGCGGCGATGGCCTTGGGGTCCGGACCGTCGCTGATTTCGCGATAAATCAAGACCGTAAAAAGAATGCCCATCAGAAGATAGAGTCCCATGAAGCCAAGCAGCGTAAACAGGCCGTTGCTGGCCGAGACGGTATTCGAAAAGCCTTCGCTGGTGCGCATCAGGCCATAGATGATCCAGGGCTGGCGGCCGAGTTCGGCGGTCATCCAGCCTGCAGTGTTGGCGATGTAAGGAAGTGGAAAACTCAACAGCAGCGCCCACAAAGCCCATCGCGCGGTGTAAAGACGCCTGCGCCAGAGCAAGAGCGCGGAGACGATCATCAATAGCACAAACCAGGTTCCGAGACCGGCCATGATGTGGTAGGCATAGTAGAGCAGAGGCAATGCAGTGGGCCACTGATCGTGCGGAATCTGATCGAGTCCCTTGACTTCGCCCATGGTCGTCCCATAAATAAGGAAGCTCAACAGATTGTTCACGACGATCGGATTGTCGATCTGACCCGTCTCTTCATTCGGTTGCCCCATCAATACCAGACCCGCGCCGGCCTCAGTTTTAAAAAGGCCTTCCATTCCGGCCATGGCGGCTGGTTGGTTACGCGCAACGTATTTTCCATGCAGATCGCCCGTCGGAAAAATGATGAGGATTGAGGCGATCACACCGGCGATGACACCGACCTTGAGAAAGATGCGGCCGTAGTTTTCCAATCTCGCTTCCAAAAGGTAGAAAGCGCCGACTGCGGCCATGACGAATGATCCAGTAATTACGGCGCCCGTCATATTGTGCGCATACTGAAGCAGGCCCCAAGGATTCAACAGCAGTCGCCAGAAGCTGACGACTTCAAACTGTCCGTTTGGCAGGCGATCATAGGCCACGGGGTGCTGCATCCATGCATCGGTAACGATGATGAAGAATCCTGATATCCATGAACCTACAAATACCATCACCGCCGAAAACCAGTGCAGCGTTTTCGAGATTCGCTTTTCTCCATAGAGAAAGAGGCCAAGAAAGGCTGACTCCAGAAAAAAGCTGAATACACCTTCCATGGCCAGCGGCTGGCCGATCACTCCGCCGGAGAGCCGCGAGAAGCGCGCCCAGTTCGTGCCGAACTCGAACTCCATGGGAATGCCGGTGACCACCCCGAAGACGAAGTTGATGGCGAAGATGCGGCCCCAGAATCGTGCAGCCCTGTTCCACTCTTCGCTGCCGGTTTTGAGCGCCACGGATTTGAGCGCGACAATCAACAGGCCGAGACCCATGGTGAGTTGGGGAAACAGATAGTGGAAGGTGATGGTAAAGGCGAAGTGCAGGCGATGAATCAATTCAGCGGTCATTGATACGCTCCTGGGTCGGGACGCGCGCGTGTGAAGATGGGAACATTCTACTCCGCATGCGTGCATCTGTCACAGGAGTGAATCAAAGTGATCGGCAGCAACAGAGCTTGCGCGCTCAACCATATCGTGTCACGATATATACATGAGAGTTGCTCGTGTGCCCCGAGGGTCTGATCCGCTGCTGAAAACCCTGGCTGACTTTCGCTTTGAGCTGCGCAGTTTCCTGCACTTTAGCGAACTGGCGGCGACAGAGGCGGGGCTACAGCCTCAGCAGCATCAGCTTCTATTGCAAGTAGCCGGTGCTCCAGAGGACGCGATTGTGACGATTGCGTATGCGGCCGAGCGACTTGGACTGAAGCACAACAGCGCGGTTGAACTGGTCAGTCGCTCCGAAGGCGAAGGACTACTGATGCGCACTGCGGATGCAACCGACAAGCGCCGGGCTATCTTGCGGCTTACACGCAAAGGAAAACTGCTTCTTGGCAGGCTTGCCGACGATCACGCGCGTGAGTTGAATGAGAGGGCACCGCGACTGGCAATCACGTTGAAGAACATTAGCAAGTATTCGCACAAGCGGGCGCAGATGGAGCCACGATGAGGTCACGTCCATCGGCATTGCGCGACTTCACTATCGATCGCCGGGTGTGGTTGTTGACAGTCCTGGCGCTGTTGATAGGTGCAGGTTCAGCGGCGCTTGCCGTGCTGTTGCTGCGAGCCATTGCGCTTGCCACCAACGCGTTCTACTATCACCGGCTGAGCTTGGCGATGGTAGGACCTGCAGGGTCGACTCTCTCGCCATGGATTATGCCGTTGGTTCCTGTGACTGGCGGAATACTGGTAGGGTTCATAGCACACTATGGATCGGACAAGATCCGCGGTCACGGAATTCCTGAGGCGATTGAGGCAATCTTGCTGCGCGGCGCACGGGTTGACCCCAAGGTTGCCGTGCTCAAGCCACTTTCGGCAGCTATAGCGATTGGCACGGGCGGTCCGTTTGGCGCTGAAGGTCCGATCATCATGACGGGCGGGGCGTTCGGTTCGCTGGTGGCGCAGTGGCTCAAGCTGACGGATGCCGAACGGACGACACTGCTTGTGGCAGGCGCGGCTGCCGGTATGTCTGCAACTTTTGCTGCGCCGATGGCTGCAATCTTGCTGGCAGTCGAGTTGTTGCTCTTTGAGTGGCGGCCGCGTTCGCTGGTTCCGGTAGCAGCGGCAAGTGTGATGGCAGGCGTGTTGCGCATCAGTTGGCTCGGCGCAGGACCGCTCTTCCCTGTTGAATTGCACTCAGACGTTGACTTGAAAATGACAATGCTTGTGGCGGCACCGCTGGGAATGCTTGTTGGTTTTGCTTCGGCTGGGCTGAGTCGTTTGATGTACGGATTCGAGGATGCATTCGAGTACATTTGTGGCCGCCTGAAATTGCATTGGATGTGGTGGCCGGCGATTGGTGGCATCGGAATTGGATTGGGCGGCTTCTTTTTTCCGCGTGGATTGGGGGTTGGATACGATAACATTGCGGAGCTGCTTCGTGGCAAAGCTCCGGCATCGCTCCTGTTGGGATTGCTGATTGCCAAATCGTTGATGTGGGCGTTTTCACTGAGTTCAGGAACGTCGGGCGGCGTGTTGGCGCCTTTGTTGATGATTGGAGCGGCGATTGGAGAAGCGGCCGCCCAGTTGGCACATCTGCCCAGTGAAACACAGGTTCTGTGGGCGTTGATGGGAATGGGCGCGATGCTTTCAGGCGCGTTGGGCGTGCCGCTGACTGCAATTCTTTTCTCGGTTGAGCTCACCCACGCGTTGCCTGCTCTGCTGCCTCTGACGCTTGCGTGTACTGCTTCCTATATGGTGACCTCGCTTGTGATGCCACGATCAATTCTGACTGAAAAACTGAGTCGCCGCGGATATCATCTGTCGCGTGAGTATGGAGTAGATCCGCTCGAGATGGTTAGTGTGGCGGAAGTGATGACGGCGCTTTCAACGTCAGACGAGGCCGGTGAGAAGAGCAACCCGCTTGAAATATTGCCTGAGGTTCTTGCTTACACAGATGAAACCTGCCGGGCTGTTGCGGAGGAGATGGCAAGTACCGGGGTCATGAGTATGCTGGTAGCGAATCGCGAAACAGGGCGAGTGTGCGGAAGGATTACTGCGCAGGAGTTATTGGCCGGACGAAAGCGATCGGTTGCGCGCGAGTCGGAACGGAATCATTCGTTTCAGTTTGAATCACGAAAACAACGAAGACTCAAGCCTGATTGTGTACTGCGTCCCAAGCAAGAGACTCCCGATTAGTGCAAGTCGGCAAGCAAGCCTGCTCCAGTTGTCATGTTCCGTATCGCGGTTGGAATACAATGCCTCAATGCGGCCCTCACGGTCACATCGCACGGGGAGAACTCTATGTCGTTTCGATCCGTATTTCTGGCAGTCGTCATTGCGTTCGCGCTGATTCTGTCAGCATTTCTTGTTAATCGCGCTCGGCCCAAGGCGGAAACCGAACAGCCCACCGCTGATTTTGTGCGCGCATCGGGAAAGTGCGCGGAATGCCATGCGCGCCTACAGTATTCTGTGGTGCATGAGTATGAGATGTCTGCTCATGCGAAAAAGGGTGTGAATTGCCTGGACTGCCATCAGCCGGGACCGAATCAGCAAAGGGTCGATCATCATGGCTTCGTGATCAGCACCCATCTCACTGCTGGAAATTGCCGCTCTTGTCATGAAGGCGTCTATCAGGAATTCTTGCGCAGCCGGCACGCCGCCCCGAGTTGGGCTGCCGTGCATGGTGAGCAAGGTCTGAGTCCCGAGCAAGTCTCATTCAGCGAGCAGTTCCAACCAGGCGGCACCAAGCGTCCGCCTAATCCCCTCACACTTCCCGAAGGTCACCCCGCCATCACCTCCGGCTGCGAGCAATGTCACGCCATCGGCAAGCCTAACGACGACGGCACAGTCGGCAGTTGCACTGAGTGCCACTCGCGCCACACCAGTTCGGTCGCGATTGCCAGATTGCCTACGACCTGCGGCCAATGCCACATGGGCCCGGACCACTCTCAGGTGGAGATCTACAACGAGTCCAAGCACGGCGTCATGTTCGCGGCTCAACGCAATCTCCTCAAGCTCGATGCCGACCCGCGCACCCTCACCACCCGCGATATGTTTGTACCCACGTGCGCCACCTGTCATATGAGTGGCATCAACGGACTCAAGGTCACCCACAACCCTTCCGACCGGCTGAGCTGGTTTCTTGCCGACGCAGTCAGCACTCATCGTCCCAACTATCTGCAAGCACAGATCAACATGAAGCAAGTCTGCACGCAGTGCCACACACAGGCTGCTATCGACCGCGTTTATGCGCAGGCCGAACAGGTGGTTGGAAGCACCAACGACAAGGTCCTCGCAGCGAAAGATATCATGGACGGCCTGCACAAGGATGGAACACTGACTGGGCCGCCATTCACACATCCCATCGATTTCACTTATTTCAATCTTTGGCACTACGACGGCCGCACCAGCAAGCATGGGGCATTCATGGGTGGAGCAGATTTCGTACAGTGGCATGGCAACTTCGAGCTGCTTGCGAAGACTGTTGAGCTTCAGCACGATGCGGACGAACTGCGGAGAGTCCATGCTCATAAATAAGATGCTCTCTCGTCTTCAGGAAATTATCACTGACCCTCGCCTGCGCTGGGCGCACGATCCGCAGCTTTGGGTAGAGTTGTTCGTCACTGCGAATCTCGGGATCCTGGCAGCGGACATCTACGTTGCGCACTCGGTCAATCACTTTCAGAAAGCAGCGGAGTATATTCCGCTTTACTTCTCGGTTGGTGCGCCTGTGGTGCTTGGCTGTGCGATCGTTTTGCGATGGGTCTGGAAGCTGCAAGCACCCTGGCAGGATCTCGGCTATCTGATTGGCTGGCTGTCGGTATTGGTAGGACTCGCAGGAGTCCTCTACCATCTGGAGAGCCGGTTTTTCCTCGACAGAACATTGAAGAGCCTCACGTACGCGGCACCTTTTGCAGCTCCCTTGGCTTATACAGGACTCGGATTTCTCTTGCTTGTGAATCGCATGGTGAATGCTCGAAGCTTGGAGTGGGCCCGATGGGTGACATTGCTCGCACTCGGCGGCTTTTTCGGTAACTTCGTGCTATCTTTGACCGATCACGCCTCGAACGGATTCTTTGCCCGGACCGAGTGGATACCGGTAATCTCGTCGGCATTTGCCACGGGATTCCTCATCGTTCCGGTCATGGTCACAGTAACGCGCCGCTTTCTCGATCTTTGTTTATTGGTAATGTGTGGCCAGGCCTTTGTAGGCGTGTTGGGGTTCTGGTTTCATTTGCGCGCAAACATGGTTGAGCCAGGGCACAATCTCTTCGACAAATTGGTGAATGGAGCGCCACCCATGGCCCCACTCTTGTTTCCGAATCTGGTGGGATTAGCGATGATCGGACTATGGGCGCTGCTTCCGCACCTGCCGGAAGCACCATCAGGAGTTTCGTGGCTCGGTGCTGCTTTTGGATGGGTTCATCCAGACGAGCAAGCGATTCCAATCGAATCGTTATGAGAAATTAGTTAGGTTGTAGAAGCAATAATCATTTCTGCGGTAGATTATCGGGCCGCGGTGATTGCGCAGGAGTGCCGTTATCTCTTTCAGAGAACACTCTCTCTAAAATCTTCAGCTGGCGAGCGCTCGAAGGGCAGATATTCCTGCGCCCACTAAAGCTGTTGCATCGTCAGGCGGAAGAATCTCCAGCGAATAACTTTGCAGTGGACTCATCGTCACCATCGCTTCCAGATGACTGCGCAAGAGCTTCAAATCCAAAAAGCCGAAATTATGCCCCGTGAAATAGAATCGGCCGGGGCCGGCGAGATGGATGAATGAAGAAGTCGCCGCGGCCAGGGCGCGGTGCCACAGATCGACAAACTCACGGCAGCGGGGATCGCCCTGATGGGCCTGGGCAAAAATCTCTTCCGGCTCGAGATCAAGAAATCGCAAGCGCATGGCGCGATAGCCCATAATTCCTTCAAGATGTCCGACCCCGCCACAGCCGCAGTATTTTTCTTTGGGATCGAGCGTGACGGTGATGTGCCCTCCCTCCCAGACCCCTTCTACGTAGGGCCAGCGGCCATAGCCAATGCCTTTGCCAATCGTCCAGACTCGAGTGAGCTTGTTCAGTTGTCCGCGAGTTACAGCCACGCCTGCGGCCATGGCATCAGCATCATTGGCGATATGCACCGGAACTTCAATGCCACGCTTGCTCAAAACATTGGCGAGTTCTTCGGCCAGCCTCATTCCTTTAATATGCGGCAGATTCGGCGAGTCCTCGACCACACCCTGGCGAATGATGCCGGGCACTGCAACCCCGATTGCCGCCACGGTTGCGTGGCCATCCCCCGTCAGTGTGCCGATGTGCGCCGCCATGATCTCCAACAATTCGCTGCCAGGAATCGCAGTCAGCGCATCGATGTCATCTGCGTTTTCGGGATAACAAAGCAACTTGCCGGAGACGCTTTGATCTTCAATTCTGCCGGCCACTATGTGGTCGGTGATGACAATTCCAATTGCGGTAGTCATAGTACCCTCCTGGGGAAGGCTTACTCGGTCTGATAGCGATGAAGCCTGCCGAGGCCATTGAAAGCAGCGACTTTGTAACACTCAGCGAGCGTAGGGTAGTTGAATACATTGTCGATAAAGTAATCCACTGTGCCGCCCAATACCATGACTGCCTGACCAATATGGATCAGTTCGCTGGCTTCTTCGCCGATAATGTGCACTCCCAATACGGCGCGTGTGTCGCGATGAAAAATCAGTTTCAGACGGCCGGTGGTGTCGCCGCGAATTTGGCCACGCGCGGTTTCGCGATAGTAAGCCATGCCAACTTCGTAGGGCACGTCGTCGCTGGTCAATTGCTCTTCGGTCTTGCCAATGAAGCTGATCTCCGGGATCGTGTAAATGCCGTAGGGATAGAAGCTTGAATTGGTTGTAGCGGCTTGATTGTTAAACGCTCGTGCAGCGGCGATGCGCCCCTGCTCCATGGATACCGAGGCCAGTGAAGGAAAGCCCACCACGTCGCCGACTGCAAAGATGTGCTCAACATTAGTCTGGTAATCCTCGTTGACTGCGATGCGGCCGCGGCTATCGGCCTCAATGCCGGCAGCGGCCAGATCCAGATCATCCACTGCACCCTGACGGCCAATCGCATAAAGAAGCGCGTCGCCGGAGATCCGTTTCTTGCTCTCCATATTTGCGACCACTGTGCAGTCAGGTAACTCCTCAACGCTCTGCACTTCTTCGCCCAGCCGAAGAGTAACGCGGTTATCGCGCAGGTGATAACTGAGAGCCTCGATGATTTCGCGGTCTGCGAATTCCAGCAGCCGATCTCGTTTTTCAATGAGAGTGATCCGGATGCCAAGAACGGCGAACATGCAGGCGTATTCGACGCCGATGACACCGCCGCCGACCACGATCAGCGTACGGGGAAGTTCGGGCAGATCGAGAATTTGATCGCTGTTGACAATGGTGCGGCCATTGATCGGCACCTTGGATGAAGTGGCAGGCCGGGTGCCAACGGCCACAATGATGCGGTCGGCTTGAAGCGTGGTATCGGTCTGGGGACCCTGGACATGCACATGTTGTGGATCAACAAACCGCCCGATGCCATGAACCACATCGATGCCGTTGCGCGATAGTTGCGCCTCGGTCACGTCCACTTCGGTCTTAATCACGGCCCGGACCCGGAAGGCCAAGTCAGCCATGCTGATCTTTTCTTTGACCCGGTAGTTAATGCCATAAATCGAGCGGTAGTTATAGCCCGACAAGTGCAAGACGGCCTCGCGCATGGTCTTGGAGGGAATGGTTCCGGTGTTGACGCAAACGCCGCCAACGACAGAACGCGCCTCGACAACGCAGACGCGCTTTTTCATTTTGGAGGCAGCGACGGCCGCCCGTTGACCAGAGGGCCCGGAACCAATGACGATCAAGTCATACGTATTTGCGCTCATCTGAGTGTCTCTCTCCGCCGTTCGATGTCGTTGTGGATGAGCGAGATTCGTCGACGAATCCCCTCTCTGGTTCATCCTCCATATTACTCTCCACGGGTACCATAGACTCTCTGCGTACTGAAAAGAAACGGAAGCCCCTTTGTCATCCAGTGAATCGCACGATCACAAAATTTGGCAATAAATTAATGATCGGCAGTAAAAAAGTCGCATTTTTATTCACAAAAATCATTCACAGAAATTGTATGAGAAACCGGAACGTTTCACCTCGAATTCGCGTCCAATACACATGAGTGATATTCGATGAAGTTATTTCATTCCAGATTAGCGATGATCGCGACAACAAAGCGGAGCGCGATTCGCTTAAGGATGCTGGTCTTAGATAGGCGCATATCATGGCGACATAGATTGAGACCCGGTGCTTACGGGGTTATAGGACTGGCAACTGCGATCGTTCTATGGGGGGTCGGTTACAGGCTCTCCCGCTATCACAGCAAAGCGATACCATCGCCTGTGCCCATTGTAAGGTTATGGATCGAGACGCGTCACGCCTCAGTGACAGCTGCTTTAGGGTTCAAGGTGCGGTCGCATGTGGCCCCCGAGCCACAACCAGCCTTTGTGACTCGTCATCAGCTTCCCAATCCCGATCGCGCAGTCGCCTTCGTTCTCTGCCGGCGCCAACACGACGCGGCACAATTCAATTCGGCAACTCGATCACGTGCTCCCCCTCCAGCTCGTTCAATTTTTGTATAGCTCGCCCGCCGGTTCCATTTTTTGAGTTGGCGCCGTTCCGGGTGCTCTGGCCAAACTGCGTCGCGAACATTTTTAGTGGGGAACACATTATGTATTACCTCTGGTTTCTGTCGGCAATTCTGCTGGCCGCGCCGTTCTATGCGCTCTGGCGAATCGAGCGATCTCAAAAGCGCGAACTCCGCAACGGGCTTCAATCCCTGGTAGTACCTTCAATTCTCGTGAATTTAACCAGCCCCTGCATGGACGATTCAACTAAGTTTTCTGCTTTAGTAAGCGATCTTTGCTTGGCGGAGGTTGCATGAACAGGCTTCATAATCTCGCTATTGCTGCCAACGACAAAATCACCGGAGCTATGGACCGGAGACCTACCGAAATGGCTACGGAAATCCACGTGCTCTCTGTCGGTCCAGTTGATCGCGGCTGCATGGTTCACGATGCTCTTCTGAATGGACCAAAGTTCCATCTCTCGATTGCGACTGATTGCAAGGAGTTGTGGAGAATGCAAACGCAGGAATCGATTCAGGTCGCGATTCTTCACGATGCGCTCTCTGAATTCGAAACTGAGGCTGCCTGCCGGTTGATCCGCCGCAGGTGGCTTGACGCGAGAATCCTTGTGGAATCGATTGCAGAAAGCAATCTTGAGGATGCACTCTACGATGATCGAGTAGCACCGAATGTATCTTCAGAGGCTCTGTTTGCGACCATTGAGCGGCTCGCCGGAGGAGTGCATGCGTGAGCAAAATCAGGGCGAAGGAACGACCCTGATTTTGCTGCAAGCCGACTTCGCTGCCTTATCGGTCACCGCCCAGAATCGACCCCACAATGCCTCCGAGCAACGCGCCGCCGGTCGCTGTTCCCACTTGCTGGTTGTCGGTGCGCGGCAGGTACTCGGCGATCTGGTGAGCCAGTCGCGAGATGGGCAGCGATTGCAGCCACACCGTGCCTGGACCTTGCAGAGCTGCGAGAAAAATTCCATCTCCGCCGAAGAGCGCATTCTTGATCCCCGGAACCGTCGTGATGTTGAAGCCCACCGACGCTTGAAACGCGCCCACGTGCCCTGGATGCACGCGCAGCAACTCGCCCGGCGCGAGGTTTTTCTGGATCAGCTCGCCGCTCAGTTCCAGCCACGCGGTCCCCTGCCCGCCCACTTTCTGCAACAGAAACCCGTCGCCGCCAAAGATGCCCGCGCCCAGCGACTGCTGAAAGCCTACACCGATCGTGACCTGCGTGGTGGCGCAGAGAAACCCATGCCGGTGGACCATGAACTCATTGCCGGGCCCAACCACGACCGGCACAATGTGGCCCGGCACCTTGGTGGCAAACGAGACCACGCCCGGCGCTGCGTAAGCGCGGTACTCGGTCATAAAGAGGCTGCCGCCGCCGGCCACGCGCTTGAGTACACCGAACAGACCGCCGCCTCCGCCCATCTGCGTGTGGGTGGTCATTTGAATGGACGAGGTCATCCAGGAGAGTTCGCCGCTTTCAGAAAAAACGCTCTCGTTAGGATCGAGTTGCACATCGAGTACGGGCATGATTGTGCCTTGAATCTGGGTTTGCATGGGTGGTCTCCTTTCGTGCTCAGTTTAACCGCCCGGACCTGCGGATCGTCGAGTTAGAATTGTTTTTTCATGAAGAATAGGCAAATCATGCGATCGACGCTGCGGGTCCTTGGGGTTTTTGCTATTTTTCTGGCAGGGTGTCATTCAACGCAGCAGCCTCGGACCGATCATCCTCTCATGGCTTCTGGCGTGGCTCTGCGGGATGTGACGTTTTACTCTTCCGCGCTTCGCCGGCAGATGCCTTACAGGGTGCTCCTGCCCGCCGAAGTTCTGCCCGGCCAAAAGCTGCCTGTCGTCTATCTGCTGCATGGCGGCACCGGCAATTTTCGCGACTGGTCGAACGACTTTGATGTTGCCCGCTATGCAAAGAGGGGCCTGATTCTCGTGATGCCGGAAGGCGCTTTTTCGTTTTACCTGAACTCCGCCGGAAAGCCGGAAGACAAGTACGAAGACTATGTGACAACCGACCTGATCGGTGACGTGGAATCCCGTTTTCCGGCCGCCAAGGGCCGGGAACATCGCGCCTTGATGGGAATTTCGATGGGCGGATTTGGGGCCATCAAGCTGGGTCTCAGCCATCCGGATTTATTTTCCTTTATCGCTGCTCTTGGCCCTTCCATTGATGTTCCTCACCGATGGTTCGACATCCTGCACCTCGGGGAGTGGGAGAATGTTTACACCATTTTCGGTCCCTACGGAAGCAAATCGCGGCAATCGCGCGATCCTCTTGTGCTCGTTGAGTCTGCCGATCCTGCTGCAGCGCCGTACTTTTATCTCACCTCTGGAGACCGGGACGCATTGCTCAAACCCAATCTCCGCTTTGCTGCAATCCTGCGCCAACGCCATTTCGCCTACGAGTTTCACACCGACCCCGGTGGTCACAGCTGGAGCGTGTGGAACTCCCAACTTCCCGACTGCTTCGAACGCCTGCTGGCACATCTCAGGTCGAATCGCTAAGAAACAAGGTTCAATTTGCGTGGCAAGTTGATTTATCGCGGGCCGACTCTGCCGATATCGGTTTTCTGCGATTTGATGTATGATGATTGATGCGTGATGTTTTTTAGGAGAGACCGATGCGGACCACCCTTGCTATCGACGATGATGTCCTCGCCGCCGCCAGGGAGATGGCCTCGACCGAACGGAAGAGCGTGGGAGAGGTGATTTCTTCGCTAGCCCGGAAGGCGCTGCGCCCCAGTTCCGGCCCACACGCCATCCGCAACGGCATTCCGCTGCTTTCGGTGCCGGCGGGCGCGCCTCGTGTGACTTCAGAGCTGGTCAGGCAACTGCAGGAAGAGCTGCTGTGACCCGGTACCTGCTGGATATCAATGTGCTGATTGCCCTGATTGATCCGGCGCATGTGCAACATGACCGGGCACATGAGTGGTTTGCCGCCGAGGGGCTGCAGGCATGGGCTACATGCCCGTTGACCGAGAATGGGGTTCTTCGCATCGTAGGGTCCGCACGCTATCCGACGTCGCCCGGAACGCCCGCTGCCGTCGCGGAGTTGCTCGCGATCTTGCGCGAGTTGAGCGGCCATGAATTCTGGGCCGACGATATTACACTCTTCGACAACTCGTGTGTGAACAGCGCCCGCCTGCTCAATTCGAGCCAGGTGACTGACACTTACCTACTGGCTCTGGCTTTCGCACATGGCGGAAAGTTTGCCACTTTCGACCGCCAACTGGTCGTCGATGCGGTGGTCAACGGAAGCAAGACCCTGCATCTGATCGACTGAAAGCAAGGCCCTCTTCGCAGCAGGCGGCCTGATGCACTACTCTTGCCAATGAGGAGCAGCGTCCGTTGATTCGACACTTCCGCAAAGCTCTCTGGTTGGCGATTGAGCACGACATGCTCAACACCGCCAAGGCCGCCGCCTATTCAGGGATGCTCATGCTTTTTCCGGCACTCGTGGTTCTGACCGCGCTGCTGGCACGCGTACCGGAAGGAAACACGCTGGTGGGCGAGGTGCGCTCCTCTTTTGAGCAGTTTCTGCCCACTGACTCGATGTCTCTGCTGCGCTCCGCGATGGAAACACGCCGGCTGCAATCGGCACAGCTGATTTTTTCGGCCGCCGGTCTTTCGGTCTTTGCCAGCCTAGGACTGATGCTGTCGTTGATGGATGGCTTTCGCCGCGCCTATCGGCAGCCGCGCGACAATTGGGGATTCTGGCAGCGTCGGTTCCGCGCCCTGCTGCTGGTCCCCATCGTGCTCGTTCCACTTGCTCTGGCCACCCTGTTGCTGGTCTTCGGCCGCCAGATCGAGACGTGGATGATGGACAACGCAGTACACCAACTGCGTCACGCGGTGCTGTTTTTCTGGCGCATGGCCCGCTGGTCCATTACGCTGGTCACGAGTGTTTGCGTTCTCGGCGCCCTTTATCACTTCGGCACCCGCCGCAAGGAACACTGGGCCTGGGTGGGACCGGGCGCTCTGGCCGCCACGCTGGTTGGCTTCCCGGCCACGCTGGCCTTCGGCTGGTACGTGACGCGGATTGCCGACTACTCGATGTTTTACGGCTCTTTTGGCGCCGGAATCGCTACCCTGGTCTGGCTGTATATCACCTCATTCAGCGCATTGCTGGGCGCCGAGCTCAACGGAGTTCTCTTTCGGGAACGGCAGCATCAGGCGTGCTCTTCTGAAATCTCTGATCCAGACTCTCCAAGTCTGTGACGGCATTCACCGACCATTGCATCCTGTATCCCGCATAATGGGTAGCGGGATGAAGCGGTCGCATCCCCAGCTTTATCAAACCGACCGTCCACAAATTCTGAGCATTCAGCCCATGAAATCTTCCCTGGAGTATCCCCATGCCTTTCTCAGCTTCGAGCTTGACCGACACTATCTCCCAACGCCGCGCAAAAATCGTTGCCACGCTCGGCCCCGCCTCAAACACGGTACCGATCTTCCGAAATCTGGTCCGCGCGGGCGTCGATGTGATCCGCTTGAATTTTTCCCATGGTTCACTTGACGGAAAGCTCGACCTTATCAAGATGATTCGCAAGGTGAGCCGCGAGGAGCGCAAGCCGCTGTGCATCATGGGCGACCTGCAGGGGCCCAAGATCCGCACCTCCACGCTCAAGGACCACCAACCCGTGTTGCTGAAGGCCGGAGGGCGGCTGATCATTACGCCACGCGATGTTCCGGGCACTGCATCGCTGGTGGGCACCACTTTCAAGACCTTAGCGGAAAACGTCGAACAGGCGTCGCGGATACTGCTCTCCGATGGCCTGATCGAGTTGCGCGTGAACGAAGTGGATGGCGACGATGTGATCTGCGAGATCGTCAACGGCGGCATGCTAGGCGAGCACAAGGGCATCAATCTCCCGGGCATTCCGGTGCGCGTTCCTTCGCTCACCGAGAAGGATTCCGAGGACCTTGAATTCGCACTCAAGAACGATGTGGACGCCATTGCGGTCTCTTTTGTTCGCACGGCGGAAGACGTTCGCCTGGTGCGCAATCGCGTTTCGGCCTACGGCGGCGAAACCTGGATCATCGCCAAGCTGGAAAAGCCGCAGGCGATCGAGCACCTGGATGCCATTCTCACGGTTGCCGACGCCATCATGGTTGCGCGCGGCGATTTGGGCGTTGAGTTGCCGCCGGAGCAGGTTCCCGCCATTCAAAAGCACATCATTCGCCGAGCTGCCGAGTTCCGCAAGCCGGTGATCACTGCTACGCAAATGCTCGAGTCGATGATCGAAAACCCGCGGCCCACGCGCGCCGAGGTTTCAGACGTGGCCAACGCGGTCTATGACGGCACCGACGCCGTGATGCTCTCCGGTGAGTCGGCTGTGGGTAAGTATCCGGTCGATGCCGTCTCGATGATGGCGCGCATCGTGACCGATGCCGAGCGCGACATCAAGGAGGCGGAGTACACCGAACGCCGCAAGCAGCGCAAGACTCGCCTCTCGGTGGCAGAGACCATCTGCGAGGCCACAGCGCACGCCTGCGACGACCTGGACCTAAGGGGCATTGCGTTGTTTACCGAGTCAGGTTATACCGCACGTCTGCTCTCGAAGTACCACCCCTCGGCGCCCATCTTTGCCCTCAGTCCGGTCGAGATCACCATCAATCGCCTCAACTTGCTGTGGGGCACCATCCCTATCCGCTGCCCTAAGGTCAACTCCACCGAGGCTATGGTCGAAGTGGCCGAAAGCCTGCTTGAACAGGGCGGACTCGTGCGGCCCCGTGAGGTCGTCGCCATTGTAGCCGGCACACGCACCAAATCCGGCTCAACCAACTTCCTGCGACTGCATGTGATGGGCGAGCGCTCGGTGGCTGCCCGCTTCTTCGTCCCCAAGGATGAAGAAACGATCGCAGAACCCGTTCTGGACGAAGTCGAAGTGCCGCAGATCGAAGCAGCATCTGCAATCAAGCCCAAGCGCTCTGCTGCAAAACCTTCGAAGAGCCCCGCAAGACGCAAGTAACCGGGCCTTCGCACCAACGCACATTGCGCAAGTCGGCGGTGCTCAGGCGCAGGCATGGTTCTTTATAGAGATCGGCTGGTGTGGTGCATTTCTTCGCGGCTGTCGAGGCGGCGCTCTTGCGTTGATCGGCAGCAGCAACCGCTTGCATGGTTCTCGATGGGAGTGACGCGAGGGGGTATGTCAGGCTACTTGGATAGGATCATGTAAGTAAATTTACAGACGTTCCCCATGGCGGGAGGAATCCCGAAGCGGCGGCTCATTGTCTTCAACTCGCAGACCCGCGGCAATCCACGCAGGAGGAACTGAAAAATAGTTATCTGCTTGATGACACACTTATCCTGATGTGATGAAAAGCAATGATCGACCGCCATTGCGGCTGGGGCTTTATGGAGCGACTGTCAGCGAAACCGTCGTGGACTGGGTGACCGTTCCCAATACCCCGGTAACAGTGACGGTGTAAGTTTTTAGCTGGGCTTGGGCGGGGAAGCTATTCATTGATCCGCAACCGGCTAGCCCCACCATAGTGGCCGCACTGCCAAAGAGAAGCAACATCAGTAAACTAATGCGACCGAGCCGTTTACCGGCTCGGCGCATTCTTCCCGCAAATGGCAGCAGCAGCAACCCGAGTGCGAGCGGAGCCATTCGGGTTGCAAGCTTTTTATCTGGGCTGCCAGGTGGAACACTGGCAGCCGTAGTTTGCGGCAATTGTACCGTCAACGATACCGGAGTAGCGCCCGCGCCTTCGGCCACCGAGGCCGGCGAGAAGCTGTAAGTAGCTCCCGCCGGCAACCCGCTAGCCAATAGGTTGACCGCTGCCGGGAATGTGGTTGCCGGAGACAGCGGAATTACCGTCAGGCCGTAATCCACAACGCCCCCGGGTTTCACTGTCTCCGAAGTATCCGCGGCAATAATACTGAACTGTTCAACAACCCCTGCCGTCGTGGCAATGGTATAGAACACCGAAGCCACAGCGCTGTTGGCATAATTGGTCATGACAGCAATGGCCTCCACGGTCTCCGTCACGCTTACCGTGATTGCGCCAGTGTACAAGGTTGAAGAAGTAGTAGGCGCTGTCCCGTTGGTGGTGTAGTAGATGGATGCGCCGGCCATCGACTCGGAGATCGTCACCGTTTGTGGGCCGGGATATGCAGTTCCCCCGCCCGCCAGGCTGAATGTGGGTACAGGCAGCACTGGGGCGATGATGTAAGCCGCCGTGGTTACCGGACTATTGCTATAGCCACTCTCGACCGCGATGGCTTTCAACGTCTGGTTCGTGCTCTGCCAGATAGCTCCACTGTACCTGGTTGACGAAGTAGTGGGCGTGGTTCCGTTCGTGGTGTAATAGATCGCCGCGCCCGCCATCGTGTCAGTGATAGTTACTGTTTGTGGAGAAGCGTAAGTGCCAGCTGCAGGCGAAAACGCAGGCGCAGGCACTGCCGAAGAGATGGTATAAGCCGCCGTCGCTGCCGGGCTATTGGTATAGCCAGTTTCGACTGCAATTGCTTCCAGCGTTTCAGACGCGCCGACAGTAATCGCACCGCTGTACTTAGTTGACGATGTGGTAGGCGTAGTGCCGTTGGTGGTGTAGTAGATGGTCGTTCCTGCTGTAGCATCGCTGATCGCGACCGACTGCGACACAGTGTAAGTACCTGCAGCGGGCGAGAACGCAGGCGCAGGCAGTGTCGCGGCAGCGATGGTGTATGTTGCCGTCGCTGCCGGGCTATTGGTGTAGCCCGTCTCGACTGCAATTGCTTCGAGCGTTTCAGATGCGCTCACAGTGATTGCGCCGCTGTACTTAGTCGACGATGTGGTAGGCGTAGTGCCGTTGGTGGTGTAGTAGATGGTCGTTCCTGCCGTAGCATCGCTGATCGCGACCGACTGCGGCCCGGCATAAGTGCCTGCGGTTGGTGAGAACGTGGGCGCAGGCAGTGTCGAAGGAACGATGGTATACAAAACCGAAGCTACAGCGCTATTACCATAATTCGCCTTGCAAGCCATGGCCTCGACGGTCTCTGTCACGCTCACCGTGATCGCGCCGCTGTAGACGCTGGATGAGGTCGTAGGCGCCGTGCCGTTGGTGGTGTAGTAGATGGTTGCGCCGGCCATCGACTCGGAGATCGTCACCGTTTGTGGGCCGGGGTACGCAGTCCCACCGCCCGCCAAGCTGAATGTGGGTACGGGCAGGACCGGGGCAATGACGTAAGCCGCGGTCGTTACCGGGCTGTTGCTGTAGCCACTCTCGACCGCGATGGCCTCCAGGGTTTGGTTTGAACTCTGCCAGATAGCTCCACTGTATCTGGTTGACGAAGTAGTGGGCGTGGTTCCGTTCGTGGTGTAGTAAATCGCGGCGCCGCCCACCGTGTCAGTGATGGTTACAGTCTGTGGGGCGCCATATGTGCCGGGCGCGGGCGAGAACGCAGGCGCGGGCAGTGCCGTCGCAGCAGAGATGGTGTATGTTGCCGTCGCTGCCGGGCTGTTGGTATAGCCTGTCTCGACTGCAATTGCTTCGAGCGTTTCAGATGCGCTTACAGTAATTGCGCCGTTGTAAACGCTAGATGAGGTTGTGGGTGTGGTGCCGTTGGTGGTGTAGTAGATGGTCGTTCCTGCCGTAGCATCGCTGATCGTTACAGATTGCGATGTAGTATAAGTACCGGCTGCGGGCGAGAACACTGGCGCGGGCAGTGCCGTCGCAGCAGAGATGGTGTATGTTGCCGTCGCTGCCGAGCTGTTGGTATAGCCTGTCTCGACTGCAATCGCTTCGAGCGTTTCTGATGCGCTCACAGTAATTGCGCCGTTGTAAACGCTAGATGAGGTGGTGGGCGTTGTGCCGTTGGTGGTGTAGTAGATGGTCGTTCCTGCCGTAGCATCACTGATTGTTACAGACTGCGATGTAGTATAAGTACCGGCTGCGGGCGAGAACGTTGGCGCGGGCAGTACCGTCGCAGCAGAGATGGTGTATACCGCCGTCGCTGCTGGGCTGTTGGTATAGCCTGTCTCGACTGCAATTGCTTCCAGGGTTTCAGATGCGCTCACAGTAATTGCACTGCTGTACTTAGTCGACGATGTGGTGGGCGTGGTGCCGTTGGTGGTGTAGTAGATGGTCGTTCCTGCCGTAGCATCGCTGATCGTTACAGATTGCGATGTAGTATAAGTACCGGCTGCGGGCGAGAACGTTGGCGCGGGCAGTACCGTCGCGGCAGAGATGGTGTATGCCGCCGTCGCGGCCGGGCTATTGGTATAGCCTGTCGCGACTGCAATTGCTTCCAGCGTTTCAGATGCGCTCACCGTAACCGCACTGCTGTACTTAGTCGACGATGTGGTAGGCGTAGTGCCGTTGGTGGTGTAATAGATGGTTGCGCCTGGCGTTGTGTCGCTCATCGTCACAGACTGCGACGTAGTGTAAGTACCTGCAGCGGGCGAGAACGTTGGCGCAGCCGCTGTTGTCAATCCCGTCGAAGTGTAATCGAGCGCCGTGGCTGAAAAGGGTGGCAGCGTAATCGAGCTTGGGCTGGAAAGGGTGCTCGTCTCGATGAAAACGGTAGCTGGCGTCAAATTAGTAAGAGCTCCCATATGCGCCTCGTTCATGTCATCGAGCGCGCTCGGGGCATACTGTCTTTGAGTTACGGTTCCCGCAGGAGGATTGGTTCCTGAAAAATTGATGGAGTGACTATTGGAAAGATCCGTATTGATCAACACCAGCGAGCGATTCGTTCCGTTTTCGAAACAGAACGCGTAAAGATAGGGTACGTTGCTCATCGCCGGCATCTGAATCGGTGTCGGGTTGCTGGATGAAGGGTATGTCACTTCGATGCCATTCATTGAGCCTGCGAAATTATAGGTCAGGTTATTAGTAATTGGGCAGGAATACATGGGGCCAATGATCGACTGATTTACAAGTTGAACCCCCAGGAATGTGGGACGCACATTATTCGTCGCGCCACCCATGTCGATGACATTTCCCCACAGTTTTGTTGTCAAGCCGTTCACGCCGCCATTGATGTATTCAGCCAACGAAAAGAACGACTGAGGTCCAATGCCGTAGTACTGCATATTCAGAAGAGGCTGCAGGGCCATCACTACGCCCTCGCCAGCTCCGGAATTGATATAGTCCAAATGCGTCTGGTCTATCAAATTTGTGCTGGGAGTTACGCCGGATACATTGATACTGCCGAGTGTGCCCTGGCCCCACTCGTAAATATTCACCCTGCAGGTTGCCGTGCCTGTCGCACCACAGGTCGTCTGCGATTGGTAATCGTGGACGGATTGGTAAAAGTTCACGATGTCGTTGGGGTTTGTCACCTTCTCCCATGGATCGACCATTGCCGGGCCCCAGAGTTCGGCGTCCGTAGAGAAGCTGTTCACATTCCCGTAAGTGTAGTCTTCTATCTCGATGGAATCCGGATGGGCTCTTGCAATCGCTGCGTCTGCCGAGAAATTAACAGCAGTCTGCGCATTCATCACCAAATCAAATGCAGACTGCGTGTAATAGCTGTCGGCGCGCATAGCGGCATATATATCCCGTGCACGCACGCTGTAGTCGTAGTAGTACTCGCTATTTGGCTGACTGGTTCTATCTGGAAGCGATTGGCCGCTAAAAGAGGATCCGTTCCAGCATTCATTGCAGAACGAAAGATGAATCGAACTGAAGACACTTGTCCATGGCGCTTCCTGACCCAGAGCCGCGCGCCGTGCGCCGTAGGTTGTAGTCGACGGGCTCGCGAGAAATTCTATAAGATTCGCTGCGTCGGCCGTGGAGAAGGTAACAGGAACTACCATATAAGGCTGCGCGTTGAGCAGTTGACAAATGATCAAATAGTCTTCGAGCGAGAGATTCACCGAACCAGCTCCGCCCGGTCCAACAAAATATCCAGCTCCGGAACTGGTAGGCGCATGAGCGTAATCCGGCTGCGTCCAGTTACTCATTGTTTCGGCGTTTTGATTTACCCAGTACCTGAACATGCCGGGGTTACTCCCGATGGACGGTCCATAGAAGGTTTGGAGAGTCTGAATGACCTCATCGCGAAGTATCGTGGTGTTACTGGGATTCGTGTTGACTTTCTCGAAGCTGACATTATCGAGATAGACTGATCCTCCCGTAACTTTAATCCCTACCTGGGCAATGCCGGGCGTCGTGCCAGCCTGAGTTTCAGAGGCCGTGCATGTCGAGGTATACTGCGCCCAGCTCGAGGTCAGTTTAGGAGTATAAGGGCTGCATTGGAATCCCCCCTGTGAGCTTCTGCCGGCTGAGGCAGTCAACACTGGAGTTCCCGAGGCGGCTTTGGCCCAGAATGAGAGTTGATAGGTGCCATTCATCATGACGAAAATATCCATGGTGTTGCAGCTATCAAAAAACCACGCGGCGCTTGCTGATGAGTTAGCCGCCGTGGCGTTCATATTTAAAGCTTGAGTGCCGCAGGTGGCGCATAGATCGGTAGTGTCTGAGAGCAGTTGGGCGCCTCCAGTTACTCCACCGGATGTCCCTCCCAGCCCCCCGCCTTCCCACCAAGACTCGGGTGTTGGGAACACAGATATGCTCATGATGATAATATCGCCCACGTTGAATGGGGCGCTGCACGGCGTAGCGACCGTGACCACCGGAGCGCTGTAGGTTGCCTGGCCCGTGAGCGGATAATTCGGGCCGGTATTCGATGCAATAGTGCCCGTGCAGCCAAGCTCCGCGCCGCCAGATTGCGACTCGACGACGGTAAATGTGCCGCCTGCCCAATAATTCGCCGGAACACCATCGTATTGATCCGGAACAGTGAAGGTCGTCGTGGTGCCGGCCGCTGCTAATGACCAGATTTGCCGGTCCAGCAGAGGCTCGAATCCTGGATTACTTGACCCAATCAGATTCTTGAGGATTTGACCGTTATCCCAGTAATCTATAGCCCCGATGTTGACTCCGATGCGGTTCGTGCTGCTCCGCACGATTGACCCATCATTGAGTGACAACGTCTGCGAAGAAGCGCAAACAGACAAGAAAACCAAAATAGCTGAAGCAATAACCGCAACTGCGTTTTTCATGAATTACTCCTTTTGCAACCGGGGTGCGAACTATTCGACGGTAACTCCGAACCAGCTCTATTGAAGCCAAGTCCTACCATCAACCACGACAATCGCAAAGGGGCAACCCACAGGAGAATCATCGCTTGGACGAGCCAAACGAATAGATCTCCATAAATTAAATACTCACGCGGTCTATCTCGTCTTGCATGCCGCAGAGGCGTACTTGAAAATCGTCAGCCACGAATCACTCTCCAGGCTGCTCAGTGAAACGGAGCCGATCTTCCGGCATCTTTACGTTCCGCGGTTCGAACGGCATAGTCGCTCACTTGCCTCCTGCGCGACTAGCTGACGTGCAATCTCAGTCTCGCTGAACGCTCTTCAGCTGGGTTCCTCAGATTGTTCGAATCCATGCCTGCATCTTCCGTCGCAAGCAATTCCAAGGCAGTGACGCGGATCACATGAGATTCACTCCTCTCATTCTGTTTCCGGTTATTCCGAGGAAAGCTGCGTCTCCGCAGCGATTAACTCAAAGTGAGTCAGCTGGTTACAAATTTGTTTTGCAGACCATCCAAGATAGCCCAGAGAAACTTGCATTCGAGCAAAAAACAGGCGTATGCGTGCAATCGCGATCGCCGCGCGAATGGATCATCCTCGATCCAGGCAAATCATGAATACATCATTGGGACAAGGCAGGAAAGAACAGCATCACAATATTTTCACGCTCAAATTCAGCACCCAGAAATGCTGTGGATTGGATATTCGAGCCGTGCACTTGCTAAAGTTCGAAAGGCCGATCGTGTCTAACTAGTGACTACGTACAATCCATTACAGGCAAGCACCTAAGGGAGGGCTAACACCGCAAAGAGGATCAACTCGTTCATTGAAGCATATCGAGCTTATGATTTGCAACACCGCATCCAACAAGTAATCAAATTCATTATGACAATTCGCTCCTTCATCGCTTTGAAAAGGCTGTCAGAAGCCAGAAGGGACAATTACTTGTCTCTTCAGTGGACTCGATTCATATCTCAGTGAGATATGAATCGAATCCGCTATCTGTAAAAATACGCACCTAACTGAATACCCGCTTAAACGCAAACTTGGGAGAAGCTCCATCCTTCACTGCAACCATTGGCGTTGTTGAGCGGGGTTGGACGGACTGTCCCCAACCAATCAGAAGAAAGACGATTTGCGGCAACTGCTCTCCCATATACACTGTGGCAAATGATATCCAGCATATCGTTATGGTTCCGATCAGGATAAAAGCGAAGGCCTGATCCTCGCGCGACTTTATTTTCCATGAAAGCACGATTAGACGGCGAAAGCTTTCAGCGGCTATCAGAAGGAAGAGAATATATCCGCAAGTCCCATAGGCGAGATGAACAAGCAAGAACTCGTTATCGATGGAGAACATACCGGGCAGGACTGGATGGCTTAACATTCCCCAACCCAGCATGCCGCCCTGTGCCACAATCGGCTGGTAAAGTTCGTTCATGTTGCGTCGATACAGAGCGCTTCCTTGTTGTTCGTTCATAGCGCCAGGATCGGCGACATTGGTATAGCGAGAAAAATATTGATATGCGCCCGCTGCTGCAGAAACGATCAGAATTGCCACGATGACACTTGCGATGTTTTTATTTTTGAAACGAGGAATTTGAAGAATGAGATAAGCGACCGCAACCGCAAGCATGGGGCCGCGGGATTGGGTGAGAAATAGATATGACAAGAGCACGAGGCCAGGAATGTGAAATTTCTCAAGCATCTCAAGCGTCTTACCAAGATTCGCGGCAGAACCCCACTTGCGCAGGTAGACGAGCCACACATTCAATGCTGCGGTCATGCCGAAGACGATTCCCGCCAATTCTGCGTCGTTGAAAGAACCAGACATTCTTCCTCGTCCAGACCTGAATTGAACTGTTGCTTGAACATTGACCAAGTTGAACAATCTCTGTCCAATCACACCATAGAGATTCTGCCCGAAGCGCCATTCATATAGACCCAGAGGGCCCAGCAGCAGAACCAGTATGACAATGCGCCGGACAGTAACCAGGCGGAGACCGGGTTCAATGATCATGCGCCCGGCAGCATACGCAAGGAAGATGGAAATAAACGAGACGATGGCGGACAAAATTCCGTCGTTCATGACATGCTCGCGAAGAATTTCGCTGGCCGCAATGCTCACGACGAACAACCCCACGAGAACATCCATCGGCGATGGAAGACCGCGCCGCGCGAGCCGATAGAATGCCACTGCCCCGATGGGGATCAGCGCCGACTGAGCCGCCGAAATAGGAGGCAAATGAGGCAACCGAAGCGCGTATCCATCGGGAAGTAGAAAAAGAGCGGGCAGATAAATGGAGAGGAACGCCGTCTCAATTCTCCCGCGGATCACAAGGTAAAGCGAGACCAGACCTGGCAGAAGGAATATCACACTCATGCAATCAGATTAGCTGATTTGAGCGGTCTGTAGGAGGGACCTCTATAACCCATCGGGCGCATCTTTATGCCAAACCAGTTGGCGGGTATAATGGGTAATGAATTCGCTGAAAGCCGGATTGAATGTGTACATATCACCCCTGCCTGCGGAACGACTAGTTTTTCTGGCGGTTAAAGCGCCCTGATTGCTGGTTTTCTGCATTGTTCCCGCGCAGCGATCTGTGTAACACGCATTTTGCTGGTGATGCCAGGGTAGCGTTCATTTGCGTTTCGACAAGAGAGTCCGAATGAAAATTGTTTTCTTGCTCCCCCAGGAAGGATCGAGCCCCGCTGGGGGTTTCAAGGTCGTATATGAATACGCCAATCGGCTGGCCAGACGCAGACATCAAGTTAGCGTGGTACATATTGCGCAAATATTTCCCTTCAAGGCGCATGTGAGCCTCAGGGATCGATTGCGTGTGCTTCGGTTTTTCCCACTCGCCCTCAAGGGCAATTGGAGGCCGGACCGATGGTTCAAACTTGATCCCGAAGTTAAGCTGTCATGGGTACCAACTTTGTCGCGGCTATTTCTTCCCCGCGCTGATGCATATATTGCTACGTGGTGGACGACGGCGGACCATCTGGGAGCAATGCATACGCTGCCAGGAAAAAAGCTATACCTGATTCAACATCTTGAAACCTGGCTCGGCTCTGTGGAACAGGTCATGGCTACCTGGAAGGCGCCTCTAGAGAAGATTGTCATCGCGCGATGGCTTGAAGCCGTGGCTCATGAGTTGGGCGAGAGCTGTAACTATATTCCGAACGGACTCGACTTCACTAAGTTCGGATGCGATCTTCGACCGGAAGACAGAAGTCCGATGCGCACGGCAATGCTGTTCAACCATAGTCTGCCTTGGAAGGGCTCCGCCGACGGACTCTCGGCCCTGGTCAGTCTAAAAGAAAAGTATCCCGGCCTGGAAGCAGAATTCTTTGGCATCAATGAGCGTCCATCAGATTTACCGGATTGGATTATCTACCACAAGACACCTGCCCAGGAAGAACTGCGACGCATCTATAACCGCGCATCGATCTTTCTTGCTCCCAGCCACAGCGAGGGATGGGGACTGCCTCCGTGCGAAGCAATGATGTGCGGCGCAGCGGTGGTTGCAACCGATATAGGTGGGCACCGTGAGTTCTGCGAAGACGGGAATACCGCGCTGCTTGTGCCTGCCGAGAACCCGAAAGCCATCGCAGAAGCGGTCGAGAAGTTGATGAACGATTCAGATCTACGCTTGAAGATGGCGCGGAGCGGTCACCTCAGTATCCAGAAATTCACTTGGGATGCCGCATGCGACGCTTTTGAACGCGTGCTCCTTACGCCTCTCGGGCCTCAGTGACACCCCTCGACCGAAGCGGACTCAAGTGATCTTGGACTCCCAAAGAATGCCCAGGCCTGTCATCAGTGAGCCTCCGATCCAGCACAGGCTTACCACCATCAACCCGTCGATATTCGCGTAGAAAACTGCGTCGATGGCGTGCAAGGAAATAACCTCCGCGCACCAGCAACTCAAAGAGAAAATTGCGCCGCAGGCAGCCACCGACGCGCCGGTTTTGCCGCCAAGAGCTCGAATGACCAAGCCGATTGAAATAGCCGTGGCCGCACCCAAAAAACCCAGCAAAGCGACTTGCGGGCCAGTACGCTGCGCGTACAAGCTTCTCGATATCGCTTCGTCCTCGAGCAAATCGTGGAGCATCCAGCGTCCATTGAACGCCATGTCTATGAAAAGCCCCGCTTCCAGCAATCCTAAATAAGCGGCTAGCCGTCCTGAGCGCTGGGCCCTGAGGTTCCTGACCCATGCAATGCAACAAGATGTTGTTGCAAAAAAATAGGCCGCCAGCCCAACAATTCGCGTCGGGGACAGCCATCCGGCCAGAGATATCATGGCTGCGGCTTCTATTTGTCGCAATCGTTCCGTCCTAGTTATTCGGTTTAATCACAACCGCCGGCGATTGCAGGGTCGCAGCGCGCGGCGTGGGCGTCGCATTCCCCGTGTAAGTCGGCATGCCCGTCAGTTGGTCCTGCTGCACGAGAAGCGACCGCGTCAGTTCCATCTCCAGCGTGGTTCCAGTCGGAAACACGATGTCATTGCCGCGTGTAAAAAGCGTGGTCACAACACCCACCGCCGCGCCCGCACCTGCGCCTATCCCTGCCCCCATCCCAACACTCCCTGAGCCCAGTCCGGCCAGACCACCAAGCCCTGCCCCCACTCCGGTGTCATTGGTAATTCTTTCCGCGTCCCGTCCCTTGGTTCCGGCTTGCTCAACGGTTCCTTCTGCGTTCTTGACATCGGCCCCCGTCGAGCCGGGAACATTGTCCAACGAGCCGGGAATCGCAATCTCCACACCATTCGGAAAGATCATCGACGTTAGATGCATTTGAAGCTGCGCGCGTCCCTTCACCTTGCCGGGCCGCTTGACGCTATCGATGGTCCCCTTCACATACATCCCGGCAGGAAGCACAACCGCGCCCTCTTCAACCACCGGAAAATCGGAGACGAGATACACAGAGTCGCCGGGATGTGCGGCCCGTGTGCTGATTTCATGCTTCAAAGAAAGCAGAATCCTGGTCCCAGCAGGAACCGTGTACACCTTCAACACGCCCTTCGCTGCCGGTGCCGCTGTACCCTCGCCGGTCACTGCTACTGGGGCGCTGGGCACTTGCGCACCCAGGGTCGAAATCAAGGCCATGAAGGACATCAAACAAAGTGCAATATAACGTGCCATCCGATACCTCCGGTGCAATCTTCTCTGCATATTAGAAATTGAGCACTACGCCAGCAGACCACGATTCATGAACGAATAACTCGTTCGAGTTGCTAAGTCGACCGTGCCCTGACCTGTATCTACAAAACGGGAATCCACCGCTCGATGTGCAGCTTATCGAAGGCGCCCAGATGACGAGGCGCTGATGTAACTCTGCGCGATAAAATCAACTGTTCGGGCATCAATACCGACCCCCGGGGAGAATTATATTTTCTTCCTAAGCGGGTTTGTTGTCAACAGGTAACTAATGGGAGCCGTTGTTAGCCTTGAGCGCGCGCCAAATAGCTTGACAGGCAAATCAGGCGGAATATATTGTTCGAAATAGTCCGTTCATACATTCTTTCCCATGAAAAAATATATTCGATTTCGCGACTCTATACTGCAGCCGAATCGTCGCGGATATTTAGGTTGCACAACAATCGCTTCCCTGTTTTTGTTCGTGGCGCTGAGCCTCGTCCCGGTGCACGGCCTGGCTCTGGGACAACCCCGCTATGTAGAGACCGCGTCATCTCCGGGAAGCTTCCCGCTGGTACATCAGGGCGTCGCAGCGAAGCTCTACGTGGACCGTGCCGATTATCCGGGAGTGGTGCGCGCAACTCACGATCTGCAGGCGGACATCTTTCGAGTGAGTGATCGCAACGCGCTGCTGAATGATGACGGGAATGCTATCTCCGGTGACGTCATCCTCGTCGGGACCATTGGCAAGAGCCCGATCATCGACCGACTCATTCGCGAGCGAAAGATTGATGTGAGTCAGATAGATGGTAAGTGGGAATCAACGCTGATTCAGGTTGTCCCCCACGCCCTACCCGGCGTCAGACGCGCTCTGGTGATAGTGGGCAGCGACAAGCGGGGGACAATTTATGGAATCTATGACCTCTCTGAAGAGATCGGAGTTTCTCCCTGGTACTGGTGGGCGGATGTTCCCGTAAAACACCAGAGCGCTCTCTATGTGAAGGCTGGGCGTTGGGTGCAAGGCGAGCCCGCCGTAAAGTATCGCGGTATCTTTCTCAATGACGAGGCGCCATCGCTTACAGGTTGGGCCAATGAGAAATTTGGAGGATTCAATCATCACTTTTACGAGAAAATCTTCGAGCTTCTTCTGCGCCTGAAGGCTAACTTTCTTTGGCCGGCCATGTGGAACAGCGCTTTTAATGAAGACGATCCATTGAATCCGAAATTGGCCGATGAATATGGCATTGTGATGGGCACGTCGCACCACGAACCGATGCTGCGCGCCCAACAGGAATGGAAGCGGCACGGCACAGGTCCATGGGATTACTCATCCAATGCCAAAGAACTCGATACATTTTGGGACGAGGGAATCGAGCGCAACAGGAATTACGAAAGCGTGATAACTCTCGGCATGAGAGGCGACGGCGACAAGCCAATGGCCGGGAATGAAGACATCGCGCTGCTGGAAAAGATCGTAGCCGATCAGCGGGAGATTATCGCCCGCCACAAAACTCCCACGGTAGCATCCGATCCCCAGGTCTGGGCGCTCTACAAGGAGGTGCAGGGTTACTATGAGAAAGGCATGCGGGTGCCGGACGATGTGACCTTGCTGTGGAGCGATGATAACTGGGGAAATATTCGGAGGTTGCCCACCGCGGAAGAAAGAGAGCGTGGCGGAGGATCTGGAGTTTACTATCACATTGACTATGTGGGCGATCCGCGATCCTATAAGTGGCTCAATACTTATTCCATCACGAAAATATGGGAGCAGATGAATCTGGCCCACGCCTACGGCGCCAACCGCATCTGGATTCTTAATGTGGGCGATCTGAAGCCGATGGAATTTCCGATGGAGTTCTTTCTTACTCTCGCGCGGAACCCTGAACGATGGGACAAGGATCACCTCCAGGAGTTTACAGAGCTTTGGGCGGTGCGCGAATTTGGTCCCGACCATGCAGCCGAGATAGCGGATATTGTTTCGAAATATACGCAATACAACGGGCGCAGGAAACCAGAGCAACTGGAGCCGGAAACTTTTAGTTTCGTAAATTATCAAGAGGCTGACCGGATTTATTCCGAGTGGAAGTCGCTCACCGACCGGGCCGAGCGGATCTATGGGCAACTTCCAGAAGAGAAGCACGATGCGTTTTTTGAGTTAGTGCTCTTTCCGACGAAGGCCTCAGCCATTGTGAACGAGTTATACATTACGGCCGGCAAGAATCATATGTATGCGGCGCAGGGCAGAGCGGACACTAATGATCTTGCTCAAGAAGCGCGGGCACTTTTTGCGGCCGACGCCGCGCTTACCGATGAATACAACCACAAACTCGCGCACGGCAAATGGGACCACATGATGGACCAGACGCACATCGGGTACACGTTCTGGAACGAACCTCCAGTGAATGCCATGCCCTCCGTAAGTAGTGTGCAACCCATGTCTGGAGCAAAGATGGCCGTAGCGGTGGAGGGATTGAAGCTTGCCAGTTCGGAAGGCCACAGTGACTTGTCGCTGCCTGGTTTCGATGTGTTCAATCGGCAAACTCGGTTTGTCGACATATTTAATTGCGGAAGCGAACCCTTTGAATTTGCCGTGACTGCAGACCGACCCTGGATCAGACTAAGTGAAGCGAGGGGAATTGTTTCCAAAGAAGAAAGGCTGCTGGTCAGCATCGACTGGGGCAATATTCCCGAAGGCACGAATGGCGGGACGGTTACCATCACTCAAAAGGGCGGTGGGGCAATTCATCTCCGCGTGCAGGCATTTTATCCGCCCGCGCCCAAGAGAGATAACTTATTGGGATTTGTGGAAAGTAATCACTACATCGCGATAGAGGCTGAGCACTTTACCAAAGTTACAAACGCAGGCGGCGTGCATTGGGATAAGATTCCCGGCTTTGGGGAGACACTCTCCGGGATGACGGTTTTTCCGGTAACAGCGCCGAGCGCGGAACCGCCTCAGCCCGCGCCGGTCCTGGAATACCAGATGTATTTGTTTGCAGGAGGCACGTTCAATGTTGAGGCGATTCTTGCGCCCTCGTTGAATTTCGTGCCCGGCCGCGGACTCAGGTTTGCAATCTCATTCGACGATCAGCCGCCGCGAATTGTTGATGCACTGGCGCAAAATTCGACGGATGATTGGACAAAGGCGGTTAGCGACGGAGTACGCAAGGTCACTTCCACGCTGAACGCAGACGGGCCCGGTTATCACACTCTGAAATTCCGGATGGTTGATCCGGGCATTGTTTTGGAGAAGCTCATCGTCAGCCGATTTCAGCTTCCGCCCAGTTATCTCGGACCTCCAGAGAGTTATCGCAATCCCGCACCTACCAGTCAGTCAATGTGCCGTCCAGATTGCGATTGACGGGAAGATAGGCACGCTGATACGGATATTTTTCCGCCAGCGCCTCATCCAGGTCCACACCCAGTCCGGGCGCATCTCCTGGAAGCATCATCCCTTCATTGAAGGTGTAGTGATGGGGAAACACCGCGTCGGTCTCATCGGTGTGCGGCATATGTTCCTGTATCCCGAAGTTATGGATAGCCATGTCGAAATGCAGTGCCGCGGCCATGGTCACGGGCGACAAGTCCGTCGCTCCGTGGAAACCAGTGCGTACATGATATAACTCGGCAAAGTCCGCAACCTTCTTCAGATGCGTAAAACCTCCTCCATGCACCAGCGTCATCCGAAGATAGTCTATCCACTGATTGCGAATCAACTCGTGCGCATCCCAGATCGAATTGAAAACCTCACCAACCGCAATCGGCGTGGTCGTGTGTTGACGAATGATTTTGAAGCCCTCCTGGAATTCAGCAGGGGTAGGATCCTCCATCCAGAACAGATGAAACGGCTCCAACTCCTTACCCAGCCGCCCCGCTTCAATTGGCGTCATCCGATGGTGGCAGTCGTGCAAAAGGTGCAGTTCCTCGCCAAATGTCTCGCGCACGCGAGCGAAGAGTTTCGGCACGTGACGCAAATAAGGCTCGGTCGCCCACTCGTACTCAGACGGCAGCCCACGCTCCGCAGGCTCGTATCTGCCCGGCCCCTTGGAGATGCCATAAGTCGTCGCAAGGCCTGCGAAGCCGCTCTGCACGCGGATCGCCTTATAGCCCATCTCCTTGTGCAGGGCCACATCTTCCAGCGCGTGGTCCACATCCTTGCCGGTGGCGTGGGCATAGACCAGCACACTCTCACGGCTCTTGCCGCCCAGCAAGTTATAAACCGGAGTATTCAGCGCCTTGCCTTTGATGTCCCACAGGGCAACGTCGACCGCTGCAATAGCCGACATAGTTACCGGCCCGCGTCGCCAGTAAGGCGCGCGATAGAGATACTGCCAGATGTCTTCGGTCTGAAAGGGATCGCGGCCAATGATGCAGGGAATCACATGATCGGTGAGATAACTCGCAACGGATAACTCGCGCCCGTTCAGCGTGCCATCGCCCAGGCCATAGATGCCTTCGTCGGTTTCAATTTTGAGCGTGACAAAGTTTCTGCCAGGCGAGGTGATATTCACGTACGCATTGACAATTTTCATAGCCTCACGCGTTCCGATAGCTGCTGGTTATTTCTCGTCTACTGGTTCACACCACTGGCCATGAATCCGCCATCGACAGTAATAACTTCACCGGTGATAAACGAAGCCGCCTCCGAAGCCAGAAAGATGACCGCCCCGGCCACTTCCCGCGCATTGCCAAAGCGGCCCATCGGCGTGCGCAAGATGAGTTCTTCTCCGCGCGAGGTGCCCTGAACAATGCTTCCGTTCATCGGTGTTGGAAAAATCCCAGGCGCAATGGCGTTGACATTCACACCTTTTCGGGCTAACTCGATGGCCAGTGACTTGGTCAACGACGCGACCCCGCATTTACTGGCCGAGTAAGCCGCAACCTCGTGAAAACTCACAAAGGAGGAGAGAGAAGCGACGTTGACGATGCGCCCATATCCGGCACGAACCATGGTCGGAGCAAATATCTGGCAAGCACGCAGTGCCCCAGTAAGATTGGTCTCGATCACTCGCGACCAGTCAGCCTCTACCACTTCGAGAGTCGGCCCTTTGTGTGTAATCCCGGCGGCGTTCACCAGAATATCCACCTTGCCAAATTCCTTCATCACCGCATCGTGCAAAACTTGCAGTGAAGCCCGATTCAAAACATCGCTCGACACGCGCAAAGATCTGCGTCCCAAGGCCTCGATCTCCGCGGCCACTTTCTCCACCTGTTCCCGTCGACGGGAGGTTGGTACAACATCCGCTCCGGCTTCCGCCAAGCCCAGCGCAATTGCGTGGCCCAGTCCGGTCGTTCCACCGATTACCACCGCGATTCTTCCACTTAGATCAAATAAACTTAGGCTCATGAATGAATTTCTCTTCCCCGCAGCCGACACTTCGATTCAGTGGTTCGGAGCACGATAAGCGTCATGTCGGTTACAAGCGTCTGCTCAAGAACCATACCACGATGAAGCGCTTTGCTCATGTCCCAAACAATCTTAGCCGCACCCAACGGCAGCAGAGTTATTTAGGCAGAGCTAACGAACCTGTGATGGTGAAAGCGGCTTCGGATTTTGCTTCGGTATCCTGCGGCTGAGCGCCTCCCAGAGTTAGCAAGTATTTGCCTTCAAGAATCGCCCGATTGCCCTGATCGTCTACGCTCGACAGCGTGCGAGGATCTATAGAGATGGTGACCTCTTTGCTCTGTCCGGCGTCGATGTTGACTCGCTTGAAACCGACCAGAGAATGGATGGGGCCGTCCTTTTGTGGCGTCTTCAGGTAGGCTTCAACAACTTCATCGCCGATGACTGGACCGCTGTTGGTGACAGTAACAGTTGCAGTGATAGGGTCGCCCGCCTTGAGCGAGTCAGCGGAGAGCTTGACGGGGCCGTATTGGAACGTGGTGTAGCTGAGGCCATATCCGAATCCCCACAGGGGCTTTCCCTTGAAGTAGCGGTAGGTGCGGCCCTTGAGACCGTAGTCAGTGAAGGCGGGCAGGCCATCGAGGCCTGCATAGAAGGTGACCGGCAAGCGTCCCCCAGGGTTGTTAAGGCCGGCCAAAGTGCGCGCGATAGACACACCGCCATCAACGCCGGGATACCAGGCCTCGAGGATAGCGTCTGCGTGCTGATTGGCCCAGTTGAGCGAAACCGCGCTGCCGCTCTGCAAGACGACGATGAGCGGTTTGCCGGTAGTAGCCAGCGCTTCGAGAAGTTTTTGTTGAGGTGCGGGTAGATCGAGACTTGTTCGGTCGCCGCCATTGAACCCGTCGATTTTGATGGGCATCTCTTCGCCTTCGAGTTGTGGCGAGAGGCCGACGAAGGCTACCACGACATCGGCCAGCTTGGCTTGGGCGATGGCTTCGTCGATCTGCGCCTGCGCAGGGGCCACCCACTTAAGAGTCAGGCCGCCGCCCGCGCGGTCGCCGGAGTGCGAATACTCCAGGCGGAATTCATGCGGATTGTTATCGGCGAAGTCGACGGAAATGGAGGCTGGCTTTGGGCCATGCATCACGGGTGGCGCGGTAGGTGAAGCGCCAGCAGCGGCCTTCAGGTCGCCGCTCTGGCGCAAGCTGCCTTCGGAGAGAACCTTGCCATCGAGAGTGAAGCGATAAGTTTCCGCAGGCGACCAAGGGAAGCTGTCGGCGGGTTCGAGAGTGAAGATGTAGTGACCAGCTGCGGGCACTGTGAGGGTACCGCTCCAACGCACGGAGTAGTCGGTCGTCTCAACCTGCGGCATGGGCTTGGCGCACTCCCAGTCAGCCTGCACGGCGGTTTCGGTGGTGGTGGCGACAGGACGGCCAGTCCAATTGGGCGTCGAGAAGAACTCCGTCTTCAGGCCCTTGCCGAGGCCGAAGGCAGTGCGGGGAACGGGGACGCCCACGCCGGCTGCGAGTGTCGATCCCTGGGCATAGTGAACGGGAGAGTTCTTGAATTGCTGCAGGATGCCATCGAGCGGTGTAACCGGATGATAGGGAGTGCCCACATAGTTACCAAGAATCGAGGCCAGAAGGTCGGCGGTGGGACCGATGACGGCGATGTGACTGGTCGGGTTCTTGAGCGGCAAGACGCCGGAGTTCTTGAGCAGAACGATGCTTTGGTTTGAGGCTCTTTCGGCGGTCAGGAGGGCCTTTGAACCGACGATTTCTCCCAGGGGAACTCGGTCCAGCGCTGTGCCTTGCATATCAAAAAGGCCAAGCTGGAAGCGAGCGGTGTAAAGCCGCTCCGCCGCCTGAGTGATCAGGTCTTCGGAGACCAGACCCCGGCGCACGGCATCAGCAAGCGTGTTGAAGCCGGGAGCCCATATGCTGCACGACAGGTCGGTGCCGGCCTGAAGAGCCAGCGCGGCCGAGTGGGTGATGTCCGCAGTCTTCTTGTGACCCTGATTCACGTCCACGATGGCGCCGCAGTCGGAAACAACAAAGCCTTTGAAGCCCCAGGCATCGCGCAGATGCTCCTTAAGCAGCATTTTGTTGGTGCACGCCGGCCATCCGTCGATGGAGTTATACGCGCACATGACGGATTGCACGTGTCCCTCGGTGACGGTGGCGCGAAATGCGGGCAGATAAGTTTCTTCAAGGTCGCGCGGGGAAGGATCGACATTGAAGCTGTGGCGCAGTTGCTCAGGGCCGCTGTGGACGGCAAAGTGCTTGCTCGTTGCCACGGCGCGAAGATGGTTCAGATCGTCGCCCTGAACGCCGGAAACAAATGCAACGCCAAGTCTGGAAGTGAGAAACGGATCTTCCCCATAAGTTTCCTGACCTCGTCCCCAACGCGGATCGCGAAAAATATTGATGTTTGGCGACCAGAAAGTCAATCCGTAAAAAATGCGATGGTTGCCCTCTTTCTGGGCCTGATTGTACTTGGCGCGAGCCTCATCAGAGATGACATAGCCCATGCTGTGAATCGTAACCGGGTCCCAGGTGGCGGCCATGCCGATGGCCTGGGGAAAGACTGTGGCATAACCTGCACGGGCCACACCATGCAGTGCTTCATTCCAGGTCTGGTAGTCGGGAATCCCAAGGCGCGGAATCGCCGTGGCCCAGTCTTCAAGCTGAGAGACTTTTTCGTCTAAATTCATCATGCCAACCAGATCGTGGGCGCGCTCTGTCGGAGAGAGTTTGACGTCTTGCCAGGCGTTCTGTTGCGCGAAAGCGTGCGCGGCGAAGAAGGCAAAGCCGATGACGGCGAACGAGAGCGAGCGGTGAAATGGCATGAGTCGATTTCCTCTCAGGGGCTGCTCATTTCTCTTCGCATTTCCTGCATGACGTGCAGTCGAAATTGCCGCGACATTGGAATGAGCACCCGGTAAAAACTCTACTAGGATAGGGGTTGCTTTGGCTAGCTTTATCGATTTATGGCTATAGTTTCGCGCGAACCATCGCGAAAGACTCGAGAGATTCCGAAGCCGCCGGTCACGTTCCCCGGTTTTCGGATAAACATACGGTGTGCCCCGGGAAAAAACCATCTATCTCGCACCGCTACTGCACGAATGTGGTGATGCTTTGCGCCGGCAGCAAATACGTGAACGTATCGCCTGACACGCTGACGGAACTCAGTGTCGCCATGCCGCCGCTGGCGGTTGTTTGGTAAGGAGTCAGTGTCGTCACCGGCTGATTCTCGATGAGGATTGGCAGCGAGGTGGCTGACGCATTCGAATTGATCGCCACGATCACAGAGTGTCCCTCGCCCTCGTAAGCAGAAACATACACCCCTGCTGTCGGACTCGTTGGAACGTTGACGCGAAGATAGCCGGGCCTTACAAACTTCGAGAATTGAGCGATGGCAAGTCCATAATATGTAGGACCACTATTGGTGTCGATCAGTCCGTAATTTGTAACTCCGGTCCCAGGGTTCCAATCCGCCAGCCACCACCAGAGATACGCGTTGTATTGGCCCACCGTCATTGATTGATGGATCTCCTCAGCCGCCGCAATCGCATCCGCCATTACCGGTTGCGCACCCGCAGGCGACAGATAGTGTTCCGTCTCCCACACCTCTTTGCCCATGTTCTCCGCATTGGTGTAATAGAACGGTGAGGCCCCATAAAGGTGACCGGCAACAATCGAAATATTCTCCACGGCATTGGCATCATCCAGCGCCGGATCGGAATAGCTCGTGGTGAAACTTTCCGACTCCGGCATCATGAGCTTGGTGGTCAGCACCGATGAGTTATTCGCAACCCATGTATCCATCTGCAATCCGGTCCAAACGCACGATTCGTAGGAGACGTTGGCGTCCGGCTCGTTCTGCATCGAGATGGCATAAAGATTTACGCCCGCCGATCCAGAGGCGCCGCCGCCCTTTGCGAAGTAAGTGACAAAGCTCTCCAGATACGCAGCGTAGGCGGCATACTCCGAAGTGTTCAGCGACCCCATAACAGTGCTGTCATTGCTCTTCCATGCGGCGGGCGGGGTCCAGGGTGTCGCGAATACACTGACGTCTGTCCCAGCTGCCTGTGCCTCTTGCGCATTTATCAGTTCCGTGCTCCAGTTGGCGCCGCCTGAAATCGAACTTGGATCGATGCGTACGCGCAAAATGCTGAGTCCCAACTGGCTGCCGACCATGCCGAAAAGGGCATTCGACTGCGCAGTCGACATTGGTGGCATCCAAGCCGTCGAGCCACCAAACCCGCGAATCGTTTGTTTCGTCGTGCCAAAGTCTATGATTGTCGCATTCGCAGAAAGCACGGTCAGTGTGGCGCTGCCATTCGTGGTCGTGTAGTCTGTCGTGTCAGTAGGTGTAAAGACCGTTGAAAGCGGGATGTTTCCAACGGTGGACTCCAGAGTCCCGCTGACCGGCGTATAAGCAAAAACTCCGGCCACGCTGCCTGCGCTTGCATTCAACTGCGAGGAACCCAAAGCCGATCCGACAATTAAAGCGGTTGGGGTCCAGGTAATGACGGGCGTCGCCTTGTTCACCGTCAATGTCACGCTGCCGCTGGCGGTGGTGTAGTCCGCTGTGTCGGTCGGCGTGAAGGTAACTGAGAGTGTTTGTGAACCCGCCGCAAGAACTGTACCAATGACCGGTGAGTAAGCAAATGTTCCCGCCACGCCGCCAGAGCTTGCATCCAGTTGGATGGAACTCAAAGCCGTCCCATACGTCACAGACGCGGGCGCTGCCCATGTGATGGTGGGGGTGACTGGGACCTTCGTCACCGTCGAGTTGCTTCCTGACGAGCACCCCAGAATTGCCAGAGCCGCCGATAGAAAAACTATTTGTTTAAGAAAGCGTGCCGTCATAATTCTCATTTGATGACTCCATACTGGCTGCATTGGACACGCACATTCAACATCCATATTTCAACAGACAATACCAGGGTAGTTTCATTAGCTTCCAAAAATCCAGATCATTTCACCGTTACATAACTTGTCATGGCATCGGCTTATCGAAATTACGCTTCCTGCTTAACTACTGCGCCTTTGGGATAACAATGTCTGTCAGTGAATACGCTGGAACAGATACCGTAAATGCAGCTCCAAGATCTTTCACGGGGCTTTTGGCTATCGGACCTCCCGCTTTCAGCGTTTCCTGCCCGTAGTCGAAACGCAAGCCGGTAGAGGCATAACTTCCACCAGCGATCTTTACCTTCACATCAACTGCATTCTTTCCGTCCTTGTTGATGAGCAATATCCCCAAGCTTCCATCCGATCGTTGAATGGCATGAACCGCCAGCGCGGAATTGTTCGATGTGGCTGCTACAAACTTGTCTCCTGGACGGAAAGCAACAATGTGAAGCATCTGAATGCCGTAGTAGCCTCGACCCGGCTGATTGTTCTCATTCAGAAAGGATGGGTCGTGCAGTTCCATCCAGTCGCTATTGATGGTGCCAGACTCAACCAGTAGCGCGAAGGCGTCGGCGGCAAACAATGCATCGACAATAGGATGTTCGATCTTTGGCCACTGAATGGGAGCCACTTGCGTAAAGGCAACGCGTGGAGAGTGATCCGCCGGGCAGTATTTCTTGTTGTTATAGACGATTTCCGGAAATATCTTGCCGAGCTGCTCTTCGGGCGCACGAAGCACTGAGTCGTCGTCCCTTACCTTGTAGTCCGGCGCGAGTGTATCTCCCGGCCTCCAGGCCAGTGAAATAAAGTCGATACTGCCGCATGCCGCCTTGAGAACTTCGCTATCCCAATCGGGAGCAAAATGATAATCGAGTGGCGCAAGAGCCATGGATGCACCGATCCAAATTGCAGGATCGACGGCCTTCATGGCCTTTGCATATTCCACGACCCGCGCGCCATAAAATGCGGGAGAGAGATTTGGATTCTTCTTGCGCCGAGCATTGTCCTTTTCGCTGGCCGGATAAGGAGCATGAAGATCTTCCTCGCTGTCATGATGATCTCCGTAATAGTCGCCGTAATAGTATCCGTTCTTATAGACCTCGCTGCCTATCTCCCAGAGCTTGATTCCGAGCGGCTTGGGATGATTTGCGCGCAACAAATTCAGGCCATCGTCATCGGGTAACGACGCCTGACTGCGAAGCGTCGCCCAGTATCCGATAGTCTTCCAATCCTGGCCCGTGCTGTCTTTGCCGATAACTCTGGCATCATTGGGGTCTCCATTGGCATAGGCCACCCAGGCAGCCGCTTCGGCGGGTTCACCACCGCCGGTGCCCGCAGCGTTGGAACCATAATTGACGGTGATGACAGCGGTTCCGAGCTTGTCGAGAAACTGCGCCAAGTGTCCCATGCTATTTTCGCCAGCATAAAACCTGGTCTTCTCTGGCTTGAAGTTTTGATAATAGGTGCCAGAGTTTGTGGCCCAGTGGTAAAGATCGGGATAGGATCCGTATCCCCCTTCACCCCCGCCCCCGGGATAGCGAACCGTATAGATTCCCGTCGCATGAAGATATTGAGCGATGACCGGTTGGGTAACCCTTGCGTCATACATATCTGTGTACACGCCGATCGCTTCAAGTGTCATCACATTGATCGGCTTGGTGACTTCCACCTGTACATTCGCAGCGGTCTGGGCCGCACCGAGCTCCGCCCAGGATAGAACAAATCCCCCTGCAAGCAGGACGGCGAATGCTTTGAGCGACCGGGTGTTTTCCGCGATAGAACGCATTTTTCTGTCCCTGAACTTCGTTTCGTACTTCCCAAGTCGTCGGAGCTCCGGTGCTTTCGCGCAAGCTTCTTGCCTGCTGCGAATATTCTCCGAAATACCCCATAGTGCCGCGCTCTCGACCGCCCTAGAACTCATACTTTACAGAAATCTCAGCAATGCGCCTGCCAAATCGGTAATGCGCGTAGCCGAAATCCGCCGGAGGCTTGAGGTTCTGAAGCCCAGTAGTTCCCTGCGGTTGGGTGAAGAGCAACTCCTGCTCGGTTTGAAATTTGCTGGAGAAGCTATAGTTCGCTCGGTTGATCACGTTGAAAGCCGCCAGTTGAAATTGGAAGTCCTTCTTCTCGCCGGCCTTGAAATCTTTGCCCAAGCGCACATCAGTATTGAAATAGCCCGGAGTATGCGTATAGGGCTCTGAAGCTGGGCCGTTGACTCCAAAATCCGGCACCGCAAAACAACTCCCGTTGATGTATTGATGCTGCGAGTGGTTGACGCCGTCGCGCGGATTGCAAGTGAGCTTGGGAAGCAGCACAACGTCCGGAGTTCCGAGAAGACTCACACTGTTGAGCGAATATCCATCGAACGCTTGAACTGAATTCCCGGTTAACCCTCCAAGGTTGAAGCCTGGATTCAAGACGCGCTGGGCATTGGGGCCGCTCTGGATGTTGACGATTCCTGAGATTTCCCAGTCATTGGCCACATCGCGAAGCAGTCGCGATTGATGTACCCACTTCCCTACACCGTAGGAATACGTCCCATTCACGACATGCGATCGGTCATACGCCAACGGTCCGTAGTTCGGACGGATATTTCTGGAGTCAATCATGATGCCTGTGTCATATGCGCCAAATATTCCCATGATTTTCGACCAGGTGTAGTTGACACTATACAGGCCTCTTCCCTGCGTCTTCTTGATGGATGCCTGCAGCCCGTTGTAGTTCGAGTAGAGAATGTGCCGCGCCACGTTCACTTGATTGTAGTAGGGGTAAGGGCGGTAATCATCCAGCGTTGTGGTGCTGAGTGTATTCGGATTGCCGACAGCTCCCGTGAGCGGGTTGGGGGCGAACAGCGCGCCGACAGGAAGGGAATTGATGTTTTCAATATCTCCTGGATTTCCCTGCTGCCACTGCGTGAGCAAATGGCTGGTCTGGTTCCCCTGGTAGGAAATCTCAAAAAGCGTTGCCGCCTTGAGTTGCTGAGAAATCGTGAAGCTATAAGTGTAGGTAAGCGGTTGCTCGTTGTCGCCCTTGGATAAGCCAAAGGCCGTGCCGGCAGTTGCCGGAAAAGTCGAATTCCCGCCTGCGCCAGATACGGCCCCCAGGTTGGCAATTGACGCGATGTCTCTCAGCATGACACCGCCGCCGCCCAGAGAGGCATAAATCTGCCCCTGGGAGGTCGCCTGTGTCTGGTTGATATCATTCCACGAGTCATGCGAGCGATACGCGCCGATGCCTCCGCGAAGCACCGTTTTTCCGTTCCCGCGCAGGTCATAAGCGACGCCAAACCGGGGAGAGAAAAAGGCAAACGTGGAGCCTGCTCCTGAGTTTGGAACACTGCTATCAATGGCATGCCACGTAAAGCCGGGATTCGCGACCGATGCAGAGAAGCTATCAAGTTTTGTGACTGAAACCTGGCTGGCATAAAGGCTTGGGTCCCAGACAGCCATCCCAAGGCCATGCGCGTCTTGCCAGGGACCGACGTGCCCGAGGCGGAAACCATAGTCGAAGGTCAGCTTCTTGCTCGCCTTCCAGGAATCGGTCGCGTAAGTGTCCACCGTCCAATAGTAGAGATCGCTATTGGCTTGGAAGTTGTACTGATTAAACTGAAAGATTTCGCCCAGCATGAAAGCCGCAAGATTGTTGCCGGGCCCCGGATAGTTGGCATACGCTTTGGTCGTCGCCGACGTCCCTGACCCTATAACCACGGTGGGTTCATAGATCCTGCCACTAGTTGTCTGGCCAAACGTCACACAATTGGTTTGTCCTACTGACGTGCAGAGGCCTGGACCCTCGTAATACTGCTCTATCTGTCCGTTCGATGCGGTGTTCAAGTCGGTTTGATTTGCGGTGATGCGTTCTACATAGAGGCCCACCTTGATGGTGTGGGTCTTGATCACTTTGGTCAGATTGTCACCGCCATTGGGAATGAACTTGTGCTGAAAGACAGGCGAGGAGTAATCAGGAAAGAGCGCGAGCGGCAAACCGTTGTTGCCATAGTCGTCGAACTGCGGATATTGCAGCGTCGGAAAGATTCCTTGATACGGATAACCAATCGTGCTGGAAAGGTTTGCACCTTTTATGCCAGGCCCATTGTGCCCATAGTTGAGATTGATTCCGGCGTAAAGCTCGTTGGTGAGAGATGCAGAAAAGATTTTAGTGAAGTTCAAGGAAGCTGTGTTAGAAAAATCCTCGCCAAGAATGCCGGACGGTGTATTGATTTCACCGAACGCCTGTTGTGGGGAGTAGAACAAAGACTGCGGGTTGCGCGAATTGCTGTGCTGAAAGTTATAGACCACCGATACCTTGGCACTATCGGAAAAGGCATAGTCTACCTTTGCGCGAGCCTGATAGGAGCTGTTGTCCAGTAGGTTGACGTGCTGATAATTGAAGAGGCTAGTCACCGGCGCGTTGCCAGAGAAGCCGTTCGGGAATTGCTTCATGTTCGGCCTGGGCATCACGTTATTGATCATCGCCATAGCGCCGGGATCGAGAAAATGCGTTGAGAATTGTCCACCGCCAATTGGAGGGCCGTCAGCGCCTTGAGCTGTTATCGGATTCGTCGTGTAATCAGGGCTTGAGCCCGGCAAGTTGCCGCTGGGGATATTGCAGATGTTTGAATAATAAGACAGAGCTCCGCCGGGGCTGCATGCGACGAGGCCATAATATGTTGCTCCTGGATCAATGCCACCAAAATAGTTGGTCAGCTCCTGTTCGCTGAAGTCAGCAATGCCGCCGGTACCGATACCGCGCATTCTATCGGTGGGCACCAAGGCATTGATGGTCGCACTCGCAGCGCTGCCGTAAGCATAAACGTTCTTCTGAATGTAATCTTCCCCGCTGACGAAAAAGACAAGCTTCTTGTTGTGGTTGAAGTTGGTTCCAGGGATTTTCACCGGGCCGCCGAAGGTGCCTCCCGGATAGATGTAGCGATCGCTCGGCTTGGCATTACCTTGATTCTTGCTGAACCAATCCTGAGTATTCATTTGATAGGTGCGACCATGAACATAGAGACTGCCATGATACTCAGAGCCGCCTGATTTGCCTACCGCGTTGATGACGATGGGACCTTTGGCACTATCGGCGCCGAAATTCGAGGTCTGGATCTGAACCTCTTGCACACTGTCCATGTTGATGACCTGGTCGGAACTGGATCCGTTGCCGGGATCTGTAATGTTGACGCCGTCACTAAGGATCGAAATGCCCTCAGGCGTCGTTCCATTGGCAGCATAACTGTTAGTCTGTCCGCTAACGCTGCCGGGGTCGGGAGCAAGGTTATCGGCCGCTGTGCCTTGCGCGATCTGAGCAAAGCCAGGCAGGGTCTTGATTAATTCGGTAACATCGCGCCCCTCGACGGGAAGATGCTTGATGTCGTTGGAGTTGATGAGGACGGTGCGATCGCCGCCGGTCGGAATAGTGCTCGACGAAGCGGTGACGGTAATCGTCTCTTCGACAGAGCCAACCTGCAACTTGATGTTGGTCAAATTCCGCTGGTCGGACGGATGCAGTTCAATGCCCTTCTCCTCAAAAGCGTCGAAGCCCGTGTGCTCAACCTTGATCCAGTAAGTACCGGCAGGCACGGCGGTAAAGCTGAAGTAGCCCGATCCATTGCTAACGGTCGTTCGTTTATCCTTTGAGGCTTCGTTGATGAGAGTGATCTTGGCGTTGGGCAGAGCCGCGTTTACCGGATCGTAGACGAAGCCTGACAGCGTTGCCGAAATGGTTTGGCTGCGACCCAACTCTGGGAAGATAGCTAGCGTCAGCAAAACAAGAAGTAGCACTCTGAACCCGATAGACAATTTTGCCTTATGCTCGGTTCTCGTAATGACCGAGTTACTGCAGCTTGCAGCCGGGAAGATTCCGTGTGAATCCATCGCGTCAATTCTCCGATTTCTCATCTCGCTCTCCGAGTTTTCTTTGCGGCCACCAAGGATTGGGTTGCCATCCTGGAGCAGTTGTCTTTACTTGTTGACCGTCAATTGGAACTGCAATGTTTGAGCGGGCAGCGGGTTTGGTCCCGGTGTTGCCGGGCTGACCGTAGCTGTGACCGTGAAAGTCGACGATCCCGCAGGCGTGGTGAAAACGGTGCCTGATGAGCCGCAGCCACTTGTTCCAATAACGCAACCGCCGAGCAAGAGGAGCAAAACCGCCGTCATGCGCCAGACCGCGGCGCCACCCCGCCGTGCGCGTCTCAGCGCGAAGCCAAGGATCACTCCAGGAATGAGCAGGCATAGGCCCATGAGCCCTTGCAGGCCAGGCCGTCCGGCAATGTGCGGTATGCCGGCAAAACCGGCAGGCGTGGGAGGAATCGGAGGAGGCTGATTGATTAGAACACTGATGGTAGCTGTCTCGGTAAGCTTACCCTGAGTAAACGCTACGTAAGCTGGCGTGAAGGAGCAAACCGCATACGAAGGCAGCCCGCTGCATGCCAGACTAACTACGCTGGAACTATTGGCTCCCCCCGACTGCCCGAATCCTGCAATCGACCCAAACGTAAGTGTTACCGGCGCCCCACCCCCGGTGATGTTCAGCGTGCTGGCACTCATGCTGATGGTCGGGTTCAAAATCAGCAGAGGCACTGCCGATGGAGAACTCGATCCTGTGAAGTTAGTATCACCGCTATAAGTCGCTGTAATGTTGTACGTGCCAACGACCAAGCTGGAGGTAGTGAAACTTGCCAGACCTGAATTGACAGTTCCTGACCCCAGGATCGCGCCGCCACTGTTGAATGTCACCGTCCCGGTGGGCGTTCCCGCGCCGGTGATAGTCGCGCTCAGTGTGACAGCTGAGCCGGGGTTTGCGGCTGTCGGATTTGAATATGGTGCCGTAATGCTCACAACCGATGTCACCGTGTTTGCGATAGCAATGGTGATATTCAGATTGTTGGAGGCGGCGGAGGCATAATTTATGTCGCCGCTATAGCTCGCGCTGATGACATGCGGACCGCCTGTAAGGTTGGTGAGTGTGATGGAAGCAGCATCGCTCGCAATCGTCACCGGTGGTTGCCCAACTGTATCAACATAGAAAGTCACGGTTCCGGAAGGAGTACCAACACCTCCGGTTGCCGGTGTAAGTGTAGCGGCGATGGTGACAGGTTGCCCAAAGGCCGGCGTCCCCAATGGCGAAATTACGGCAATGGCAAGTGTGCTCGTCGTAAGATGCGTGCCAGTGCCACTTAGCATCAGTGTGCCGCTGCTCAAAGCGTTATCCGAGAAGGTCAGTGTCTCGCTCAACAACCCGGTCGACTGTGGAGTGAAGATTGCCGCTACAGTGCAGGCCACGCCGGGATTGACCGTTACGGCATCCGTGCAGGTGGACGTATTCTGGAGCGCGAAGCTGCTCGTGCTCGGTCCCGCCACACTAGCGTAAGGCGTGTTGAAGGCCAGGTTCGCCGTGCCGCCATCTGATATTTCAGCCGAGATCGCCGTACTCGGAGTCAATAGATTCACGTTGCCAAAGCTGAGCGAACCCGCGCTCCGTATCGCTTCCGCAACTTTGGCATCTGCAGCATCGGTGGCATAGAGATTGCCAGTGCTGTCGAGAGCAATGCCCCCCGGCTTGGCAACCACGGTTCCCAGTGTCGATGCAAGGTTCTTGTTCAGCACGCCGCCGATACTTGGAACCCTGGTGATTGTGCCACTGCCAGTATCCGCTGCATACAAACTGCCACCCGCATCCACGGCAACGCCAGCAGCAGTCGTCAATCCGCTCAGAATCGTCGTCTGTTGACTGGTCGGAATGGCTAGCTGCACGACTTTATTGGTCCCCGCATCGGAGACATACAGATTGCCAGAGTTATCCACGGCCACACCGACCGGGGTCGTGAATCCGCTGCCAACCAGGCTCACCAGGCTGGGTGCCTGCTGGTTTCCGGAGCGCGAAAGTAACAGAACGCGCGCGTTGCCGCTGTCAGCAATGTACAAGTTCCCAACGCCGTCGAGAGCGAGTCCTGACGCGCCTTTCAGCCCGGTCTCAAGCACCAGTGGGGTTCCGTAAACACCGCCTGAATAGGGCACCTCCACAACCTGCTTGTTGCCGGAATCGCCAACATAGAGGTCGCCCGCTCCATCAATGACGATGGCGGTCGGACTGCTGAATCCGCTGGCCACGGCGGCCGGCGTTGTACCACCTGCGGCTGTCATGTAGATCTTGCCGGAATCCGCAACGTAGGTATTGCCGCTCGCATCCACGGCGATTGCGCTCGGTGAAGTCCATCCCGAACCAACAGCCGCCACCGAGGCGGGATCGACATCGAGCGTCGCAGCCGTACCTGAACCTGACAGCATTGCCTGCCCCAGAAGATTGCCGCTGTTGTCCAATGCGCGAATCGTCCCAGTCTGCAAACCGGCCGCCGTTGCGGTATACACAACACTCACCGAGCAGAACTTGCCAGCCGTATAAACCTGTGCGACGCAAGTATTTCCTGTCGTCGCTATCGCAAATGGAACCGTGGACCCTGAGCCACCCACCAGCGAGAAGCTACCAAACGTTTCAGCAGACATGAAGTTGAGGTAAAGTGTTCCGGCGGCGGTACCTTTACCGATGGTCGTCGCGCCCAGAGGGAGATTGCCGACAGCAACACGATTGATTGAGTTGTAGTTCAAGCCAACAAAATAGATGTTGTTATAGCCATCGACGGCCACGCCATAATACGCACTCGTAGATCCCGAAGCGATCTCGGTACCCGCGATCACGTTGTATTGATTCTGCGAATTGCGGGTGCCATTGATCAGCGGTATCTCGACGATGCGGTCATTACCGCTGTCAGAAATGTAAAGGTTCCCGGCGGCGTCCAGCGAAACACCGGTGGGATTGGTGAGTCCGGTGCCAACACTGACCGCGACGGTTGTTCCGGTCGTGGTAGGCAACGATGTGGCGGCAAAATAGTACACGCCGGTTCCATTTGCGTAATACACATCACCTGCGGCATCAACCGCGATCTGCGCATTTTGCGCTGAGGTGAGGTTATCAACCAGAATGTTCACCAAGGCGCCAGTGGCGCCAGAGAATTCGAGAATGCGGTTGTATGCTCCATTACTGACGCCGTCTTGCTTCTCCATCACATATAAGTTTCCGCTTCCATCCAGGGCTAGATCAGATGGCTGAACATAATTACTCAAGCTGCTGATACTCCAGGGGAAGGTACACGGCGCTGTGTTGGTTGAGATAGGAAGGATGCACTTCGACAATTTCGTTGCATCCATCCCTGTCGCATAAGTGCCGCCCACAAATGGAATGTAAACAACACTGCCCCCTTGATTGGCCACCCACAGGTTGCTTCCTGCGTCGGCATAGACTCCAGGATTCGAGTAGGCGGTAAGATTCGAGAGCAACTGCACCTGCGCATTCGCACCCCCATTGGCGGGAATCTCTGCCAAATAACCGAGGCTCCCACTAATCTTCGCCAGGTAGAAAACATCCCCCCTGCTGTTAGCCGCAAGATGTCCTGCGTTGCCCGCATAATCCTTGGTTGCCAATCCCAATGCGCTGTTGACCGCGGTAACGTAATTGGTGTGCATGAAGATCGTTGATGTCACCCCAGTTAACGGAGGCGATATCTGTAGCGGCGCAGCCGAAGGGGACGACGAAGTCGAATAGTCGGTATCGCCGGTGTAGGTCGCCTTGATGCTGTAGGTGCCAGCGGCCAGGGTCGTGGTTGTATAAGAAGCCAGACCGGTGCTCGGCGTGACTGCCACGCCAGACGCCAGCACTGCGCTTCCATTCAAGAACGTCACCGTTCCCGTGAAAGTTCCGGAGACCGCCGAAGCAACAGTTGCGTTCATGGTGATCGAAGCACCAAGCGTGGCGCTGTTCGGCGTGACAGTTACCACCGATGTTGTCGTTGCCGCCAGATTGACGGTCACGCCCAGGTTGTTATTGGAGCTTGCGTAAGCCGTGTTGCCGTTGTAGATGGCTTCGACGGTATGCGCCCCGCCGGCCAGACTGATAAAGGTGATCGAAGCCGCCCCGCTGGACAATGTCACGTCCGGAGTCTGCTTGACGGAATCCAGATAGAAAGTGACGGTTCCCGTCGGGCCAGTGCTCGGCGTCACCGTTGCAACTACCGTAATGGACTGGCCATAGACTGGAGTAGTAGTTGGCGAGGTTACGGCAAGACCAAGTGACGTCGTGGCAAGCGAGCCGCCGACGCCGCTCTGAGTCAACGTTGCGCTGTCTACAGCATTGCTGCTGGAGAAGGTCAGCGTATCGGTCAGAGTTCCGCTGGTCTGAGGAGTAAAGATCGTCGCGACCGTGCAACTCGCGCCAGAGTTGACCGTGCCGCCCGCCACACAGGTGGACGAATTCTGCACGGCAAAACTGCTTGTGTCGGCTCCTGAGGCGGTGTAGTACGGCGTATTAAGATCCAGCACCGCCGTACCGCCGTTGGAAACCTCCGCCGAGATTGCCGCGCTTGGAACCAGCACATTCACGGTGCCCATGAAGAGCGAGCCCGCGGTCCGATTCAATTCCGCAACCGCCGCATCCGGCGCATCCGCTGCATACAAATTGCCAGTTCTGTCGACAGCGATGGCGCTCGGCTTAGCCACAACGGTGGCTAGCGTAGTCCCGGAACCAGTGGCCAGTGCCCCACTCACATTCGGAATCCTGGTAATCGTTCCGCTCCCGCTATCAGCCGCATAGAGGCTTCCACCCGCATCCACCGCGACTCCCGCGGCCGTGGTCAATCCGCTCAGAATCGTGGTCTGTGTGCTGGTTGCAAGCGCAATCTGCACAACCTTGTCAGTTCCGGCGTCGGAAACATAAAGATTGCCGAGGTTATCCACTGCCACGGCGACAGGCTTGGTGAATGTACCGTTCACCTTTGAAACCAGGCTCCCCAATCCCTGGTCGCCAGAACTCGACAGCAACAACACGCGTGCATTTCCGCTGTCAGCGACATACAGATTTCCGAGAGCGTCCAGTGCCAGCCCCGATGCGCCGCTCAATCCGTTTGCAAGCACAACTGGCGTTCCATAGGCGCTCGCCACATAAGGAATTTTCACCACCTCGTTGCTCGAAGTCCCTGTCTCGGCAACATAGAGGTTATTGCCTGCATCGATGGCAACTGCCGTGGGAGTAGTCAATCCGCTGACCACGGCTGATGGTGTTCCGCCGCCTGCGGCTGTTTTGTAAATCTGCCCGTTATCCGCGACATATGTGTTACCCGCCGCGTCCACGGTTATCGCACTTGGACCAGTCCATGTCGTGCCGATCGAACTTTCGGTGCCGGGGTCTACATCAAGCACCGCCGCTGTTCCGGATCCAGATAGCTCCAACACGCCCAGCACGTTGTTGTTGTTGTCGAGTGCATACAACGTGCCCGACTGCGGGCCGGCTGCAGTCGGAGTATATGTCGCGCTCACCGTGCAGATGCCATCGATTGTGTAGGCGCCGGCGATGCAAGTCGTAGCAGAAACCGCAAACGGCCCGGTGACGCTGAAAGAGCCGAAAGTCTCAGCCGAAGTAAACGATACATTTAGTGTCTGTGCGCCCGAGGTGGTGTTAATCGCTATTGCGCCGAATGACACCTTCCCAAAGACGGCATAGTTCAGCGAGTTCGGATACGCACCGGCGTAATATACTTTGCCATAGCCGTCGATGCCTACACCGGTGCTTGGCCCGTACTGGCTGTTGCTCTGGTTGCTATAGCTGGAATATCCGGTGTTGAATTCATTGCTCAACGTGTATTGATTTGCCGCGCTGACTGTGCCGCCTATATTGGGAAACTCGACGATGCGATTACTCGGAGTGGCAACGGTTGTGGAAGAGGACGCGACCTTGTCAGTTACATACACGTTGCCTCCCAAGTCAATTGAAACGCCGCCGGGCTGAGTGAACCCTGCGCCAAAGGTTGCTGGCAGTGAGTTGGTCGTCGCCGTTCCCGCCAGCACCGCAGTGCTGCCAGCCGCCAAGTATTGGATGGCGGTTCGTGCGGTCGAGTCGACGTAGTAGATATCGCCTGCCTTATCTACCGCGATCTCCGCGCTGCCCTGGGAAGGAAGATTGTCGGCCAGCAGCGTATTGGCGCCTGATGACGCAGCCCACTCGAGTATCATGTTCTGCGAGTTCGCGAACCCGGTGGCCGAGGTAGTGCCGCCGGTGTACTTCGATAGCGTATAGAGATTTCCGCTGCCATCCAATGCCACGTCGATGAACTGAAGATAGTAGCCGTAGGCGCTGGGCAAATAATGAAACCCGGTGCATGCGGTGGTCAGACCCTGCGTTGCAAATGGAAAGTTCCCACTGCCGCAGTACGACAGGCTGGTATAGGTCGCGCCAGATGGATATGTCCCGTTGACGAAGGGAATAAAAATGATCTTCTGGTCGCCGGGATCAGCGGCATAAACGTTGCCGGCCGAATCGACAGCAATGCCTACGTTGCCTGAACTCAAACCGGAGACCAACGTCACCGCGGTGGTTGTTCCCGCGGGAATCTCCTCAATGGAGACGGGAGAACCAACGACACCGACAAAAATATCGCCCCGGCTGTTGGCCGCAATGTGACTGACCGGTCCGCTGGTAGCTGCTATGCCCGTGGCCTGGCTGAAAACCGCCCCAGGAACCTGCCCGATAGCCGTCTGCATCGTGCCCAGGCAAAGCGCTACCATGGCCATTAAAGCCGAAACAACACTCTTGCCCACATAGTTGCCGCGATTCACATCAATTGATCTGAACATCGTATCGCCCCCGGGAAATCTATCCTTCGGAACTCGAACCTTTACGCGCGTCGTACGCTTGCCATCAGGCAAGACGACCGTCGATATCCATGTCACGGATACCGTGAATGCTCACCAAAAAACAGATGATCAAGCGGCCTGCTACCCACAACGAGGCGCTGCACGCCTACGGACCGCGCCCTCAACCGTGCCCCCATCGATACAACCGGACACAACGGGAAACGCATCTCCCCAACGCTTCTGCTGCACACAGCACATTGCAACCGAAATTCTGGATTCTAGCTCGATGAAACATTATCGAACGCAAATTGTGATTGTCAAGAGAAAAATAAAGCGATTTACTATGGAGAGTAAATCGATTCAAGCACTATAATTTAGCGCAGATATGCGCGGCTCGTTTACCGAGTCTTTTCTTCTGGTCCACGGGCCCCTTGCCTGTTCCCGCAACTGAAGCTAAAGTGACGAGCATCGCGTCTTATGATGGCGTCGCAATGGTGACCTCGCATCGAGAGGAATGAAATGAACATGCCACGGTGGAATACGACTCCGCGCTCGACCATGCACACATCAACACGTCTGGCTGCGCTGGGTTCGGGACTCGTGCTGTGGATGTTGGCCTCTCCTGCGTGTGCGCTCAAGCCGGTCATCGCAACCGTCAACCTCTCGAAGCCGCATCAGGAGATCGCAGGCTTTGGCGGCTCTGAGGCCTATTACCAGGGCTACCTGGCACATCATCCCCATCAGCAGGAAATTTACGACGCGCTCTTTGGCCCCGTCAACGGGCTGCACATCGACTTCCTCCGCCTTCAGGACACCTTTCGCTATCAAAACAAGCCGGGATTCGATAGCGATACCAGCTCTATCGTGCAACACGCCAACAGCGTGCGTGGTAACCCGATCACGATCATCATGAGTTCCTGGTCTCCTCCCGCCGCACTCAAGAGCAACGGCAGTGAAAAAAATGGCGGAACTCTGATTACAAAAGCCGGACGCTATGACTATGCGGGCTTTGCTCAGTATTGGAAGGATTCGATTCTCGCTTATCGTGCCATCGGAATCGACCCCACATATGTGAGCATCCAGAACGAACCTGACATGACGACGGATTATGAGAGTTGCCGCTTCAATCCGACTGAAGCTCCCTTCAATGGTGAAAGTTTTGCCGGCTACGACAAGGCCGTGGACGCCGTCTACGCCGCATTCCACCAGTTGCCGTCCCCACCCTATTTGCTGGGGCCAGAGACCATCGGCATCGGCTACGGCCACGTACAAGCCTTCATTAAAGCGCAGAATGCTGATCACATCTACGCCGTCACCCACCATCTATATACCGGAGGCGACAAGAACCAGCCGGATTCCTACATCCCTGCACTGCAAGCAATCAAGAACGAGAACCTCGGCAAACTAAGGTTCCAGACTGAGTACTTCACTGCCGGTGGGTTCGATACCGCGCTGATGATCCATGACAGCCTGGTGGCTGAAGAAGTCAGTCTCTACCTCTACTGGCCGCTCACCTGGCCGGGCGAAACCGGAACTCTGATCAACATTGAGAGTCCCACAAATCCCTCCAAATGGAAGACCCCTCAAGGCTGGAGCTACACCGATGGATACTATGCCTTGAAGCAGTACTCCTACTTCATTCATGCCGGCTATCATCGTGTCGAGGCGGAAAGCTCGAACGACGAAATCAAGTTGTCCGCCTATCTGAGCCCCAGGCGCGACAAACTGGCCGTCGTAGCCATCAATACATCAACCACAAAGACCATGACCGTCAAGTTGAAGCTGGGCGATTTTGATCATGGCTTGTCGCGCGTCTTCCGCACAGCCTTTCCCAACACCCCCGAGCGTTTTGCCGACCTCGGCGCGTTGGGGCCCGACAATGCGATCACCCTTCCGCCACACTCCGTAGTGAGCGTCGAAATCGTCCACTGATCGAGCCCTGCGAGCTTCCGTCATGTCCCATTTCGGCTCACTGTTTCATTTGCGGCAAACTGCGTCCGACTTGCCGCGATCTTCCCTTGTCCCGCACAAGCCCGAAGTCTACTCTTAGGGCGATGGCCGTCCTCTCTGTCGATCTCGCAATTCGCCGCTGGTCTGATCTGGGCATCGTTGTGCTCAGCCATATACCTCCGGCGCAGCCCCCTAATCGCTGGGAGGCCGGAGGCCATGGCCTACCGCTCAAACCGCCTTTCACTCTGCAAAGCAATCCTCAGACATCGGAAGGCCACATCACTTGCGAAACGATCCTGTGGAGTGACCCCGGTCCCGTGGACGTAAATATTCTGGCGGGACGGTTGAACCAGCTTTGCGTCACGCGCAACATCCGGGTGCTGATGCTCGACGGCCCTCAGGCCTGGAAATCCGGCTCGAATGGCCTGGAACACTCTCGCGTGAGCGAGCGCCAATTGAACACCGCTGCCAAGACCGGCCTGCCCGGCATGGTCAAACCCCTCACCTACCGGCCTTTCGCCGAGTTTTGCCTGGATGTATATGACGCCCTCTGCCGACGCGGCTGGCGCAGGCTTGACACGCGCGACCAACCCACCCCCACGCAGGAGCAGAATCAGGAGCGAGTGCTGGTCGAGAGTTATCCGCACGCGGCCTGGAAATCCCTGGGACTAAAACCTCTGCCTTCCAAGCGCAAGGCGCGGGTGAGCGACTTGGCTGAAGCATTTGGTGCGCTGCGTTCCCTGATTCCCCTCAATGTGGACCGTCCGCCGAATCACGATCAGCTTCAAGCCATCGTCGGTGGCCTACCGGGTCTCGCACTGGAGGAGCGTAATGCGACGGGCGCACGCATCGTCGGCACTGCGCCGCGACGCGAAGAGGGTCACTGGCGCGAGGGCTTTATCGTCCTGCCCCTGCCTCCAAACAAAACTCTCGGCCTCCGCTGGCTGCACTGACTGTAACCGTCATCGATCTATCCTTTCTCGCCCAGCTTATACATATATTTGATGGCGGACTTGTACACCATGGTCTTCTGACGACCCCGAACCTTGAGGGTATTGTGGTCGTACCATTCAATGCAGCCTTCAATCTGCTCGCCATCTTCTAAAACAATGACCATGGGAGTCTGCGCCTGGATTTGTTTTTGCAGGTAGAAGAGCTCGGCCTGATGCTGCGGAGAAAACTGCTGAGAATGAGCAGTCAGGCGAATGGGAGCCACGCTCGCTTGCCGAGGACGGCTCCGGACAGGCGGGACTGGTAGCTCGTTGACGCCGGGCTTGCTGGATTCAAGGCTCATGGCAAAAACTCCTCCAGGGAACGCGTTGGCAGACCATGCCCAAAAATATTCTAATATCTGGATGCCCCATCCTCGCCGCGTTTATGTTTTTGCGGTTAGGGTGGAATTCGATCATACCTCTTTTATAAGAACAGTGAAAAAGCCCTAGTTGTGGTCAAGGCTGACGGCCATGGCATCCAGCGAAAGCGAGCGCAGCAAGTTGCGGCGCATGCCCTGCTCGACCTGACCCAGGGCGCGGGCGGCGGAGTCGATCCAATCAAGACTCAGACCCTGAGAAAGGCGGCCGAGTTCGGCTTCAATGTCCAGGTTGCGAATGAGACGCGGCGTGCCGGCCACAAGCAGCAACAAGTCTTCAATCAAGCTGCCCAGCGCGCGCAGCAGGTTGATCGTCTTCTCCTGCCCATCAGCGCCAGCGCGATAGCTTTCCGTCGCGTGAAAGAGCGAGGAGTAATCGGGCTCGCGCAACGCGGTACGCAGCAGAATGAGGGCGTCCTGGCGGCTGGCAAGATAGGTCGCAAGGTCGATGGTGAGGGCGCGGCCCACGGCTCCTTCGGCCAGGCGCGCAGCAAGAGCGCGGTCAGAGGATTTGAGAAGCGGGCGGCGTTGCGCAAGCAGAGCTTCCAGGTCTGAAGACGGAATAGCGCCTAGCCGATGAACCACTGCGCGGGAGCGGATGGTCGGCAGCAACTCTTGCGGATTCTCAGTTAGCAGAATCAGCGAAGTGTGTGTGGGCGGCTCTTCAAGAACCTTAAGCAGCGAATTGGCCGCCTCTTTCATGAACGCAGACGAAGTGAAAATGGTAAAGGTGCGCTTCGACTCGATCGGCGGCCTATAGTAGGCGATGTGAATGACCTGGCGAACCTGGCCCAATTTGATGAGCAACTGCGGCGGATCGGGGGGAACGACGAGCAAGTCCGGATGCGTCTGTATCAGGATGCGGGTCTCGCGCTTGTCGGTGTCGCGCAGGTCTTCGCGCGCTGAAACGGCCTCAGCGACGCGCGCCTCAAGATCACTGGATTGGTCAATGCGTGTGCAGTTCGCGCACACGCCGCAAAAGTCGGGCAAGCCGTCTGATTCCGTGGGTTGAAGGCAGTTGACGGCCTTCGCCAGCATCAAGGAGAGCATGTACTTCCCTGCCCCGCGCGGTCCGGCAAGGATGAGCGATTGAGGAAAGCGCTCTGCCCGGATGCTCTCGCGCAGATGGGTAACGGTAGCCGGATTACCGAGAAAATCTTGGAAGCCCATTGGTTTGAGTTTAGTGCATTTTGAGGCGCGGCGTTTGGGAACGCAGATGTGGTCCACAAGAATGCGAATCCGGCAGACCAGCTATGCTGGTACCTGTGTTTGAGCGTTGATTTTTTGAGGAAAGCAGAATGTCTGATATGCACGAAGTGCAAGCCATGGAAAACCGAGATTATCGGATAAAGATCGGTATAACTGGGAAACGCCGCCTATATCTCCTATTTACCTGTCTAGCGCTCGTATCAGGCCTTTGCGCCACAGGATCGTTCGCTCAGAGCCCCACCATGTTTCGCGGAGATGCTGCCCACTCGGGTGTTTTCAAGGGCGATGCGCCAAAGTCCATCCATCACGTTCTTTGGGAGTTCAAGACTGGCGGGCGTGTATTCTCATCTCCGGTCGTAGCCAACGGCATAGTTTATGTGGGCAGCAACGATCACTTCCTTCACGCCATCGATGCCGGCAATGGCCGGGAGGTATGGAAGTTTCAAACCGAAGCCAATGTAAACAGCAGCCCTGCGGTGGCAAATGGCGCCGTGTACTTTCTTAGTCTCGATGGCAGCGCCTACTCGCTGGATGCGCACACCGGCAAGCAGTTATGGAGGTTCAAAACCGGCGGCGAGAGTCGCTTGAATATGGCTGGTATTTATGGCATTGCTCCATCCCGTGAGGTCGTTCCCGATGTTTGGGATTTCTTTCTTTCCTCACCCGCCGTTGACGGAGGAACCGTCTATTTCGGCAGCGGGGACCATAACATTTATGCGCTCGATGCATTGACCGGCAGTCTGCTCTGGAAGGTCCAAGCGGGCGATGTCGTGCATTCCTCTCCGGCAATCGCAAACGGAGTTTTATATATCGGCTGCTGGGACGGAGTGATGGTTGCGCTGAATGCCAAGACGGGCCAACCTATATGGAACTTTGCGACCGGCGTTGATGCTACTCACTTCATGCAAGGCATTCCCGGCTCGGCGGCCATCGCCGATGGCATTGTCGTCTTTGGCAGCCGCGATAACAACATCTATGCGCTTGATGCGAAATCGGGCAAAGAACTTTGGCGACAAGGCAACAGCGGTTCGTGGGTGATCGCGTCTCCCGCCATCATCGATGGCGTGGTATATATCACCACGTCCGACACAATGAAGCTGCGTGCGCTCAATTTGAAGACAGGCGTGCAGCTATTCGATTTGACTTATAAGTCCTATAGCTTTTCATCACCGGCCGTGGCCGCCGGACACACCTACTTCGGTACATTCGACGGTGCTGTTTATGATGCCGACCTCACTGCTCGCAAGCTGAGTGGCGAATTTCGTGTGCAAGCCTCTCTGCGTCACAAGGAACTGCTCACTGAAGACGGTCATCTGAATGGCGATGTGATTTACGGTCCGCTCGGTCCGGATGGCAAGCCGAATAACACCATCGACGCGGCGGTGATCGGAATCGACCGCTTGCTTCAACTCGGCTCAATTCTGTCGAGTCCCGCAGTTGCCAATGGGGTCGTCTATGTCGGTAGCGCAGACGGATCGATATACGCACTGGACTGAGCTCGACCCCAGAATGTAACCGACTTTATCTCAAATTCCAGATCTCCGCAGAATCGCGATTTGGGCACGGCATCAAAAATACTTGTCAATCACACTTGACATTTTCTGCTCTTTTATGTAAAGTAAAGTTGTCGTAAAGTAAAGGAGACTAATCATGGGACTAATGACCTGCAAGACCAACAACCCTGCTGCTCGGCGTTTCACCATTCGATTCGTCGTCGTCATGATGCTTTTTGCCGCCTTTTCCGTCCTGTCTACTGTCGGACTTCTCCTCTGGCACCCATCCTGGTGGCTGATCTGGCTGCTCGCCATTCTGCCGGCGCTTCCTATCGGCATGGCAGTGGTTCTCACCGCCCAGTACATCGCCGAAGAAAAAGATGATTTCCAGCGAGCAATGTTGGTTCAGGCCTTGCTCGGAGGCGTTGGAGCGATTCTCGTGTTGACCACGGCCTGGGGATTTCTGGAGAACTACGCTCACTTTCGTCGTCTGGATCTGCTGATGGTCTGGCCGCTTTATGTGATCTTCGTAGGCATCTCCTATGGCCTCGTGAAAGCGAGGTACAGATGAAAAACCGGCTGCGAGTATTGCGTGCGGAACAGGACTGGTCGCAGGCCGATCTTGCCGAGCGCCTCGAGGTCTCGCGCCAGTCCGTCAACGCCATTGAGACCGGCAAGTTCGACCCCAGTCTGCCGCTCGCGTTCAAACTGGCGCGCCTCTTTGAAACCACCATCGAAGCCATCTTCAGTGATGAGAACTGATGAGCGATTTTCAAACGGCGTTCAGCGCGGCGGACCTATACTGGCTTCATGCTGACTCTTTCTTCGTTCGTCCGTCTCATATCTTCAGCCGTCGCTGCGGCTGGGCTGGTTTGTGTGCTGGCTCAGCCGCCCGCGGCTCACGCCTGGGGCAATGGAGGCCATCGCCTTGTGAACAAGCTTGCAGCCAGTTCCCTGCCAGCCAATGTGCCTTCCTTTTTACGTTCGCCTGAGGCCATCATCGAGATCGAGTATCTTGGTCCCGAGCCAGACCGCTGGCGCTCGCCCGCCGAGCCGGAGCTGAACGCCGCGCAGGCTCTCGAACACTTCATTGACTTGGAGCCAGCCGACGCGCTCGGCCCTTTGCCGCACCGCCGCCTGGATTTTGAGGCAAGCGTCTTCGCCTCCGGCCAGCGGCCCGAGAAGATCGGCCTCCAGCCCTGGGAGACCACTGAAGTCTGGGAGCGGCTGAAGGCTGCAATGCGCGAATACCGCGCCTTGGACGCTCGTCATGAGAACACCCGCCCCGTCGAACAGGCGATCATCTTTTACGCCGGCTGGCTTGGCCATTACGTCGGCGACGGCTCGCAACCGCTCCACACCACCATCCAATACAACGGCTGGGTGGGCCCGAATCCCAACGGCTATACCATCGGCCACCAGATTCATTGGCAGTTCGAGGGGCCATTTGTAGACGCCAACCTGCACGAACCCGAGGTCCGCGCCAAAATGACGCCGGCAAAGGCCATCGACGGCGATATCTTCGACGCCTATGTAGCCTATCTGCGCAACTCCAAGACCTACGTGGAAAGGGTTTATCAACTTGATAAGGCAGATGGGTTTATTGGCGCTGGGTCCCGCGAGTCGCGTGAGTTTACTGCCGAACGATTGGCTGCGGGAGCCAGTATGTTGCGCGACATGATTTACTCCGCCTGGTTAGAGAGCGCAAAGCCCGTGGCTGATCCCTACGCGGTGAAGTGACGCCACCCTGATTACAGTTGCCGTTGCTTCGAGAAGCACAAGGCTGCACGCTCAATGCAGCCTTGTGAGGAAAAAGAAAACGGAGCTAGAATCCGCCGTCCACCATCCACCGCTTCTGAGGATTGTCGTTTCGCACTGCCAGATTGTGCGACTTCACCGAGCCATCGGCCAGGCGAATCTGGTAGGGGACGAAATAACCTGGGTAAAGTCCAGACTGGAACGGCTGGCCAATGGAGAGGACAGTCACGTGTCCGTAGTACTTCTTCAGCCCGTCAGGGACGGTGCTCGCCGGATAGACGCTGAGTAATGCGCTCCAGTCTTCTTGAGCAAACGCATTGAAAAAGTACGTCGCTGTGTCCTTCGGGTCAAGAATGGCGGTGGCAGGAGCAGACATCTCTGCCGGTGTGACAATCTGCGTTGCTCCCGCGGGAATTTGCAGAGCGAAGAGCGAATCAGGAAGCACCTCGTCATATCGGATGTCGTTCAGTTCAAGTACCGTCACCTCCTGACCGCCGGCGCGAATTGAGACTCTAAGGCTCTTCAGCAGCTTGGTTGCCGCATCGAAGGTATAGATGCAGGCGTGATCCGATTCCAGAATGGACTTATTCTTTGCCCATGAATTCTTGAAATCGCCTTTCGCATCGCTTTGAACGGTCAGTGTGATCGTGCCGTTGGCTTTGGCGATCGTTGCGTCGCTTTGTTTCGCCCTTGCCGCATCCAGTTCGTTCTGCAGAATGCTCTGGGGATCGAGCAAAGGGCGCAGCCACTCGACAAAGCCCGCATTCGGCGAGGCCGTCATATAAGAATTTGCAGTGCTGATGTACAGAGTGGAAGCGGAGCCATCCATCACCACGATACGGCCGGGTTTCTCGACACGCCACTTGCTGCTGGGATTGAACTGGCGCCACATCTCCAATGGAACGTAATCGTAGTCGGCGCCAATCAACTCAAAGTTGTCGCCAGGAATCGTCCTCATGCGACCGGTCATGTGGATTGACTGGACCGCGGACATGGCGTCGATTGATTGAGCCAATGCGGTGAACGCCTGGTGATTGCCGCCAAATCGGCCGGTCAGCATGGGAATAAGAAGAATAAGCAAGGCGGTTGCACAGGCGGCCACGGTCCAGCGCAGCCATCCGTTCCAGCGCCAGTTCGTTCCGGTTGATGCGGCTTCCTGCGCCGCTGCATGGTTGATCGCATTCATGGTTCTCGCTCCAAATTGATGTGAAGCGGCGACTCGTCCCGGTTGTTTCACCCTCTCGATAAGCTCTTGCTGCTTCTCGAAATAAATGCGGCACGCCGGACATTTTGCCAGATGCTCACGAACCGGTCCCGACTCGGGAGTATCTTCCTTGTCGAACAGGCCAGTCATGCAACGAATAGCTTCTTTGCAGTGCATCGGGTTTCTCCTTCCACATTGAGCACTCGGCGCAACTTATCAAGGCCATATCGAAACCGCGACTTCACCGTCGGAACCGATGTTCCGACGATCAATGCGACTTCCGCGAAAGACATCTCCGAAAGTATCCGCAGCCGGATCACTTCCGCCTCCCGGCTCGGAATACCCTCGAGCAATCGATGGAGTTCCTTCGATTGCTCCTGCTCAGCGACCACCGAGAAGGTGTCCTCGCTGGAAGCCACCTGATCCGTCACAGCGTCCGCCGGTCGCCGCAACCTCAATCTGTGAAAATCGATGCAGCGGTTGCGTACCATGCGAAAAAGATACAGCCGGACTTCAGTGATATGTCTTCGTTTGCCGCGGTCTCGATAAGCCTGCACATAGACGTCCTGTACCGCGTCCTCTGCGTCTTCCTGATTCCCCAATTGATGAAACGCAAAGTTGACCAAGTCGTCTTGAGTCGCCTGGACCAGACGCTCGAACTCTTCGATCGTCTGGGGCCAGGCCGAGATTGGTTGTGCCGTTGTGAGCATCCGTGAATCGCAACTTCCAACTGTACAACGCTGCAGGAAACCGAAAAGATTTAGACAAGCAATTATTTCAGAGATTGACCAGGCTCAAAGCTCAGCACCATGATTGAACGTAGCCGTAGTAGACTGACCCTTTGGTTGTACAGATGAGCTGTTTGCGAGGATTCGTTCGCAAGCCAGGGAGAAGCACGATGCACATAGTCTTTGCCGCTTCGGAGTGCGTGCCGTTTGCCAAGACCGGGGGGTTGGCCGACGTGGTGGGAGCGCTGCCTCCGAAGCTGGTCAAGCTCGGTCACGAGGTCACGGTTTACCTGCCGCTCTACGCGCAGGTGCGGCGGCAATTGCCAGATGAGTTGACCTACGCCGTGCGCTCAATCACCATCCCGTTTCAGTACTACAACCGCTTTGTGGGCATTGTGGACGGCGGAAAGCGCGCCGGGGTGCAGTTTTACTTCGTGGATTGCCCGGAGATGTTTAACCGGCCCGGATTTTATGGCACCGCAGCGGGCGACTATCCGGACAACGCCGAACGCTTCGCTCTCTATTGCCGTTCGGTGCTTGAAGCGGTGAAGCTGCTGGGCGTGCCTGCGGTCTTCCATGTGCATGACTGGCAGGCAGCGCTGATTCCCGTTTATCTGCGGACGGTTTACGCTTCAGACCCGCTCCTGAGCCGCGCCAGCGTGGTGCTCACGATTCACAACGCCGCCTACCAGGGAGCATTTCCGCCCGCGACCACTGAACTGTTGCTCTTCCCCTGGGAGATCTTCACACTCGATAAGGTGGAGCACTACAACAAATTCAACTTCCTCAAAGGCGGGTTGGTCTACTCCGACATTCTGACCACGGTGAGCCGCAAATATGCCGAAGAGATACAGACGCCGGTGTTTGGCGAACAGCTGGACGGTGTGCTGCGTGGACGCGCGACCGACCTGCGCGGCATTCTGAACGGCGTGGACTATGAGCTGTGGAATCCAGCCACAGACGCGAACCTGGCTGCGCGTTATTCGCCGGCGGATCTGGCCGGAAAGGCCATCTGTCGCGCCGATCTGCTGGCCGTGTTTGGATTGAGCCAGGTGGAGGAGTCGACGCCGGTGATCGGCATCGTCTCGCGCTTTGCAACGCAGAAAGGCTTTGACCTGCTGGAGCGAATCGCCGGGCGGCTCTCGGAGTTGGATGTGGCCGTGGTCGCGCTCGGTTCGGGCGAGGCGCGATACGAAAAGTTCTTCCGCGATTGGGCCTTCTGGAACAAGGCGAACGTGGCTGTGCGGATCGGCTACGACGAGCCGCTGGCCCACAAAATCGAGGCTGGCTCGGATATTTTTCTCATGCCTTCACTCTATGAGCCGTGCGGACTAAACCAGATCTATTCGCTCAAGTACGGCACTGTGCCGGTGGTGCGCGCAACCGGCGGCCTCGATGACACCATCGATGAGTGGAACCCCGAGCAAGGCAGTGGCACCGGCTTCAAATTCAAGGGCACAATCGCCGGTGCGCTACAAGCAGCAATCGACCGGGCGCTGGCTGCCTTTCAAGACAAAGCCGGCTGGAAGAAGCTGATGCTTAACGGCATGGCGCGCAACTACAGTTGGGAGCAGCCGGCCCGCGAATATGAGGCGGTGTATGAAGAGGCCACACGCAGGCACTCGTGACGCATCGCACGGTCCTGCAGCTTAGAGATTAACTGCCCGGTGCGACCAGCGCGGGAAAACTAAAATCTCGAAGGACGTAGCGCGCGCCATCGGCGTCGAGGTGCCCACCATCGGAGTAGAAGACCCGCTCCCCGATCCGATAGGCGCATTCATTGTCGTTGCGACAAAGTTCAGTCTTCAGATCGATCAGCGGAACTCCGTTCAAACCCTTCACCACAATCCTCAGTTGGGCGTCTGCGATTGCAACCGAGGCAGGGTCTCTTGGGGTATCATAACCCGGATCGCTGGCGGTCTTGACCCCCATCCACAATGCCAGCGTGTGGCGGGCCGGAATCTGCGCGGTCCTGATCCTAAGAACGGGGTCTAGGGCGAAGCTGGGCACGTCCTCCATCACAATGACCTGTTTGCCGGATTTCTCAAGACCCAGGATCGTGGCTGTCAGGGAATGTCTGAAGACTTCATTCACTATCTCTGGAGGAAGCGTCTCGCGCTCGTGTGCAACATCGTTGATCAGCCAGCGATCAGTGGCTATCTGTTGAAAAGAGTTTGCCCAAACGCCAGTGAGTACCACAATCTTTACGCGCGGATCGGCTTCGAGCAGGTTCAGCACACTGTGGTTGAATTGAATGCATTGCCGCGCATCGAGCGGAATGGACGGACGATAGTTTGCGGCGCCCGCCAATGCCACGCAGCTGGTCCGGCCAATCTCGACAAGGCCATAACCTTGTGAGTCGGCAACGGCGCGCATACCCTGCGCTAATGCGGCGGCGTGGCTATCTCCCCAAATCGCGACGGACGGCCGCGGGTCTGATCTGTCGTAGCAGACCGGCGATACAGGCAATGCGTCTGATCCGCTCAAGCACGGATCGGCTTTCAACCGGTATGCTGTGGTGCGTTCCATGCCATCCAACTGGGGGAATCGTAGGGGGATGCCTTTGCTCAGCCATGCAACCGCACACACAAGAATGAAGAGAGCGCTGACAATGCCGTAGCGGATCAACAGAGGAACCGGAGCACGCAAAGACCGGCGAAAAGGTCTCTCTATGAAGTAATAAGACAGCGTCGCAGCCGCAAAGGCTGCTCCCATGGACAAGTAGGTGGCAGTACGCGGTGGCATGCCTCCCGCAGTTATACGCAAAAATGTCAGCAGAGGCCAATGCCAAAGATAGAGCGAGTAGGAGATTCTGCCGACGAAGACCAACGGAGAAAACGAGAGCAGCTTTCGGTTGATCCAACTGGAAGGTACCGCAATGACCAACGCCGTACCTAGCACCGAGGGCAATGCCATCGCTCCGGGAAACGGCATTTTTGAACTCAGCAGAAATATTGGCGCAAGCATCAGGCCCATGCCGCCTAAACCCGCCATTCGGGTAAGGGTCGCAGAAAGCTCAATGCGCTTTCCGGTCAATTCAGTGACCGCCAGACCAACTCCGATACCAAGCTCCCATGCGCGCTCCGGCAGGAGGTAGAATACATTCTTCGGATAACTGCCAAGCTCGCAGCAAGCGAGAAGAAAAGAAAAAATACAAACAGTCCAAACAGCCCGCGGGATCCAGTTGCGCCGAATGCGCGCCAAAAGCACCATCAGAAGAGGAGTTATGATATAAAACTGCTCTTCCACACCTAATGACCAGGTCATGAGCAGCGGATGCAATTCGCTAGCTGGATTGAAATAGTCGCTGGATATCCAGAATGCAATGTTAGAAGCGGAAAACGTAGCCGCGATTCCCGACTCCGCGACCTTAACAATTTCAAATGGCGACAACAGAAACAAAGACGCCAGCAAAACGAATACCATCATGGCATAATACGCAGGGAGAATGCGTTTGGCGCGCCTCTGATAAAAACGCAAAAAACTGAAGCCACCTGTTCGTACTTCGGAATAGATGTGGCCTCCAATGAGATAACCGGAGATGACAAAGAAAACGTCTACACCTGTAAAACCTCCCACAAACCATGGAACGCCGTAGTGATAAAAGACAACGCTCAAAATAGCTACTGCGCGAATTCCGTCGATGTCGGGGCGGTACAGCCGGCCGGAACCTCCGGACTTCGACACGCTCGCTAAAACCTCACCTGGTGAAGCATTCCGTGGATTCATATGAAAATGGACATACTGAGAATCTGCAATCAAAAAATATAGGGCCCGGCAACTCGTTTCAAATATCATACCTTATGCGGTCATTCTGCCCTGTAACCATTGCATCGGCAGCACAACCGAATGACGCGGATTCAAGAATCGTTCTTAGACTACTCGAGCTATTTGCACGAAACAGCAGCGTATCAGACAACGTGAACGGTGGGCAATGTGTGAAGAGAGAAGCCGATCTGGAGGCAGAAGTCGTCGAAGAAGATTAAAGTGGAGTTAGACAGATTGGCAAGCCTGCGGCTCTGAAACCGCGAAAACAGAAAGAGTGGATTAGAGATGCCCGATACCATCGATTGGCCCAAGTTGACATCGCCCCCGCGCCGCCGCCGGAGCGGATTGTTGATTCTCATCGCCGTTGTTGCAGTCATCCTCCTGAGCGGTCGAACCGCGCTTTCCTACTGGGTTGACTTGCTGTGGTTCAAGTCGCTCGGTTACGAAGAAGTCTTCTGGACGGCGCGCGGAATGCAATGGGGCATCTTTGCGGGATTTTTTGCGCTTACATTTCTCATTTTGCTCGGAATATATACGGCGCTCAAGCAAGCACACTTAGCGGACTTGCCCAGAGATCACATCATCATCATCGCCGGGCAAGAGGTCAAGTTGTCGCTCAGGCCCGTGCTGCGCATCCTTTCCATCGGCGGCTCGCTGGTCATTGCATTCATCACCGGCGGAGCAATGACCTCCGAGTGGCAAACCCTCGCTCTCTGGTGGTACGCGCCGCGAGACGCGGGCAGCATGGCCGATCCTATCTTCGGCCGGCCCCTCGGCTTCTATCTCTTCACCTTGCCGGCCTGGCAATTGATCACCGGATGGCTGCTGACGCTCAGTATCATCGCCTGCGTGCTTGCTGTTGTGTTTCTGCTGGTTTCAGGCAGTTCACGCGCACTCAGCGGCAGCCGCTCGAGTCTCAGCCAGTTACCTTGGCGCGGACTATCGATAGCGGTTTCTTTTTTGTTGCTCATCGTAGCCATGCGCGCCTATCTTGGCCGCTTCGAGTTACTCTTCGAGCACCACACTATCTTCGACGGAGTGACTTATACAGATGCGCACGTCACGCTCACCGGCATGTTAGTGGTTTGCGCCGCGCTGGCGCTGGGAGCGCTGATCGCCTTTGCGGGCGGTGTCTTCGCACCGCGCGGTCGCTGGCTCATCCTATCTGTCCTCCCCGCAATCGTCTGTTATGTAGTTGTCGGAATTGTTGGCTGGTATGTCAGCAGCTTTCTTGTCAAACCCAATGAGCTGGTTCGCGAGCAGCCTTACATTACCAATAACATCGCGATGACTCGCCAGGCTTATGGATTGGATCGCTTTCTACAGCGCGAGTTTCCCGCCGAAACCACCGTCAATGCAACTGACCCAGCCAATAACCAGGCCACGCTCAGCAATATTCGTCTGTGGGACTGGCACGCACTGCAGGATACCCTCCGTCAGATGCAGGAGATTCGCACGTACTACGACTTTCCCGACGTCGATATTGACCGCTATTCAATCAATGGCTCCATCAGCGAAGTCATGCTGGCAGCCCGCGAGCTGAGACAGGACAAGCTTCCAGAGAGTAGCCAGAACTGGATCAATCAGAAGCTCATTTATACGCACGGCTACGGCCTCACCATGAATACGGTCAATGGATTCACGACCGAAGGCCGGCCTACGCTGTTGCTCAGTAACATGCCGGTTCAAAGCACAGTGCCGGGATTGAATGTAACTCGACCCGAGATTTATTTTGGCGAACAGACCAATACCGATGTCTATGTCAAGACAAACCAGCAAGAGTTCAACTATCCGCAAGGCGACACCAACAACCTTACCTCCTACCAGGGAACGGGCGGCATCGAGTTAGGCGGATTTCTGCGCCGCGTACTGATTGCATTTGATCGTGGAGACATTGCCAAGCTGCCATTCAGCGACGATGTAAACTCCCAGAGCCGTCTGTTAATGCGGCGAACAGTGCGTGAGCGAATCTCGGCCCTCGCCCCATTTCTCACCTTCGATCAAGACCCATATATCGTGTTGGGCGAAGATGGCAGGCTTTCATGGATTCTGGATGCCTTCACGCAGTCGGACACTTATCCCTACGCGACGCATTACACCGTCAACGGACAAGCCATCAACTATATGCGAAACAGTGTCAAAGTCGTCGTTGATGCCTATGACGGAACCACAACGTTCTATGTCTTCGACGATAAAGACCCGATCCTTGCGGCCTACCGCGGCATCTTTCCGAGTCTCTTCAAGGACGCAGCCCAGATGCCGGCAGGGCTGCGCAAGCACGTGCGTTATCCAGAGTTATTACTTACCTTGCAGGCCGAGGTTTACGGCCTCTATCACATGACTAATCCAGAGGTCTTTTATAACCGCGAAGACTTATGGACAGTCGCGACGGAAGTTGGCATGGGTGACGGCGGCGCGCAGCAGACACAGGCGATGCAGCCTAACTTTGTGCTGATGAAGCTACCGGGCGAGAGCGGCGTAGAATTTGTGGAGATTCTGCCCTTCACTCCGTCCAACCGCAACAACCTAATTGGCTGGATCGCCGGTCGCAGCGACGGTGAACACTATGGCACATCGATTGTCTACGATTTTCCCAAGACCAAACAGGTCGATGGGCCATTGCAGATTGAAGCGCGCATCGATCAGAATGCCGACCTCTCCAGCAAGTTGACCTTGTGGAATCAGCAAGGCTCGCATGTCCAGAGGGGAACGCTCCTGGTGATTCCATCCGGCAAGGCGCTGCTCTATGCCGAGCCAATTTATTTGAAGGCCGACCGCAGCCCCATGCCAGAGTTGCGGCTGGTGGTGCTGGCGCTGCAAGACAAGCTCGCCTACGGTCCAACCTTCGAGGCAGCGTTGTCGTCTCTGTTTGGCGGAGGCGTCTCGTCGCTCAGCGCATCCGAAGTCCCAACCCCGCCAGCCGCGACAACAACATCAACTGGCGCACCAGCTCCCGCACAGGATTTGAGCGCGCTGATTTCACAGGCAAGCAAAGACTTTGACGACTATCAGCGGCTCACTGCGGCGGGCAAGCTGGGCGAAGCTGGGCAAAAGCTTGAGGAGTTGAAACAGGTCATCGGAAAACTGAATCTTCGAGCGAAGTAGGATTTTGGTTGGCATGTGATCCCAGGTCTCGCAAGAGACCTGGGATATTCTTTGCGAAGAATCACGCCCCAGCCAGTGGCACGCGCAGATCGCCGCCGGTCATCTCCTTAGGCAGGCCCAGCGCGAGTATGTTCAGCAGAGTTGGCGAAATGTCGCGCAGCGAACCATCGGGGCGCAAGCGATAGCGGTTGGCTTCTTCAGCTACATAAATCATCGGCACCGGATTGGTAGTGTGCGCCGTGTGCGGATTGCCAGTCACCAGGTCCACCATCTGTTCGGCATTGCCGTGGTCGGCACTGATCAGCCAACTGCCGTTGCGTTCCTTGATCGCCTTGTACACGCGGCCCAGTTGGGCATCAACGGCTTCGATGGCTCGGATCGTCGGCTCCAGTTTGCCGGAATGCCCCACCATATCCGCGTTGGCAAAGTTGGCGACAATCAGATCAAAAGCCGTGTCGTTCACCGCCTTCACGATAGCATCGGCGATAGCCTCGGCCTTCATCTCCGGAGCAAGATCGTAAGTGGCCACCTTCAGCGAAGGAATCAGCACGCGCTCTTCGCCGGGGAAAGGCGTCTCAATGCCGCCGTTAAAGAAGTAAGTCACATGAGCGAACTTCTCTGTCTCGGCCACTCTCAAATTGCGAAGATGATGCTGCGCCAGCACGTTGGCCAGGATGTTATCTAGAGACTCCGGCGGAATGACAACCGGCAACTCGTAGAGCTTGTCATACTGTGTCATGCAAAGGTAGTACAGGTTCTTCGGAATTTCGCTGCGGGGAATCACCTGATCGAGCGCCTCCCAGCCATCCAGGTCACGGCCGCCCTGTTTGTTCAAGCCGCTCTCGCGCGTCAACACACGGGTAATCTCGCGTGCGCGGTCGGCGCGAAAGTTGAAGTTGATGCAGACATCCTCGTCGCGAATCTGCCCGACCGGCTTGCCCGCGCCATCCACCACCACAAACGGAATCAGAAACTCGTCAGTGATGCCGTTGTTGTAATTCTCCTTGATGCGCGCCACGGCGTCGGGATACGCGCCGCCCTCGGCCTTGCCGTTGACCATTGCGTCGAAAGCCTTGCGCTCGCGCTCCCAGCGCTTATCGCGGTCCATCGCGTAGTAGCGTCCGTTGATCGTAGCCACCTTGCCCACGCCATATTCGCGCATCTTCTGTTCAAGCTGCGCAATGTAATCTGCGCCGGAGCAAGGCGGAGTGTCGCGGCCGTCCATGAAAGCATGAACAAAGACGCGCTCCAAACCGTACTCGCGCGCCGTCCGCAGCAGGGCGTAAAGGTGCTCCTGATGAGAGTGAACGCCGCCGTCAGAGACCAGCCCAAAGAGATGCAGTTGCCGTCCTCCCTCGCGAGCCAGTTGCATGGCCCGCGCAATCGCCGGGTCTTTTTGAAACTGACCTGATACGATCATCGCTTCAATGCGCGTAATGTCCATCTGCACAATGCGGCCCGCGCCAATATTCAGGTGACCCACTTCGCTGTTGCCCATCTGCCCATCGGGCAGGCCAACAAAGTGGTCCGAGGCCTGGATCAGAGTGTTAGGAAACTCGCGCAGCAGCTTGTCGTAGGTAGGCTTCTTAGCCAGTGCAATAGCGTTGTTGGCGGTTTCGGCACGATAGCCCCATCCGTCGAGGATGGTCAGAACGAGAGGACGATTGTAGATGGACACTTAGGAAGGCACCTCAGAATAGATCGAATATCTCATCTCTAGAATAACCTGCCAGGCGGCTGACCGAAATGTCCTTGCCCAAATCAGTCCGAATACACGATGCAAGACAGGTTTTGCATCGGGATGTGCAGAATTTCAACTGCGCAACGACACAGATGCCCTTTGCGCCATGTCAAAAACATTTGACACAGTCCTCCGTAATGCCTACCATTCGAAATGTCAAATGTTTTTAACTGGAGGGCGTCTGTGTCCAACCTTTCGCATCGGGAAAAGCTGCTCTATGGAGCATTGGCTGGAGAGTTTTTTGCCATCGGATTTTTCCTGCTCATCACCAGGGTGACGTTTACCGATTCTTATCGCGTTGCTGGGGCTGCTTTCACTTCCTGGCTTGTTGGATGGTCGGTTCCGACATTGCTCTCAGTTTTCTATCGTCAGACGGGCGACGCGCATGTGGATGAGCGCGACCATCTAATCGAACTCCGTGGGATTCGCTCGGCCTACGCCGTTCTTTTTGTCAGTATTGCCTTCCTCTTTTATTATTTGGGATTTATAAGTCCGGGCACCAGCACAAGCCACATTCTCACCCTGCTCTTTGCAGCATGGATATTCTCCCAGATCGCCAAGATTGAAAGACAATTAGAGTTCTATCGGACCCAAGATGGATGGCTTGCCGACCGCGTGAAGCCGCTGTTGTGTAAGCGGGCAATAAAGAGGATGGAGGATCTGAGACAGAAAAGGATCGAGCAATAATGCCGTTCATCCGCAACAGCATCCGCGAACTGCGCACCGCGCAATCCATGACCCAACTTGATTTAGCTGAGCGGATTTGGGTCACGCGCCAGACAGTCAATGCCATTGAAGCCAATAAATACTCGCCCTCGCTTGAGGTTGCCTTCCGAATCGCGGAGGTCTTCGGTGTGCCGCTCGAAGAGGTGTTCCAGTATGATTCGCCCCGAACGCGCAGAAAGTAGTCAAGAGTAGCGATTAAACAGTCGATCCAAGCTCAGAGGACATAAGCACAAAGGGAGGAAGCCGAAGCTCCCTCCCTAAGTACATGTGAAGCAGTCTGCCCCACCGCAGGTGGCTAGTCGTTGTAGTTCAGCCCTTCGAGCCCAAGGAAAACCGCGCCGCCGCCCAACTCCTCTTCGATGCGGAGCAACTGGTTGTACTTGGCGATGCGGTCGGTGCGGCTCACCGAACCGGTTTTGATCTGGCCCACGCCGGTGGCGACGGCAAGATCCGCAATGAAAGTATCTTCCGTTTCGCCCGAGCGATGCGAGATCACCGAGGTATAGCCGTAGCGGCGTCCCAGGTCGATCGCTTCCAGCGTCTCAGTAATGGTCCCGATCTGGTTGACCTTGATCAGAATCGAGTTGCCCACGCCCTCTTCAATGCCACGCTGCAAACGCTTCACATTGGTCACGAAGATGTCGTCGCCCACCAACTGAATCCTGCCGCCCAGTTTGTCGGTAAGAATTTTCCAGCCCGCCCAATCATCTTCGGCCAGGCCGTCTTCAAGCGAGACGATGGGATACTGGCGAATCCAGTTGTCGTAGAAGCCAACCATCTCTTCGCTCGATAGCTCGCGCTTGTCGCTCTTCTTAAAGATGTACTTACCTTTTTCCTTGTCGTAAAACTCGCTCGATGCTGGGTCGAGAGCAATCGCAATCTGCTCGCCGGGCTTGTAACCAGCATCCTCAATCGCTTCAAGAATGAGTTCAATCGCTTCGGCGTTAGACTTGAGCGAAGGAGCAAAGCCGCCCTCGTCGCCCACGGCCGTACTGTAGCCCTTCTTTTTCAGCACGCCCTTGAGGGTGTGGAAGGTCTCGGCAGCCCAGCGCAGCGCCTCGGAAAAGCGTTCCGCGCCCACCGGCATAATCATGAACTCCTGGAAGTCCACATTGCTGTCGGCGTGGGCGCCGCCGTTCAGCACGTTCAGCATCGGCGTAGGCAAAACTGAAGCATTCACGCCGCCCAGATAGCGATAGAGCGGAATCTCAAGAGTCTGAGCCACGGCGCGCGCGGCAGCCATGGAGACGGCCAGAATGGCGTTTGCGCCCAGCTTGGCCTTGTTCGACGTACCATCCAACGCAATCATGGTCTGATCCAGCAGTCGCTGGTTCGAGGCGTCCATGCCCTCCAGCTCGGGCGCAATAACGGTTTCCACGTTGGCCACGGCCTGCAGAACACCTTTGCCCATGTAATGACTCTTGTCGCCGTCGCGCAATTCCACGGCCTCATGCTCGCCGGTAGAAGCGCCCGAAGGCACGATGGCGCGGCCCAAAGCTCCGCTTTCCAGAATTACGTCTGCTTCCACGGTCGGGTTCCCACGGGAGTCAAGAACCTCGCGGGCGCGAATGGCAACTATCTCAGTCATTTCAGTCCTCGCAATGCGGTGATGTAGCCGGGCGTTCAGGTTGGGGAGTTGGCGACGGTGACCGACGGCAAGGGCCTCTCCGGTGGCGCCTTGAATGGTATTCAGAAGCTCATCCACCTTTGCAATCCCTCTCCGTCCAAGTTTCAAAACGACTTAACGTCTCGCAAAGATTCTAACAAACCCGACCGGCGACGACGATCCAATCGAAATCATTCCCCTCAATCGTTACCAGCGTGGGAAAAGTACCGGAGTGGGTTATCTCTGTTGATTCGTAGCGCCAAAGGCACTTTTCCCGCTGCTCAGCGAGTCACTTGCTGTCGACCTGAGCTAGCCTTATTTTGGGTGGGCGGGCGCTCGCCTCGCGGAAACAGTTGGCTCCCGCACAACCTTTTACTCCCGGCGGGGTCTAAATTCAAAGAGAAGGTGTGTACGGCTACGCCTGGAAAAAGGAGACTTGGATGAACCGGATGATTCTTGCGTACGCCCTGCTTTTCACGGCCACTGGCGCTCTGGGAGCGCAAGAAGCTGGCCAGTCGAATCCCTATCAAGGAACCTCGACGCCCCCCGCGGACGATACCATCGAGACCACAACCGCGCCCCAGCCCCAGCTCAAGCCACGAGCCGGCAAGCCAACCGCGCCGGTGCAAGATCAGGCCCAAACCCCGCCGCAGTCTCCAACTTTGGCCAGTGCCACCACGGCCTCTACCACTCCGGTCGTGACCTCCTCTGACCCGGACAGCGGAATCGTGATGGTGCAGCAGAGTGCCCCCGCCTCCGAACAGCCTGAACCAGCCGCCTTGGCCACGCGCAACAACGACGCCGATCCAGATGGCGACATCGTGCACCCTCGCGCTTTGCGGCCCGGCGAACTTCCCGAAGGCGTCACCATTCGCGTCAAGTTGCTCGATCGGCTATCGTCCGTGAGCAGCGAGAAAGGCGAAACATTCCGTAGCCGCGTGGCCTCGGACGTGGTGCAGGGCGGCCAGGTTCTGATTCCCGCTGGAACGGAAATTGACGGCCGGGTGGCGTCGGTTTCCACCGGTCATCCCGGCGGCCACGGCTCCATGCGCCTGCAGCCAGAGACGCTGATTCTCGCTAACGGCACGCGCTACCAATTTCGCGCCGACATTACTGGAACCCCAGGCGCCAAGTCCAAAGTGGGGAATGAAGGCACCATCCTCCCAGCCTCGCGCCTAAAGCGAGACGGCATCGAATACGGCGGAGCAGTAGGCGGCGGAGCAGTCGCCGGAGCAATCGTGGCTGGCCCGGTGGGCGCCATGACCGGCAGTCTGATCGGCGCTGGCGTCATCACAGCTCACCTGCTCGTCGACCATCCCCAGGCAACGCTCGAGCCCGGTACCGTGATGCTGTTCACCCTATCGGAACCGCTGCAAATGGCGCCTGTCGGCGTCAGCGGTAATTGAGCCGCTTCAATTCCATGGGGTTAGCTAGTTCTATTCGAAGATTGAATCAATCAGAGCCGATGGGATTTCCTTACCAAACGGCCGTCACCCAGGCCGTGCGCCGCTTTTCCCAATTCAAGGCCGATTTTGCCGACTGCCTCATCGAACGCTCGGGAGCCGCTGCCGGTTGCGGCGAGACGGTCACCTTCGATGTGGATGCCTCCCGGTTTGCAAAGATGAGATTGCTTTGATCCCTTAGTTGCACCAGCCGAACCCTGCGAACCGAATCCTCCCCCGTCGCGTATCACTCTCCAGTCGCCATCCCTCGGCGTCCAACGATCATGCAGACATTCTCTGACACACTCGGCCAGGTCTACCGCGCCATGATGGCCAACAAGCTGCGCACCTTCCTGACCATGTTCGGGATCGCCTGGGGTGTGGGTTCGTTGCTCGTGCTGGTCGGCCTCGGTGAGGGCTTCCGCAGCGGCCAGCACAAGCAGTTGGCCACGCTCGGCAACGATGTGATCATGATGTTCAACGGCACCGTTCCCGCCCTCCCCAACCAGCACACCGGCATGCGCCCCTACGAATTGACAATGGGCGATGAGGACGCGCTGCGTGGACTGCCGGAGTTGCGCGCCGTGACCGACGAGCTGAACCGCAACGACCTTTACCAGGTGAGCCAATGGAGCAATGCCTCCTGCCACGTGTTGGGAACCGAACCCAATTACACCGAGGTGCGATTCATTCCCTTGGACCAGGGCCGCTTCCTCGACGCCCGAGACATCACTGACCGCCGCCGCGTCGCGGTGCTGGGGTTAAAGTCCGCCCTTCTGCTCTTTCCCGGTCGCCCCGTGCTGGGCGAGACCATCACCATCAACGGAACCGAATTCACGATCATCGGCGTCGTGCAAAAAATCGGCCGCGGCAACAACGACTACGACGACCAGAAGGTCTATCTCCCCATCAGCACCATGATGGAACTCTTTGCCGTGAAGGGCGAAAACATCCCCCGCGATGCCTTGACTTCCATCCAGTACCAGCCGGCCACAAAGGGCGATTCGACAGCTGCCGTAGCCGCCGTGCATCGCGTCATCGCCGCGCGCCATGGCTTCGATCCCTCGCTCAACGAAGCCTTCGTGCAATGGGACTTTGTCGAAGAGGAGCACATTATCAGCGCCATCTTCAATGCCATGGATATCTTTCTGGGCGGTGTGGGCATCGTGACGCTGGGACTAGGCGCCGTAGGAATCATCAACATTATGTTGGTTTCAGTGAGCGAACGTACGCGCGAAATAGGCCTTCTGAAAGCGATAGGGGCCACTAAAAGCAGCATCCTGGCGCAGTTCTTCTGGGAGGGGCTTTTGCTCACCGGCATCAGCGGGGTGATCGGTATTTTTGTTTCGGCGGCCTTTATGTGGCTGTTGCAGCGGTTGCTGACCGACAAGATGCCCGGCTGGGACCCGCCCAGACTCGTCCCGTGGTCGGCTGCCTTGGCGCTCGGTTCCCTGGTGCTGAGCGGAGTCGTCGCCGGCCTCTATCCAGCCGGCAAAGCCGCAGCTCTGGACCCAATCGAAGCGCTGCGGCGCGAGTGAGAAAAGCAGCTTCTAGCTGGCAGCTAGAGGCTAGAAGCTAGGAGCCAATTCATGCTGAAAGACACACTCGCCCAGGCTTGGAAGGCAATGGTTTACAACCGCCGCCGCACGGCCATCACCATGATCGGCATGGCTTGGGGCATCGCCACGGTCGTGTTGTTGCTGGCCTATGGAGCAGGCTTCAGCCGCGCAATCGAGATGATCTTCGCCAATTGGGGAACCAACACCATCATGATCTTTCCCGGCCGTACCAGCGAGCAGGCGGGCGGAGACAAGGCGGGCGTGCAGGTGCGTCTCACTCTTGATGATGTGGATCGCATCAGCAATAGTGTCCCCGGCGCATTTCAGATCTCCCCCGTGGCTTGGAAAGACGCCACCGTGCAAAACGATTTGCACACCTACACGTGGACCGTGTGGGGAACGCGCCCCGTCTTCCCGAGTATCTGGAAGCACGATCTCGATCAGGGCCGCTTTTTCAACGGCGCTGAGGACCAGCAGCGCGCCCACGTTTGCGTCATCGGTTCAGAAGCCAAGACCAAGCTCTTTAGCGCCGGCTGGGCTCTGGGCGAATCGATCCGCCTCAATGGTGAATTGTTTACTGTCATCGGGGTCTTCGCGCCCAAAATGCAAGAGGGCAACGACAGCGATGTGAACCGGCAAATCTATGTACCCTTCAACACCATCAGCGACTTGACAGATACAACCTACGTGGGAGGAATCTGGTTCAACTACACCGGCGACAGCGAACTGGTGGAAAAAAGCCTGCGCGATACCATGGCCGAGGCCCACCACTTCCGGCCCATCGATCACAACGCGCTTCGTATCCACAACATGATGACGCAGTTGCAACAGTTTCGCATTCTCTCGATTGCTCTGCAGATCCTGCTCTCGCTGGTAGGAGCGCTGACGCTAGGCATCGCCGGCATCGGCCTGATGAATATCATGCTGGTGGCCGTGCAGCAGCGCACCCGTGAAATTGGTATAGAAAAGGCGCTGGGCGCGCAACGCCGTCACATCCTCACGCAGTTTCTCGCAGAGGCCCTGGCCATTACCGGAGTAGGCGGCGTCTGCGGCATCGCGCTGGCTTACCTCGTCTCCATCATGGTCGGACGCATTACCTTCTACAGCGCGCTCGCCAAGAACGCCGAATCCGCCGACATCCGCCTCATTATCTCGCCCGCCTCGGTGATCGTGGCCACGGGAATCCTGATCGTAACCGGCCTCGTCAGCGGCATGATCCCCGCCATTCGCGCCGCAAATTTAGACCCCATCGAAGCCCTGCGCTACGAATGACAGTAATCAGTTGTCAGTTATCAGCTAAAGAGAACTATTCTTTGAGTGACTCAAGGAGCGCATATAACATTTTTCCAACTTCATGAAATAGACCTTCCGCTTCATCGATCAGCTTTGAATCCCCGAACCCCAGTAAACGAGCTATTTCCAATTGTGTTTGCAATTCAAAATTCGAACCGCGAGCAATGCCCAAGAACTGCCTGAATTCGCCAACTGTGAGTCGTCCCTGTCCTTCCGCGATGTTGCTTGGAATCGAAACTGCCGAACGTCTGATCTGGCTGGACAACCCATAGACTTCTTCACGGGGAAAACTTTGCGTTAGGCGGTCGACTGGAACCGTCAATTGCATTGACCTTTGCCACACTTGCAAGTCGCGGAAAGAGTTCGCCATTATTTCCTCTGAGCCGTAGGAACTGACAACTGACAACTGAAAACTGACAACTGTCATCAAACTGGCGGCAACGCATCCACCACCGGCACTCCGGCCGGCGGCGTGAAATTAAACGTCTCGGCAGGAACCGGCGCATTCGCTTGCTCGCCGGTGAAAGCGAATCGAGTCAACGCTCCATCGGCTTCTTCAATCTCAATGCCGGTAATGGTTCCGTCAGCGGTGACAGTGAGGCTGAGCCGCGCCACCCGCTTTTCCTGGCCCTTCGGCTGGCCGCTAAGCGTGAATTGCCCGTTCGGGGCCGTAGCCAGCGTCAGGCTGTTCAGTTCCTTTTCCAGTTCTGTATGGCCCAGCAGAAAACGCAGCGGCGAGCGCAGATCATCCAACTCTTTCGCGGCAATGCGTTGCACCTGCGAATCGCCGCGCGAGTAGAACCAGGCGTACTTGCCGTCCAGCAGGAAGAGCTTTCCGGCCGGCACGCTGTACTCCCACTTCATTCGGCCCGGCTTCAGCAATAGCAGCGTTCCGCTCTCGGTCCGCCGCATTCCCAGGCCCTCATAGCTCTCCACAAACCCTGCCTTGAGCGAATGCAACTGGTTGTAATGGCGATCGACACGCTGCGCCAGATCGTGCGCCGAAACCTTCGCGGCCTCCTGCGCGGACGGCGGACGCTGCTGAGCGCAGAGGCAGGCAGACAGTGTCGCGGCGGCCAGAAGTATCTGACCGCCGCGCCTCAAGCTTTTACTCGCGCTCATTGAACCAGTTGGGTGCAGTTGGTGCCGCCTGTGGGATCTGCTTTGATGGGCCCGCTATCGTCGCCGCAAAAGCCGCTGTCGCCGGTCTTGCCCACGGTTTGCGGAATGGCAGTTACCGTGTATCCGGTAATGCGGTCCGTGCCGTTGACGTTCACCTTGGAGCAATTGCTGATGGTGATAATGTAGCCGGATTTGAAGCCCGAAACAATGTCTGGCTGCAAAATCTGCGCAGCGGTCGGCGAGGGAGGACCAGAGGTCGAATCGCCGCCCAAAGCAGTCAGGGAGCAGGCATATCCGTTCGAGGGATAGGTCGTCGAATACATCGTCTCCGCCTGCTGGATGGCCTGAATGGACCTGATCGCCGACACTCGGTTGGCGCTCTTCTTCAAACTGCCGATGGTAGGAATCGCCATGAGCATGAGGATGAGAATGATGGCGATGACGATCAGCAACTCCATCAATGTAAAGCCGTTGGGCTGCTTGGTACGGCAATTGCGAATGTTCCAGTTCTTGCGGTTCATGGTTTTCCAGTTCCTCTGCGAGCGGCCAAAATCTTCCAGCACATTCGAGAAAATCCTACAACGTATGGACGCGAAAGGGAAATCGGACGCTCAAAACAGCGAATCGCGAACAATTTCGCGGCGATTCTTGGTCGGCAAACTCCACCAGCGTCCTACCCTTCATCCACCAGCGAATCCTGTATGTGTCCCATCTTCTCTTGCTTGGTGCGCACGTAATCCGCAAAGGTTTTCTGCACCTCGACCTCGGCAGAAACTCTCTCGGTCACTTCGATGCCGGCAGACTCCAGTGCCGCAACCTTCTCTGGATTGTTGGTAATCAGACGCACCTGGCGAACGCCAAGCAGCTTGAGCACTTCAGCCGGCAACTCGTAGGCGCGGCAATCGGCGGCAAAGCCCAGCTTGACGTTGGCCTCGACCGTGTCCAGCCCGTGATCCTGCAGTTCATAAGCTTTGAGTTTGGCCATCAGGCCAATGCCGCGCCCCTCCTGCTCTTCGTAAAGCAGAATGCCCGCGCCCTCTTCGGAAATCCGGCGCATGGCCAACTCCAACTGCAAACGGCAATCGCAACGCAGCGAGCCAAAAACATCCCCAGTCAGGCACTGCGAATGAATGCGCACCACCGGAGGAGCAGAGTGAATGTCGCCCATCACCAGAGCCACCAGGCTCTCGACCTCGCCTTTGCCCGAGCCATTCGCCGAGCCTTCATCGCAGGGGCGTGGCGCCGTCAGCCGGCCCTCGAAGCCAAAGATTCTGAAAACTCCCCAGCGACTGGGAAAATCCGCCTCGGCAATCTTCTTCACGCTTTCAAATCCCATGCTTCCATTCTACTTTGCGCGGAAAGCAACTGAGCAAGCTTGCTGAATAATGCTCCCATTGAGCCTCATCGCTTACTATGAATTTGCCGGAGCTTGAATGCGCGACCATCTGGCTACACTGCTCGACGACTTTCGCCGCTATGACCGCCAGATCGCGGTCGTTCGCTTCCATGGCAATCGGAGGCGCGCCTCCACTTACGGAGAAATCGCACGGCTGGCGGGGCGCTTTGCGGCTTTGCTGGCCCAACGCGGCATCGGCCCCGGCGACCGGGTTCTGATCTGGGCGGAGAACAGCGCGGAGTGGGTCGCGGCCTTCTACGGTTGCATCCTCCGCGGAGTGCTCGCGGTCCCGCTCGACGCCTATGGAACGCCGGAATTCGCCCAGCGCGTAGCCTCTGACGTGCGTCCCAAGCTGGCCGTCGGCGATGCGCTGCTCCTAAAGCAGTTGCCGGCTGAATGGCCAAGCCTTGCCTTTGAAGATTGGCTGAGCGCGCTGCCCGCTGAAGAAGCTGGGCCGGTCGAGGGCCTGGGGCACGATACGCCGCTGCAAATTCTGTTTACCTCCGGCACCACCGGCGAACCCAAAGGCGTGGTGCTCACTCACGGCAACATACTGGCCAGCGTCGGTCCGATCGAAGCGGGAGCGCAGCCTTACATGCGCTATGAGCGGCCCTTCCATCCCCTACGCTTTTTGGAAACGCTGCCCTTGAGCCACGTCTTCGGACAGACGATGGGCTTGTGGGTTCCACCGATCTTTGCCGCCGAGGTTCACTTTGAAAATCGTTTGGTCGCGGCGCGCCTGATCGAAACCATCAAGCGCGAGCGCATCAGCGTGCTGGCCGCGGTTCCGCGTGTGACGGCACTGCTCAAGTCTCATCTGGAAATCACCCACAAAGATCTCGCCGAGCGGGTCACGGCTTCCAAGGGGATTCGCGCGTGGAAGCGCTGGTGGCGCTTTCGCGATATTCACTCCGAGTTCGGCTTCAAATTCTGGGCCGTCGTCTCTGGGGGCGGGGCGCTCGGCGGGGCGCTTGAGCAGTTTTGGAACGCGCTTGGATTTGTGGTCGTCCAAGGCTACGGAATGACGGAAACGTCGGCGATCATCACGCTCAATCACCCCTTTCACGTCGCCCAGGGAACCATCGGCAAGCCGCTGCCGGGGCGCGAAGTAAAGTTGGGACCAGACGGCGAGGTGCTGGTGCGCGGCGCAACCATCTCCAGCGCCACCTGGTCCGGCGGCGAGCTGCGTCCGCGCGAAAGCGATTGGCTGGCCACTGGCGACCTGGCCGAAAATGTGGCAGGCGGCGAACTGCGTTTCTTGGGACGCAAGAGTGAAGTCATCGTGACTGCAGCAGGGATCAATCTGCACCCCGAGGATTTGGAAGCGGCCATCGAACCTGAGCCCGGCGTGGCAGCCTGCGCGGTCGTGGCCATTGAAACGGCTTCAGGGCCAGAACCATGCGCCGTACTGGCCATGCGCGGCAACGGAGAGCAAGCTGCCGAGGCCATCCGAAACGCCAACCAGCGCCTCGCCGAGTTTCAGCGCCTGCGCCGTTGGGTCCTGTGGCCCGAGCCAGATCTGCCGCGAACCTCAACCGGCAAAGTGAAACGCAAAGCCGTAGCCGAATGGCTAGCCGGAATCCAGGCCGCGGCCAACGCGGCAAACACCGGCGATGCAGCGCAGGCCGGCGCAGGTGCCTTTCGTGCCTCGGCAGACTGGCTGCTTACGCTGATCGCAGAAATCTCTGGCGAGACCCCTCCCGGCGTGGGAGACGAACTCAGGCTTAGCGAAGATTTGCAATTGGACAGCCTCGGAAGAGTGCAATTGGCGGCGGCTCTTGAAGAGCGGCTGGGCATGGCGCCCGGCGGTGCCTGGCTTGAAGAAGTTCAGACACTGGGAGAGTTGCGCGCGTTGGTGACTGGAGAGGCTGAAGGCACACGAGCCGCAAGCACTCCCAACCCGCCCGTGGACGAGCCCCAGAAAGATGGCACGCCAAGTCTGAGCGGCGAACAAGTAATCTCAAACGTACCGGCCGCTTCAGCAAGAGAAAGCGACGCAGAGATCGACTCGGCCTTTGTCTATCCGCGCTGGCCGTGGCTCAAGCTCTTCCAGTGGGTGCGGGTGGCATTTATCGAAGCCATAGTGCGGCCGCTGGTCTGGCTGCTCGCGAATCCTCGTATAGTTGCGGCCCAAATGCCCACCTACGCGGAGCCCTTGCTGATCATCGCGAACCACGTCACGGCCTTTGATGGGCCACTGATTCAGTACGCGCTGCCGGGTGATGTGCGGAGGCGGATCGCCGTGGCCATGGCCGGAGACATGCTGCAAGACTACCGCCATTTCCGCAATCCCGAAAGCGCGCCGGGACAGAAGGCCTTTTATCTGCCGGGGCCGCTGATTTACTTCCTGCTGACAGCGCTCTTCAATGTCTTCCCCCTGCCCCGGCGACGAAACTTCCAGCAGAGTTTCGCGCACGCCGGAGAAGCAATGGATCATGGCTTCAATGTCTTGGTCTTCCCTGAGGGAACTCGTTCGGCCGAAGGTTCGCTCGCCCGTTTCCGTGGCGGAATCGGTCTGCTCGCCAAGCAATCTGGAGCAAGTGTGCTGCCGGTAGCGCTTCGAGGGCTGGGCGAGCTGAAGGCTGGAACCAGGCGCTGGTTCCGGTCCGGCAAAATCGAAGTCCATGTAGGGCAACCCATCCACTTCGCCCCCGAAGAGACCGAGGCCGCCATCACCGAGCGGTTGCACGCCGAAGTGAATCGCTTGCTGAATGGCTGACGTCAGGCAGAAGCCTCATGCTTTCACGACTTCATGCTTGGCGATATACGCCGGGTCGATCTCAACCCCTACGCCCGGTCCAGTGGGAATCTTCAACACTCCGTTGTCGTCACTGCGCAAGGTCGATGTGGCGCAGGTATATGGTAAGTCGTTGTTGAATTCCTTGAACTCGTGATAAGGACCCGAGTTAGGAATCGCTGAAACAAAATGCATCATATACAGATAGCCAAGCCCTGTGCTCGATATGTGTGGAATGCATTGCTTGCCCATCGCATTCGCCATTCTCGCCACGCGCATGCATCGCACCATGCCGCCAAAATAAAACATATCCTGTTGCACGATAGACAATGCGCCATTCGCGACCAGCCAGCGGAAGTTGTGTGTGCTGGGTTCCTGCTCGCCTCCGGCAATGGGAATCCGCAGCGCATCAGCCACCTGTTTGGTCTCTTCGTACCAGTCGAAAGGCACCGGCTCTTCGTAAAACGCGTACTTATATTCCTGCATCAGTTTTCCAATAGGAATCGCTTCGGCAGGTGTGTACGATCCGTTTGCGTCGGCTGAGATGACCATCTCATCGCCAAATGTCTTGCGCACCAGCGGTATCAGTTTCTCGCTGCGGCCAACCGGATACTCCGGATGACTCATCCGTCCACCCAGTTTGAATTTGATAGCCTTCGCCTTGGAGATTGCCACGTCGCGCTTCAAATGTTCGATGGTTTCTTCGGCCGTAATATCGCGCTCGCCGTTAGCCTGATAAACAGAGATGTGCGTATTGTGGATCTCACCGATCAGTTGACCAATCGATTTGCCTGACATCTTCCCAAACATATCCAAAATCGCGAACTCGATCGTCGCCAAAGGCACCCAAATCGCCAATCCCTGCGCTTTATAGTTACTCTGAAAGACAGTAACTTCTTCAACCAGTGCTTCAATGTCGCGCGCATCCTTGCCGATAAAAAACGGCTGCATCCTCTTCACAAAAATCGGATAGAGCACAGACATCTGGTTCGAGTTACTGATCGAAATTCCTTCAGCCCCATCCTTCGACCGCACCCGGCAAAGAAACGAATCCTTGTAACGCAAAAGTTCCAGCTTCTCAATGATGACCGGATCGGTGAAGAGTTCCCGCTTGAAGACTGGCTGCTTCAGCACGTCGTCCAGCTTTGCGTAGCGGGCGTCCAACTCTTCCGGCCCAATGGCAGATGCGGACACAGGTTTACGAGCGGCGCCGCGCGAGATCAGCGGCAAAGAAGCCGCCACGCCGCCGGAAAACGCGGACACAAGAAAACTTCTGCGACTGGCCTTCATCATTCAAATTCTCCTTCTGTAGAGGCTGCGGAAAAACACGGGCGGGCGGTATGCCGGGGATTTATCCCCGGCATAGAGCCAATAAAATCAGCGGGGGCTTTAGCCCCTGAGGTATGCAATTCGGTCTTTTCGCCGAAAATACAGAGTTTTTCCGCAGCCTCTGGAGTTGCTTCCAACCCTCCAATGAGAATACGCGATTCTAACGTCAACTCCAGCGCCGCCGGGCGGCCAACCCAGGGCATTCGTGTGAATGGATATGATTGGCCAATCCGGTTCCGTTTCCGTTCCCTGATATCAAGGCCGGCGCTTACGCCGGCAGAAGTGCGCGAGAATGCTCGCTCAAGCGATTTTAGGTTGACACAACTACGGCGTAGCCGTATTCTTTTCTCATGCGTTACGTCTGGGATGCGGCGAAAGATCTCCTCAACCAGCGTAAACACGGTCTCTCACTCGCTGAAGGAATCCCCGCCCTGCAAGACCCGGATCGGGACTCCTGGATCGACAGCCGATTCGACTACGGTGAAGAGCGCATCGTCACGTTGGGCATGGGAAAGAGGCAGGTCCTCTATGTAGTTTCAACGGAGGGGGATGAGATCTGTACTCGGCTAATTTCGGTGAGAAGGGCAGAGAATGATGAAATCAAAAGATATGGTTTGGGTCGATCATGAACCCGGCGATCCCCCTATTGAGACGAGTACGGATTGGGCTTCTGTTGATGCGATGACCGATGAGGAGATTCATGCGGCAGCGCTCTCAGACCCGGATGCGCAGCCGCTCCCTCTCGGCAACGATGAGGAGATGGCAAAGCTGGGACTGATCCACATTCCCAACGTGAAGAAGCTCCGCGAGCGCCTCGGCCTGACGCAAGAGGCCTTCGCCGCCGCCTATCGCATCCCCATCGGAACCCTGCGCGATTGGGAGCAATGCCGCAAACGCCCCGACGCTCCGGCGCGCGCCTACCTTACCGTCATCGCCCGCAATCCTGAAGCCGTAGCCGGATTGCTGAGCCAGGCAGCCTGACTCACAAGTAGCTGCCGCGCGCTCCAGGCTTCGCGCTCATTGCGCAAGTTCGAAGAAGCTGCATGTCTCCACATTGCCAAATACCGACAAACTATCTCTACCCAGTCAGCCCAAGACCAATAACCTGTAACTTCACACTTTCAAAAACCAATAACCTGGAACTGTCCACTTTTACTCCTCGACATCAACGCCGAGTCCGGCGGAAATCTTCAAGACCCCATTTTCGCCACCGGGTGATTTGCGTCACAGTATACTGTTTATTTGCACCAGTAAGGTGAAAAACGAAATGTACCTGCTCTGGCTCCGAGTTGCGGCGACCCTCTATGCAGCGGCCTCCGTCGCCGTCTTTCCGGCCGTGCTCTACGGCCTGATCCGCTGGCGGAAGACCTGCATCCACCTCACCGGCCTGGCCTTCTTCTTCCACTTTGTCTCGTGTGTCGAGATGCTCGTCCAAGCCCATAGTTGGATGCCCGTCGGCGTGCGTGAAATCGAGTCGCTGCTGGGGTTTGCCGTGGCCGGCGTCTTTCTTCTGGTGTGGTGGTTTTATGAAGCTATCTCTCTTGGAATCTTCGTATTGCCAATTACTTTCTTCATAGTTTTTGTGCCTTCTCTCGGTCCTGATCGCTACACCTTTTCCTCCGAAGGCGTCCGTTTCAGTTGGCTCGTGGCGCACATCGCCGCCCTCTTGGCGGCCTATGCCGCGCTCGGGTTCAGCCTGCTGGCCTCGCTGCTCTATCTGGTCCAGGAGCGGCGCATCAAAAGCAAGTTCAAATCAACTCCAGGCCAGGATTCCTGGTGGATTCCGTTCGACTGGTTGCCGCCGCTGGACACGCTGGAGCGCATCGCCCACGCCACTCTCGAATTTGGCTTTCCGTGCATGACCGTAGGCCTGGTGATAGGCTCTGTTCTGGCCCAGGAAACGCCTTTGGGAGCTGCGTATTTCCTCGATCCCAAGGTCATTGCTTCCTTCATCTTGTGGGTAGTTTATGTCACGCTGCTGCTGGTGCGCCGCTCGGCAGGGCTGCGTGGCCGCCGCGCGGCTTATCTCTCCGGGGCCGTCTTCCTGGTGATGCTGGCCGTCTTCGCTGTCAATGTCATCAGCCGTGTCCACAGGTACGGTCCTTGATGGCCTTGGTCCTCATCGGCGTCAACCACAAGACCGCGCCTATCGAGGTGCGCGAGCGAATCGCCATCTCTCGCGAAGCTCTGCCCGAAACCACCCGCGCGCTGGCCGCTGAGCCCGGCGTAGCTGAATGCATGATCGTTTCCACCTGCAATCGTGTGGAAATTCTCGCCGCCGTTCATTCGTCCGAAGCTGACCTGACCAACTTTCTGCACAGACACTTCGGCCTCGACCCCAAGCTCCTGGCCCCGCATCTTTACGAACATCGCGATCAGGAAGCGGTGCGGCATTTATTCCGCGTGGCCTCGAGCCTCGATTCAATGGTGGTGGGCGAACCGCAGATTCTAGGTCAAGTCAAAGAGGCCTTTGCCGTCGCCCGCGCTTCAGGCACCGTGGCCGGCCAGCTTGAACACTTGTTGCAATGCACCTTTGCCGCAGCTAAAAAAGTCCGCACCGAAACAGAAATTGGCTCAAATTCGGTCTCCATCGCATCGGTGGCCGTGGACCTCGCCCGCAAGATTTTTGGATCGCTGCAAGGCCGCACGGTTTTTCTTGTAGGCGCCGGCAAAATGAGCGAACTGGCCGCGCGGCATTTGGTTCAACAAGGGGCGGGTGCGATTCTTGTAACCAACCGAACCCTGGAGCGCGCCCGAAAAATGGCCGAGAGCTTTCAGGGCCAGGTGATTCCTTTCGAAGAGCTTTACGACGCGGCCAGTCAGGCAGATATCGTGATTAGCTCGACCGGCGCTCCGCACCCCATCTTCCGTCGTGAACACGGCCAGGAGTTTCTGCATCGCCGCCGCAACCGGCCCATGTTCTTTATCGACATTGCTGTGCCCCGCGACGTTGATCCGGCCATGGGCAAGCTCGAGGGCATCTTCGTCTACGATATCGACGACCTGCAGCAGGTGGCCGCGGCACACATCTCCGAGCGCAGCCGCGAGGCTATGGATGCCGAGGCGCTAATTGCCGGCGAGGTCGAGCGCTTCCACCAGCGGCTGCTCACCGTCAACGTCGCTCCAGCTATTGTGGCGCTGCAGCAGCAGGCCGAGGAGATTCGTCTGGCAGAGTTGCGGCGCGCGCAGGCCAGGCTGGGTTCGCTCAGCGCCGAGCAGATTGCGGCCATCGAGGCACTCACGCGCGGGCTGGTCAACAAGTTTCTGCACCCGCCGATGCAAGCCCTCAAACAAGCGGCCCGTGAAAACAATGCTGCCCGCGTTGAAGCGCTTTGCGAGAGCTGGTCGCTGCATGTCGCCGCTATAGATTCGGAATCCGTTGTCCCGGCAAGTCGAACAATCACCGAAAATCCTGAAAGTGAAAAACTTCAAGTGAATGAGACCAGCATGGAAGGCCGCTCATGAATCTGCGCATCGGAAGCCGCGGCTCGGCGCTTGCCCTGTGGCAGGCAAACCACATCGCGGGACTGCTGCGCGGCCAAGGACACTCGGTCGAGATTCAAATCATCAAGACCACCGGCGACCGCTTGCAGGAGATTACCTTCGCCCAGGTCGGGGCCATCACCGGCGACAAGGGCATGTTCACCAAGGAAATTGAAGAGGCGCTGGCCGATGAGCGCGTCGATTTGGCCGTGCATTCACTCAAGGATCTGCCCACCGAATTGCCCCAGCCGTTTGCCCTGGCCGCGACGCCTGCCCGGGT
>Ga0116117_1000020_pt1 | contig 89027 bp, 81 predicted proteins | sample June2015DPH_11_1_FD_89790 | JGI IMG/M metagenome (GOLD analysis project Ga0116117, IMG submission 89790) | Peatland microbial communities from SPRUCE experiment site at the Marcell Experimental Forest, Minnesota, USA - June2015DPH_11_10 | ecosystem: Environmental > Terrestrial > Soil > Wetlands... | reverse complement strand
GAAGTCTGCATGGCAACCTTCTCGTTTGATATTTTTCCCTGCGAAGTGCAAATCATCTGGCCAAAAGACACAAACGCCGCGCGATTCCGTCAGGAGGAAATCGCCTTGTCTCTCATGAAGTGGCCTATCGGAGCAGGCACGGCCGCAGTCTCGGACTGTGCTGGAATCTTTAGTATATCGAAAAATTTACAATCCGGCGAGAGTTCTTTGCACAGTCAGCCTGATCGATCTCCCGCAATTTGCCGTGCCGAATGGAGGGTGCGGCCTCTGCAGACTGCATTTTCATAGATAGTGTGGGGTCTGGGTGGGCCATCCTCGCCGCGTTTTTGTTTTTGCGGCTAGGGTGAGATACCACCTGCGGATCGCTGGCCTTCCCTCTCTCGCTGATCGTCAGCACAACATCGCAAGCGCTGTTCCCCTCATGAATAAAAGCCATTTGGCCGTATCCTCTATCAGCGAATTCGATCACTCGCGGTCCCGTTACACTTCTGGTCAGCGGATAGACTCCATCAGAGTCCGGCACGGAGACGCCGCCTCGCTGAGGAATAAAGCCATAGGGAATTGGCATGGCTACCGCTCAGTGACTTGGGATTTCTTGAATCCCGGCGCTTCACATTCATCGGGTCTTCGTGCTCAAGTTAGCCGATGCCTTCCACAGCGGAGTTAGTACAAGTGGAAGCTCACCTCAATGGGGACCCTAACCGTGACGGGCTCGCCGTCCTTCATCGCAGGCTTGAACCGAAATTTCTCTACTGACTTGATGGCGTTCTCGGTCAGCCCATAGTCCAGGCGTTGCATCACGCTAATACTCGCCGGCATACCATTTCTATCGACAATCAATGAGAGCATGCATGTCCCTTGGTATCTTGCCGTGCGCGCCGCGTCGGTAAACTCTGCCGAAACATAGTTAAGAAGGACGGGGGCGCTGATCGCTCCTCCCTGTCGATACTCTATAGGATCGCTGATTGAATCCTTTCGCAGCGTATCGTCCGATGCAAAGGCTGCTTCCTTCGGTGCAATTCGCAGTCTTCCAAAATGTTGCGTCGGCTCAGACATCAGCCGCAACCAATCGGTCTTCCGTCCATTCTCGTCTTTCTTCCTAATGACACAGGCTTCCATCTCCACTTCGACCGATAGAGCGACGGCAACCGGTGCGCCATCGCTGATTCCTGGCTTGAATCGATCCGCCGAAAGCATCTGGAGCGCGAATCTATCCAACTCTGTGCCGAGAGGTTCAAGAAACATCACGTTTCGCGGCTGGCCTTTCGCGTCCACAATGACTGAAAGGACGACCTTGCCATACACGTTCTTCCTGCATTTCTCAAGCGGGGCCGGTGCCAGGGCGGAAGACAAAAGCTCTGGAGCCGTTACCCCAGGACCAACGGCAAAAACCTTTTCGCGAATGGGCTGTGCGTCTGCCTGAGGCGAAGACATCGGCGGATCGGTATCCTGACCGCAGGCAAAGCTTGCGGCCACCAAAACCGACAGCCCCATCAACCATAAGCGACGCATGAATCTCTCCAGAAAAATCTAGAACGAAATCTATCACGCCAGCCCTGGTACTCGCCTTGAGAAGTTGGGAATTCACAAGCTGCTCCGTCGCTGCTTGCAGATCATTATCCTTCTCTGGCGCACAATCAAGGGATGAGTTCAGCCTCCAATTTGGCCCCCGCGCCATCGTCTCGGACCGGATTTTTCGCCCCACCCCCACCCCCCCTACACCATGGAGGCGGGTTTTCAAACCCCTTTGCAGGTTATAACTATCATGGAAACAATGACTTGTAATTATGTCCTATTGACGAATGAGCAACTAAAACCTCCATTTTTGGCCGCTTTTCGGCCAAAAATGAGTCGATTTTTACCAGAAAATGGCCATTTTTAGCCCCAAAATACACCATCTCCGGCGCTTGGAAAATGGGAATGCATCACACCAATCCCAACTCCCGCAGCAGGAAGGCGTAGTCGAGTGCGATCTCCTTCAGATAGTCATAACGGCCGCTCGATCCGCCGTGTCCGGCCTGCATATTCGTCACCAGCAGCAGCGGATAATTATCCGTCTTAAGCGTGCGAAGTTTGGCCACATACTTGGCTGGCTCCCAGTACATCACCTGGCTGTCGTTCAGAGAAGTCTTCACCAGCATCGCCGGATAACTCGCCGCCTTCAAATTGTCATACGGCGAGTAACTCAACATGTAAGTGAAATAAGCAGGCTCGTTGGGGTTGCCCCACTCCTCGTACTCCGGAACCGTCAGGGGCAGGGAAGCATCAAGCATGGTATTCATCACGTCCACAAACGGCACGTGCGACAGAACAGCGCGAAACAAATCCGGCTTCATATTGACGACCGCGCCCATCAGCAATCCGCCCGCCGACCCGCCTTCGATGGCCACCTTGGCGGGGTCGCCATATTTCGCCGCAGTCAAGTGCTCGACGACAGCAATAAAGTCAGTGAAGGTATTCCGCTTGACCAGCATCTTGCCCGCGTCGTGCCACGTCTCACCAAGATCGCCGCCTCCGCGGATGTGCGCGTAAGCCAGCACCACGCCGCGATCCAGCAAGCTCAGACGGTTCGAGCTGAATCCGAGTGGAAGCGAGTAGCCATACGATCCGTAGCCATAAACGTACAGCGGATTGCGTCCCGACTCACGTTTGTCTTTGCGATATACCAGCGACACTGGCACCAGCACGCCATCGGGCGCGGTAGCATGAATGCGTTCACTCACATAAAGACTCCGGTCGAAGCCGCCTGGAATCTCCAACTGCTTGAGCAGCGTCGATGCGCCGCTGGCCACATCGTACTCATAAACCGAACTCGGAGTGACCAGCGATTGATAGGCGTAACGAAAAGTTGGGGTATCAAAAACCTGGTTGATGTGCGGCTCGGCGTTGTAGGCTGGCTCGGGAAAACTGATCTCGCCAATCTTTGCAGCTTCCCGTCCATCTCCCTCAAACCGCCACACACGCAATTGCGGCAATCCACCCTCACGCTCGCAGGCGATGAAGAAGTCTTTGAACAGGTCCACCTCTTCGATCATCACGTCGTCGCGGTGAGCGATGAGTTCCTGCCAGTGTTCGCGGCCCGGCGTCTCTATGGGCGCGGTAACCAGTCTGAAGTTGCGCCCGCAATCGTTGGTGCGGATAAACCAAAGCCCATTGCGATGGTCAATGGAGTACTCTTTTTCGTCCTCGCGCGCGCTGATGAGCGACAATGGATGTTCGGGTTCGGCAGCTGGCAGAACCCATGACTCGGTCGTGGTGTGGCTGGCCGACTCGAGCACCACAAACTTGCCGTCGCGCGTGCGCCCAACGCCCAGGTTGAAGCGTTCATCGTCCTCTTGGTAGACCAGAATGTCGGCCGTGTGTGGCGTATCCAGAGTGTGCCGCCAAAGCTGGTATTGGCGTTTCTGCTCCTCGTCCTCAACGGTGTAAAAGATCGTGCGATTATCAGCGGCCCAGACGATAGAGCCGACGCGCTCAACTTCGCCCGTGAGTGTCTCGCCGGTGGTCAAGTCTTTGATGTGCAGCGTGTATTGGCGAAAGCCCGTTATGTCGGTTGAGTAAGCCAGCCAGCGTCCATCGTCGGTCACGTCGTTGGCGCCGATCGAAAAGTATGCGTGGCCCTCGGCCAGCAGATTGCCGTCCAGAATCACCTGCTCCGGCGTATCTTCGAGCGAATTGGGGGCGCCATGAGTGCGGCAGTGAATTGCGTATTGCAGTCCTTCTTCGGTGCGGGTGTAATACCACCAATCGCCATCGCGGAAGGGAACCGAGATGTCGGTCTGCTTCACATGCGAGAGCATCTCCCGGTAAAGCTCGTCACGCAGGCCGTCAAGCGGGGCCATCACCGTCGAGGCGTAAGCATTTTCGGCATCCAGGTATGCGGTGACTTCGGGGTTCTCTTTGTCGCTCATCCAGGCGTAGTCGTCGATCAGGACTGTGCCGTGAAGAGAAGTCTCTTTGCGTTCCTTGCGGGCGATGGGAGGCTGGTGTTGAGGATTCGGGATCATTTCCCTAACAGTGTAAGTGCCCGAGGCCCACTTCTTCTGCCTCTTTTCGCTCAAGTCGAGAAGCCCGCGAACCTAGACCCGGCCTCGGTCCGATCTGCCAGACGGAACTTTTCGCCCGCCATCCGCGTAGAATAGGTAGCGATGAAGGGTTTTCCCCGCACAAATTTCGCTATTTCCCGGCTGCTTTTGGCAGCATTTCTAGGTGTTTTCGCCACAGTCGCCCAGGCCGAGCGGGTCGAGGATCTTCCCCAACCCACTGATTACGTGAGTGATTACGCCCACGTACTCTCGCCTGAGACCATTGCACGGCTGGATAGCCTTTGCACTCAGCTCGACCATTCACAAGCCAATGCACAGGTGGCCATCGTGACCATCCACACGCTGGATGGCGCTGATCCGGCAGAGTTTGCCAACGCGCTTGAGGACAAGTGGAAGATGGGCCGCAAGGGCTCGGAGCGCGGCGTGCTGATTTTTCTGGCGGTGGACGACCACAAGCGCCGGATTGAAGTGGGCTACGGCCTCGAAGGCATTCTGCCCGACGGCAAGCTGGGCGACATCGGCCGAGAGATGGTCCCTGATCTAAGGGCCAACGATTATGACGGCGCGGTGACACTAGCAGTTGGCGAGGTAGCCCAAGTGATCGCCGCCGACGCCAAGGTCACGTTGACCGATAATCCGGTTGATCCTCAGCAGATGCCGCATCAAGGGCATCACAGCGCCATCTTCGGCAAACTGATTTTGCTCGTTCTTGTTCTGATCTTCTTCGGCGGCTCTTCCATCTTTCGTATGCTGTTGGGTTATGGCCTCTTTTCCAGCATCCTCGGGGGCCGGAGCGGCTTTGGTGGAGGCGGGTTCGGCGGCGGTGGTGGAGACTCGGGTGGTGGTGGTTTCGGAGGCTTCGGTGGCGGTGGATTTGGTGGTGGCGGCGCCGGGGGCGACTGGTAGGTTATCAACTTGATAAGTAGGCTTCCCGACGCGGGAGCCGGAGGAGAAAAGCACAGTATGAGTAAGGGACTTTGGATTGCACTCGGAGTGGTTGGCGTCTTGGTCTTCGTTTTGTTGATGGTCTTTGGCAGCTATGTCGGGGCCAAGAACCAGATGGTAGCTAAGGATGAGATTGTGAAGAGTACGTGGTCCGAGGTAGACGTGCAGTTGGAGCGGCGCGCCGACCTGATTCCCAACCTGGTGGAGACCGTGAAGGGCTTTACCAAGGAAGAGAGCACGGTCTTTGGCGACATAGCCAACGCACGCGCCGGCATGTTGAATGCGCAGGGTCCCGCAGGCAAAATCGAGGCCAACGGAAAGCTGGATTCGGCCTTGGGACGCCTGCTACTGCTGACTGAAAACTATCCGCAACTGCGGTCCAGCGACCAGTTTATGCGCCTGCAGGACGAGCTTTCGGGGACGGAAAACCGCATCAGCGTGGCGCGCAAGCGTTATAACGACGCGCTGCGCGATTACAACACCTTCGTGCTCCAATTCCCCAACAGCATCTGGGCGGGTATGGCCGGCTTCCAGGTGAATAACGCCTTCTTTGAGGCCAGCAGCGCAGCGCGCAACGCTCCGTCCGTCAAGTTCTGAGGACGCTCAATCATCAACCCTGTTTGCGGCGATCCGCGCGGTTGCGTCGCTCGGTCGCTGCTGGAGGGTGGTCGGCGTTTTGCCCGTTGCGCCGGTCGGAGATCGTCGGTCCCGCGCCGGAACTCAGCAGCTTGCTTAAATTGGGAAGAGTGGAGCGCTGCGTCTCTACAAAGTCCACGCCAAGAACAGTCAGCGTGAGCGAGGAGTTGTCGGCGCGCACAATGTAACCCTTCTTCATCAGATACCAAATGGTGAACTCCAGATAGTCACGCGGAAACTTCATGAGGCCTTCCACTTCGCCAAGGGAGACCTCCGGTTTCTGGGCATTTGTGCGGCACCGCTTATACAGGACGGCAAGCACCGCCAGGCGGCGATTCAGCTCGCCTTCGACGTTGTCCAGAAAGTCCACCGAATCCACGATAGGGAGGGGCTCCGGTGCAATTCTATTGCGTATATCATCATATTTGGCGCGCATCGCCGGATTCGATAACACGTCATAGGCATGCTTCAGCAGCGTGAACTTCTCTGCATCGCCGGTCTCTGGTACGTCGGGATGAAAGCGGCCCGCTAGAAATTTGTAAACGCGGTGAATGGTTTCGGGCTCGGCGTTAGGGCTGATCTGCAAAAACTCGTAATGATCCGGCTGCTTCAAGAAACTCTCCCGGGAAAGGAAAAATACTTCCCTTTCATCAAGATAGCGCCGACCCTACCGAAGATTCATCGAAAGTGGATAATTTGTCTCTTGATGTTCTTTTATGGGAGCAAAAGCAGCGCTTCCCGGAAATCTTGATTCACAAGCGCTTTCTTTGAGGGTCAATGTAAAATCTCTCCCGCTTTCGGGGACCAAAGACGAATATTATTCCTCGACCGAGCGCTTCAACTGCCCGCAAGCGGCGTAGATGTCGCGTCCTCGCGGCTTGCGAATATAGGCGGGAATACCGGCGTCGACCAAAGTTTGGCGGAAGGCCTCCACAGTTTCGGATCTCGGCGTTGCGTAATCAATGCCGGGACCGGGATTCCAAGCGATGAGGTTGACCTTGGCGGCCAGACCCGTGCGGCGGACGAGACGGGCTACTTCGCGCGCGTCCTCGGCGTGGTCGGTGACCCCGCCCAGCAGGACGTACTCGAAAGTGATGCGCTCGCGCGGTCGCAGCTTTACCCGGCGCACCGCTTCCATCACTGCTTCGATCGGCCACTTGTGATTGATGGGCATGATCTGGGCACGGATCATGTCGTTAGGGGCGTTGAGGCTGATGGCCAGCTTGGGGCGAAACTCCGCTCCTTCTGCCGCAAAGCGCTCGATGCCGGGGACTACGCCGGAGGTCGAGACGGTCATCCGTTGCGGGCTCAGACCGACCTCGCGGACCAACAGTCGCACCGCGCCCATGAAGTTGTCGTAGTTGAGGAACGGTTCGCCCATGCCCATGAAGACCAGGTTCACGCGATCACGGCCAACCTCGACGGCGTGACGGTCAAAGACGGCCAATACCTGGCCGGCAATTTCACCCGCACTCAGGTTGCGCTGGAAGCCAAGCTTGGCGGTGAGGCAAAATTTGCAGTTGACGGCGCATCCCACCTGGCTGGAAACGCAGATGGTGGCGCGCTGGCTGAATCTGACTTCCTCAGTAGTCGCAGCGGCGTCGCAGCCATCGCCGGATTCGCCGTCATCGCCCTCCGGCATCCAGACCGTTTCGACCACTCCGGTTTGGGCAGTCTTCATCGAGTTTGGAGGGTCGTCGCTTTGGCCTTGAATCAGGTAGCGCTCTGTTCCATCCTTCGATTTGAAGATATTGATGATTATTGGCCGGCCCACCTGCCAGCCTTCGGTGGCGAACCGCTGGCGGAGCGGCTTCGGCAGGGTAGTGATCGCATCCAGATCGGCGATCCTCTGGCGATATAGCGCTTCGGCCAACTGGCGGCCACGCCATGCAGGTTCGCCCATCTTCACCATCCGCGCGGCCAGCATCTCAGAATCCAAACCGAAAAACGGTTTCGCGGCGCTGTTTGCGAGGCCCTCGGGGTCTAGCTGAACGAATTGGCTTGAATCGAGTGTCATTGCGAGGCTAAGAATCAAACATTCACTCGGCTACAAACTTCCGTTAAGCCAGCCGTTGAGCTTGTTGACAGGTAGGCGAACGCTGATGAAGAACTGGCCAAAGAGTGCATATAGTGCACTGACTTCATCGAAGCGCATCTCATAGATGAGTTTCTTGAAGACCACTGGATCGTCAGCGAAGAGGTCTACGCCCCACTCCCAATCGTCCATGCCGATTGAGCCGGAGATGATTTGCTTCACCTGGTCGGCGTAGCGGCGGCCAATGAGGCCGTGCTCATGCATCATGCGCTGACGCTCGGCGAAGGGGACCATATACCAGTTAACCTGTTCGCCACGCTTGCGGTCCATGGGGTAAAAGCAGAGATATTTGGCCTCGGGAATGGCGGGGAAGAGGCGCGGAGCCATGGCGGCGGAGGAGCGAGCGAGCGTCGCATTGATTTCGGTGGTCCACCCTGGCGTGAATTGCTCCAAACTCTTGGCAGCCGCGGATTCGTAGCTCTTGCGAGTGGATTCGTAGAGACCGAGTTCGACGACCGAAACGTACGAGTGGCTGAGGATGAGAAAGTTGTAGAGATCGGCCTGGGCCAGATCGAGTTCGACCTGATTCAGCGCTTCAAGCGAGTCGCGGAAATGAATCAGCACGAGATCGCCTTTGTGGCCTAGTTGCGAGAAGAGCGCCGTCTGGATCGGTGCGTCGGGAGCTTTGCGTTCGAGGCGGTTGAGGGTGTCAGCGGCTTGGGCGGCGATCTTTTCGCGTTCGCCGTCCGCGCAGGACCGCCAGGCCTTCCAATCGAAGCGGAAGAATTGGTGGAGCAGGTAGGAGCCTTCGAGCGTCAGCGGAACAGGGGGGAAGTCGGCCAAGGGAATATCTCCTTTGATTACACCCTCATCCTAACAAACCGCCAAGGTTGTGGCCGCCCTGGACAGGCGGGCATCGACGTTCGTTCGGGTTGTGGTACCTGGTACCCATGCTTATGTCACCCCAGCTTGGGAGTTTTCTTATAGAGGTCTGACCACTGGACCGTCGCGGCAATATATACTGGTAACGCCCATGAGCGAAAAAATTATTGCCTTTCTAGTGCATTTTGTAACCCACGTGATCGACATGGGCGGCTACGTCGGCATTATTGCGCTTATGGGGATTGAATCGGCCTGTATTCCGCTGCCCTCGGAGATCATTCTGCCTTTTGCAGGTTCGCTGGTTTACTTTGGGCGATTCGGCGGTGGAGACCAATGGATAGGCTTGGCGCTGGTGGCGACGGCTGGGGCAATCGGCTGCAATCTGGGCTCGTTGGTCGCTTATTGGATTGGAGCCAAGGGCGGGCGTCCGCTGGTCGAGCGCTACGGCAAATGGGTGCTGATGAGCCATCACGACTTGGACCGCATGACGGAGTTTTTCAATCGCTACGGTTCGATTGCAGTCCTGCTGGCGCGCCTCTTGCCGGTGGTACGCACCTTCATTGCCTTCCCGGCAGGAATTGCGAAGATGCCGCAGCTCCGCTTTCACATTTATACGTTTGTAGGTTCCTGGCCGTGGTGCTTTGCGCTTGCCTATGCGGGCATGAGGCTGGGCAAGGCGTGGCACACGGACCCGCGTTTTCATGCCGCCTTCCACCGCTTCCATCTGGGCGTGGAATTGGTTTTGCTAGCGGGGATCGCATGGTTTGTCTGGTCGCATGTGAAGCGCAGCAGGCAGGCGGAGGCAGTGTAACGCAGCAATGAGACTAGAGAGACCGGCAGGGCGTACACTGTTTCGGTTGCCGGATGACGATTTTGAGGGGTAGAAATGCAGAAGCAATCAAACGAAGTTAGGAGAAATGATGGGAACTGAAGATCAAGGCGGCCAAAAGACAGCTGGAGCAGCGAAGATTGCGCCCGCAACGGGCAAATTGGGAGTGATGGTTGTGGGCCTGGGTGCCGTCTCGACCACAATGATTGCCGGAGTCGAGGCTATTCGCCGCGGACTGGCCAAGCCGATTGGCTCGCTGACACAGATGGGAACGATTCGGTTGGGCAAGCGCACCGACAAGACTTCTCCGCTAATCAAGGATTTTGTACCGCTAGCTAATTTGAACGACGTAGTTTTTACCGGCTGGGACATATTCGAGGACAACGTCTACGAAGCCGCCGCGCACGCCAAGGTTCTGGACGAGAAGATGCTGGCGCAACTGAAGCCCTTTCTGGAGACGATCAAGCCGCTGCCGGCGGTCTTCGACCAGTATTATGTGAAGCGCTTGAACGGTACACACATCAAGAAGGGCAAAAACAAGCGTGATTTGGCTGATCAGGTAAAGGCTGACATTCAAGCCTTCAAGAAAATCGTTGATCGCGTTGTGGTGATCTGGGCTGCATCGACGGAGATTTTCCTTGAGCCTACGGCGGTACATCAATCGATCGAAGCCTTCGAAAAGGGTCTGGAAAACAACGACATTGGGATTGCCCCTTCGCAAATCTATGCGTATGCGGCAATGACCGAGGGCGTGCCCTTTGCCAACGGTGCGCCGGGTCTTACTGTGGACTTTCCGGCGATGGTTGAGTTATCGAAAAAGTTTGCCGCGCCGATCTGCGGTAAGGATTTCAAGACTGGCCAGACTTTCATGAAGACGATTCTGGCGCCGGCGCTGAAGGCGCGCATGATTGGCGTCTCCGGCTGGTTCTCAACCAACATCCTGGGCAACCGCGACGGCGAAGTGTTGGACGATCCGCAATCGTTCAAGAGCAAGGAAGAGTCCAAACTCGGTTCTCTCGAATACATCTTCCAGCCGGAGCTTTATCCCGACCTTTACAAGAACATCTACCACAAGATTCGCATCAACTACTATCCGCCGCGCGGCGATGACAAAGAGGCGTGGGATAACATCGACATCTTCGGATGGTTGGGATATCCGATGCAGATCAAGGTGAACTTCCTCTGCCGCGATTCGATTCTGGCTGCACCCGTTGCGCTCGACCTGGTACTCTTCCTTGACCTGGCCAAGCGCGCGCCATCGCTGCGCTCCATCGGCATTCAGGAGTGGCTAAGCTTCTATTTGAAGTCGCCGCAATCGGCGCCGGGACTTTATCCGGAGCACGATCTCTTCATCCAATCCATGAAGCTGAAAAACACGCTGCGCCACATCATGGGACAGGATTTGATCACCCATCTCGGCCTGGAATACTACGACTGATCCAACTGCTGTGGGCCAATCGCTCCCGTTGGCTGCAGAATCAAAACGCCTCATCCGTTCGGGTGGGGCGTTTTTCATGGGCGCCTCACTGGCCAGCCTCACAGCTTGAATTGGAGAACCACCTCGCTCAGGTGTTTGGCTGAGGCGAGAATGACCTTGCCGGTCTTTGCGGCTTCTGTGGAGGCGTTCAAGGAAGCGGCTGCCAGTTCAGCGACCCGGGCGACATTGCTGGCGATCTCATGGCTGGTGTTGGATTGTTCGCCGGCAGCTGTGGCTGTTCCCTCGGCGAGGGACTCGGTCTGCCGTGCATGGCCGATAATGCGGCTCAGCATCTGGTGAGCATCCTTGGTTTGTTTCTGTCCGTCCTCAATGCTGGAGCGGCTGGATTCGACGGCACCAGCGGTTCCAGCAGTCTCCTGCTGGATTCTTTCCACCATCTGCGCAATTTCTTCGGTGGCAGATCGGGTGTGCTCGGCCAGTCGCCGGACCTCTGCTGCGACGACGGCAAAACCACGACCTTGTTCGCCGGCGCGGGCGGCTTCGATGGCGGCATTGAGAGCGAGAAGGTTAGTGTTCTCTGAGATTTCTCGAATGGTGGTGACAACTTTGCTGATGGCTTGTGAGCGGCCGTCGAGGCGGCCCATTAGTTCGCGGATGGTTGAGGAAGAGGCGGCGACCGCTCCCATGGTTTCGGCCGCGCTGGCCATCACTTGGCTGCCGCCCTGTGCGGTCTCAGACGATTCCCGGCTGGCGGCGGCGGTCTCGTGGGAATTGCGGGCGATTTGGCTGCCTTTCTCGGCCAGCAACTGCGTGGAACTCAGCACCTGCTGGGCAAGCTTAGACTGGTGACCGCAGTTTTCTGAGGTGAGTGAAGTCTGATCGCCCAAGTTCCCGGCAACCTGCTCAAGGGCTTCGGCAGATTCCTTGAGCCCTTGCAGAACCTCGTGCAAATGGAGGATCGTCCGGTTGAGGGCTACGTTCATCTGGCCCACTTCATCGGTGGAACTGACAGTAGCCGTAACCGTCAGGTCGTGATGGGAGAGGCGATCGAGGACCTTGCATGCATCGACGATCGGATCACTGATGATGTGCGCCAGCCGCCAGGCCATTACAAGATCAATGAATACGATGAGAGCCAACAGGCTCAGGATCACCGGCTGAAGCTGGCGCGCAATCCTCTCTGTAGCTTCTTCCAATTCCGCAGCCTGTCGATGGGCTGCTGAGTGATCGGCCGTTCGGGCGGAGAGACCCGCTGCTGCCTGCCGCCCCGTCGCTTCTCTAATTTGGTGAATTCCCTCCAGAGAGACGATTCCCAAAACTATGGTGAAGAGGCACATCCATCCAAAGGAGATGTAGAGTTTGGCCTTCAGAGGAAGGTTGCCGAACCAGGTCAAAGATGTGTTCCAGAGCCACATCATGCGATGATCCTCTGGGGAACGAAGACGGCCAACGCCCCCCAATCGAACCTATCGGCAAGTGTGGCCAATAGCTTATGGTCCGTCTTTGTGGAATCCAGGGCCGGTTCGATTCGTCCCGATTTCTATCGGAGTATCTCGCGCAGTTTTGATCTTCTTCTGCAGATTGCACCATCTGCCGCAACAACGCAACCCTTAGGGGACACGCTTGCCGACAGCACTATGGATGGGGTTTCCCGCTTGAAATGCCGTTCAATTCCGGGAAGAGAATGCGGCTAATTTCCTGCAAATGCCTGAAAACCCTTGAAATGCCGTGTGAAACCGCGTTATATACAAGACTACCGGGCAACAGCGCCGGAATTTCGGCTGAAACACTTCTGCCTTCAGGAGGCAATCATGCGCACAGGCGCCGCTCTCCGCTCTAACTTGCTGGTCCCCGAAGTTCGCGAGGTCATGGACATTCGCCAAGCTTCGGACTACCTCGGCATCTCCTCCGACACGCTCTACAAGTACGCATCGGAAGGCTTTGTACCTGCCTTCAAACTGGGCAACCGCTGGCGTTTCAAGCGCTCGCGCCTCGACGAGTGGATGGATCGCCAGAGCGACCAGCACGCCGCCGACGCCTTGCTCGATCCGCACGAAAAGAAGCCAGTCCGGCCGGCGTTCTAAAAACCAACCGGTCCAGAGCACACAGAAAGGAAGCCTCACATGAAATGCAAGTACAAGAAAAGTACGATCTTCGTTCACAAGGATGAACCGGTTGCGCACTTTATCGAGATTCTCAACCGGAAGGGATCGCAAGGCTGGCAAGCTATCTCTGCCTGGGCCGATGAGCTTGGTAACTACGTTCAGTTGAAAAAGCAGATAGCCGCCTAGCCCGCTTTTGAAGCCGCCAATGGGATCGATGTCTCCTGTTAAACTTAACCTGTGGACCACTCTCGCCGCATCGGGCAATTGCGCCGCCGTTTGACGAAAGCCGGGCTTCATGGCCTGCTGGTTACACACCTTCCTGATCTTCGCTATCTCTCCGGGTTCACAGGATCGAGCGCCGCGCTGGCCATCACACGGCGGAGTGCTCGCCTCTTCACCGATGGGCGTTATACGGTGCAGGTTGCCGTAGAAGTTTCTGCGGCGCAGACCGAGATTGTTGCCAGTTCACCGGCGATTGCCGCCGTGCAGTGGCTGGCGGCACAGCCGGCCGTAGAGTCAGCCGGATTCGACCCAACTCAAATCACCGTAGCCAATCTGGCCCGCTACCGAGCAGCGCTGCCCACGCGCCTTCGCCGCAGCTTTTTGTCTGAATTGGCCGCACCTTTGGTCGAGCTGCTGCGCCGTGTGAAGGACGACGATGAGTTGGCAGTGATGAGGAGAGCGGCGCTGGTGGGCTGCGAACTCTTCGAACATATTCTGGAATTTATCCGGCCCGGTCTCGCGGAGTTTGAGGTAGCGGCGGAGTTGGAGCACAAGGCGCGACTGCTGGGCGCTGAGGGAATGTCTTTCGATACCATCGTCGCTTCCGGTCTTCGCTCGGCCTTGCCGCATGGGCGGGCGACTGCGCTTCGGTTGCCTCGCAGAGGCTTCGTGACCCTCGACTTCGGTGTTATTCTCGAAGGGTACTGCTCGGACATGACGCGCACCGTGCATATAGGCAAGCCCAAGGCCAAGGAACGCACAGCCTATGAGGCGGTGCTGGAGGCTCAGGAGGCTGGGATTGCCGCGGTGACTCCGGGGGCGAGTTGCGCGGAGGTCGACGAGGCAGCGCGCGGCGTATTGCGCAGGGCAGGATTGGCCGAGGCATTTTCGCACTCGACCGGCCATGGCGTCGGTTTGGAGATTCACGAGCCGCCGCGTATTGGTGCCAAAGAGACAACCAGGCTACGCGCGGGCATGGTCATTACCATCGAGCCAGGAATCTACATGGCAGGAGAGTTTGGCATTCGCATCGAGGATATGGTGGCTGTCACACGAACCGGATCTGAGATTATGACGCCAGCGCCCAAGGCTCTCATCGAACTCTGATTGAACCCCAGCAAATTCATCTCGCCGTGATGCGAGAGAGTCAAGGAACGAATGAAACCACAAGACATCGAAGATTTGAAACAACTGATCGAATTCCTGAAAGAACATCAAGTAGCCGAGTTCGATTTGGACCGAGGCGACGTGAAGATTCGGCTCAAGTTCAACCAGCCAGAGGGTTCTGTGGCCGGATTGGGCGATCTGGCTCGCCTGCTTGGTTCAGCTCCGCCGCCTGCTGTGGTTCAAGCCGCGGCTGCGGCAACTCATCCAGAGGCTTCAGCGCCGGTGGCTTCGGAGCTGGAGGTGGGCCTGCACGTGGTCAGGTCGCCCATGGTTGGCACCTTCTTTAGTTCGCCTTCGCCGGGCGCAGCGCCATTTGTCACTGTCGGCGATTTCGTGGCCAAGGGACAGGTGATTGGCGTGATTGAGGCCATGAAGCTGATGAACGAGATTGAGTCCGACGCTGCCGGCGAGGTAGTCAAGTGCATTGTCACGAACGGCCAGCCCATCGAGTTTGGGCAACCGCTCTTTTCCATCCGGCTGGTGTAAATAAGACAGCGGTGTTAGCTGAGTCAGCCGCGCTTCTCGCGTGTTCGCGGAGCTGGCAAGGCTGACTATCGCCGCTAACAACGCTAACCCCGCTTAAAGGTATTCAATGTTTCGTAAAGTACTGATTGCCAATCGCAGTGAAATCGCTCTGCGCGTGATCAACGCCTGCCGGGAACTGGGCATTCGCACAGTCGCCGTGTATAGCGAGGCAGACCGCAATTCGCTGCACGTGCGCTTTGCCGACGAGGCCATCTGCATTGGTCCGCCGAGGCTGGCGGAGAGCTATCTGAATGTGCCGGCGGTGATCAGTGCGGCTGAAATCGCCGACGTAGATGCAATTCATCCCGGCTACGGATTGCTGAGCGAGAATGCCAACTTCGCCGAAGTCTGCCGCGCCTCGAATATCAAGTTTATAGGTCCGCCGCCCGAGGTGACCCGGCTGATGGGCGAAAAGGACAAGGCGCGTCAAGCAATGAAGCGAGCCAAAGTGCCGATCCTGCCTGGTTCCGACGGCGTGATTGGCACGGTCGAAGAGGCGCTGGAATGGGCCGGGCAGGTGGGCTATCCGGTTATCTTGAAGGCCAAGGCCGGCGGTGGGGGGCGCGGCATGAGAATTGTGCGCACGCCGGAAGAGCTGCCCAACCTCTTCCATGCGGCCTTTAGCGAGGCGGCCAACGCCTTTGGCAACGGCGAGCTGTACATGGAGAAGTTTGTCGAGAATCCGCGCCACATCGAGTTTCAGGTGCTGGCCGACGAACACGGCAACGTCAGGACTCTCTTCGAGCGCGATTGCTCGATCCAGCGCCGCCACCAAAAGCTGATTGAAGAGGCGCCGAGCCTTCGGGTGACTCCCGCGATGCGCGAGGAGATCAGCCACACTCTCTGTCGATGCCTGAGTGAGATTGGCTACCAGAACGCCGGGACGGTCGAATTTTTGATGGACGCGGACGGCCAGCTTCACTTCATCGAAATGAACACCCGCGTGCAGGTCGAACACCCGATCACCGAGGCCATCACTGGTGTGGACATTGTGAAGGCGCAGTTGATGATTGCCTCGGGAGCGCGGCTGGACGAGATTCTGCCTGCCAAGCTGGAGATTCGCGGCCACGCGATTGAGTGCCGCATCAACGCCGAGCATCCGGAGAAGTTCACTCCCTCGGCGGGCAAGATCACGGCTTTCAATGTGCCCGGCGGCAACGGCGTGCGTGTGGACACGGCGCAGTATGCCGAGGGTGTTGTGCCGCCCTACTACGACTCGCTGATTGCCAAGCTGATTGTGCATGGCCGCGACCGCGCGGAGGCCGTAGCCAAGATGGAGCGCGCGCTTTCGCAGTTTATTGTTCAAGGCATCGATACTTCGATCTCACTGCATCAGGCGATCTTCCAGGATCCGGGCTTCCGTGCCGGCGAGTTCGACACCAAGTTCATGGAGGACTTTTTGGCGAAGAGGGCAAAGTAAGGGTCGAATTCGCATATAAAGGGCTGAAATCCTTTTCAGGGTTTCAGCCCTTTTCAGGTGGAGAGCTGACCACCTCGGTCGCGGTTCATCAGGGCGCCAGCATCAACGACCCTACAGGCCTTGGTCTGTTTGAATCGGAGGGCAACCGGGCAGAAATGATTTATCGCTTTTTATTCGCCTTTTCGCCGGTTTTGGTTTATGCTGGTTTCGCAACATGGAGGTTGCGAATGGACATTCAAAAAGAACTGATTGCCGAATACGACCGCGAGGTTGCCAAGACACGGAAGATGCTTGAGGCCATCCCCGCCGATGCCGATTTCACCTGGAAACCCCACCCCAAATCCATGAGTCTGGGCCGGTTGGCCGGGCACCTCTCGGAGACGGCAGGAGAGTGGGCGAAGACCACCTTCACCACGGATAAGCTGGAGTTCCCGGCAGACCATAAGTGGGAGGCCTATGTGCCAGCGTCCACTGAGGCTCTGCTGACGCGTTTCGATAAAGAAGTGGCCGAGGCCAAGGTTGCGTTTGCGGCCTTTGGACCGGCGAGGTGGGATGAGAACTGGAAGTTCATCGCCGGCGGCCAAGCCTGGATCGATGAATCAAAGTACGGCGTCTTTCGCAACTGGGTGCTCGACCACTTGATCCATCACCGCGCCCAGTTAGGCGTCTACCTGCGGCTGCTCGACAAGCCCATCCCCGGGAGTTACGGACCGTCCGCAGACGAGTCGTAAAACCGATCTCAGTGGGTCAGTGGTCAGAACTTCTCGCGTTCTGCTCATGAGGGAACCGGCTCTTCGGTTCTCGGTTCTGATCACTGACAACTCATTATCCGCCGAATGCCATGACGATATGGTTGACGGCGAAGGCCGCTACCCAAGCCAATACCAGCATATAAAGGAACTGCACGGCGGGCCACTTCCAACTGTTGGTCTCGCGTCGGACTACGGCCATTGTCGAGGTGCATTGCATGGCGAAGGCAAAGAAGATCATCAGCGCCAGCGCGCCGCCGAGGGTCATGTCGTGATGCAAGGCAGTTTGCAGGCTGAGTGCTTGTGTGCCGGGATCGGCGCCATAGAGGGTGCCCATGGTGCTGACCATGACCTCGCGAGCCAAGACGCTCGAGAGCAGGCCGATGCCGATCTTCCAGTTGAAGCCGAGGGGAGCAATGGCTGGCTCGATAAAGTGACCCAGACGGCCAATCAGGCTGTCGGCCAGAAGAGGCGCCGAGAGGTATCCGCCGGATGAGTGAATTACCGGCAGGTGGGCCAGCACCCAGAGCGCGAGCGTCACGCAGAGAATGATGGTGCCTGCCTGGCGCAGGAAGATGCGGGCGCGATCAACCAGGCGAAGAGCCAGCGAGCGCATCGTGGGCATGCGGTATTGCGGCAACTCCAGGATGAACGGTGTCTCACTGGATTTGAGGATCGAGCTCTTGAGCAGCCAAGCCGTGGTCATGGCACCCACAAAGCCGGCCAGATAGAGACCGAGCATGACGACGGTGCGCAGGCCGAGAAAGCCGTGCAGGTAAGTCATGTTGGGAATGAAGGCGGCAATCAGCAGCATGTACACCGGTAGCCGGGCCGAGCAGGTCATGAAGGGCGTGACGAGAATTGTTGCCAGGCGGTCGCGCTTGTTCTCGATGGTGCGCGTGGCCATGATGGCCGGAACAGCGCAGGCGTAGGCCGAGAGCAGGGGAATGAAGGCCTTGCCATTCAACCCGATCGAGCGCATCACGCGGTCGGCGATCAGTGCGGCGCGGGAGAGATAGCCGGAGTCTTCCAGAATTCCAATGAAGAGGAAGAGCAACAGTATCTGCGGCAGAAAGACCAGCACTGACGAGATGCCCTTCCATGCGCCGTCAAGCAGCAGCGACTGCACCCAGCCGGCGGGAAGCAACGGCCGCGCCAGTTCGCCCATGCGCGCCAGAATCTCGCCACAGCCGTCAGAGAGCGGCTGGCCAATGGAAAAAACCACCTCGAAGACACCGACGACTACGACCAGAAACAGCAGCGGTCCCCAGAAGCGGTGCAGCAGAACATTATCAATCTTGCGTGTACCCTCGACCGAAAGCGGAGCGCGGTAGCCGGTGCGGCGGCTCAATTGCGCGGCCCAACTATGCGCGCTGGCAGCGTTGCCCAGAACTGGCAGCGTCAGCGGCTTGGCGGCGGCGCGATCGGCTTGCTGGTGAAGAAAAAGGGGAACGGCATCCAGGCCGGCTCCGTGAACGGCGCTGATTTGTGCTACGGGGGCACCCAGTTCGCGGGCTAGTTTGAGCGTGTCGATTTGGCCGCCACGGGCCTCCATCAGGTCGCTCATATTCAGCAGGACCAGTGTCGGCAGTCCCAGGGCCAGCACTGGCGCGGCCAGCATCAGTTGGCGGGTCAGGTGGAGGGAATCGAGAACCAGTAGCACCGCGTCCGGCTTGGGCGTACCGGCCATTTCGCCGCGCAGCACGTCGATGGAGACGCGAGCGTCTTCGCTGTAGGGGTCGAGCGAGTAGATGCCAGGCAAGTCGATGAGTGTCAGGTCGCTGCGTCCTACGCCTGCCATCAGGCCCATGCGTTGCTCAACGGTGACACCGGGGAAGTTGGCCACCTTCTGACGCAGGCCTGTCAGGCGGTTGAAAAGGGTTGATTTACCGGAGTTTGGCGGTCCGATGAGCACCACGGTCTGGAGCTTCCCAGCAGACGGCCGAGTCTTGGGAGCTTCGAAGGCTGGAGTTTCGCAACAGGCGTTCATCGTGCCGCCTCAATGGTCTCGGGCAGATATTCGTTTGGGGAGATCTTCTGCTCTTCCGGATCGGCAGGGCGGATGCGGATGGCTGCAGCGGTCTCGTGACGAAGGGCAATCTCCATGCCGTCAACGCCATAGACTGTTGGGTCGCCGGCTGGCGCGCGGCGCAGGACGGTTAGCAGCGCATCGGGAACAAAGCCCATGTGCATGAGATGGTTTTGCACGGATTCTGGCAAATCGAGGCTGATAAGTACCCCGCTTTCGCCTACATTCAACTCGCTCAACATGCTCAAAGCGCCGGACTCCTCCAGACTGATGGGCCGCAGAAACGGCAGGACCGTGGAATTGCGACCAGATTAGTCGTATTTGAGTATACGACCATTGTTCTCCACTTCGCAAGCGCCGAATCTCTCATCAAAAGTTTCAATTTACTTGCGGTTGGAGTCCTAAAGGAAGCATTCCTGGCCTATTTATCGGAGAAATGAGGCCTTTTATCAGCCTTTTCATTGAATATTTCCTCCTTAAACTATGCAAATCGATGGGAACTCTTCAAAGAAATGTTCTATATGTTATTGATATTATGGTGGATATAATTATATGCAAGGTTTCCTGTGGAAAAATAAATATAAAAGGGGGGGTGGGGGTAGGCTCGGTTTCAGTTGTCAGTTGACAGTTTTCAGTTGTCAGTAACGGCCCGCGCCTGTTGTCGTGGCTCATGCTTTGATTGTGCGCCGACAGGAGGTAATTTTCTGTAACCGCAATGGAATAACTCCGCTTGCCCTGCGCTGTCTGTCCGCAATTGCATCTACAATGTGGAGATGACCCCTCCCTTGCCTACACGCCGCCACTCCAAAGCGCCTCCTCCCGGCGAAACCGGCCAGGAAGCTCTCTACCTGCGTTCGCTCAGTGATCGCCAGATCAACGTTCAAATCAAGCTGCGGGACGGCGAGACCGTGCGTGGCTGGATCGAGTACTTCGACGAGGGAATGTTGCGGCTGACCCGCGAGGGAAAACCCAATCTCTTCATCTATAAGAATCAGATCAGGTCGATCACTGAAGTCGGCAAGCAGGCAATGCGCCGCACCAAGGCCATCGATCCGGGTGTGAATGGTTTTGCCGGGGATGAGGGTGCCTTATGAGCCCTCAGGCAGACTGGGTATGGGTTCCGGCGGCCTCGGCGATTGCTCGTGAAGCCGGCGCGAGGCTGCGCGAGTTTTTCTCCCAAGGCGTGGCCACCGAGTACAAGGGTGACGCCGACCTGGTGACGGTGGCCGACCGGACGGCAGAGAAGTTGATCCGCGAGCGACTGGCCGCGGCCTTTCCGGAACACGGAATCTACGGCGAGGAGGGTACACGGGACCGGTTGGAGGGCGAGTTCCGCTGGTACGTTGATCCGCTGGATGGGACCACCAACTTTGCGCACGGTTTTCCGCAGTTCTGCGTATCAATGGGGCTGGAACAGCGGCCTGCCGGCCTGAAGCCGGAAGAGGATGGAACGCTGGTGGCGGCAGTGATCTATGACCCCATGCGCGACGAGCTTTTTAGCGCAGAGCGGGGACGTGGCGCGCTATTGAATGGAAGGCCGATGCGGGTTTCGCTGACACCGAATTTCAGCGTGGCGCTGACGGCTACCGGCTTTCCCAGCCACAAGCGGCACCAGAGTCCCAATGTGCATTTCTATCAGGAGTTCACTTTGCGCTCGCATGGGGTGCGCCGCGCAGGTTCAGCCGCGCTCGATTTGGCGTATGTCGCCGCAGGTCGCCTGGATGGCTTTTGGGAATTCAACCTCAACCCCTGGGATACGGCGGCGGGCATTCTGCTGGTGAAGGAGGCGGGCGGGCTCGTGACCGATTTCTCTGGCAACCACTTCAGGCTGGCCAGCCGCGAAACTCTCGCCACGAACAGTCTTATCCATTCCGAGATGCTGGTTTTTTTTGAAGAACTGTTCGCAGGGCGCGACCTGGCGCCTATTCCCACGCCCCAGGAGTATGCGGCCAGCCGCGCGGCGCATGGCGGCAGCTAGGGCGGTTCCACAGTTTCTGCGAAGGTGATTTTGTGGTATCCCATCCATTTCAGATAAAAACAGAAGCAGGTCCTTCGACTCCGCTACGCTCCGCTCAGGATGACAGGGGCAGAGCGCTTCTTTACACTATCGGTGAAAACGGTCCGGAACGGTTCACATTCGGGATGGAAAACAGGCAAGATTATGCCGGATTCCCATATAGCAAAACGCGATTGAGAGGGGGTAGAGTCAGGCTTCGGGGTGCTGTGCTACTATCAGCCTCGAAGGTTTAATTCCCCTGGAGACAACAGAATGGCCTATGTCATTGCAGAACCCTGTATCGGCACCAAGGACACCGCCTGCGTAGACGCCTGTCCTGTCGATTGCATCCACCCCAAGAAGGACGAGGACGGCTTCGGTAACTCCGATCAGTTGTTCATCGACCCGGTCGAGTGCATCGACTGTGGCGCCTGTGTTCCTGCCTGCCCGGTTTCAGCCATCTTTGCGCAAGACGACTTGCCGGAGAAATGGGCCAGCTTTACCGCGAAGAACGCCGCGCACTTCGGGCGTTAACTAGCTTTTTGAGGAGTATTTCGAACGCGCACTCCGGCGACCGGGTGCGCGTTCGTGCTTGTGCGGAAGATCAACGTGCAGGGCATTTTTGAGACTTGTGCAGACCGGAATTTTGCGCGCATCTCACGGGTTCCGCAGAAAGACGCGGAATGGAGCACGGAAGCCTGGTTCATCCGAAAATACTAATTAGTTTTCGCCGCCACAAAATCGAGCTTCGGCTTGCGGCGTGGCGACTCTTCGCTCGATTTGTTTCGGTGCGAGATGGCGAAGCGCCCTTTCTCGACTTCGACAAAATCAACATTGTCGCCGGTCTTGAGTCCAAGGTGTTTGCGCACTTGTGGGGGAAGTGTGATGCGGCCGTTGAAGGTGACCATCGCGGTAGGCATTTGTAACCTCTGCCACCATTGTAACCGCAGAGTGCGCGGTGTCTATAGCATTTTCTGTGCCGCTGCAACCGGGGCCGATGAGGTGAAACTCAATGCCATAGGCGCCGGCGCCAAGTAGACTGGAGATGCATGGACCCTTCAGTTGAACGCACGCCAGGCCAGGATTCCGCGCCGCGCTCTGGCGCAGATGCGACGCGGGCGGCGGAGTTGTTTGAGCAGTCGGTGAGGATCATGGCGCGGCTGCGTGCTCCCGATGGCTGCCCATGGGACCGCGAGCAATCGTTTGATTCCATTCGCAAATATACGCTGGAGGAGACCTACGAGGTCTTCGATGCCATTGAGCGGCGCGACTGGCCGCATCTGGCCGAAGAGCTGGGCGACCTGCTGCTTCAGGTGTTGTTTTATGCGGAGATGGCGGCCAATGACGGCCACTTCACGATCGCCGATGTGCTCGATCATTTGAACAAGAAGCTGGTGCGCCGTCATCCGCATGTCTTTGGCGAAGAAGCTTCGCGGGCGGCTGGCAATCGTGCATCGGTCGATTCGGCGGTCGAGGGTTCATCGGCGGCGGTGTTGCGTAATTGGGATGAGATCAAGGCTGCCGAGGCATTGCATGCGCCACACGCCGCATTGCACGCGCCACACGCCGCATTGCATGCAGCAGACGCGGCACTGCATGCAGCAGACGCGCCTTCGGCGCAAAGGCATTTCATGTCACGGTTGGATTCTGTACAGCGGGCGATGCCTGCCCTGGCTGAGGCGGCAAAGCTAGGGGCAAAGGCGCGCAAGGCGGGCTTCGATTGGCCGGAGTGGCGCGATCTGCTGCCCAAGCTTGTGGAGGAGACGGCGGAGTTGGAGGCCGAGGCTACCTCGGGCGATTCGGCACGCCAGCCTGCGGTCGAGGCGGAGCTGGGTGACCTGCTCTTTACGGTCGTCAACCTGGGCCGTCACTTGGGCGTAGACGCGGAGATGGCACTGCGCGGCTGCAATCGGCGCTTTCGGCAACGGTTTCGTGAGATGGAACTGGCCTCAGTGCGGCCGCTCGAAGAGCTTTCTCCCGATGAGTTGGAAGCGTTGTGGGCGCAGGCGAAGCGGAAGCTGGCCGAAGTCTCTGAGCAGGAGACGAAGCGATGATCGCGATTCGCACCTGCTCGGGCGCTGACGAATTAGAGGCTTGTGTTCAGTTGGAGATTGAGACCTGGGGCATGGATGCCTGGGAGATTTTTCCGCGCAAGGCATTTTTGTTGGCGCAGAAGATCGGTGGTCAAGTGATCGGCGCCTTCGATACGGAGATTTCCGGAGCGACGCGGGAGGGTGGACCGGAGTCGCTGATTGGCTTTGTGCTTTCGTGGCCGGGGGTAAAGACATGCGATGGCGAGCCGCGGCCCTATCTGCACTCGCATATGCTGGCGGTGCGCAATGGCTACCGCAACCGCGGAATTGGCGCGCAACTCAAGCGAGAACAGCGGATTGAGGCTCTTGCGCGCGGTGTCAGGCAGATGGAATGGACCTTTGATCCGCTGGAAATCAAGAACGCTTATCTCAATATCCATAAACTGGGCGCGACTGTTTTTCGGTACGAAGTGGATTTTTATGGTGTATCCTCATCTCGACTGCAAGGTGGACTCCCGACGGATCGTCTGGTCGCCGAGTGGCAGCTTGATTCGCCCCGGGTTGAGGCAGTTCTTAAAGGCCATCCGGCAGCCGCGCACGTCATTGCGGAACGCATTCGGGTTCCGGCCTCGATCTATCAGTGGAAGGCCACGGAAGCCGACCGGGCGAGAGCGCTGGCCGTTCAGTTAGAAAATCGCAGCAAGTTTCAGCAGGCATTCGCCGAAGGGTTGGCCGTGGTTGGCTTTACCCAGGATGCGGAAGGCAATGGAGTCTTCGAACTGGGTCCCCCGGCCCAATCCGAATCAAACGATAACTTCCAAGGATTGTAAAAAAAGCCTATGAGAATTGACGAAATCATTCTGCGTGAAGTGCACCTTCCCTTGGTGCGTCCTTTTGAAACCAGTTTTGGGGTCACCCGCAATCGCCGCATTCTGTTGGCTGAGATTCAGTCGGAAGGACTGACGGGCTGGGGTGAGTGCACGGCGGGCGAGCGTCCGCACTTTTCGCCGGAGTCGACCGATAGCGCGTGGGCCGTGATCGTGAATGAATTGGCGCCGATGCTAGCGGCAGCGTCGCCACAGCACGGCGGCGATTGCCCACGCATCTTTTACAAGGTGCGCGGCAACCGCATGGCCAAGGCCACTTTGGAAAATGCCGTCTGGGATTTGGAGGCGCAGCGCGAAGGAGTTTCGCTCTCGAGGCTGCTCGGCGGGGTGCGCGACGTGATTCCTTGCGGCGTATCGTTGGGAATTCAGCCCTCGATTCCTGAATTGATGGCGATCATCGAGACGGAATTGGCGGCGGGCTATCAGCGCATCAAGCTCAAATGCAAACCGGGCTGGGATGTGGAGGTCTTCAAGAAGGTGCGCAGCCGGTGGCCGGGAATCGTGTTGAGTTGCGATGCCAACTCGGCGTACAAGCTGCGGGATGCGGACCACCTGACTGCCTTCGACGCCTTCGATTTGCTGATGATTGAGCAGCCGCTGTGGCACGACGACTTCTACTATCACTCGATGCTGCAAAAGCGTCTGCAGACGCCGATCTGCCTGGATGAATCCATTCGCAACCGGCGCGATACGTTGGCCTCGATTGAAATGGAGTCATGCCGGATTATCAACATCAAACTGGGGCGAGTGGGTGGGTTCTCCGAGGCAATCGCCGTTCATAACGCGGCCCAGGAGCGCGGCATTCCGGTGTGGTGCGGCGGAATGCTGGAGTCGGGCGTGGGCCGCTCGCACAACATTGCGCTCTCGACTCTGGAAAACTTCACGCTGCCAGGCGATGTTTCCGCCTCGGCGCGCTACTGGGCGGAGGACATCATCGAGCCAGAGGTGACGGTTTCACCGCAGGGCGAGATCTTGGTCCCAGAGACTCCGGGCCGCGGTTACGAGGTGCGCAGAGACCTGGTGGAGCGACTGACCGTGCGCAAAGAGACCATCCGCGCGCTGGAGCTTGTCGGCTAAAATCGGAGGCTGTTACTGGGGCTCACTGCTTTGCCGCTTTCACGGCTTCGGTGAGCGCCGGAACGACTTCAAAGAGATCGCCAACAATGCCGTAGTCGGCAATTTCGAAGATCGGAGCGCTGGGGTCTTTGTTAATGGCGACAACGCATTGCGAGCCCTTCATGCCGACCAGATGCTGAATGGCGCCGGAGATTCCAACGGCCAGGTAGAGCTTGGGCGAGACGGTCTGGCCGGAGCTGCCGATCTGCCGCTCAGTGGGCAGCCAGCCGCTGTCGCAAATTGGGCGGGATGCGCCCAGTTCCGCACCTAACGCCGTTGCCAATTCCTGGACCAATGGCAGATTGCCTGCGTCCTTGATGCCGCGACCCACACTGACGATTCTTTGCGCCGCGCCGAGGTCCACGGTCTGCGCCGCCGCACGAAAGGGCTCGCTCGGCTTGGTGCGAATTTGCGCCGGCTCGATTGTGGGCTTGAAAACAGTGACCTCAGCCGCACTGATTTCGACCGCTTCCGATTCTGCAGTGCGGAAGGCTCCAGCCTGCACCGAGACAAAGCAAGGGCCATTGCCGGTGTGCCGGTAAATGCCACTCAGCCGGCCTTGCATCAGTTGCCGCGTGAAAACTGGGCCTTCGGCAACATCGGTCACATCGCCGATGTGTACTTGACCAAGGCGCGCAGCAAGCGCTGGAGCATAGTCGCGCACTTGATAGGAGTGCGGAAAAATCACGAAATCAGGCTGCTCTGCTGCAAAAAACTGTTGCAGGGCGAGGGTAAATCCATCGGCGGTATAAGCCGCCAACAGCGGATGCTCGATGCGGATCACTTTGGCCAGCGCCTTGGCGGCCACCTCGGCGGCCAAAGCCTCGGTCTGCGCGTCCAGGACCACAGCGTTCACAGTGAGGCCAGCCAACGCGGCCAGCTTCTGACCGGCGGCCACAGCCTCGCAACTGATGCGGCTGATGCGGCCTTCGCGTTCTTCGACGACAACCCAAATGCCGCTCATAGCACCCTCGCCTCGAACTTCAATTTTTCGACCAGCGCGGCAGCAGTTTCTTTCGCCGTGCCAGAAAGCATTTGCGTGGATTTGTGTTTTGTTGGCAGTGCGATTCGTTCCAAAACCACGACTGGCGCAGTTTGCTGTCCTAACTCGGAGGCCGCGACTACTCGCACCTCTTTGGTTTTGGCGCGTTTGATGCCCATCAGCGTGGCGTAGCGCAGCTTGTTGCCTCCGGATTGAATCGTCAGCACCGCAGGCGTCGGCAGTTCGATGCTCTGGAACCAGCCTTCTTCGAGTTCGCGCTTGACCGTCAAGCCCGCGTCGGTCTTCTCGACATGCAGAATCAGCGAGGCGTGCGGCAGTCCGAGCAACTCGGCTAGGATCACGCCGGTCTGGCCCTGGCCGAGGTCTTCGGATTGAAGGCCGGTGAGCACGAGGTCGGGATTCTCCGGTTTCACAGCCGCTGTCAACAGGCGCGCAACGCCGAGCGCGTCCAGTTTGCCAAGATCGGCGCAGTCAATGTGAATCGCTCGATCCGCACCTTTGGCGAGCGCCTCGCGGATGGTCGAGCTGACGCGCTCTGGACCAGCGCTGAGCACGACTACTTCGCCACCGTGCTTCTCCTTGAGTTGCAAAGCCTCTTCGAGCGCGTAGGCGTCGGACTCGTTCAGCGCCCATTGCAGGCCGGACTCTTCAATCCACTTGCCCGCGGAGTCGATGCGCACCTGCGCATCCCGCTCCGGCACTTGTTTGATGGCTACGATGATCTTCATATTCTCGATCTCACGTTCATCTTAATTGGTGCTGGATTTTGGCAAGCCCCGCGTCGCGAGCTGAGCAATGTCGAGCAGTTGTGGCGCGCCTTCGCCAGTTTGTGCCAGCGCATCGCGCAACATCGTGTTGCAAAACGGACAGGCCGTTCCCACCATGTTCGCTCCGGTTGCAACTAACTCGGCGGCGCGGTTGTGACTGACCCGCTCGCCGGTTTCCTCACCTAGAAAAGCTAACCCGCCGCCTGCGCCGCAGCAGAAGCTGCGTTCATGGTTGCGGGGAGCTTCAACCAGATCGCCAGCCAGCGCGACGATGGTCCGTGGTTCTTCATAGATGTTGCGATAACGGCCCAGGTAGCAGGGATCGTGAAACACGATCTTTTCGGGACCTGAGCGAATGTCTGCGGAACTTACCTCAGGGGCTAAAGCCCCGTCGGATTCGGCCATTCTGATGTCCGGGCTAAAGCCCGGACCTACCGGACGAGGGAGCTTGTCCGCAAAGCGCGCCAAAAACTCGCTGTGATGCTCGACGTTGGGCGGCGTGCCGTACTCTTTCCAATCTTCTTGAATCGTGCGGACGCAGTGTGGGCAGATGGTGACGATCTTTTTGACTTTATTTTCGGCTAGTGTCTTCAAGTTTTCTTCGGCCAGTTGCTGGAAAAGCAAATCGTTGCCCAGCCGGCGCACCGGGTCGCCGCTGCATTTTTCTTTGCGCAGGACGCCGTAACTTGTGCCCAGATAGTTCATGACGCGGGCAAAGTCGGCTACGATCTCGCGTCCCTTGGGGTCGTAACCGCCCATGCAGCCCAGCCACAAGCAATAGTCCTGCGTGCCATCGAAGAGCGGCAGACCGGCCTTCTCGATGAATTTGTCGCGCTCGCCGTTGGGCAGGCCGAGAGAGTTCGAGCCACGTTCGAGGGCGAGAAAAAGTTTAGACCCATATTCGTTCTCCCATGTGCCGGTGTTGACCGCGCCGCGTCGGAGTCCGACGAGAATGGGCAGGTGTTCGATGCCGACCGGACACTGAAACTCGCACGCGCCGCAGGTGGTGCATTGAAACGGCGCCTCCTCGGCGTTGTACTTTCCGAGCAGTGGCTCCGATGCCGCCGGTCCAAGGTCGTTGAGGTAGCCGCGCAGGCCGAGGATGACTTCTTTGGGGTTGAGGACCTTGCCAGTATTGGCCGCTGGGCAATGCTCGGTGCAGCGGCCGCACTCAACGCAAGAGTAGACTTGCAGGCTCACGACGCGCGTCAGGTCGGTGCCTGCGATGAGACCGAAGTCTTCGTCGCCTGCGAGCGGAGGGATCTGACTGAAGCCGCCACGCGAGAGAAAGACGGTGACCGGACTGAGAACCAGATGCAGATGCTTGGTGTGTGGAATGATGGGCAGAAAAATCAGCAAAGCGAGGGTGTGACTCCACCAGAGAAAGCGCGCGGCGGGATCCGAATCGGCAACAAAAAATGCGGCGAGGTAGGTAGCCATGAGAACGAAGATGAGCAGAGCAATGACGCCGGATTCATAGGAAAGCTTCTCGCCGAGCCACTTGGGCTGGAGGATGAACCGCCGGACGAAGAGGCCGAGAATACCCGCGGCGCAGGCCAGCGCGAAGATGGCAGCGAGATAAAAATAGATGCGGCCGAACCAGCCTGACGGATTGAGAAAGCCGATTCCGAATCCCGTGGCAAAATGATTGAGCGTGACCAGGGCAAAGGCGCAGAAGCCCCAGAAAACGAAGGCGTGCGCCAAGCCAGGTAGTGGACGCTGTCGAATGACTTTGGCTTGGCAGAGGACCTCCCAGAAGAAATCCCAAACGCGCTTGCCGATGGGAAAAAGATGGAAGCTCGCATCTTTCTTGGAGTGGAGGATTTTGTCGAGGACCTTGCCGAAGCGCAGCCAGAAGGCAGAGCCCGAGACTGCAATCAGAACGATGAGGATTAGCTTCTCCAGGAGAGAGAAGTGTTGAGGCTCAGCCAAGGTTGCGTTGAGATCGACCATAAGCAAACCAAGCTTCAGACACTCCCACGATACACGATGGGATTGGATGCTGTCGCGACCAGCGGTGGGTCAACCGCTCGCTCAGGGCACGACTCAAAGCAGGCTGCGGAAAGAGGATGTGTTTTGGGCAAAAAGCCCGAAGTGCATACCTCAGGGGCTGAAGCCCCCGCTGATTTTTATTGGCTTTGCGCCGGGGATAAATCCCCGGCCTACCGCCCGGCCGCGCTTTTCCGCAGCCTCTAAAAAGTCGTGTCCTAAAGCAGGACTGCCTTGATCGAGAGTTTCTTAAATAGCGGATTCGCCGCGTTCGTCATTGCGGATGCGGATGGCTTCTTCGATGCGACTGATAAAGATTTTGCCATCGCCGATGTGGCCGGTGCGGGCGGCGCCGAGAATGGCTTGGACAACCTTGTCCTGCAAGGCGTCGGCGATGACCATTTCGAGCTTGATTTTTGGGAGAAGATCGACCGAGTACTCGCGGCCGCGATAGAACTCGGTGTGGCCCTTTTGGCGGCCATGGCCGCGGGCTTCCAGAATGGTGATTCCCTCGATGCCCGCTTCGATCAGGGCTTCTTTGACGGGGTCCAACTTGGCGGGCTGGATGATCGCTTCAATTTTGAGCATATTGAGACTCCTTGCTTACTTGTTTCTTGGAAGCGGTGGTTTGGGGTTCTTGGAAGTCCCACCCTTGCGACAAAAACAAGAACGTCGCAAAGATGGGGCACCCAATTGTTTGAGCTACGAGTTGAGGTCGTAGGCTTCTTCGCCGTGCTGGCTGAGGTCGAGGCCAACGGCTTCGTCGGCGGCGGAAACGTGCAGGCCCATGGTTTTGTCAACGAGGAAAAGCAGCCCGAGTGTTCCGGCAATGGCCATTGCCCAGCCAATGCCCATGCCGACGGCCTGGTTAAGGACCTGATGCCAGTTTCCTTCGATGGCTCCGACGGCGACCGGGTTTCCGGAGGCGTCTTTGCCGAAGACGGCATTGATTGCGCCCGAGGCAAGCAGGCCGGTGAGCAGCGCGCCCATGGTTCCACCAACTCCGTGAACGCCAAATGCGTCGAGGGAGTCGTCATAGCCGAAGAACCGTTTGACCCGGAAGACCATGAAGGAGCAGACGACGCCGGCGATGAAGCCGATGGCGAGCGCGCTCATGGGCTGAACGAAGCCAGCGGCCTGAGTGATGGTGGCCAGTCCGGCTACCGCGCCGGAGATGGCTCCGAGTGCGGTGGGCTTGCCGTTGTTGATCCACTCGGCGACCACCCATCCGATGGCTCCGGCGGCGGCGGCAAATTGAGTGTTGACAAAGGCGCTGGTGGCTAGCGGGCCGGCACTGAGAGCGCTGCCGGCGTTGAAGCCGAACCATCCAAACCAGAGCAGACCAGCGCCGATGAAGCTGAGCACGAGGGAGTGGGGCGGCATGTCCTGCTGCGGGTATCCGATGCGTTTGCCGAGATAGAGGGCGCAAACTAGCGCGGAGACGCCGCTGGAGATATGAACCACGGTGCCGCCGGCAAAGTCCATGACCGGCCAGCGTCCGCCGGTGACGTTGAGGATTCCGCCGACGCCCCAGATCATGTGGGCCATGGGGCAGTAGACGACCAAGGACCAAAGCGTAAGAAAGACGGCCATGGCGCTGAACTTGACGCGCTCGGCGAATGCGCCGGTAATGAGCGCTGGAGTGATGATGGCGAACATCAACTGATAGATCATGAAGGTCTGTTCAGGAATGGTGCCGCCGTAGTTGGGATTAGGAGTGAGTCCGACGCCGCGTAGAAATGCATGGTCGAGGCCGCCGATAAATCCGTTGCCGGCCCCGAAGGCCAGCGAGTAGCCCACCAGCGCCCAGAGGACGGTAATGAGGCCCATCATGGCGAAGCACTCCATCATGGTCCCGAGGATGTTCTTTTTGCGGACCAGGCCGCCATAGAAGAGGGTCAGGCCGGGCGCAGTCATCAGCAGAACCAGGGCAGCGGAGACTAGTACCCATCCGTTATCGCCGGAGGTCTGGGCGTCGCGAACGGCTTGCTGAAGAGCGGCAACCTGAGCCTGGGTGGCGGGCGGCGAAGGGCCCAGGTCGGGAGCCACGGCAAGAGCTGCGGTGGGCAGACCCAGACAGGCAAAGAGAATGAGCAGCTTGATGGCGCGACGGCAAAGGGACATGAGATTCCACTCCAGAATTCGAGAGATGAACAGCGACGCACTCTGACGGAAACCGGCCGCCAATCCGAACAAAGGAGGCCTGCGGCGGTCGTGAGGCGTAACAGACACAGGCAGCAGCCGGGTGTTCAAGACAATGACCGACTATAAGGTGTGTTGGAAGAAATACTACATAATCTTCATAACAATCTGCAAATCCTCATGGCATCTTTATTGCTTTTGGGGTAAAGGCCGAAATCGTTGATGATTGATGAGCCAGGGTCGGATGAACGATCGAGAGGGAAGGCTGTTTACCGCAGACGGAGCTGACTGCTGAGAGCGCGGAGGGTATATTAGTGGTATGGCTGAAGTGGTTGAGCGGGATCGATATTTATTCGGATCGCTGGAGAGCAGTGCGCGGAACCGCATCAAGGTGCAAGAGGCAAACTACGGCTACGAAGAGCCGGAGGGCGTGCTTTTGACTTCGATGGATTATGCGGTGAACTGGGTACGGAAGAGCTCGATTTGGCCCATGACCTTTGGATTGGCCTGCTGCGCGATCGAGATGATGTCGATGGGCGCGTCGCGGTTTGATGTGGCGCGATTTGGGGCCGAGGTGTTTCGGCCTTCGCCGCGGCAGTCGGACCTGATGGTGGTTGCCGGGCGGGTTTCGCAGAAGATGGCGCCAGTGATCCGCAGACTTTACGACCAGATGCCGGAGCCCAAGTGGGTGATCTCGATGGGGGCCTGCGCCACTTCCGGAGGGGTATTCAATAATTATGCGCTGGTGCAGGGAGTGAATCAGATCATTCCGGTGGACGTATATGTTCCGGGTTGTCCTCCGCGACCGGAGCAGCTTTTGCACGCAATTACGCTTCTGCAGGAGAAGATACAGCGCGAGCCTCGCAGCCTGGTGAAGACGCTGAATATGGGGTAGTTAGGTAATCGGGAAGGCGCGGCCACGCGCTATGACAGCTACGCTCTGACACGCACAGTCCTATCCATAACGAACTGCAAGTTGTTGCGGGGTAGGTAACGAGGGCGGTTACCCGCGCAAATAATTGTTCTTAAATGCAAAACTCATATATGCTTATTTCAACAATTCTGTTTGGACATCGCACGATCTCTTGTATGCGAAGGCCGGGGCAGCCTGAGTGCTGTTTCTGTTCGTAGGCGGCTTTGTCCGGTTGTCATCGCAGTCGATCTCAGAGGTGGCGTGCATGTTTTCTCGTGTTTTGAACTACTTGGGTTTGTCGCTTGCCTTGGCGTATGTTTTATCGTTCCCGCTCGTTCTTAACGCCCAAGTCGTTGCTGCTATCGAGAAAGGCCCCCTGGTTTATTCCGTGCCCAAGTGGAACGTTTTTTTTGGCTACAGCTTTCTTTCGCCGAGCGGAACGGTGTCAACCCCATTTCCCAAAAATACTTTTGTCGTCGCCAGCTACCATACAGTTGCCGCTGGCGGAGATTTCAGCGGTTCGTATTTTTTTACTCGCCATGTTGGGGTTCAGGTGGAAGTGGGCCTTCATGAGTGGGGCGTACAGCATGCGACTTACCAAGGGCCGTACGGGACGGAAGGTAACAACGATGGCTTTACGACAGTAGCCAGTGGTCTGGTTTTCCGTGCTCCCAAAGGTGCTTTCACGCCGTTCATCCATATGCTTGGGGGAGAGGCACTGGTTGACGGCCCCACTCAGAACCCTTTTACGTGGGGTCCGGACGTGACTGCCGGCGCTGGGTTGGACTACGTGTTGCCGTGGTTTCATCATCGTTTCGCTTATCGCCTCTTCCAGGCCGACTATGAGTATATGCACGTGGACTTTGGCGCCCGAGAATGGGGGGGCGTTGCCAGCATCAATGCTGCGCGGTTGAGCACCGGTTTTGTTTTTCCGGCGTCGGCCAATGCGCCTTTATCTGTGATCCTGGTGTGCTCGGCGAACCCGACCTCGATTTATCCGGGAGACCCGCTCACGGTGACCTCGGATGCCGGCAACCTGAGGCCCAAGGCGAATGTAATTTACACATGGTCGGGATTGAACGTAAAGGGCGAAGGGGCAACCGTCTCCGCGGCGGACACGACATTGCTGTCGCCCGGCAATTATCGGGTGCTGTGTGGAGTGAAGGAAGGGAAAGTGGGGAAGGAAGGGCTCCGGTTAGGGGAGTCGGCTGAAGCGACCGCAGACTTTGTGGTGAAGGCATTTGAGCCACCGACGATTAGTTGCGTTGCCAACCCTGCCATTATCAAGCCGGGCGAGGAAAGCATGGTGACGGCCATCGGCGTGAGTCCACAGAATCGGCCCTTGAGCTACAGCTACTCGACCGCTTCGGGCAAGGTGAGCGGCACTGGCACCACGGCTACCTACTCGTCTGTTGGCGCGCCAACTGGTGCGATCGGCATTCGCTGCAACGTGACAGACGACAAGGGGCAGAAGGCATCGGCGAGTACCAGCGTGACGATCACGTCACCTCCTCCTCCGCCCATTCAGCACACCCGTGCATTGTGCTCGATCAGCTTTACGAAAGATGAGAGGCGTCCGACGCGCGTGGACAACGAAGCCAAGGCTTGTCTGGACGAGATCGCCCTTGACTTGCAGAAGCAGCCCGATGCCAAGGCAGTGGTAGTGGGTAGTTCCGATGCGCGAGAGAAGGCGAGGATCCTACAGGAGCAAAAGGCTGCGCTGACGAACAGGCATATCAAGATTGAAGATCCTGGCGCACAACGAGCCGTCAACACCAAGGACTATCTGGTAAGGGAGAAGGGAATTGACGCATCCCGAATCAGTGTTGCCACGAGCGCGGTGGATGACAGGAACGTTGAGGACTATCTGGTTCCCGCCGGCGCCAATTTCAAAGGTGATGTGGCAGGAACCGCCGCGGTGGATGAGACAACGGTGAAGCCGGTGGCGCGTGATCCGGCGCCTGTGTATCAACGGTAAGCGACGCCGGTCGCATTGACGGCCGGGATTTCGGTGTAGTCGGCCAAAGCAGCCAATTCGGTCTGCTTTGGCTCAAAATCCGATCGTATGCCCCCTTAAACTTGCAGATTCTGGACTAGATGAATACCTGGTAAGGGAAATTATCGTGTAATAATTGGGTTGACCGGAGAAGGGGTCAACCCCTTTCGTTTGAGGCTTGTTTCAGATTTATTGGATTTCAGGTATTTCTGGTTCCATATGATTTGCTGACGAATTTGCAGAGTGAGAGACGTGGCCCAGATTGAACAGTCTCCCCGGAAATGTCTTGTTATGATCCGGAAAACGCGATTGGTATTATCGTTTCGCCTTGGATTCAATTGCTGATCCATTTTCAGCGTGCATCGCAGGATGTACTCTGGAAATGGCGCAAATTCACAAACCATTTCATCAATCAGTTTGGTTCGATCATGGAGGAGGAAAAAGCATGTATTCACGAAACTTGAAGTCTGTTTGTATGGTCCTAACTGCTGCGTGCGTTGCGTTTTTGCCAATGGGGTGCAAACAGGCCCCGCCGGTAACGCTGTCGGCCGCGGCCGCCCCACCCGCTGTATTCCCTGGCGAACCGGTCACGGTGAACGCTACTGCGGGATCGATTGATCCCAACAAGAAGACGAAGGTGGTTTACAGCTGGTCGGGAGATGGCGTAACGGGAAGCGGGACGACGGCCACAGTGGCCACGGACAAACTTGCCCCCGGCACCTATACGGTGAAGGCGGAAGTGAAGGAAGGCAAGCCTGGCAAGGAAGGTTTGAAGCCGGGTCAGACGGCTGATGCCACAGCCAGCTTTACGGTGAAGCCGTTTGAGCCGCCGACGATCAGTTGTTCGGCAAGCCCCAGCAACTTGAAGCCAGGCGACACCAGCACAGTGACCTCGGTCGGCGTTAGCCCGCAGAACCGTCCGTTGACTTATAGCTTCTCGGCCAGCGCCGGTACGATCAGCGGCAACGCCGCAACAGCGGTCTTTACTTCGGCGGGCGCACCGACCGGGACCACGACGATCACCTGCAACGTGACCGACGACAAGAATCAGACGGCCACCGCAAATACCAGCGTGACCATCACGGCCCCTTATGTTCCTCCGGTTCCACACACGCAGGCGCTTGCCTCGATCAACTTCGACAGGGAACCGAAGCGTCCGGATCGCGTGGACAACGAAGCGAAGGCGATTCTGGATGAAATCGCTCTCGACCTGCAGCAGCAGCCGGATGCGAAGCTGGTGGTTGTGGGCCAGGCGAATGCCAAGGAGCAGGCGCAGACTGCGAAGGAGCAAAAGTTCGCGGCCAAGCACAAGCATGCCAAGGTTGTTGACCAGGCTGCCGAGCGCGCCGTCGACGTGAAGGATTACCTGGTTACCGAGAAGGGCATTGATGCTTCGCGCATCAGCGCTGCTACAGGCACGGCGGACGAGCGGAAGGCGGATAACTATCTGGTTCCCGCCGGCGCAAACTTCACGGCTGATGTCTCTGGAACAACCCCGGTGGATGAGAGTGTAGTGAAGCCGGAAAAGCGCAAGGCCCTGCCAGCCAAGGCCGCGCACAAGAAGTCCGCAGCAAAACCAGCAGCTACAAAGTAGTTCGCCATCTCTTTTTGCGGCAGTCCTTCGGGGCTGCCGCAAAGAGCAGCGCAAAACAGCGCATTTCTTCTTTCATCCGTTGGCGCAGAGCGGCCCGTCATCCGGGGAATGAGTTGTTGTGTCCCTGGACGCTTGCCAACCTACATTCCTTGTATACTCGTTTTATGATCTTAGGGAGTCTCATATCTACATGAATCGTCCGCGAATCTGCGTTAATTTCTTCTTTTTGTCTGGACGTTTTGCGCAAATTTCACTTTTGATTTTGTGTTCATTTGCCGTCTCAAAAATGCCGGCGCAGACTCGCTGGAGCGTGCTTGGTCCGGCGGGTGGCGATGCGCGCGCATTTGCGGCAGTCCCTGGTCAGCCCCATCATCTTTATCTCGGTGCTACCAACAGCTGGCTCTATGAGTCGATCGATGGAGGCGCGACCTGGCATCGTCTGTCGAAGCTGGACTCCTCAGACGATCTGATTCTGGACCACATCATCGTGGACCCGCAGAATCCTGCCACCGTCTTTGTAGCCGCGTGGAAGCTGGACCACGCCGATGGCGGATTGTGGGTGAGCCATGATTCGGGACGAAGCTGGAGTATGGTTGCGGGTTTGCGCGGGCAGTCGATTCGCGCCCTTGCGCAGGCGCCTTCAGATCCCCGGATGCTTTTTGCCGGCACTCTCGACGGGGTTTACCGGAGCAGCGATGATGGTGCTTCCTGGGTGCTGATCAGCCCGCCGGGCAGCCATGAGATTCACGAAGTCGAGTCGCTGGCCATCGACCCAGCGGACCAGAATGTGGTCTATGCCGGAACCTGGCACCTGCCCTGGAAGACGACGGATGGGGGCGCAAACTGGCACAGCATCAAGAAGGGGGTCATCGACGACTCCGATGTATTTTCGATCATCATCGATCCGGCGAAGCCGAGTGTCGTCTTCGCCAGCGCGTGCAGCGGGATTTACAAGAGCGTGAACGCGGCCGAGTTGTTCAAGAAGATCGAAGGCATTCCGGCAACGGCGCGCCGGACGCGGGTGCTGAAACAGGATCCCGCGAACCAATCCGTGGTGTATGCAGGAACCACCGAGGGGCTCTACAAGACGGTGGACGGGGGCAAGAGCTTTTGGCGCATGACGGGGCCAGAGGTGATTGTGAACGATGTTTTTGTCGATCCCGCGAACACGAATCATGTGCTGCTGGCCACCGACCGTGGCGGCGTGCTGCTGAGCGAGGACGGAGCGGTCAGCTTTGTGCCCGCGAATGAGGGTTTTTCAGGGCGCAAGATCGAGGCGCTGCTGCTCACGAGCGGCAAGCCGGCGCGGCTATTTGCCGGCGTCGTGAATGACAAGACTTTTGGCGGTGTTTTTGTTTCAAGCAGTGGCGGCGCGCAGTGGGAGCAGATCAGCAAGGGATTGGACGGGCGTGATGTGTTCGCGCTGGCCGAGTCACCCGAGGGAACGATCTTGGCGGGGACCAATCACGGAGTTTTTGAGCTTGATTCCGACGCGAAGGGTGCGAGCTGGAGTCCGCGCAACACGATTCTGAATACGCTGGTGAAGACGGCCACAGAGACCCACGGCGGAACTCGTGTCAATGTCGAGAAGCAGGTAAAGGATAAGCGTCGCGAGATGGACAGCCGCGTTCACTCGCTGGATCTATCTGGCGTCGCTTGGCTGGCCGCGACCAGCGGGGGCCTCTATACCAGCAAAGATCATGGCGCCAGTTGGCAGGGTGGCCCGGTAATGGGGGCGGGCGAATACCTTTCGGTTGCTTCGCACGGATCGCTGCTTGCTGCGGCTCGACAGGGTGGAGTGGTGCTCTCGCGCGACGCTGGCCAGAGCTGGATGACCATGGGCGTGCCGGCGATGCTAACCCGGATACATTGCGTGGCGTTCTCCGGAGATGGAACGGTCTGGGTGGGCGCGCGCGAGGGCGTGTATCTTTCGCGCGACCTGGGCAAGACGTGGTTGTGGGTGAATCGGTTTCCCCTGAGCGACGTGGACGACCTGGCCTACGATGCTCATCTGGACAAGGTTCTTGTCAGTTCGCGCTCGAGCGAAGAGGTTTTCGCGGTGAATCCCAAGTCGCTGGCGTGGAAGTATGCCAAGACGGGCTATCGCATTAACCGGATTCGCGCGGTGGGAGACCGGTTGCTGGCAGCGTCGATGTTTGACGGGGTGTTGATTGAGCCGGTGGCGGCTAACCAGGGAACCGCGCACGCAGGACAGCAATAGATAGATTAATTTCTGTATCATAAGTGTATGCAGACTGAGACAGCGGCTTCCCGCCGGCCCGCAGCCTTTCGGAGTTACGACCCACAGCTTGAGCCTATCGCCGCCAAGGTGGTGGCCGGTAAGCGACTCGACTTCAATGACGGCCTTGCGCTTTACGGCTCTTCGGATGTGCTGGCCGTGGGCTGGCTTGCCAATCATGTGCGCGAACGGATGCACGGGGATGTTACCTACTTCAACGTCAATCGCCACATCAATCCCACTAACGTCTGCGTGGCCAACTGCCGTCTGTGTGCCTTCGGACGCAAGAAGGGCGACGCGGCCGGCTACACCATGGCTTTGGAAGAGGCGTGGGAGACGGCTGGCGCGGGCTACTCGGAGTCGGTGACGGAGTTTCATATCGTGGGCGGGCTGCACCCCGACCTGCCGCTCGAATACTTTCTCGATCTGGTAGGCGGCCTCAAGGAGCGCTTTCCCAAGGTGCACATCAAGGCGTTCACGATGGTTGAAGTGGCGTATCTGGCGCGGCGGGCCAAGCTGAGCATTGAAGATACGCTGATCAAGATGCGCGCGGCGGGTGTGGATTCGATGCCCGGCGGCGGCGCGGAGATCTTTGCTGAAAGGGTGCGCTCGATCATCTGCGACCACAAGATTGATGGCGAGGAGTGGCTGACGACGGCGCGGCTTGCGCACAAACTGGGCTTCAAGTCGAACGCGACGATGCTCTACGGGCACATCGAGAATGACGAAGACCGCGTGGACCACCTGTTGAAGTTGCGCGCTCTGCAGGACGAGACAGGCGGCTTTCAGACTTTCATTCCGCTGGCTTTCCATCCGGAGAACACGGCGCTCGACCACTTGCCGGTGACCACGGGGTTGACCGATATTCGCCAGGTTGCGGTCAGCCGCCTGCTGCTGGACAACTTTCCGCACATCAAAGCCTATTGGCAGATGCTCACGGCGAAGATTGCGCAGATCGCTCTTCGTTTTGGCGCCGACGATCTGGACGGCACCGTCGTCGAAGAGAAGATCTACCATGACGCCGGAGCGACCACGCCACAGGGCATGACTCGCAAGGAGCTGTGCCGACTGATTACCGAAGCCGGAAGGATTCCCGTTGAGCGCGACACGCTCTATCGTCCCGTGACGCGCACTGAGGATAGCTTTATCGTGGCAGTGTAGGGAGGGGCTACTAGCTTCTAGCTCCTAGCTGCTAGCTTTCGGAGCGATACGTCTTATAGCTCGCTTGCCGGCAAACGGCGGAGCATGATTTCTTTGACGCGCTCTGGAGTCATGCCGTGGTAATATTCCAGCGAGAGCGGGTGGTCCGGTCCATCGCTTACTTTACTGCAAGAATTCCCGCACGAAGGGATTTTTGCTCTTCACCAGTTCATGGAGCGAGCCGTCGAAGATAAGCCTTCCTTCTTCGAGCATCAGGAAAGTTGTGTTGGGATCGGTCTCGCCTTTGGGTAGCGGGACCATGTGTCCCTGCACTGCGTCAAAGCGGTGGTTGCAGAGGATGAATGCGTCCTGGAGGCGATGCGTGACCAGCAGCGAAGGCGTGTGGTAGACGTCGCGTTCTTTGACAATCAGCTCGATGATGGTGGTGGATGTGAGTGGGTCAAGGCCGCCGGTGGGCGAATCGTAGAGCAGCAGTTCGGGCTGGCGGATGAGGGCTCTGGCGATGGCCACGCGGCGGCGCATTCCGCCCGAGAGGCTGGCAGGGTATAGGTCGAAGGTCTCCTCCAACTCGACAAAGCGCAGGGCATCGCGAACGCGGCGGTCGATCTCGTCGTCGGGAACCTGCTCCTGAATCAGTTGGTAGGCTACATTGTCGCGGACGGTGAGCGAGTCAAAGAGCGCACCCTCCTGAAAGACCATGCCGACGCGGGTGCGCAGAGGGAAGAGTTGCTCCTCGGGCATGTGGGCAATTTCTTGGCCGAAGAGAAGAATGCTGCCCTCGTCGGGGCGCAGCAGGCCGTTGACCAGCTTGAGCAGGACGCTCTTGCCCACGCCCGCCGGGCCGAGCAGCACGCGCGTCTCACCGGGCGCAACGGAAAAGCTGATGTCCTCTAGAACCGGCGGACCATCGAAGGCAATGGAGACATTGCGAAAGACGACGACCGGACCAGCATTGGCCGTCGGAGCTTGACCGACACGCTCCTGACTGGCACGCTCATTGTCGAATTGTTCGAAAGCGGGAGATTCGCTCATAGATAAGAAAAGATGGTGAGCAGCACCTGCGTGAGCAGGAAATCGACGAAGATGATGAATACCGAAGCCCAGACGACCGCTTGAATGGTGGATCGGCCTACACCCTCGGTCCCGCCGGATGTTCTCATGCCGTAGAAGCAGCCGATGGAACTGAGGATGTAGCCGAAGAAGAGCGGCTTCACCAATCCCTGGACGATGTCCGGATAGCGGAGGTGCTCCCAGGCCATGTCGAGGTATTGGGTTCCGTTCTGGTGGTTCATGAAGACGGTAACGAGGCCGCCGCCGAGGATGCCACAAGCGTCAGAGACGATGGTGAGAAAGAAGAGCATGAGGATCGTAGCGGTGATGCGCGGAGTGACCAACTTGCGCATGGGGTCAACGCCCAGGGCGCGCATGGCGTCAATCTGCTCGGTCACAACCATGGAGCCGAGTTCACTGGCCATAGACGAGGCGTTGCGGCCTGAGACCATGACCCCGGTGAGTACAGGGCCCAGTTCGCGGATCATGGTGAGCGAGACAAACTGGCCGGTAATGGCGGTGGCGCCGAAGGCCGAGAGCGTGGCGGACGATTGCAGGGCGAGCACGCCGCCCGTAGAAATGCCGGAGAGCACCACAATGGACAAAGAGCCTACGCCGATGATGTCCGCCTGAACGAGGAATTCGGGCCAATAGATGGGCGGACGAAAAAGGTTCATGAAAGCGCGATACGCAAATAACGAGTAGTCCTGCACCGTGAGGACGAGATTCTTGGCGGTCTTCTCGATTGCTTGCGTGGGCATCCCGTTTACCAGTCTGCGGGGTGAAAGATTGCGCGGATCATGTGAACCGTGCGCTGTATGGACAGGATAGCGCATGTGAGCTTGATCACGCACTCCGAGATCGTCGCAGCACTCGAGGCAATTCGTTCAACAAACGACGGCGCAGGTGCCCTCAAGATCGGTCGCAATTCTATCCGATCTGACCAAGGCAACTCTCACCAAGATGGGGGAGAAATGGGCCGCCGGCATGCTGTCCAGACTTGTGTCTGCATCTACACGTCATATAATGTGATGCGCGTCACAGCCACGTTTTCTGCGCCGTAAAAAGTGACCAATACTGATCGTTTTCGTGCTATCGTAGTTTCAATTTATCAAGTGAAGTCTCTCGGAGACATCCTCGGTCCTAGGCATGTCACAGTCTGGGCACAGGGGAGCAGATGATCGAACGGGTTAACAACAGCCTGCCAACGTCCTCCGCACCGGAATTGTAGCTGTCGACTAAGTTTCAATTCACGGGTTAATCGCTGGAGGAACCATCCTGTGGTGTGGCAAGACTGACTCGGGAAAGACCGATCTGAGGATGAGTTTTCTGATCCGCGGAGCCCTCGACTGAGGCAGAAATGAAATGAGAACGATAGCTGGCATCGTTCGGGGCCGCATAGCGCGGCAGCTCGCCGCGATCGTTGCGGTTGTGCTTGCTCTGTTGCTGCGCGTGACGCTGGAACGACAATCTCTTACACTGCCTCCCTATGTAACGTTTTACCCGGTCGTATTTTTAGCCGCTGTGCTGGGCGACATGTGGACTGGCATTCTTGCCACGATGCTCTCCGCATTGCTGGCGGATTATTTTCTGCTTGCGCCGGTCGGGCAGTTTGCTGTCCACTCGACGTCTGATATTGCTGGTCTGACGATCTTCTGCATCTCTGGAGTTACTGTTTCGGTTGTTACAGAGCTCTACCGCAGGCACCGCGAGCGCTTCACGACATCCTCGATTGAAGCCGCGATTGTGAACGAACGCGGGATGGTTGGGGAGGTTGGGGAGCAGGCGGAGACTCTGCAAGCGGAGCGTCTGCGATTTCTTGAGGTGCTGGAAGCACTGCGCACAACGAGGGGTTCGACAGTGTCGGTGGGAGCCGTCCCGATCGCCCTTGATTCGAGTGCAACTGAAAGTGACGAGAGAATTCCAAGCTTGGATCAGAGGGAGTTCAGAGCTTCACTTCGCCGGACGGTTCTGGTTCCGTTTGTCGGCGCGTTGATCCTGGGCGGAGCAGCACTTTGGGCGGCATACGAGTTGAACGCATCGATGAAATGGTTGGATCATACGGATCAGGTGATCGGCCAATCCCGGCGTTTGCTCAGATTGCTGGTGGATATGGAAACCGGCGAGCGAGGCTATCTGGTTACGGGGAACGACGCGTTTCTGTCGCCTTATCATGAAGCCTCGAAAGAGATTGATTCCGAGTATCAAGTGTTGCATCGCATGGTTGCGGACAATCCTCCACAGCAGATCCGGCTTGAAAGACTGCACGAGAGTATCCATCATTGGCAAGGTTTCGCCGAGCATATGATCGCGTTGCGTCGCACGGGAGGCGCGTACACCGACCTTAACGTGAATCTTGCCGGCAAAAGTCAGGTGGACGAAATCCGCGACGAGGTAGCCGGATTTCAGGCTGTTGAAGAGCATCTTCGCGATGAGCGCAACCGCACAGCGCATCGCAATTGGCGACTGGTCGTAACAATCTGCATTCTGCTTGGCCTGGTGGTGGGGTCGGGCCTTATGGTTTTCACGTTTCGCAGCATGGAGATGATTGCAGCCAGTTTCGAGAAATCCGGCCGAGCGCTCGAGGAGAGTGAGCGGCGCTGGGCAACAACGCTGAGCAGCATCGGCGATGCTGTGATGGCTACCGACAGCCAGGGCCTGATTACTTTTCTCAATCCGGCGGCGGTTGAGTTGACCGGGTGGCAACTGGAGGAGGTCCAGGGACAACCGGTCCAGAGCGTCTTCAATATCGTCAACGAGCAGACGCGCGGTCGGGCGGAAGATCCCGTCAGCCAGGTGCTGAAGGATGGGCGCGTGGTTCAGTTGGCCAATCACACTGCGTTGGTGCGAAAAGATGGACGCGAGATTCCCATCGCCGACAGCGCCGCGCCGATTTTGGATAGCGCGGGCAAGATATCCGGCGTGGTGCTGGTCTTCCACGATGTTACCGAGCGCAGGCGGGGCGAGAAGATTCTCAAAGCCACACTGCAACGCTTCTACCTAATCCTTTCCAATCTGAATTCTGGAATCTTGCTGGTGACGGATGATGGAAGGATCGAATTCGCCAATCCTGCATTCTGCGATCTCTTCGGGCTCAAGGAGTCGCCCGCCGAAATCATGGCGATTTTTGATTCCGAGACGGTGATAGGGAAGATCGATTCTGCGTACGAGAATCCCAAGCAGGCCGTTCTGCGAGTCCGCGAAATTGTTGAGGAGGAACGGTCGGTCTTTGGCGAAGAAGTTCCCATGCAGAATGGGCGGATGTTCTTAAGGGACTTTGTTCCTTTGACCGTGGATGGAAGGTCTTACGGCAGGATGTGGGTGCATACCGATATTACCGAACGCGTGCGGGGCGAGGAAGCGCTGCGCGAGAGCCGGGCGACGCTGGCTGCGGCGCTGGCCAGCATGACGGACTCGGTGATTATCACAGATGCGGAGGGGCGGTTCGTAGATTTCAATGACGCTTTTGCTACGTTTTATCGATTCAAGAACAAAGAAGAATGTGCGAGGAGCTTCGATGAGTTCACGCGCCTCTTCGGGGTGTTCATGGCGAATGGCGAACCGGCGCCCCGAGAGATGTACGCGATCCAGCGTGCGTTGCGTGGCGAATCGGCAACAAGCGTTGAATACACGCTGCGTCGCAGAGACACCGGCGAGAGCTGGATCGGCAGCCTTTCCTTCAGCCCTATCCGCGATAGCGACGGCAAGATTACTGGAACGGTAATCACGGCCCGCGAAATCACAGAGGCCAAGCGGGTCGAGATGCGCCTGCGCCGATTCTATGAAACCGACCTCTTCGCGATTTTGTACTGGAAGATCGATGGCGGTGTGGTGGACGCCAATGACGAGTTCTTGAGGATGACGGGGTACTCGCGAGAAGAGCTTCGCGCCGGGCTTTTGAATTGGTCGGAGATTACGCCGCCCAAGTATTGGGCGCTGGACGAAGACGCGCGACGACAAATCCGAGATACCGGCGTTCATCTTCCGTACGAAAAGGAGTTCCTTCGCAAGGACGGAAAACGGGTCTGGGGAATGTTTTCGGCTGCGGCCTATGACGACGATCGTAGCCAAGGGGTATCGTTCATTCTCGACATCACGGCTCGAAAAGGGGCGGAAAGAGCACTGCGGGAGAGCGAACAGCGTGAACGCGAGCGGGCTGAGGAACTCGCCGTATTGCTGGAATCTGTGCCCATCCCAGTTTTCATCGCTCGGGACCCGGATTGTCTGCACCTCACGGGAAACCGATTGGCGGAAGAGATCTTGCGTATTCCCAGCGGTAGGGAGTTGTCGATGTCGGGTCCTGAGGAAACCAGACCGCGACATTTTCGAGCCCTCAAAAATGATCGCGAACTCAGGCTCGACGAGCTTCCCGCCCAGCGATCTGCGCACGGCGAGCACGTCGAGAATTTCGAGTTCTCCCTTGTCTTCGAAGACGGAGCAATTCGCCATGTGTTGGGCTATGGATCTCCGTTGCCGGATCATCAAGGCCACCCGCGCGGCGCCGTTGCCGCATTGATCGACATCACCAGCCGTAAGAGGATGGAGGATGAGCTACAAAAGCTCAATCGCACACTGAAGGCGCTGAGCAATAGCAACCAGGCGATTCTGTACGCAAGCGATGAGCCCACATTTCTCAATGAGGTGTGCCGCATGATCACAAGTGATTGCGGCCATGCGATGGTCTGGATCGGTATTGCCGAGAAGGGCGAAGACAGAATGGTGCGGCCGGTAGCCCATTCGGGTTTCGACGAAGGCTATCTTGAGACGCTTGGGGTTACATGGGACGAGAGTGAACGCGGGCGCGGGCCAACCGGTACGGCCATCCGCACTGGGCAACTGTCGCTGTGCCGCAATATGCTGACCGATTCCGCGTTTGCTCCTTGGCGCGAGGACGCGATCAAGCGCGGCTATGCTTCTTCGCTGGTGATTCCTTTAAAGGAAGGGAACGAAGTATGGGGAGCAATCACCATATATTCCCGTGAGCCGGATGGGTTTTCAGAGGGGGAGATGAACCTTCTGACGGAGCTGGCGGGAGATGTGGAGTTTGGTGTTGAAACGCTGCGGCTGCGCGCCGCCCACGCGCAGGCCGAAGAGGCGCTGCGTCAGAGCGAGGAGCAGTTGGGACTCTTTGTGGAGCACGCTCCGGCAGCTCTGGCGATGTTCGACGGCGAGATGCGCTATCTGTTTGCAAGCCGGCGTTGGATGGCCGATTTCAAGCTTGATGACCGCGATCTCCGCGGTGTATCGCACTACGATGTCTTCCCTGAGATTCCCGATCACTGGAAGGAAGGGCATCGCCGAGGATTGGCTGGCGAAGTCCTGAGCAGCGACGCTGAACGCTTTCTAAGGGCCGATGGATCCGAGCAATGGATACGATGGGAGATTCGTCCCTGGCGCAATGCCGAAGACAAGATTGGCGGAATCGTCATCTTTAGTGAAGAGATTACCGAGCGGAAAAAAGCCGAGGCTGCGCTTCTGAAAACTGAGAAGCTCGCCTTTCAGCACCAGCAATTGCAAGCACTGGCAAAACGCTTGCAGCAAGCGCGCGAAGAGGAACGCAAAACCCTGGCTCGCGACTTGCACGATCAGATTGGACAGATTCTCACGGCAATAAAATTTGATATGACATGGGTTGTGCGGCATTTGCCAGAAGCAACAGACGATTTGCATAAACGATTGATGGGATCGATTGAGTTAGTCGACGATGGCGTCAAGTCGGTACGCCAGATATGCAGTGGGTTGCGGCCGGGGATATTGGACGATCTTGGGCTGGCAGCAGCCATTGAATGGCAGGCAAGAGAGTTTGCCACGCGTACCGGAATTTTCTGCCAGGTCACAATACCGCCAGACGAATTGCGGCTGGATGGAGACCGGGCGACGGCGATCTTCAGGATCTTCCAGGAGTGCCTGACCAACGTTGCCAGGCACGCACAGGCGCAGGCGGTACACACTTCGCTGTATATGGAGAATGAGGATCTCATGCTAGTCGTTGGGGATGATGGAAAGGGCTTTCGTGAAACCGAGGTCGGCGGCTCGCTGGGAGTTCTGGGGATGAAAGAACGCGCAGCAGAATGGGGCGGCAGCGTACAGGTATCGAGTTCACCGGGGAAGGGAACGACGATCACTGTCCGAGTACCGTTGCGCACAAGCGCTGAGTTGGAGGATCATGCATATTCTGATCGCAGATGACCACGCCGTCGTGCGCCGCGGACTCAAGGAGATTCTGTCTGAGGCTCTTCCTGGGTGGCGTTTTTCGGAAGCCGGCAACGGAGATGAAGTGCTGAGCCGCCTTGCTGAATCTGCGTTCAACCTGGTTGTACTCGATATCAATATGCCGGGACGAAGCGGGTTGGATATTTTGCGGGATGTCAAACACACTTATCCGCGACTGCCCGTTATTGTTTTGAGCGTGCAGCCAGAAGATCAGTATGCGATGCGCTGCTTGCGAGCCGGGGCCGCCGCTTACATCAACAAGGACAGCGCCCCTGAAGAACTGGTGCATGCCACAAAAAGTATCCTCAGCGGCGGTCGTTACGTCAGTCAACACTTGGCAGAGAAGTTGGTTGCCTGGCTTGATGAGCCTATCGACAAACCGCTGCACGAGTTGCTCTCGGATCGGGAGCACGAGGTGATGAGATTGCTCGCATCTGGCGTGCCGCTGACGGAGATTGCCGACAGGCTCCACGTCAGCGTAAAAACGATAAGCACATACCGGGCTCGTCTCATGGAAAAAATGCAAATGAAAAATAACGCGGAACTGACGCGCTATGCGATGGCGCGCCAGTTGATTGATTAGGTTATGTTGCGGTTGTAGGAGAAATCCTACATCAGAATCAGTTTATGCTGACTTTATTTGATTTTCGATTCCGGTATTGTCTTTTTTGTCGGCATACCGACCCCAGGTATAGGCGACCTCGCAAGAAAGCGGGCGATTTGGGTGCGATTTCCTGTTGAAGTTGAGAGGCCTATCTGGGGATGCGTATGAACGAAAGGCTATTGAATGCCCTTAACATTGTTTGTTTAAGCTGCTTCCCCTTTTCTGCGTTAGCACCGATGCGGCAAACACGCTGTTGCCGCATCGGCGCAATAGTTACTTCAAATACCAGGCTGCCAAGCCCGTACGCGCGTGGACAATCATGCAAATACTGATAGCGGACGACCACGCCGAAGTTCGGCGCGGACTCAAGGACATTTTGGCCGATGCGCTTCCAGAAGCACAATTCTCCGAGGCGGGCGACGGCGCTGAGGTGCTTAGTTGCGTGGCCAATTCTGAATATGCCCTCCTTCTGCTCGATATCAATATGCCTGGACGCAGTGGGCTGGATGTGCTGCGGGATGTAAAGCGCACTTATCTGTACCTGCCGGTGATCATTGTGAGTGTTAATCCAGAGGATCAATACGCGATGCGCTGTCTGCAGGCGGGCGCAGCGGCCTACGTCAACAAGGACAGCGCCCCGGAAAAACTTCCGGAAATTGTCCAGAAGGTATTAAACGGCAACCATTGATCAAGACGGCAAGTTATTGTAAAGTAGGAAAACTCCTACAATCTTTGGACTGAAATACCTACATAAATCGCAGATTTTGCCGACACTTTAAAGCCCTTATATATTCTATAGTGATTTTTGAGCAGCAGTGTAATTGATGCTCATGCCTCCGCTTCCTCATAAGTCCATTCTCGACTGATGGAAGGAAACCGCTATCATGCATCTGCAAAATGAAAGCGAAAAGTGCGCCAGGATTCTAGTTGTCGACGACGATCAACTGATTGCGCTAACGATTGGTGCAATCCTCAAGGATGAGGGATACAAGGTGTTCACGGCCTTCAGCGGAGAAGAAGCTGTCGCAAAGTCAAGAGAAGTTCTACCCAACCTTTTGCTATCCGATATCAACATGGGCGCAATGAACGGAATCGAAGCTGCGGCGAGAATTACGGCTGAACTCCCCCATTGCAAGGTGCTCTTTCTTTCTGGTCACTCATCCATGTCAGACGTATTGAACGCTGCCCCGGAACGCCTGGTTTATAGCTATGTTTCAAAGCCGGTGCCTCCACTGGATTTGATCAACGCGATCGCGTACTTGTTGTCGGCCGAGAATTCAGCTGATAAACCGCCGGCGATCTCGGTGCAACCCGACACTATCGCGCGAGAAAACATCGGATGGATGCGAGTTGCAACAGGGTTGAAATTCCGGGAAGGTCAGGACTGGAATCGGGTCTTCAGCAGCCGCTCAAAGTTTGCACGGCGCTGTGTTTTGTTGACATGACTTTCCGGAAGACATCCGGCCTTGAGATTCAATTGCAATCACTGCTCGCGGATTGTTTTAACAGCGTTAGTTGGCAGAGGATGATCTCTCTACGCGGAATAACTTTTTGTACTTTCTAGACGCACCGATTCACTTTTAGAGTGGCCGCCCGCTTAACAAAGCGGCCCAATTCTAAAAGCATGATGAACACAACTGCGCTGGTTGCATCACGAGGCGCGCGATACCGTTTCGGAGGAAGACTCATGCCAACCTGTCAAATAACCCCTGCAAATGAAGTCACCGTCAAGAACCTTATGACAGCGTTTGAAAGCGAATCAAATGCGCAGGCGCAGTACACTGCATATGCCGAAAGGGCGGATTCCGAAGGTTTACGTAGAGTTGCCAGGCTGCTCCGTGCCATTGCACGCTCTGAGCAAATCCATGCCGACAACCATGCTGCTGTAATTCGAAAACTGGGCGGCGAACCGGAGGTTCAGTTCCAGGAAGTTGAAGTGCACGCCACACCGGAGAACCTGACGGCTGCGTTAGAAGATGAAATCTACGCGGTCGACTCGATGTATCCTCGCTTTCTTGTTGAGAATCGGAATATTGAGAATTCTGCCGCTCGCACGTTTACCTGGGCCCTTGAAGCGAAGAAGACGCACACGCGTCTATTGAGTGAAGAGATCAGGAAAATGGAGGCCGGTATCGCAGACACAACGACTGAGGATTCGCTAGGGTTTTACGTTCGCCCTGTTTGCGGCTACGTCTCAAAAGGGACCCCGCCGGAGCGTTGCTGGGTTTGCAATCGTTTTTGCGCGACATTCGAGACGATCCGGTAGGACTCTCTCCCGAAGTCGCGGCCCAACTCGGAAGATGAATTGATTTGATGGCATAGAAGTATCCGTTTTCAAGTCTCGGAAAGTGGGGGTTACCCAAGATGATTAGTGCAGAAGAAAACGTTGCTCTGAAAACAATTTCATATATTCCCGGCGCCGGGTTATTTGCAGAAGCAGAAAGGGAATTATCAGCTTTTCTCTCCGCTGTCATCGCGGTTCACGGTCCACAGTGTGTCATGAAGGCAGCAAAGCATTGGATAGAAGCTCTCGATGACGTGTGTCCGTCCGCCTCTGCATCGAGAGAATGCTTTCGCAAGGTTTCCGTTGCAGCAGCTGTTTCGCTAAAGACAACGACGGCAGCAAGGATCTGCTGATTGCTCAGGACCACGACCTAGACACTATCGAGACGATTTCACCGATAGCATAGAGCCGCTAGTGCTAATCCGAGCTATTTCGCCGCGTAAAAGGTGTAAATGGCTGTGTAAGGAATCTGTATGGTTTTTCCGACATCTTGCGAACTTTGACACTCCGATGCGGCAGCAACTCCGCCGTGCGTTTCGGTACGCCGAATAAATTCGACATTGGCAAGCGCGCCTGTAGCGGTCCCAGCCTTGGCGCGTAGCAATAACCACGCAACAGAATTCAGATCAGGGGCAGGCTTGCTGGCAATCAACTCTCCCTGCACCTGGCTGCCGTCCGCCAGTTTCCATGCAGGGCCGGTAAAGTGGCTTCCGATCACCTTGCCTGACGCATCCAGCAACTTTGCATTCGGGCCATTCAGTATCCATTTGAATCCCTCGTGAAAACCGGAACAAGTGTAGATTTGGACTCCATCTCCCTTGGCTTGCAGCACAGCGTGCGCGCTTGCCGGAGGATCGATCACGATGTCAATCTGCTGTGCAGAAAGAGTGAGGACAGAGACCGCAGCCGCCATCAGTGATGCCGCTAGAATTCGCATGGAGGGAGTATAACAAAATTCAAATCAGCAGTGCATCGATAGCGCCTGAATATCGAGGATGCGCAGTTCAGTGGGGCTGCACGACACACAATGAGTCTGGTCTGAGTGTTGTGCGGTCGGTAGACGATCTGAAGGCTATGGTTTATCAAAGATTGGCTGGTCTTGGATTGGCTGTTCTTGCAAATCGACTGATTGCAAGGCCAGCACGAGCTTCGCTCACCTTTTGCGCCATTTGGGCGATATAGTGTTGTAGAGGACCGCGAAGGGAGACCGCTTGGACTCGATTGGATTCTCTTGCACGAATAGGCTAAGTTTTTGGGGGCTCCGTTTTTCCCGAGTGGCTCTTTGTAGGCGCGTTCTCATTTTGTTTACCTGTGCAGGATTGGCAGGTTGCGGTTCTACAGTTTCTTCGAACACGCTTCCTGGAAAGGGCCCCGCGCCGACGATTAATTCGTTTACGGCGAACCCGACGAGCATCGCTTCGGGTGCCAGCAGTTCGCTGAGTTGGGTTACAAGCGGGGCGACGAGCCTTGCTATTACGCCGGGGACATTCACATCTACATCGGCAAGTGGTTCGACGAGTGTGAGTCCAACGGCAACGACGACTTATACACTCACTGCGACCAATGCCTCAGGCCCGACTACATCTACGGCAAAGGTCACTGTGACAGCGTCAAGTGGCGCACTGACGATCACAACAACTACGTGCTCAGGCGGGACACAAGGCACCGCGTACGCGGGCTGCACTGTCGTCGCCAGTGGTGGCTCTCCGCCTTACACTTATTCCGTTAGCACGAGTCCCAGTTATCCACCATTGCCCGAGGGGCTCGCGCTGAACACATCTACTGGTAAGATCAGCAGCACGCTGATCGGCGGTCAAGGCACATACATACCTGAATTGATCGTTACGGACTCGGCAGGCGCGCAGGCGAGCAAGCAGATCAGCTTTGCCATCAACGGCAGCAATGCCTTCCTGGCAAGCATCTTTCCGTCCTCATCGATTTTTCATCACCGAGTGGACGCCGCCACAACAAGCCTGCCTTTAGATACTTCTCCCGCAGCTCCCATGTACAGTAGCTACCAATCTGCGACGGTCAAGCCATTCTTCGGAGGCAGCGCGTATGCTAATTTTCCGAATGGAATACCCGCAATTGAAGTTCCTGACAGCCAGGCGGACGTAGCGGTCTCTACGACGCAGTATCAAGAGTATTTTACGACCGGTCCAATTCCCGCGTATGCTCCGGTGGAAGGCACCAGCAACTCGGAAGGAGACAGACATGTTCTGGTATATCTGGAGGCCGGCGGTGGAAACAATCCCGCGCTTTACGAAATGTGGCAGGGCATTTACGAAGGTGGGCCGTGGACAGATTCCTCGAATGCGCTTTGGTCTAACGCATCTTCGAATGCTCTGACAACGCAAGGGAAGGGAACATCGGACGCAGCCGGCCTGCCGGTTGCGCCGCTACTCGCCAATGCAGACGAGGTCATTGGGACTGGCACACCCAGTGCACCTAAAGGTGAGATTCAGCATCCCATCCGATTCACACTTCAACATATGCTGCACTATTGGGTCTGGCCTGCGACGCAATCAGCGGGTACAGGAAGCTGCACGGCTGCGGGAGGGGGAGCCATTTCCGTTCCATCGGAGATTTCGCAATCTACTCCTCCCGCAAGTTGCCCGACGACGACTGGACCGGCCGGCGAAATCTATCGGTTGAAGGCTTCAGTGGCGACACCGGCATGTGCTTCTACAAGTCCGCAAGCGGCCATTATCATTACCGCATTCAGAAACTATGGAATCATTCTGGCCGACAACGGCGATAGTGGAGGACTGATCGGCACACCCGACGCTCGCTGGAACGATGACGATCTCTCTTGCCTTACCCACCTGATTTTGTCGGACTTCGAGCCAGTGAACGTCTCTAGCCTCATGGTCAGTAACGACAGCGGAGCCACCAGCCATTAAGCCTGGCCCGGCCAAACTGAGGGAAGCTGCTGTATAGCAAGCGAGGCCTTGCATTCAAGCGAGCTGGACGGAGTTAGTTCTTGTCGACTGCACCAACGGAAACACTGGGATCACGCATGCAGTGCTCAACGCGGCATTCGGAATTCCCTTTACATTGTGTATGCCTTCAAATGCCTCAAAGGAGCGAAACTTCATTGCTTGCGGTAGCGCAACCATCGGAAGTCAAATGCCCGCTCCTTGATCCAGCAGAAGTGATTTCGCATCTGCCCCGTCGAACAGGCGAATGGATTGTGGCCAGACAAAGACCTCTTCCCCTGGAACCAGTGCCAGTTCTTCGTAGCGTCTCCTATCCAATTCAGCGGTTACTGGCCTGCCACTCCCTACGATACTCAGCTCCAAGCGAACCTGAGGACCAGCCGCGTGAATGCGTACAACACTTGCCACAACTGCCTTCCAGTCGGGCGGAAGTTTGCGCGACAGCTCCAATTCGTGCGGGCGCACAAATCCAATTGCGGACTGAACGGTCTGTTCCGCGCCGCTTCCGCGCTCCTCCGACGAAAGATCGGCCAGCAGACGACCATGGAAGAGGTTCACATTTCCCAGAAAATTGTAAACAAATGGCGAGGCCGGACTGTCGTAGATAGACTGCGGCGTCCCAATCTGTTCCAGTTTGCCTTGATTGAGAATTGCCACACGGTCTGCAACCTCAAGCGCCTCCTCCTGATCGTGTGTGACAAGCACGGTAGTTACATGCAAGTCATCGTGGATGCGGCGCAGCCAGTCTCGCAGTTCCTTGCGCACCTTCGCATCCAAGGCACTAAAAGGTTCATCAAGGAGCAGCACCTTTGGTTTGACGGCCAAGGCGCGCGCCAATGCCACGCGCTGCCTTTGTCCGCCAGAGAGTTGCTCGGGATACATCTGTGCGTATGAGTCCAATTGCACCAAATGAAGCAGTTCCTGCACCCGTTCACGAATCACCCGACGCGGTGGTCGGTGTTGTCTTGGCTGTACGCGCAGCCCAAATGCGACGTTTTCCGAGATCGTCATGTGGCGAAAGAGCGCGTAATGCTGGAAGACGAAGCCGATTCCGCGCTTTGACGCGCTGTGCTGCGTTGACTGCTCGCCATGAAGAAGAATTGCTCCATTATCTGGCGACTCAAGTCCCGCGATAATCCGCAGAAGCGTTGTCTTTCCCGATCCAGAAGGCCCGAGGAGCGCCACCAATTCGCCGCTATCGATGGTCAGACTGACATCAGCGAGTGCGGTAAATGAGCCGTAGTGTTTGTAAATATGCTCGACGTGGATGCTCATGATTGGACTTCTTTCTCTTCAACAGGCTGATGAACTCCAGAGGTGAGTTCAATGGTCTTCTTGAGGACTAACGTGACAATAGCGGCCAGCGTCAATAACGATGCGGCGGCAAAAGCAGCAGTGAAATTGTATTCGTTGTAGAGCATCTCCACTTCAAGCGGCAGTGTAGTAGTTTGACCACGAATATGCCCGGAGACCACCGACACTGCTCCAAATTCGCCGATGGAGCGAGCAGCGGCCAAAATGGTTCCGTACAGCAGCGCCCACTTGATATTTGGCAGAGTGACCCGCCAAAAGACGTTCCATCCGTTGGCGCCCAACACTACCGCGGCTACCTCTTCATCGCTTCCCTGTGCCTGCATGAAGGGTATCAATTCCCGTGCCACGAAGGGAAAGGTAACGAAGACCGTGGCCAAGACAATTCCCGGCACTGCAAAAATAATATGCAGGTTGTGCTCGCTCAGCCACGGGCCCAGCCAACCATGCAATCCGAAAATCTCGACATACATCAATCCCGCAACCACCGGAGAAACTGCCAGAGGAATGTCGATGAGGGTAATGAGCAGGCTCTTGCCATGAAACTCGAAGCGAGTTATCGCCCAACTGGCGGCAATGCCAAAGACCATATTGAGCGGAACCGAAATGCAAGCGACCAGGCCGGTGAGCCGCAAAGCAGAGAGCACATCTTCCTGGTAAATCGAGTCGCTATACATCTTCCAGCCTTGCGACAGGGCCTGCGTAAAAACGGCAGCGACCGGCAATACCAGAAACACTGCAAGAAACACTAGCGCTGCCACAATCAAAACCATGCGGCCAACTCTTTGTTGAATCGATGCCCGCAGCAGCGCGGAAGGCGGGAGTGCGCCGCGACCACTCATACTCGCTTCCCCTCTCTCCGCTGTACCCACCATTGAATCACGTTCACCAGCAGCATGATTGTGAACGATAAAGCTAACATAGCTCCGGCAATCGCCGCTGCTCCGGTGTAGTCGTATTCCTCCAACTTGGTTACAATCAATAGCGCGGTAATTTCTGTCTTCATCGGCATGTTGCCCGCAATAAAGATTACCGAACCATACTCGCCGGCAGCACGCGCAAAAGCCAACGCCGTTCCAGTGAGCAGCGCGGGGAATGCTACCGGCGCGATGACACGGGTGAAGCGCTGCCAAACATTTGCGCCAAGGCTAGCCGCAGCTTCTTCCATCGCCGGGTCCAGGTCTTCCAGCACCGGCTGCACGCTGCGCACAACAAAGGGAAAGCCCACGAACGACATGGCCATCATGATGCCGAGCGGCGTAAACGCCACGTGGATTCCGTGCGGCTCAAGGTAGCGTCCAATCCATCCATTCTCGGCATAGAGCGCGGTCAGTGAAATGCCCGCAACGGCTGTTGGCAACGCAAAAGGAAGATCTACGAGAGCATCCACAATGCGTTTACCTGGAAAACTGTATCTCGCTAGAACCCAGGCAACCAACATTCCCGAGATCGCCGAAAGCAACGCGGCGATTGCCGCGCAGCCAAGCGTCACACGATACGATGCCAACACGCGTGGAGATGTAACAGTATGCAGAAACACGCCGAATCCCAAGCGCGCTCCGTGCAGAAGGATTGCCGTGAGCGGAATCAGCACGATGACCGTAAGATAGATCAATGTAAATCCGATAGTCAGACGAAATCCCGGAAGAGGCGAACTCCGCGTAGCAAGACTCCATGTTTTTCGTGCCTCAGTTTTCGGCATTTTCACCATTTACTTTCCGTATATCTGGTCGAAGGTTCCGCCATCGTTGAAGTGCTTGGCCTGCGCGTTCTGCCAACCACCGCATCCCTCTGCAACCGTAAAGGTATTGACTTTGGGAAAGACGCTGGCGTACTTGTCTGCGACTGACTTGAGCCGCGGGCGATAGTAGTACTTTGCCGCCAGTTCTTGCGCCTCTGGCGAATATAGATACTCAAGATAAGCGTGCGCAACTTTTTCCGTCCCGTGCTTGCGAGCGACTTTATCGACTACGGCGACCGGAGGCTCAGCAAGAATCGTTGCGGAGGGGACCACGATCTCGAACTTGTCAGGCCCAAACTGCTTGAGAGCCAGCAGTGCCTCGTTTTCCCAGGCGATCAGTACATCTCCGACGCCGCGCTGGACGAACGTAGTGGTTGCGCCTCGCGCGCCTGAGTCGAGGACCGGCACATTTGCAAAAAGCTTCTTCATATAATCGCGCGCGCCTTGCTCGTTGTTGCCAGACTTGCGCAGGGCGTATCCCCAGGCGGCGAGATAGTTCCAGCGCGCGCCTCCAGAGGTCTTGGGGTTCGGCGTGATGACCTTGACTCCCGGCCGAATCAGATCGTCCCAATCGTGGATTCCGAGAGGATTCCCCTTGCGCACAAGCAAGACAATAGTCGACGTGTAGGGTGTGCTGTTGTCGGGAAAATTAGACTGCCAATTTTTGTCAAGCAGAGCGCCATTCTGCGCAATGGCATCGATGTCATATGCCAAGGCAAGAGTGACCACATCTGCCTCCAGGCCATCGATGACCGCACGCGCCTGCTTACCGCTTCCACCATGCGACTGGTTGATTACCACGTCCTGGCCGGTTGTCGCCTTCCAGTGCCTTTCAAAGAGTTGGTTGTACTCTTCATAGAACTCGCGGGTAGGATCGTAGGAAACGTTCAGAAGACGCGCCTGCGCTCCGAGAAAGCTCGCCGAAATATTCATAAGCACGGCGAGGACGATAAAAGCATTGATGTTGCGAAACAGACTTCTCATCCTGCTCACTCCATGTGGATTTCTGCCACGTGATTCGTGGGCACTTCCGAATGTGAAACACCAAGGCGGCTGCTTGACTTGCGACTGAGGATAATGGAGCACCGGGCGGGAATCGAACCCGCGAATGCAGGTTTTGCAGACCTGCGCGTTAGCCACTTCGCCACCGATGCCTCCAGGGCAGCTGCCGGAATTCGGCATCGACCCAAACAATTGGCAACTACCCGCAAAAATGAAAAACCCACCACGCCTTCTGGCGGGTGGGTCGTCGAGGTTAGAGATTCTTGCTTCGAAATCTAGCCCATCCAACACGCCCGCTCAGTGCTGTCCTGACAGCAGCACATACACGTCGCGAGGGTGAGGAAACGGGCCATTCAATCCTTTACCGCTGATTCGCTTGGCTATTCAGCAATTGATCTTAGGGTAAAGCCAATGCAAATCCGTGTCAAGCCTCAGCGCGCCGTCGATCATCCCGACGCATTTACGGCGCGGTCTCGACCGGCGTGACCTCGGTTCCGGTTCGCGTAAACTCAAATTGTAGAGTCCATACGCTGGAGACGGCCTGACCGTCGACGCGTGCTGGTTTGAATTTCCATTGCTGCGCTGCTTGCAGTGCCGCCTTGGAAAAATACTTACTGGATCCCTGCGAGTCCAAACTCGCATCGGAAACATTGCCGCTTGCATCAACCGTGACCTGCACTTTGATCCCGATTTTGCCCGTAATTGTCTGGCTAGCACGCGGAAGCACGTCCGGCAATACGCGTTCGGCGACCTCACCCTTCACCCTAGCGCCGTTTTTGCCGTGCGTTTCCTCGGCAGTGTGGGTCTTTGGAAGTGGAGATAAAGGGGTGGGCGCAGCGACCGCGGGCGCAGGTTTTTGATTTTCAGGTTGGTGAGTCATGACCTGCGGAGTAGCGGCTTGCTGATTCGCAGTCTGCGGATCTTCGGCGTTCGGCGTTGACTGAGTCTGGTTAGAACTCTGGCCTGAATTCGTACCCGGTCGCAGTTGCCACGCTGCAATTCCCCCAAAGAGAACCAGCACTGCGCCAACCACTGCCGCGACGCGGAGTGCGCGGCCAGATTTGCCGGAGAGCCGCGGCAGCGCTTGTCCAGTCTGGAGGCGCGCCTTGAGATCGCCGAGCATACATCTCTGCGCTGGATCGGTGCGGAGGCATTGCCGCGCAATCTCGGCATAGGGTTGCGGAATGAAGGCCGGCAATACCGGCTCTCTTTGGGTCGATCTCTCCCACACCGGCAGACGCTGCGTCAGAGCCTCAACCAAGGTAACGCCGAGCGACCAGAGATCGGTGGCGGGCATGATCGCCCCCGACGCTACCTCCGGCGCGTCGTAGACGCTCAGCGGCGGGAGGGCTTTGCCAACCTCGCCGGTGACTTGCAGGCAGTCCGAGGACAGTTTCAACTGATCGCCGACGACCAGAATGTTCGATGGCTTGAGGCGGCTGTGCACGAATCCTTTGCCATGCAGGTAGGAGAGCGCATCCAGGACCGGGTCGAGCATCTCGTTCACTTCGGAGCGCGTTAGTGGCCGCTCTGGAAGGATCTCGGAAAGAACCTCTTCGGCATATTCCGTCACGGAGTAGGACATGCGCGAGTCGTCGATCTGACAATCGCCGCTGTGAAACAAGCGCATCAGGTGAGGATGAGACAGGGTTGCTGCTTGCGCCCAGCCATCGACGCGCGCTTTCGGGTCACCTGCGTCCGCCGGAATGAGCTTGATAGCGGCTTTCTGTGGCTGATCCCCGGGTATCTCTGTCAGAAACACACAACTCCGCCCAGTCCCCCCCAACCATTGCAGGAGCGTAAATCTCCCGTCGATGACCCGTCCGATCCAATCACTGCGAATCAACGCTGTATTCATAATGAATACCATTTTATATGAGCCCGGTAGGGGCTAAGAAGCAGAAAATAAAGATTCGAGCCAACATTTAGGGGTGCGCCACTGCCGGCCAGAGGCCGTTAAGCTCATTGGCAGGCGCTCGCTGCGTTAACCTGAATTCATGCGGCTCGTTCTTTCACGTCTTTTCATAGCGGCCCTGCTAACCGCAACCACTCATCTGCAAGCCCAGCAGGCCCCCGAGACTTTTCGCTGGGTTGACTTCCACTCCGCCAAGGATCAGGACGTGGTCGCCTGGGTTACCCGTTCCTTAGTGCCGGAGAAGTGGACCGCCATTCGCGAAATCGGTATTCAATACGATGCGGCTCTAGTGGTAACCACCCTGCGGGCCACGCCGCAGTCGCCCGTAGCCCAGGACACATTCACTGTTTGGAGTCTCTCGCTCACCAGCCATGTGGTTGCGCCCATCATTACGGGCGTCAACCTGCGCCTGCTTGACTGGATGCTTCTGGCCGATAGCGCGCCGCGCGAACTGGGCGCTCTCTACGACGATTGCTATGCCTGCGAGCCGGAGACTTTCATCACCGCCTTTCACTACGATATGCCGCACCACATGTGGGCGGCCCGCTGGTTGCGCGGTACTCAGACCGTGCCTTTGTGGAACGCCAACCCGCCCGCGGGTGTTGGGCTCACCCAGGTCTATGCCGTATTGGCTGAGCCCAACGGACGCCAACTTATTGGCACTTGGAGCCACTTCGACTTCGGCGATCAGAAGCCGCCTGCCGACAGCATCTACCGCTACGACCTGGATCCATATAGCGGTCTGGAGCGTACCCAATTGCTCAATGGCAAAGAGGCAGACTCCATGAAGCAGCGCTTGTGCAGCGCGCAGAATCCCGTCCCCGGTCTCGAGCGCGGCCAGGACTCGACTCTCTGTCAGCAGATGATCAAGCCCCGCACGGAGCGCAAGCCCGTGACCACCCCGCCGGCCAATAACCACGGCCAGTCCGTCCCGCCCGGCGCCCGTCACTGATTTCATGCCATCATGATCAAAAGTGGGCTGTTTAGCCTCGAACTTTACGCTTAGCATCTCATCAAGTGGAGTGTGAAATGATTCGACTAACCAGATTTGGAATGTTGTCGCTGCTCGCCATGACAGGTGTGCTCTTCACTGTCGGATGCCCTCAGAATCAAGACCAGAATGCCTCCAACACCAGCCAGACCGCCGCGCAGGATCAGGCCTCGGACCCAGCGTCGGCCAATCTTGCCCCATCGGATTCAAGCACCGCTGCACCCGCATCTTACAATTCCGCGCAGAACCCTCAGCCGAATTCGGGTAGCTCCTACGATCAGGCATCCGATCAGGGCTCGGACGACCCCGGCTATGGCGTTCAGCCTGTAGCCTACTCCGATCAACCTCCGCCTCCTCTGCCTGACTACGACCAGCCCCCGGCTCCTGGCGATGACTATCTCTGGACTCCCGGCTATTGGGCCTATGCGCCGTCGGGATACTATTGGGTGCCCGGCGTTTGGGTGCAGGCTCCTTACGAGGGTGCGCTCTGGACTCCCGGTTACTGGGGCTACTGGCATCATCATTACGGTTTCTATCGTGGCTACTGGGGTCCACATATCGGCTACTATGGTGGCGTCAATTACGGATTCGGCTATGTCGGCGTCGGCTATCAGGGTGGCTACTGGGGCGGCGGGCACTTCAACTACAACCGCTCGGTCAACCACATCGACGTCAATGTGGTTCACAATGTCTATAGCCACCCCGTCAGCGAGAACCGTGGTAGCGCCCGAGTCAGCTTCAACGGTGGACCGGGTGGTCTGCAAGTTCGAGCAAGGCCCGCGGAACTGGCAGCTCGCCATGAAACCCATGCCGCGCCCATGCGCGCGCAGCTACAGAATGAACACGTAGCCAGCACCAATAAGGCTCAGTTCGCCAACGTAAACCATGGCCGTCCTGCCAGTCTGGTTGTCAGCCAACCTCTCGCTGCCGATCGCAACATCCACGCGCCGGCGGCCGTCCAGGCACACAATCAGGCCGAAGCGCAGCAGCACAATACCATGCAAATGCATCAGAATCCAGGTCAACCGGCGCAGTCCATGCAGCCGATGCACGGCCAGCCCAATCAGAATCAGCCGAACCAGAATCACGCAACCCAGAATCAGCCGAACCGCAATGAGCCGAGCCGAGTCACTCCCTCGCAGCAGACTCATAGCCAGTTCGCACCGCAACAACAGCACCAGGCAATCCCACAGCACCAGCATCAGGCTACGCCTTCGCAACAACACCAACCGGCGCCACAGCAACAGCACCAGGCGCCTCCATCGCAGCAGCATCAGCCTGCTCCACCATCGCAACGCCCGGCGCCACCACCGTCACAGCATCAAGCGGCACCACCACAACACCAACCGGCTCCGGCGCAACGTCAGGCGCCACCGCCGCCACAACAGCATCAGGCGGCGCCACAACAACATCAACCGCCTCCGCAACATGAAAAGGACGAGCATCCCAAAGGGTAGCTTCGATCTGCCCCGCTCCGTGCCCATCCTTGCGCTTTTTCTCTGGCGGAAGGGTGGGGCACCTCAACACTATGAATAGGCCAGATCAATAATCGCGCCGGTCTGGCGCTCGCTCATTCAGCCGACGCACTTCCGGCGCATTCCATCGTATACTGGCCTCATGTCGATTGTGGGCAACATCGCGGGCATTGCCAAGGGCATGAGCATCACCTTCAGGGAGATGCTGAGACCCACTTTGGTCGAGAACTACCCAGACGGCCCGGGTCCTTTGCGCGGAGCAGTTCTCGAGCCGCGCTATCGTGGCGCCCACGTTTTGCAACGCGACGAGAACGGTTTGGAAAAATGCGTTGCCTGCTTCCTCTGCGCGGCGGCCTGTCCCTCGAATTGCATCTACATCGAGGCCGCAGATAATACCGAAGCAGCGCGCATCTCTTCCTCTGAGCGCTACGCCAAGGTTTATAACATCGATTACAATCGCTGCATCTTTTGCGGCTACTGCGTTGAAGCCTGCCCCACCGACGCCATCACTCATGGCCACGGATTCGAGTTAGCCACGCTCAATGCCACTAACCTCGTGATGCGCAAAGAAGATATGCTCGCGCCGATCACGCAGGATGCCAGGTTGCGAATACTCGCGGCAAAGACAAGCGAGGGTTGACTTTTATTGAAACTTCGCGGCTAGACTGTCCTGTAATCTCACCGGTCAGGGAGCAGGCGGGCTCGGATGCTCAGCAGTTCCGTCTGTTGCGGCTCCTGGCGCTGGTGGTTCATTTGACGGCGGAGTCCCGGTTTTGAGACTTTGCTGCTTCTTAATGTTGGCGGCCAGCAGTCGCGCGTGTGCAGCATCCCAAACATCCTGGCTAAATACAGCGCCAATCAAACAAGAGAAAAGAAGAACGTAGGGATTCGCCTGATTGCTTTCAGACGAGAAAACATTGAGTCCGCCTTCAATCGCCAAATACACCACAATGGCGGCAGTGAAACTCAAAACAATTACCGGGAAGATGTTGGGGATCCATGCGCCGGCAACTGCATCCGCATCAGGCTTTTTTGCCTGCTGGCGAAGGAAGCTTGATACGATGCAGCCCACCAGCCCAACGCCCAGCATCCCGCAGATGACGGCCAGCTCCAGTGAGTCGGATTCTTCAAGCCAGCCGAAGAGAAAACTGAAGATGCCTAGTTGCGGCGTGGGTGCGGCCGAACGGCCTCGAAGCGTGATCGGTTCGATCTCACACGCCGTGCTATCTTCGTTGGAAGTTTTTGAATACGAACTGAATGGGAATGAATAAACAGTGGCTTTTGGATTTGCGATCGCAGTCCGCAACGAATATTCGATATATTGCGAATAACCCGAGTACATCGGCTCGTCTGCTTCGGCCGCGGATTTGCAGCGGCCCAAGGCTGCATGCATCGCGCTCACAAAGTCCTGGTAGTTAGCTTCAAGACCATAGGTATAGTTGGCCCGCTCACGTCCGGTGAGACGAAGCCCGAAGTTGGAGTTGACCTGGTCCTTCACCTTGTCTGCTTCCGTCTTTTCGCTCTTCAGCACGCTGGCGTGCATGGCCCGATAAGCTGCCAGCTTGTCGCATCGCTCACGACCATAAATCTGAAGAACCATCTTGACTTCGGAAAGCCTTTCAGTGTCCTTGCGCAGGGTTGTAGCTTCGTCATCAAACTGATTGCCAGCCGCTTCAGAAGACCTGGCTTGTGGCGCGGCCGAAACTGGAGCCGGCACGACCGGAGCAGGCCCGGTCGAGGCTTGTGGCGCAGGAGTTGATTCGGCCATGCAGCTTGCGTTGATCTTTGTGCCGGCTGCCGCCGCATACAGGCCACGCAGATCGGCAAGCTGATCGCCTGTATTTTGCAAATCTTCCGGAAACTGCTTGTTGAACGCTTCTTCGGTCGGAGTGTAAGCATCGATTTGCGTCTTGATCTGCGAGCGTTCCGCTTCTGTGAAGGGCTGATTCACTTGCAGCAACGGTATCGTGCATAGACTCGCCACGCTCAGATAGATTCCAAGAAAGAAGATCGTCAGGACCAGGGCATTGAGCCACAGATCAGAGTTGACTTTTTGCAGTTGTTGTATCCATTGCTGTCCGGCGCCCTGGCACAAGGCGCTCAGAATCCGGACGAACAGGACAAACACAATCAGCGCGAAGAACAGTTGGAAGAAAGGAATGCGATCCAGATCTGCAAGCAGGTTATTCGCGTTGGGGAGGAGTTTGTTCAGCGCATGAAAGATGGACCCTTGTTCGTGATAATCTCGCTGCGCAACCTCGGCATCGTAGAGAAAAGGAAAAATAAGGATCTGGCGAAGCAGGTCGTAGAGCGCGGAGAAGGTCGTGCGGATCGGTCCAGCCCATAGAAGCAGAGTGATTGCGAGAGCCAAAAAGAACGCGGTGACGCTGGCATCCTGGGGGAAGATCAGTCGATAAAGACGGCGCGCAATTCGCCAGCAGGCAAACATGAGGACAGCGACGATGAGGACAGCAATTAAACTTATGACCATCGATGCAATCGGATCCATAGCGGCGAAGATAGCACAGCGTGCAAATTGTAGTCACTCGAAAAATCAGCCCTGTACCCCCAAAAAATTCGCGATCAGATCACAAAAAAACTCCATGCCTATCTTTTCCGTCTTTTTTACGAATTCGGGGTGATCAAGGGTAGGAATCGACGAAGTCAATCTGGTACTGTCCCGACACCTGTTCTTCGATCTCCGTTCGCATAAATTGGTATACTGATCGTGTGACTACAACCGTGCTTGATTCCATCTCGAACGGGTGCCACTCCGAGACTTCCCCTAGTCAGAAGAGGGTGTTGTTGCTTAAGCCGAGGGGCTTTTGCGCTGGTGTGGTGCGTGCCATTGACATCGTCAAAATCGCCCTCGAAACCTTTGGAGCGCCCATCTATGTTCGCCGAGAAATCGTCCATAACCGCTATGTTGTGAATGAATTAGCGGATAAAGGTGCGATCTTCGTTCACGAAATCGACGACGTACCCGACGGCCAGCGCGTCATTTATTCGGCCCACGGCGTCTCGCCCGCGGTGAGGGAGATCAGCCGGGGCCGGAACCTCAAGGTCATTGACGCCACGTGCCCGCTCGTTACCAAGGTCCACATCGAGGCCGTCAAGTTTGCCAAGCAAGGCTATTCGCTGGTCCTCATCGGCCACCGCGACCACGACGAAATCGAAGGTACGCTTGGCGAAGCGCCCGAGGCCACCCAAGTTGTCTCGAACGTCGCTGAGGTTGCGGCGCTTGATGTGCCTGACCCCGACCGCGTGGCCTATCTGACCCAGACCACCCTTTCGCTGGATGAGGCGCGGGATATTATTCACGCCCTCAAGCTGAAGTTTCCCAACATCGTCGGCCCTCACTCGCAGGACATCTGCTACGCCACCGAGAACCGCCAAGTCGCAGTTCGCAATGTGGCCCACAATGCTCAACTCGTCCTGGTCGTGGGCTCGACCAATAGTTCCAACTCCAATCGCCTGGTTGAGGTCTCGCGCAACTTGGGCACCATCGGCTATCTGATTGACAATTCTCAGGCCATCGATCCGGCTTGGCTTCAGGGTGTCACCACGGTTGCGGTGACAGCCGGAGCTTCGGCCCCCGAAGTGCTAGTTGAGGACGTGGTGAATTACTTGAGACAAAATGGCTTCAATAGCGTCGAAGAGATAGAGGTCATGCCGGAAAACGTACGCTTCGGCCTGCCGCCAGAGATCGTGCAAGCCATCGGCAGCGCCGACGGCGCAGAGGCTGTAGCGGTGAGGTAAAAGACGAGTAGCTAGAAGCTCAGATGAGGCGCATGAAGACTCAACAGAAAAAAACACAATTCGTAGCGCCTCGCTTTGGGCGGCTGGATGCGGACTTGGCGGATGTGCAATCGGCCATCGTCCGCTCCCGCGACTACCTGCTCTCGCGTCAGCATCCCGATGGTTACTGGAACGGTGAGCTGGAAGCCGACGCGATGCTTGAGGCCGACTACATCTTCCTGCATACGCTGCTCGAAAGCGGGGATCCGGGCAGGCTTAGTCGCGCTCTGACTGAGATGATGCGCTACCAGAACGATGACGGCAGTTGGAGTATCTATCCCGGCGGGCCGGGCAACATCTCGCTCTCCGTCAAGTGCTACTCCAGCGCCAAGATCATGGGCATCGGCGCAGGCGACCCCCGCCTCACCAAGTGCCGCGAATGGGTGCTCGAACACGGCGGCGTGCTCGAGTGCAATACATTCACCAAAATGTATCTCTGCGCGTTGGGCGAGTACGACTACGACGCGGTCCCCGCCATTCCTCCGGAGATTGTTCTCTTTCCCAAGTGGTTCTATTTCAATATTTATGAAATATCTTCCTGGTCGCGTTCGATTCTAGTTCCGCTGGCCATCATGTACGCTAAGAAGCCCTTCAAGAGAATTCCGTCCGAGCAGGGTATCGACGAGCTTTACGTTGGCGGCCGCGTCAACTCGCAACTCCGTCTGCGCATGAGTCGCAAATCTCCTCTCTCGTGGCGCAATTTCTTCATCATTCTCGACCGGCTATTCCACTGGGCCGAAGCCGTTCATATCCGCCCCTTGCGCACCTTGGCCCTCAAACGCGCGGAGACATGGATGCTCGAGCGCCTGGAGATGACCGACGGCCTCGGCGCCATCTATCCGGCCATGCTCAACGCCATCATTGCTCTGCGCTGCCTCGGTTATTCTGAGGACGATCCGCAAGTGATTCGCGCACGCGACGAGTTTGAAAAGTTGGGCATCGAGCAGCCATCCACAGACGCCATGCCCGAGCCAACTTTCCGCATGACGCCCTGCGCGTCTCCGGTCTGGGATACAGCGCAGGCGGTGTACGCCCTGGGCGAAGCCGGCATCGCGCGCAACGATCCGCGCATGATCAAAGCTGTCGATTGGATGCTCTCGAAAGAAGTTCGCCATAAAGGCGACTGGGCCGTCAAGGTCAAGAACACCGAGCCAGGCGGCTGGTATTTTGAATTCAACAACGAGTTTTATCCCGACACCGACGACACCGCACAGGTCCTGCTCGCGCTCAACAAAGTTGATAATCCTCGCGAAGGCTATCAGCACAAAGTCGCCGAGCGCGCCATAGCCTGGGAGTTCGCCATGCAATGCAGAAATGGCGGCTGGGGCAGCTTCGACAAAGACAACACCAAGATGATTTTTCAGTACATTCCCTTTGCGGATCACAATGCCATGCTCGATCCGCCCACGGTTGACATAACCGGCCGCATGTTAGAGATGTTAGCGAGTTATGGTTATGCGCGCGGCGACAAGCGCGTTGAGAAGGCGATCAAGTTTATCTTCAGCGAGCAGCAGCCGGATGGAAGCTGGTTTGGCCGCTGGGGAGTTAATTACATCTACGGCACTTTCCTGGTCCTGCGCGGATTGGATGCCATCGGCGTCGATCATCTTGAGCCGCAGATTCAGCAGGCTGCCGAGTGGATTCGCATGGTGCAGAATGCCGACGGGGGATGGGGAGAAACATGCGGCAGTTATGACGACCCTAACATCCGCGGCATGGGCGTAAGTACGCCGTCGCAAACTGCCTGGGCGCTGCTCGGTTTGCTCGCCGCAGGCGATGATCGTTCTGACTCCATCGCCAAGGGCGTGCGCTGGCTGCTCACTCGTCAAGAGCTCGACGGCAGTTGGGATGAGTCGATGGGCGAGGGTGCGCTCCGGCAGGCGATCATCACTGGAACAGGCTTCCCCAGAGTCTTTTATCTGGCCTACACTTTGTATCGCCAATACTTCCCGTTGGTTGCTTTAACCAGTTATCGACGAACCATGGAACGCAAGACAAGCTTTTAGCTAGTAGCTAACAGCTAGAAGCTAGTAGCTGTACTTATGGAGGTTCATTTCAAGATGGCTATTCCGATCTCTCAGATGGCTACGGTTGCGAGTTATGTGCTCAAGAAGCGAGTTACCGGCGTCAAGCGCTATCCGCTGGTGCTGATGCTTGAGCCGCTCTTCCGCTGTAGCTTGGCCTGCGCCGGCTGCGGCAAGGTGCAATATCCGCCGCACATTCTTAAAAAGCAGCTAACTCCCGAAGAGTGTTTTGCAGCGGTGGATGAGTGCGGCGCGCCCATGGTTTCCATCCCTGGCGGCGAACCGCTCTTGCACCCGCAGATTGTCGAGATCGTCAACGGCCTCATTGCGCGCAAGAAATATATCTACCTTTGCACCAACGCCCTTGAACTTAAAAAACGCCTGCCGGAGTTTACGCCGTCGAAGTACCTGACCTTCTCGGTTCATCTGGATGGACAGCGCGAGCATCACGATTTTTCTGTTTGCCGCGAAGGCGGTTATGACATCGCGGTCGAAGGCATTCAAGAGGCCGTCAAGCGCGGCTTTCGAGTCACTACCAACGCTACATTTTTTGACGGCGCAGATCCCAACAGTGCCCGCGCATTCTTTGATGAAGTCATGGGCATGGGCGTCGAGGGCATCGTGCTTTCGCCGGGCTACAGTTACGACAAGGCTCCAGACCAGGCTCACTTCATGGGCCGCGCCCGCGTGCGCCGCCTCTTCCGCGCCATGCTTTCCAATCGCAAGCCTACCTGGAAGTTTAATATGTCGCCGCTTTTTCTTGAATTCCTCATGGGCGACCGCAATTATGAATGTACTCCGTGGGGAATGCCCGCCTATAACATCTTTGGCTGGCAGAAACCCTGCTATCTTCTCCAGGAAGGTTATGCGGAGAGTTACAAGGAGTTATTGGCAACCACCGAATGGAGTAACTATGGTGTAGCCAGCGGCAATCCGAAATGCGCTAATTGCATGGTGAGTTGCGGATATGAAACTACGGCAGTCATCGACGGTTTCGGCTCTGCGAAGGGCTTCCTCGCGATGGTCAAAGGAAACTTCGCCAAATATCGTGACCTGCACGCCCTGAAGCTATTGAGCGAAGCGCCCTCGCATGGGCACGTACCGCTGGTGCAGATTGCAGCACCGGCTCACGCTCTCGAAGAAACCAGCGCTTAGGTGCCGAGGCGTAAAAACTCCGTACCCCATCCTTTCGCGTTTTTTCTGGCGAAAGGGTGGGAGACAGCAAACTCGATCAGCGTTTTTCAGGACATTCGCATATGACTGCAGAAGTACAAAAGTACACGCTGGCGCAGGTTGAAGCGCTTGAACTCGCTCCCGGCGCTGAACGCGAGAACCTCGAAGGCTGGGTTCCCACGCTGGCCTCGGACAACGATCTTCGAGACGCTCTCGCCAAGGCACTCGACTATCGCGGTGACGTAACTCTGACCCTCAAGTCCGGCGCGCGTGTTGAGGCCTTCATCTTCAACTGCCATACCGGTGCAACTCTCGCTGATTCCTGGGTGCAGTACTACGCGCCCACTGCGCCGGAAAAGCGCAAGGTGAGTTATGCTGAGATCGCCCGCCTCGAATTCACGGGCAAGGATCGCGCCGCCGGTAAGCATTGGGAAGACTGGGTCAAGGCATACAACGAAAAGAAGGCTGCCGGGGAGAAGAATATTGCGCTCACTCCCGATGCGCTCGAGTAGCAGGACGGTGTAGAGTGGCCAGCGATTCGTCGTGACAGGTACAGGTACAACATTTTTTGCCTACCTTTTCAAACCGACATGAACCCGCCGCTGTACACTGTCCACTGACCACTGTTCACTGCTATGAAAGTCTTTCTCACAGGCGCGACCGGTTTTGTAGGCCATCATGTGGCCAGTGCACTCGCCGCCGACGGCGCTCAGTTACGGATGTTAGTCCGCAAGACCAGCAATCTCGTCAACCTCGAGGGCATCAAGGGCGAGACCCACGTTGGCGACTTGTCCGAGCCGGAATCGCTCAAGCCTGCGCTCCTTGGCTGCGACGCGGTAGTCCACGTAGCCGCCGATTATCGCCTATGGATTCCTGACCCCGCTGCAATGTACCGCGCCAATGTAGATGGAACGCGCGAACTGCTGCGGCTTGCGCGCGAAGCCAGGATCAAGCGGTTCGTCTACACTTCCAGTGTGGCCACCATGCACTTTCGGCGCGACGGCTTGGTCATCAACGAAGATACTCCGGTCTCACTCGCCGACATGGTCGGTCACTACAAGCGTTCCAAGTTTCTCGCCGAGCAGGAGGCCATCAAGGCAGCGCAGGCCGGCCAGCGAGTGGTCATCCTCAACCCCACCACCCCCATCGGCACCAACGACTCCAAGCCCACGCCCACCGGACAAATCTTTGTCGACTTTCTCAATGGAAAGTTCCCCGCATATATGGACACCGGGATGAATCTGGTCGATGTCGCCGAGGTCGCCCGCGCGCACGTCTCCGCGCTTACCAAGGGCCAGTCGGGCCATCGCTACATCCTCGGCGGCGAAAACCTCACCCTCAAGCAGATTCTCGACAAAATGGCGGAGATTACTGGTCTGCCTTCGCCCACGGTGAAGATTCCTTTTATCGTCGCTGCAACCTATGCCTTCTTTGAAGAGTGGGTCACCGGCCGCATCCGCAAACGCGAGCCGCGCGCCACGCTGGAAGAGGTGCGCATGGGCCGAAAGAAGATGTATGCCTCAAGCGCCCACGCCCAGCAGGAGCTAGGGTTCCGCCTCCTACCTGTCAATCCGGCGATGAAGGCCGCGATCGATTGGTTTCGCGCGCATGGGTATGCGCCGTAGACGAATCTTTATTTAGTGGACTTGGCAGAAAATGTAAGGAGAAAGGCATGAGTTTCACACATATTTTTCCTAACAAAGGTCTCTTGGACAATCAAGTCCAACATTTGGTAATGTCATTTGGGTTCATGTGTGGCCTCACGTGGCTCGATCAAAGCAGAGCCAACCCTCTCGGTTTCGATTTCCTGTTTTCCTTAATCTTGACGCTGCCGGTGGCCGTGTGTTGGGTTATTTTCACGAGGAGGCGCTTGGCGGACCTTCGTCTCAATTCGTTTTGGTTTGTGGCGATTTCAGTTCCTTTTTCAATATTTGTGGTGGCTCTGTTTATGGGGCGGACATCCCCTGTATTTTTACTAATATTAGCTGCTGCGTTTGCGATTCAATTACCACTTGTCTGGCTCAAGCCGCACAATGAGATTGAGCTCAGTAAGTCTGAAAATTCCGACGCCCCACACCAATGATCCGCACAGCCATCATCGCCGCCATGCCCGCCGAACTGAAGCCGCTCACTCGTGGCTGGCATCACGAGCGCTCGAACGGCGTCCATCTCTGGCGCTGGAGCTTCGACGAAGGCGAATGGATTGCTGCCTGCGCCGGAGCGGGGTTCGCCGCGGCCACGCGCGCCTTCGCCGAAATCGAAAAGAGCGGGGAAGCCGACAAGCTCATCTCCACCGGCTGGGCCGGAGCTTTGCGCGAAGAGCTTGCCCCGGGCCAGGTCCGCGATGTCTCCACAGTCATCGACGCACGCACTGGCGAGCGCTTTGTTACCGCCTGTCCTCCAAGCGATTGCTGGCTGGTGACAAGCCCCAAGGTCGCCGACAAGACGGAGAAGCAGCGCCTTGCCGCGACTTATGAAGCCGCTCTCGTTGACATGGAGGCTGCGGGAGTCGCGCGCCTGGCTCGTATGCGCGGCATTCCTTTTTATTGCATCAAAGGAATCAGCGATGGTTACAGCGATCAACTTCCTGATTTCAATCGCTTTATCTCTTCGGACGGGCAGTTTAAATTGGCGCGTTTCGTGTTTTTCGTGCTCTTGAGGCCGTGGCACTGGCGGGCACTCATCCGTATGGGCGAGAATAGTAAAAAGGCTGCGCGTACCATCGCGGCGTCTCTGCTGGATCTTCTGGACGAACGAGGTAACATTAGAAAGCGCAATGCCTATCCTAACCAAAAACGTTGAAAGCCAGATCAATACCAGAATCCCTGCCAACATGAGAGCTGTCGTTTACCGCGGCGTGAACGATCTGCGCCTGGAGACGGTGCCCGTGCCGGAGATTGGGCCCGGAGAACTGCTGGTCAAGATCGCTACCTGCGGAGTCTGCGGGACTGATCTGAAGAAGATTCACAACGGATCGCATTCCGCGCCACGCATCTTTGGCCATGAGATGGCGGGGACTATTGTTGCTGCAGGAGAAGGCGTGACGAAGTTCGCGGTCGGCGAGCGCGTGATGGTCTTCCATCACATCCCCTGCGGCCACTGCTACTACTGCCGCAAGCAGACGCCGGCGCAATGCGCGGTCTATAAGAAGGTGGGCGCGACGGCGGGCTTCGAGCCTTCCGGAGGCGGCTTTGCCGAGTATATTCGCGTGATGGATTGGATTGTCTCGATGGGCGGCGTGGTGCGGATTCCCGACGGCATTCCCTTCGAGCAGGCCGCCTTCATCGAGCCGGTGAACACCGTCCTCAAAGGCGTGAAGTTGCTCAATCTAGCCGCCGATGAGACCGTGGTGGTCATCGGCCAGGGCCCCATCGGCATTTTGCTGGCTGCGCTCTCGCGCCGCCTTTGTACCCGAGTTCTCACCTCGGACCTGTATGCGCAACGCCACTTAATTGCCGCCAAATTCGGCCTCGATGAACCCATCGACGCCGGAACTGAAAACATCAAAGAACGAGTGCTGGCTGCCACGGAAGGCCGCGGCGCGGATGTCGCCATCCTGGCTGTTGGAGCCAATGCACTGATTAAGTCCGCGATGGATTCAGTGCGTTGCGGCGGAAAAGTCATGCTCTTTGCCCAGACCCAGCATGGCGAGGCCTCCTTCGATCCCGGCGCAGTCTGCATGGACGAGAAGACTCTGCTCGGTTCTTACTCCGCATCTACATCGATTCAACCCGAGGTTGAGCAACTGGTCTTCAGAGGTTACAGCAATGGCTTCGATTTAACCAAACTGATCTCCCACCGCTTCCCCTTGGAAGAGGCGGTTCAGGCCATCAAGGTCGCATCCGATCCCAAACCGGACTCGATGAAGATTATGATTGAGCCTGTGCCTGGAGCCGGGGCAGAGCGGGGAGGCGAGAGATGGCAGGTACGGTAAAAGCCGCGATCCTCCGGGGCCGCAAGACCGTCGAGACGGTTGTCGAAGAAGGGCGCAAGAAAGCCGAGAAAGTTGTGGAGGACGGCCTCAATACTGTCGATACGGTGGTTGAGGTCAGCTTCAATACCGTCGAGACGGTGGTGGTTGAAGGCCGCAAGAAGATCGAATCCGCTGTCAGCCTGGGCCGCAAAACGGTCGAGCACGCGCTACTGCAAGACCGCAGCACCATGCAGGCTGCGGTTCTCCACGGACGCGAGGATATTCGTATCGAGCAAGTTCCTGTTCCAGAGGCAGGACCTGGTGAATTAGTCGTTCGAGTAGGAGCCGCGCTCACCTGCGGCACTGACCTGAAGGTCTTTCGGCGCGGCTATCACGCGCGCATGATTGTGCCTCCGGCGCTGTTTGGCCATGAGCTGGCCGGAACCATCGTCGAAGCGGGCGAGGGCGTTACAGAATTCGCTACTGGCGAGCGCGTCGTTGCGCTCAATTCCGCGCCCTGCGGCCAGTGTTATTTCTGCGCTCGCGGCCAGGAGAACCTTTGCGACGATCTGCTTTTTAACAACGGCGCTTATGCCGAATTTATCCGCGTTCCGGCGCGCATCGTCGCCAAGAATACGCTTCATGTACCGGATCACGTTCCGCTGGAGCATGCTGCGCTGACTGAGCCGTTGGCCTGCGCGGTGCATGGCTTCGAGGACTCGCGCCCATATCCCGGTGACACAGTGGCCGTCATCGGCGGTGGCCCTTTGGGATTGATGATTCTTCACGTAGCCGCTCTGGCTGGCTTTAAGGTCATCGCCATTGTCAAGCACGACGGGCAGGTTGAAGCTGCGCGCCAGTTGGGAGCGGCCCACGTGGTGCAGACTCACAACATTCGCAAGGCCATCAGCGAGACCCGTGCGCTTACCGAGAAGAATCGGGGCGTGGATATCGCCATCGAAGCCGTTGGCGTGCCTGAAGCCTGGGAAGAGGCAGTCGAGCTGGTGCGCAAGGGTGGCACGGTGAATTTCTTTGGCGGATGCGCCCTGGGCACACACGTTTCGCTCGACACCAATCGCATTCATTATTCTGACATCACTCTGCGTGCCACCTTCCACCACACCCCAGCCATCTGCCGCAAGGCGCTGGATCTGATCGCCAGCGGGCGCTTCCAGGCAGGCGCCTTCATCACCGGCCATGCTCATCTTTACGAACTCAACCGCGTGTTTGAGAAGTTGATGAAGCGCAGCACCGAAATCAAGACCGCCATTGTGCCGTGAGGTGAAGCGATGACCACGGAGAAGGTGGAACCCAAGAACGAGAAGCAGGGCAGGGAAGCTGAGACGCAGGAAGAATTGCTCGCTCGCGGCTGGGCCGCTTTGCCTGAAAGCTATCGCATTCCTGACGTTGCACCCACACTTGATGAAGCGCAAAGCTGGTGCAAGCAGTTAGCCGAGTCGCACTACGAAAACTTCCACGTTGCGTCATGGTTCCTTCCCAAAGAGCTGCGCCCGCATTTTCAATCGATCTACGCATATTGCCGCGTTTCGGACGACCTGGGCGATGAGGTGTGCGACCACTCCGTGGCTTTGGCACTGCTCGATATGTGGGGCCGCGAACTCGATGACTGCTACGAAGGCCGCGCGCGTCATCCGGTCTTTGTCGCGCTAGCAGAGACGATCCGCACGTGTTCCATTCCCAAGGAGCCGTTTGCCGATCTACTCATTGCCTTTCGTCAGGACCAGACCGTTACGCGCTACGAGACCATGGACGACGTTTTGGCATACTGCCGTTATTCAGCCAATCCTGTTGGCCGTCTGGTGCTCTACGCCTGCGGCGAGGCGTCCACTGAAAAATCCGAGGAGAACTTCCGCCTCTCCGATGCGACTTGCTCCGCGCTGCAACTGGCTAACTTCTGGCAGGATGTGCGGGAGGATTATGCCAGAGGCCGCATCTATATCCCCCAAAAGGATATGGAATTCTATCGCGTCAACGAAGAGTACATTGCCGATGGCATTGTCACACCCGAATTTCGCGCGCTGATGCATTGTGAGGTCAATTATGCGCGCTCACTCTTTGAGCAAGGCTTGCCGCTGATCGGCAAGGTCAACCGCGATCTGGCTCTCGATCTGGATCTCTTCAGCCGTGGCGGCCTGGAGATTTTGCGTGCCATCGAGCAGCAAGGCTACGATGTGCTTAGCGCTCGTCCCGCCATCTCGAAGGGCAGGAAACTGGCTCTGCTGCTGCGCGCCGTTAGCGGCAAAGCGCTGCCTTTTTTGCGCCTGGGCAATCGAAGTTGAAGGAAGGCAGCTTGACGCACGATCCCAAATTGAAAGTGGCCTACGCTGCGTGTCGCGAGATTGCCAAGCGCGAGGCGAAGAATTTTTACTATGCCTTCGTCGCGCTGCCCGAACCACGCCGCAACGCCATTTGCGCCATCTACGCCTTCATGCGCAAAGCTGACGACTTGGCTGATGACGAGAGCCTGACGCGCGAAGAGCGCCGTGGGCGCCTGGATGTGTGGCTGGCCGACTGGCGCAGCGTCTGTCGCGATGGCGCCTCTTCCGATTTAGTTTTCGTTGCTGTGCGCGATGCTGTCGAGCGCTTCAACATTCCGCTCAGCCTGCTCGATGAGTTGGTCGCTGGTGTGACGATGGACCTGGACCAAGGCACAACCGATAGGCCAGACACTTACGAAACCTTTGCCGACCTCTATCGGTACTGCTATCTCGTAGCCTCGGTCGTTGGGCTGGTCTGCATTCGGATTTTCGGTTACAGCGACACGCGCGCCGAGAGACTGGCAGAGGAGACCGGCATCGCCTTTCAGCTCACGAACATTTTGCGCGACGTGGCCGAGGATGCCGAGCGCAATCGCGTCTATCTGCCGCTTGAGGATCTGGCGGCCCACAACGTGCTGCTGGATTCGCTGTTGCATCGCGCACCCGTTGCACCGCCCACAGCCAACGAGCGCGCCCTGTTAACGGCCACTGCTCAACGAGCCGAGAAGTTTTATAAGTCGGCGCAGGAGTTGTTGCCATTGATTGACCGCGAGAGCCGCCCAGCATTGTGGGTTTTGGTTTCTATCTATCACGGACTACTGAAGCGCATCGAGCGCGCGGACTATGATGTCTTTACGCAGCGAGCGAGTGTGCCTTTGTTGCAAAAGCTTGGCATTCTAGCCGTCGGTTTAGTGCGGATGGGTTGGGCGCGGTTGTTGGGCTGATTCGAAGATTGCCTGCTTTAAAGAGAAGTACTGTTTAGTTGTGCCGCAAGGGCTGCGAAATCGGTGTGGCTTTCGCCCCGAGGAAACTTGATTGGCCAGTTTGCAGAAGAATTCGCAGAAGTCCGTCACGGTTATCGGCGCTGGTGTCGCCGGCATGAGCGCGGCCTGCGCTCTCGCCGAGGCTGGCTTTCGCGTGGAACTCATCGAGCGGCGCGGCTTCCTTGGCGGGCGGGCTTGCTCGTATCTGCACCCGGGTGTCAAGGAGATCATCGATAATTGCCAGCATGTTCTGTTTGGCTGCTGCACCAATCTCATTGGCTTTTATCGCCGCATCGGCGTTGCGGATCGGATTCATTGGACCAGTGAGATGACGATGATCGAGCCGGGTGGTCGGCGCTCGGGGCTTGGACCTTTTCGTGTGGGTCCGTTCAGGCTGCCTGCGCCGCTTCATAGCGCGCCGAGTTTTATGAATGCGCAGGCTTTTACCTTTGCCGATAAACTTTCGCTGGCACGCGCGATGCGGGCGATGATGAAGCCGGGTTTGTTGGACCATTCCCGGGAGTCGCTTGGAGATTGGCTGCGCCGCTACAAGCAAACCGAAGGCGCGCTGAATCGCTTCTGGAGGCTGGTGATTGCCAGTGCCCTCAATGCGGAGATCGATTCGATAGCATTGCACTACGCTGCCAAGGTTATTCGCGAGCTGTTCATGAATTCAGCTGAAGCCGGCAGCATGGGAATGAGTACGGTTCCGCTGAGCGAGTTATATGCGGGAGTAACTCCGTTTCTCACACAGCGCGGCGGCAGCGTGCTTTTGAACACGCACGTGGAAGGCGCGGCCTGGGATGAAGCCGCCCGGCAGTGGACGATTTATACCCGCGCGAGTGAGCTTATTTCTGACTTTGTTGTTTTGGCACTACCGTTTGAAGCAACGCAGAAACTCTTGCCGCACCTGCCTGCCGAAGAGGGCGCGGAGAAGTTGGCGCGACAGATTGAGCGACACGAACACTGGCCCATTTGCAGTGTGCATCTGTGGTTTGACCGCGAGGTGACTAGTTTCGAACACGCCGTGTTGCTGGATCGCGAGATTCATTGGATGTACAACCAGTCGAAGCTGCAACCCGGACGCGGCGGGCATTACATAGAGTTAGTTGTTAGCGCCACGCGGGCTTTTGCGGCATTGCCGCGCGAGGCGGCGATTGCGCAAGCGCTCGCCGAGTTAGCGGAGTTTTTTCCCGCTGTGAAGGACGCGAAGGTATTGAAGTCGGCGCTGGTGAAAGAGATGCATGCCACCTTCGGTGTTCCTCCAGGAATCGATTCCGCGCGGCCGACAGCCGCTTCGTCGTGGCCGAATCTGTTTTTGGCCGGCGACTGGACTTCGACTGGCTGGCCTTCGACGATGGAGAGCGCCGCGCGATCTGGACACTTGGCGGCAGAGGCACTTGGCTTGAGTGCCGAAGATCCGCTGCGCTGCCTGGAGCCTGACCTGAAGCCGCAAGGGTTTATGCGCTTCTTCCAGTGATGCAGACCGCATCTCACATTGCGGTGTGTGTTTTGCGTTTTCGCGCACATTGAAGATTTTTCCTGAAACTGAGTTTCATTGAGTCATGATGCGGGTATTCTTCACTTTTCTGGCTTCGTTCTCTTCTCCAGATGCGTAATAATCTGCACGAAAAATAAATATTGATAGGGGGGTATACTTCTTGGGGATTGGGATCAAAGAGCAAGGAACAGGGACCAGGAAAACCTCGAGATTTTGGTGATTATTCATGCTTTGATTGTGCGCCTGCGTGAGGTAATTATCTGCATGGAGCGGCGGGAAAGGTAAGTGACTTCCCCTATCCGAAAGCCTGGACATGGGGCACAGGCACTCCAATGTTTAGAGTGTCTGCGAACTTTACGTCGCATGAGATGGGAGCGGTGGTTAAATTGAATTCGTCTTGACGTCGATTATTATCGACCGTATGATGATGCTGTACTGGTTGGCTATAAGAGAAGGGGAGTGGTGATGGCATGAGCGCTTTTGATATGTTGAAGCGCTTAGAGAATCGTTCATACCTCCTCAGGTTGCTATCCTATATTGGCCGTACACTCAGCAGACGAGATCCGTTGCGTTTGAAGAGCGCTGTCGCCGTGCTGTTTCCGTGGCGGTTCCGCAAATTTGTGCCGAACCTTATGCTGGAAGTTTGCTCGCTATGTCAACACCGGTGCAACTACTGTGCCCACGGCGATTTGATAGCAGCCAATCCTGGGTATCAACTTTCGTTGGATGAGTTGGATACGTTTATCCGGCATACTGAGGAATCCAAGTATTTCATCGAGAACGTGGAGATCAACGGTCCGGGCGAGCCTACTCTCTGGAAGCATTTCAATGAAGGCATGCGCCGTCTTTACGAGTCTCCCGCGATCGGCAACATACAGTTCAGTACAAACGGCCAATCACTTGATCGTGTGGACGATGGCACATGGAGATACTTTTCGTTAGTGATTCTCAGCGTATACCCGTCAAGTAAAGTAACCACATTCGACCGACTCTTTGCCATGAGCCGCCGGTATGGATTCCGAATCATCTTTCTCGATAAGATAAAGTTTCGCGTACCTCCCAAAGAGGCCTATCCGGACTCGCTTCCGGCCTTGTGCTCCTGCCACGGCCCGACGGTGTACGGTCATCAGGTTTTCGCGCTATGTGGACCAACCGGCGTTGGGGCTGCTGCGATCAAGGGTGAATCGTTCCTCGATAACCCGAAGTACAGTCGTGAGATTGGCCCCGATTACCTTGCGGGATTGGACAAATCGGCCTTGTATCGCGGTCAGACCCTTGCACCCATCCATATGGAAATTTGCCGTTATTGCACAGCCAATACAAAGATCACTTTTGAGGCCCGCGACCACGAACAGATCAGGGACCGATACGTTTCCGTGGCGAGGCGGTAAGGAGACCCGCGCATTTGGGTGATATGCAGGGATACCTTTGAACGACCGGATTTAATAAGAAAAACACCAAAAGTTACGAATTTTTCAATGGGCTAATTCTGCATCCCCCTATGCACAGGCTGTCGCTGTATGCTCGAAATATGGTGCGATTCACGGTGCTTGCGTCGGGTTCGAAGGGCAACGCTACGGTTGTCACTGGAGGACGGACGCGGATTCTGGTGGATTGCGGGCTGAGTTGCCGGGAACTGTTTCGGCGCATGAGGCTGGTGGGCGAGAATCCGGAGACGCTGGACGCGATCATTATCACCCATGAGCACTCGGATCATGTGAATGGCGTGGCAGTGACGGCGCGCAAGCTAGGCATACCGGTTTACTTTACCGAGGGAACGCATCGCTCGTGGACGCGCTGGCTTTCTCCGCGCAAACAGATGACCTATGCACAGTGGCTGGCGCAGATTCGCAAGCAGGCTGCCGAGCGCCAGGCGGAGGTGGTTGCCGATGAGGGCGAGCCGGACGAAAACGATCTGATGGAAGCTGCGGAGGCTTCGGGTGAACCAGACGGTCGAGCTTTGGGGAATCCCACCCTTGGCGCAAAAACAAAGACGCGCCAAGGATGGGGCACCCAATCTTCTCTGGAGGGTCAAGCAGCGGCAGCAGAAATACAAGAAGCAGATCCTCTGACTTCCCCTTCGCTGCGCTCAGGGTCTGCTCAGGATGACAACGAGGATGGGGTACGGGGTTCCGAGGCGGTCGGGGGAAAGAACGGCCCCGGTGCCGCAAAGGCAAAAGAGCCTGCCTGGCTTCCGGCGGTCGAATACTTCAAGGCTGGGGAACCCTTTGAGATTGGCGATATTAGCGTTAGCCCGTTTACGATTCCTCACGATGCTGCCGACCCTTGCGGCTTTGTTTTTCGAGCTGAGGGAGTGCGATTAGGGTTTGCCACCGATCTGGGCTATATTCCACCGAATGTGAAGGCGCAGTTGCAGGGAGTGGACCTGCTGTTGCTGGAGTCGAACCATGATTTGGAGATGCTGAGGGACGGTCCGTACCCCTGGGCAGTGAAGCAGCGTGTGCTTTCGCGGGTGGGGCACCTATCGAACGAGGCGGCGGCGAGCTTTTTGGAGGATGGGTACGATGGCCAGGCGGCCTACGTGATTCTTGCGCATCTATCTGAAAGCAATAATCTTCCTGATCTGGCGCGGGTGACAGCGGAGCGCGCTTTGGTTTTCCGGGCGAGCCTGCTGGCCAACCGCTTGCTGCTGGCGGAACAACATGAGCCACTTTCCCCTATTGATTTTTGATGATATACATTACAATGTTAGGAGACGGGCATCACTTTGTACCAAAACGGGCATCACTCTGTATCAACTAGATGGGCAAGGGAAACGCCAGGGCAATTTCGCCAGGGCGATGCAAAACAGAGTGGGGCGACACTGAATTGATCACAATTGGTGGAGCTTCCTTGGTTTTTGGATTCCGTTGCCACGTGAGCCGCGCAAGATTAGAGCGGCAAGACACATCCTTTGCAAAGTGAGTCTTTAATATATGGCTAGAACCAGATGCACAGACAGTGTTGTGGGCGCCATCCTGGCGAGTTGGCGATATGACATTTCTGGGATTTCTCCGGAGATGCGCAGGGATTACGAGCAACATTTTGCCGAATGCCCTCACTGCAGTGCGCGACAGAGCTTTCACCGCAGCGTGGATGTGACACTTACGGTTTTGACCTCGCTGGCGGTTTTCTTCTTTCTCTTCGCGTTGGCCGTACTCAAACACATCAAGGCGATGGAACATGTCGCCTTCAACGTCTTTAACCTGGACATTGCCGACACCTACCACATGATGGTCTCGGCAGGGATCGCGGGGCTTTGTTTTTCGGTGATTGCATTGGCGCTGGTGCTGACCACTACGCCGATGCCGACGTATCTTGGCGGCATTGCAGCCGAGCGCGCGAGATTGATCGAAGAGCGGTTTCCGGCGGCCATCAAGGCGCTTCGCCTGCGCTAAGCGGATTCGTTGAGACAGACCTCAGGGCCTCCCCATGCGGGAGGCCTCTGTGTGTTTGGAACGGAATGGGAAATTCTTCGATGACAAGCAAGACGATGGTTGGGCGGCGACTGCTGCCGGGGCTGAAGGTGGGGGAAGGCTTTACGCGGCACCCGTTCGACGAGGAATTTGGCGTTCGGACGAGCGGACTGGTTGCCGGCCGCTATTTAAAGAGCGGGCATCGGCATGATCGCCATGCGACCGCTTACTTTGGGGTTGCGCCTTCGGTCTTCCGGGCGCTGGTGAGGCGATGGCAGAGGAGCCGACCGGGCTGGGCGATGGAGGAGGTTAGCTTCATTGATGCGGGCGCGGGCATGGGGCGGGCGATGCTGCTGGCGGCGGAGATGCCATTTAGAGAGGTGGTGGGAGTGGAACTGAATCCTACGCTGGCGCGGATTGCGCGGCGAAACCTGGCGGTTTGGCGGGCGACGGGGCGGGCGCAGACGCCGATGAAGGTGATTTGCGGGGACGCGGTGGAGTATGAGCTTCCGGCGGGGCGGTGCTTAGCGTTCATGTTTAATCCTTTTGGCGCGCCGGTGATGCGACGGCTGCTGGCGGCCTGGAGCCAGGCGCTGGTTGGGCAGCCGGCGGATCTGGATTTGATTTATGTGAACAACGAACAGGAGCATGTGCTGGAGCGGCAGGCCGAGTTTGCACGGCTGTTTCTTGGGGAGGTGCGGCGGTCGAAGGCGGATGCGATTGCCGATTATCGCATTATGGCCAACCAGCCGGATGGGGAGTATATGTCGGCGAATTTTGAAGATTGCTCGATGTGGCGCTGGATTGGATAGAAGTGGAGCGTGCTGGCGGAGATTGAGATTGAAGCAAGAGCATTTGATCCTCGGGATTGGCGAGCTTCTGTGGGATGTGTTGCCGCAGGGACCGCAATTGGGTGGCGCGCCGGCGAACTTTGCGGTGATGGCTGGACGGCTGGGCGATCATGCCGCGATCTTGAGCCGTATTGGGCGCGACGAATTGGGCCGCAGGGCGGTGGAGCGCCTGGAGCCGCTTCCGGCTGACTCCAGCTTTCTTCAAGTGGACACGGCGCATGAGACGGGACGCGTCGCGGTGGCCTTCGAGGATGGGCAGCCGAGTTATACGATTCATCAGCCTGCGGCTTGGGACTTTTTGGAGTTGACCGACACTTGGGTGCAGCTGGCCGAGAGAGCCGACGCCATTTGCTTTGGCTCGCTGGCGCAGCGGTCTGCTCAATCCCGACAGACGATTCAGACGCTCGTTGCGGAGACCGCGGCATCTAGCGTGCGGGTCTTCGACGTGAACTTGCGAGCGCCGTTCTATTCTGCCGAGGTGATTGAGGAGTCATTGGAATTGGCTTCGGTGATCAAGATGAACGACGCCGAACTTCCGCAGGTGCTAGAGCTGCTGGGATTGCCGGATCAGGAGCAGGCTGCGTCAGGTTCGTTACAGATGGGTGCGGAGCGATTGCTTGCGGAGTTTCCCTCGCTCCATATGGTGGCGATCACCTGCGGGGCTCAGGGCAGCCTGCTAACTACGCGCGATGAGAGGCATGAGCATGCTGGGATTTCCGTCAAAGTGGCCGACACCATCGGGGCAGGCGATGCGTTTACGGCGGCTATGACGCATTATCTTCTGCGCGGCGCGGGCCTGGCCACATTGAACGAGGCGGGCAACCGGTGGGGCGCATGGATGGCGTCACAATCTGGAGCCATGCCGGAGTTGGCGAAGTCGCAGCGCGAGGAGATTGCCGCGGCGGTCGACCGTTGAGTGGAATTGAGGCCGGCAATCAGAGAATTGATCGCTGCGCGGTTCACAGAATGGGACGGTTGGGCGAAAATAGAATTGAATGGCTTCGACAGGACGCATCTTTTCGCCAAAACAACCCCTGAACTGTTACGGTGAATTTGAAGGATTCTGCTTTCAACGATGGCTTCAAACCCTTATTTTTCTTTAGCAGTTCTGTTTGTGGCGGCGCTGGGCTTTGGTCTGGCTCCGCTAGGGTTGGCGTGGCTGTGGGCGAAGGTCTTTTCGCCGGCTAAACCGAACGCGGTCAAGAACGACATCTACGAGTGCGGGCTGGAGTCCAGGGGCGATGCCTGGATGCAGTTTCACTCAGCCTATTACCTGTACGCGATTATTTTTTTGATCTTCGATGTGGAAGCTGTGTTTCTGCTGCCGTTTGCAGTGGCCTTTAGCGGGTTGGGCGCGGCGGCTTGCGGAGCCATGCTGGTGTTTGTGCTGCTGCTGGTGGAGGGTTTGGCGTGGGCTTGGGCCAAGGGCGTGCTGACTTGGGAGTGAGGCCGCCGAAGGCGGAAAGCTTTAGCCGTTAGCTCTTAGCTTTTAGCTAGCGGCTGTTTTGAGTGGTAAGCGAGATGGGAAATTCCCCATATTGATCTGGGAAGACAGGGGAGCAGCTACAAGCTAAGAGCTAACAGCGAAAAGCTAACAGGAGCGGAGCGACGATGGATGAGGGCTTGAAGATCGAACTCGGCAAGCAGGGCATCTTCGTTACCACGATCGAAGAGCTCTATAACTGGGGGCGGCGAAACTCGATCTGGCCGATGCAGTTTGGGTTGGCTTGCTGCGCGATCGAGATGATTGCCACCACTATGGCACGTTATGATCTGGCGCGCTTTGGGGCTGAGGTCTTTCGGCCATCGCCTCGCCAGGCAGACCTGATGATTATCTCCGGAACTGTGACCAAGAAGATGGCTCCGCAGGTGGTCCGGCTTTACAACCAGATGGCTGAACCGAAGTATGTGATTGCGATGGGTGCTTGCGCGATTTCAGGCGGGCCGTTCAAGCAGGGGTACAACGTGCTGAAGGGGATCGATCGCTATATTCCCGTGGACGTGCATATTCCCGGTTGCCCGCCGCGGCCGGAGGCGCTGATTCAGGCTTTCATGACTTTGCAGAAGAAGATTGACGGCCAGCATTTGACGGGCGAGGAGCGGCCGCGTTTTCTGGATGCGGATCAGCAGGGCGAGTTTCCTGTGCCGGTACAGGGTGAGCATGATTTGGAGCCTGCATCGAATAAGGGTGTGTGGCCGCTGCCGGTAGTGATTCAGTGATTGCGTGCAGCCATAGTTCGGAGGAGCGGATGAAGAGCGTGGATCGGGATTTTGACCGACGTGGAATTGCCAGATTCATTTGGCTCGTGGCGTATTTTTCTCTTGTCGTTGGAGCTATCGGTATGTCCGGAAGGATATGGGATGAAATCCATCACCGAGCATTGTCCTTTCATATTCTCGCTCATATTGTTCCGCTTCCATTCATCTTGGTTTTCCCATTGTTTCTCTCTCTTGTATCCAGAAGGTATATCAGATGTGCATTAATGGAGAAACTAGTCAGTGAAAGAGTAGCCAGAAACCTTGAATTCTACATCGGAATACAGCTAATGATTACTTATATGGCGATAATGCAATTTGCCACATGGGATTGAGCTTGGATTTAAGGGAACAGAATTTGAAGACGATAGAAGAAATTAAATCGGCGATTGAGGCGGCTGTTCCGGGCGCGGGGGTGGAGATTGCCGCGAATCCCAGCCCCTCGGGTCAGGTCTCGCTGCGGGTTGAGCCGAGTCATGCGCTGGCGGTGGCAAAGTTTTTACGCGACGACGCAGATCTCAAGCTGGATTATCTGTCGAATGTGACCGGAGTTGATTGGCCAGAGTCTCTAGAGGCGGTGTATCACCTTTATTCTGTCGAGAAAAAGCATGGGCCGGTGGTTCTGCGCATGCATACGGTCAACCGGAGCGATCAGGTTGAGTTGCCATCGTTGACACCTATCTGGAGGTCGGCGGAGTTTCAGGAGCGGGAGATATTCGATCTGTATGGAATCGTCTTTACGGGGCATCCGGACCTGCGGCGGCTGTTGATGTGGGATGGCTTCAAAGATCACCCTATGCGGCGGGATTACGTTGATCCGGATGATTTTGAGTACGAGCCGACGGCGCATGACGAGGTGCTCAAGCGGGCTAAGTCGCACAAGGACAGGGATCAGGGATCAGGGAACAGGGAACAGATGGCAGGTACAGCATGATCCTCGCGGAGACCAAGGCGAAAGAACTCGAGGGCTGGAACCGCCAGGCGGTGATTGAACCGAAGGGCGATGGGGAGTTGCTGGAAGTGGCCATGGGGCCGCACCATCCATCGACGCACGGCGTGTTTCGCATGGACGTGGCTCTGGACGGCGAGCGGGTGATACGGCTCAAGCCGGTCTTCGGCTATCTGCATCGGAACCACGAAAAGATTGCCGAGGGGATTAGCTATCTGGGATCGATGCCTTATACCGACCGGCTGGATTATATTTGCCCGATCACCAATAACTGGGCCTACGCGCTGGCCGTTGAAAAGCTCACTGGCCAGGAGGTTCCTGAGCGCGCGGAATACCTGCGAGTAATTTTGGGCGAGCTGACGCGCTATCAGAATCACGCTTCTTCAATTGGTTTTTTGATTCAGGAGATGGGAGCCAGTGGCACGCCGTTGATGTACGCTTTCCGCGAGCGGGAGAAGATTCTCGATCTCTTTGAGGAGCTGACCGGGGCGCGCATGATGGTCAACTATATGCGCTTTGGGGGCTGTCGCGTGGATGCGTCGCCGGGATGGCTCGACCGAACGCGTAAGGTGGTCGCGGGCTTGGCGGCATTTGTAGATGAGTTTGAGCGGCTGCTCGCGGGCAATGAAATTTTGATGGCGCGCACGCAAGGCGTAGGTGTGCTGCGGCCTGACCTGGCGGTCAATGCAGGAGTGACCGGACCGATGCTGCGCGCCTCAGGCGTGAACTATGACATTCGCAAGGTGGACGGCTACGGCATCTACAATCGCTTTAAGTTTCGCGTGCCGCTGGGCGATCATGGCGATGTGTACGACCGCTTTATGATTCGGCTGCTAGAGATGCGCGAGTCGATCGGGATTCTGGAACAGGCGCTGAAGGAAATTCCTGTAGGACCAGTCATGAGTCCGACAGCAAAGCTGCGCGGCTTTCGCCCCAAACCGGGCGAAGCTTATGGACGCATTGAAGCACCTAAGGGCGAGTTAGGTTTTTATTTAATCAGCGATGGCGGACCGAATCCCTATCGCTATCGTGTGCGGCCGCCGAGTTTGATTAACCTGACGGTGCTTGAAGATATGTGTCTGGGCCATGATATTGCCGATGTGGTGCTGATCTTTGGAAGCGTGGATATTGTGCTGGGGGAAGTGGACCGATAACTTCTAGCGACTCACTGTTTTGGAGGGGTAACTTGTTAGGCGAGGGGATATTAAAAGGGCTGACGGAGACGGCGAAGAATTTCTTCGGTAGCTATTTCTCTGCCGAGCGGCTGACGACGGTTGAGTATCCAGAGCAGCGAATTGCTCCCTTCGAGGCTACGCGCGTCTTTCCTTTTCTTGTTTATGACGCGGAGAATCGGGATGGTGGCGGTCCGGAGTGGGAGGCGGGACTGCGATGCGTGGCTTGCCAGATCTGCGAAAAAGAGTGCCCGCCTAAGTGCATTTATATCGAGAAGTCAAAGGACAAGAAGCTGGACTATCTGGGCAAGGCGCAGTATTATCCGGCACGCTTTGATATTGATATCTCTGTGTGCATGAGTTGCCAGATATGCGTCGAGGTTTGCCCATTTGAAGCTATCAAGATGGATACGAAGTTTGAGCTAAGTACGACAGACCGATTTGGCGGATTGCTGCTGGATCGCGAGCAACTGGCTAAGTCGAACGAGTATTACCACCAGATACATTCTGCCGAAGCGACAGCGGTGGATGCGAAGCTGGCTATAGAAAAAACTAAATTCGATGCCAAGGCAAAGGTCGCAGCCGCCACAGCGATAGCCAAGGCGGCGGCAGTTGCGGGAGAGGGAGCTTAGATGACGATCGAGAATCCCATCTTCGTAACATCGGATCAGATATTCGTTTTGCTCCGGCATTGGGCATTGAGCTTTTTGCCTGCTGCGTGGCAAACAATTGCGGGCGTGTTGCTGAGCGTGGCTGCTATTGTCTGCATCTTTCCAGCGCTCTTTGCTTTGACGACTGTCTTCGAGCGCAAGGGATTGGGCCGGATACAAAATCGACTTGGACCGAACCGCGTTGGTCCTTTCGGCCTTTTGCAGCCGATAGCTGACGGGATCAAGTCGCTGACCAAGGAAGATATTGTTCCGCTGAGCGCTGATGCCGCGGTGCATTTTCTTGCGCCGGTGGTGCTGGTGGTGGCAGTTTTCATGGGCTTTGCGGTGCTGCCGATGGGACGCAATATGGCATTGGTCGACATGGACGCCGGATTGCTCTTTTACTTCGCCATGGGCACGTCCACGGAGTTAGCAGTCTTTATGGCTGGCTGGTCGAGCCGTAATAAGTACTCGCTGCTGGGGGCTATGCGGGCTGTGGCGCAGATGATCAGCTACGAGGTAGTATTGCTGCTATCGAGTGTGACGGTGGTGATGATGGCCGGCTCGCTCTCGCTGACTAAGATCGTCGAAGCGCAGAATCATTATAGCTTTGGCTTTCCGCATTGGTACATTTTTACCCCCTGGGGTTGCGCTGGCTTTGTGATGTATGCCATTGCTGCCACTGCAGAGACGAACCGCTCGCCCTTTGACTTACCCGAGGGTGAGTCGGAGTTAGTGGCCGGTTATCATACCGAGTATTCGGGCTTCAAGTTTGCGCTTTTTTTTCTTGGTGAGTATCTGGCGATGTTTTCCATCTCTGGGCTGGGTACTACGTTGTTTCTCGGCGGATGGTCTGCGCCGTTTCTATTTTTGACCTGGGTTCCATCGTGGTTCTGGTTCTTCTCCAAGCTAATGCTTTCCATCTTTGTTTTTATCTGGCTCAGGGGAACACTGCCGCGACTGAGGCAAGATCAACTGATGAATTTTGCATGGAAGTTTGTTCTGCCTATGTGCCTGCTGAATCTGTTTGTTGCCGGAATATGGCGATTCCTGGGCGACGGATGGCTGCGCTGGATGGTTTGTTCGGCGATTCTGATTGTGGCCTACGCGGGCATGGGATGGGGAGAGATGCGCAGAGGGAAGATTGGGCCGAGGAGTTATCGCTATGCGGAGTGAGATACTTCGGACTGGGTGGAATCTCACTTTCAAGAAGAGGAGCAATAGGCGATGAGCTTTGTCTTCTACATGCTTGCGGCGCTCAGCGTGACCGGCGCATTGGCTGCGGTTCTGCTGAAGAACACTGTGCATTGTGCGCTGGCGCTGACGGTGGCTTTTGCCGGACTGGCACTGCTGTTTCTTGATCTTGATGCGCAGTTTGCCGGATTCGCGCAGATTCTGGTTTACATCGGCGCGGTGGCGATCCTGGTTGTCTTTGCGATTCTATTGACCAAGGGGTCTGAAACTCCCAAGGACGGAGTCTTCAGCCGGACATGGCTTGTGGGGTTAGTGATTGCGGCGGGAGTCTTTGCGGTGCTGGGCTGGGCGGTGATTGGCAGCATTCGGGTTTTGCCGCAGGAGAAGGCGGTGCCGACCGTAACTGTTTTGCAGATTGGCAATGCACTGGTTGGCCGATACGTCTTGCCGCTGGAAATTGTGGCGGTGCTATTGACCGCGGCGATGGTCGGCGCAGTAATTGTAGCCATGCATGAGAAAGAGGGGGAGAAGTGACGCCGTTGGCGAGTTATCTGCTGGTTGCAGCTTTGTTGTTCGCGATTGGACTTGCTGGGGCGCTCACGCGGCGTAACGCCATACTTGTGCTGATCGGAATTGAGCTGATGTTGAACGCGGCCAACTTGAATTTGATTGCGTTCTGGCGCTATGGACCACATCCGGAGTTATTGACGGGGATGATGTTTGCGATTTTCTCGATTGCAGTGGCGGCTGCCGAAGCGGCGGTGGGACTGGGACTGGTGATTCAGATTCATCGCCATGCAAAAACGACGGATCTGGACGCGATGAACAGGATGAAGGGGTGAAGGGGTGATGCAAGAGACAATTTCATTCACTCCGCAGTTCACGGCTTCTCCGATCGCGGGGATTCTGTGGATGATCCCAGCTGCGCCAATCGTGGCTGCGGGCGTGGCTGCGCTGCTTAAGCAAGCAAAGCGCAAGCTAGCCGTAGCGTTGGCAATCGGTTCGATGAGTTTTTCACTTTTGCTTTCGCTGGTTGCCTTTGCACACGTGGTTGGCGCATGGGCGCATGGCCTTCAGTCCCGTGAGATCGTCAACTTCACTTGGATTCAAGTTGGTGCGGCTAATGTGGATATGGGATGGATACTTGATCCGCTTGCCGCAGTCATGCTGCTTATGGTCAGCGTTGTGGGTTTGCTGATCTTCATTTATTCGACCGGCTACATGAAGCAAGACGAAAATTACACTCGTTTTTTCTGCTTCATGTCGCTCTTTGCTGGGGCGATGCTGGGCGTAGTGATTGCCAATAGCCTGCTGCTTCTCTTTATGTGCTGGGAGTTAGTAGGACTTACCTCTTACTTACTCATTGGTTTTTGGTATCAGAAGCCAGCCGCGGCGGCCGCGGCCAAGAAAGCCTTCCTCACTACGCGCGTTGGTGATGTTTTTTTTCTGCTTGGAATTGTCTGGCTGTTTTCTCAAACCGGGACGCTTCTCTTTTATAACAATGGCGCGGGTTCTCTGGAATCACTGGCGCTGATCGGATTGCTCGCGACTCCGGCTGCTTTTGGATTGACGGCTGCGGGCGCGATTGGTCTTTTGATTTTTGCCGGAGCGGCGGGTAAGAGCGGACAGTTTCCGCTGCACGTGTGGCTGCCCGATGCGATGGAAGGCCCCACGCCGGTTTCGGCGCTGATTCACGCGGCAACCATGGTGGCCGCCGGCGTCTACCTCGTCGCCAGAGTCTATCCACTCATGCAGGCTGGGGCGCTGACTGGTGGATCGACCACTGCCCTCACAGTAGTTACTTGGGTGGGCGCGTCGACAGCGGTTTTTGCGGCCTTGATTGCCGTGGCGCAGAACGATATCAAGCGCATTCTGGCTTACTCGACTATCTCGCAGTTAGGTTACATGATGGCCGGGCTGGGCATGGGCGGCGTCGCGGTTGGAATGTTTCACTTGATTACTCATGCGTTTTTCAAGGCGCTGCTCTTCCTAGGTGCGGGATCGGTAATTCACGGCTGTTATGAAGAGCAAAATGTGCGGCGCATGGGTGGGCTCAAGTCTGACATGCCATTTACGTTTCTGACTTATGCGATAGGAATGTTGGCGCTCTGTGGCTTTCCGCTGCTTTTCTCTGGATTTTGGAGCAAAGACGGAATTCTGGATGCGGCCTGGCATTGGAGCGTGGCCAAAGTGCCGTTTTATATGCTGGTCGTTGGCGCGCTGCTGACGGCGTTCTACATGACGCGGCAGGTCGCTTACGTCTTCTTCGGTTACTGGCGGGGCAAGAAACCGGCGCATGAGAGCCCTGCGGTGATGATTGTTCCCCTCGGGATTCTGGCTTTTTTTGCGATGGCGCTGGGCGTAATTGGAACTCCCGCGTGGCCCTGGTTCCGGGCGTTTTTGGATGGTCGCACTGCCGGCCTCGAGTTATATAAGTTATTCGATCTTAGTTTTTTTATGCTGATGGGGCTGTCGGCGG